>OJKP01000034.1_pt1 | contig 121709 bp, 105 predicted proteins | sample 1596521 | NCBI WGS metagenome assembly OJKP01 (sample SAMEA4350130, study PRJEB24818) | metagenome | biome: human; feature: gut; material: faeces | place: Denmark | collected 2013-09
ATCATTGTCCAAAACTCTCGGCAATCTTGCACTCATTTGCCAAAAATGGAGTCTCAAATTATTACTTTTGAAAAGTGGAGGTACAAGAGCGGTACAAAAAGGTGCTAAAAAAGCCTTACCATTGATTGTAACCAATAGTAAGGCTAAAAAGAAAGGTGCTCATTTTGAGCACCTTAACTATCATTTGTTGTCGATATTAATCGTTGTTTATCACGACTTACTTTCCGATGCAAAAGTGCTTGAAGATATTATTCAGCGTTTCCTGACTGCTTATCTGTCCGCCAGTGATTTCGCCCAATTCTTCCAACACCATCTTGAGATCTTCGGCTATGATGTCGCCGCTCATGCCCATGTCCATTGACTCCAAGACACGGGAGAGGGATTCGTCGGCACGAAGCAATGCCTCGTAATGGCGGGCACTCGTCACAATTACATCGTTCTCCGTAATCTCCGGAATGTCGGCTGCCCTGACGAGAGCTTGCTCCAAATCTAAAACGTTTTCGCCTGTACGGGCACTGATATTCAAGACGGAGACATTCTCATCTGACAATGAAATGGAAGATGAAATCTGGCTATTCTCATCTGATGAAAGCACAGCCTTATCAAATGAAATCTCATCAATTTTATTGAAAACCATCAGCAGTTTCTTGCCCTGATTCTTCTCCTTCATATCCTCTATTTCTGCTTCCGTAGGCTGCGCATCAAGGAGCCAGATCACTATCTTGGCCTCTTCCATCTTCTGATAGGTGCGCTCGATTCCGATGTTCTCCACCACATCGTCCGTCTTGCGGATTCCAGCAGTATCGATAAAGCGGAAGGTGATTCCGTCGATGAGGGTCGTATCTTCTATGACGTCTCGGGTAGTGCCGTGGATATTGCTCACAATGGCCTTTTCTTCATGCAGCAGGCGGTTGAGCAGGGTGCTCTTGCCTACATTCGTCTTGCCCACGATGGCCACAGGAACGCCCTGTTTCAGCGCATTTCCGGTCTCAAAGGAATGGGCGAGGGTGGTAATCTTCTTTTCTATTTCCGCAGCCAAGGCACGCAGTTCGCTGCGGTCGGCAAACTCCAGTTCCTCATGATCGCTGAAGTCCAATTCCAGTTCGAGCAGGGAGGTCATCTTCAGGAGTTTTTCGCGCAAAAGGGTCAATTCACTGCTGAAATGTCCTTTCAACTGGCTGAGCGCCATCTGATGGGTCGCCTTATTGGTAGAAGCTATCAGATCTGCCACTGCCTCAGCCTGCGAGAGGTCCATCTTGCCGTTCATATAGGCACGACGGGTATATTCGCCCGGTTCTGCCTGGCGACAACCAACTTCTATGAGGCGCTGAAGAACTTGCTGAAGAATGTATCGGCTACCATGGCAGGAAATCTCCGTGGAATCCTCGCCCGTATAACTGTGGGGCGCTCTGAACACGCTCACTAAGACATCATCTATCGTATGACCATCCTTGTCTTTGATTTCTCCATAGTGAAGGGTGTTGGGTTTAGCGACAGCCAGCTGCTTCCCGCTAACAGAAACGAACACCTTGTCTGTAAGACGGATGGCTTCACTACCACTGAGTCGGATGATTCCGATGGCGCCTCCAGCTGGAGTGGCAAGGGCGCAAATACATTCTTCTGAGTTTGTCATTTATCTATCCTTTTTATATATTTCCCTTTTTTATTTGTACTTTTTTTAATTTGTACTCTTTTTACCTTTTTACTTTTTTACCTTTTTACCTTTAAAAGCCTTTCAACTAAATTCTGTCGAGCACCACCTTGATCAAATTGTCGATCGTGCTCTTATATCCAGTATTAGCACGCTTGGCGCGGCGGTTGGCTATTACCATGCAGCAGGTTAAAGCCTTATGGCCGAGCAGCAGAGAAAGACCAGCAAGCGCAGAGCTTTCCATCTCGAAGTTGTTGACACGCAATCCTTTATACTCAAATGCCTCAATCTTTGCATTAAGTTCCGGATCGGCGAGCGGAGCACGGAGTTCTCTACCCTGAGGGCCATAGAATCCGCCACAGGCAATGGTAATTCCTCTCACCATATCATCGGCTGCAATCTGTTCCAACAACTCCTTATTATTATCTACGCAGTATGGATTTCCTATCTGGTCTATCCACTTCACCTGGCGCTTGAATTCAGCCTCTGTCTCGAGGTCACAGATCTCATTGCGGCGGGCATAGAAATTGATGAGTCCGTCGAAACCGATACTCTTCTGTGAAGCCACAAAGGTGCCTTCCGGACACTCTGGCTGCAAACCGCCGCAGGTGCCGATGCGCACGAGGGTGAGGGTGGTGTGCTCAGGTTTCTCGGTGCGGGTCTTGAAGTCGATGTTCTTCAAAGCATCCAACTCATTGACCACAATATCTATATTATCGCATCCGATACCCGTACTCTGCACGGTGATGCGTTTTCCCTGATAAGTACCCGTAATGGCATGGAACTCACGGCTTGAGACCTCGCATTCCTTTTCCTCAAAGTGGGAGGCAACGAGAGCCACTCTGCCAGGGTCGCCAACTAATATAACCTTATCAGCCACTTGTTCTGGGCGCAAATGAAGATGGAAGCAACTGCCGTCTTCATTGATAATCAATTCTGATTCTGCGAAATACTTTGCCATATTTTTCTCGTGTTTAATGAATGATATTAAAATTTTAAAATACAAAGGTAGAAAAAAATTCTGATACTTGGTTCTTTCTTTAAGAATTATTATAGTTTTGTAGAAAGGGGACGAAATCTGAAACATTTCCTATTATTAAGCATCCATCAAAATCATTTCAAATCCGTCACAATCCATGTGATAAAAAGAAAAATGTTGGCTTACACGAAAAAATTCCGCATTTATTTTGTCGTTTCAAAAAAAAGGAGTACTTTTGCCCACAGAAATCAATTATTCAACGAAACAAAACTCTAAAAATGAAACAGACAATTTTGGTAACAGGTGGTACTGGTTTCATAGGAAGCCATACTACAGTAGAGTTGCAACAGGCAGGCTATAACGTAGTGATCGTAGATGATCTTTCAAATTCTAAGATTGAAGTATTGGACGGCATTGAGAAGATTACAGGTATTCGCCCAGCTTTCGAGCAGGTGGATTTGCGTGACAAGGCTGCCACAGAGGCTGTATTCCAGAAATATCCAGCTATCGAGGGTATTATCCATTTCGCTGCCAGCAAGGCAGTAGGCGAGAGCGTGCAGAAGCCATTGCTCTATTACCGCAACAATATCGTATCGCTCATCAACCTTCTGGAACTGATGCCTAAGTACAATGTCAAGGGAATCATCTTCTCTTCCAGCTGCACCGTTTATGGTCAGCCAAAGCCTGAGAACCTTCCTGTTACCGAAGAGGCTCCTCATCAGAAGGCCACCTCTCCTTATGGAAACACCAAGGAAATCAACGAGCAGATTATCGCCGACTACATCCACAGCGGTGCTAACATCAAGAGCATCGTGCTGAGATATTTCAACCCAATCGGCGCACACCCATCTGCAGAAATTGGCGAGTTGCCAAACGGAGTTCCTAACAACCTCATCCCTTACGTTACACAGACTGCAATGGGCATTCGCAAGGAACTTACCATCTTCGGCAATGACTACGATACTCCTGACGGAACCTGCATCCGCGACTACATCTATGTAGTGGATTTAGCCAAGGCTCACGTAGCTGCAATGGCTCGCGTTCTGGACAAGGAGACTGAGCCTATCGAGTACTTCAACATCGGTACTGGCAACGGTAACTCTACCCTGGAAATCGTAGAGACTTTCGAGAAGGCTACTGGCGTGAAACTGAACTGGAAATATGGTCCTCGCCGCGAGGGTGATATTGAGAAGATCTGGGGCGACTGCACCAAGGCCAACAAGGTTTTGGGCTGGAAGGCTGAGACTAAGTTGGAGGATGTATTGGCTTCTGCATGGAAATGGCAGGAGAAACTCCGCGCTGACGGAATCATGTAATTTATTATATTAAATAATATTAAAAGTAGGACTTGTTTGACTGCAGGTTCTACTTTTTTTGTTATTTTTGCAGTATTAAATGAATTCATAAAATTATAAGCGCTTATGACAAGAAAATTACTTTATATACTGTTCGCTTCAGCTATGCTGATGGGCGGCAATTTCAAGGCTGCTGCAGACCCCATCATTGAAGTCAATGCTATCGACTTCAACCAGGTAGGAATCAGCTACTATAATGGCGCACTGCATATTACCGGGGCTGCCGGACTCAGCGTTTCTGTCTATAACATCGTAGGCCAAAAGGTTTATGAAGGAAGAATCGACAGCAGCGATAAGAGAATAGAGTTGAACCTTCCAGCCAATTGCTACATTGTGAAAGTGGGTTCTGTGGCTCGTAAAATTAGCGTGAAACGATAATATTAAATGTGAAAATCAAGAGGATTTTATATAATTTGTCCTTGTTGCTTTTCCTCTTTTCCTCATGTGAACTCTTTTCTTCATGTGAGGAAAAAGTGGTTTGTACTACCAGAAATGTGACACTTGAAGACTACCGGAAATTCGGAGACGACTGTATGTCTATCCGCTCGATGGAGGTGAGAAATGTCATAGACAGCCTGATAAGAAACGACAAGGATGATCTGGCGGCAGACATTCGCACAAGAAAGTATTATCGACAGGAGGGCAACTTCTTGTGGATTAATCGTCATGGCCTTACCTCTCAGGCCGACACGCTGCTCAGATATCTTCAGACCATAGGAGAAATGGGATTTTCACCCAACAGATTCTGCGTAAAGGACATCCAGAATGACATCCAAATCACACGCGAGATGGGGTTTGACGAAGCGCACCCCATCAACCACGTCTTCGGCAGATTGGAATACAAACTGACCAAGGCTTATCTGAGATACGCTACAGGACAGAGATTTGGCTACACGAATCCTTCTTTTCTGCTCAACAGGCTCGACACACTCAAGCCGCACAGACCAGACACCATCCGCAGACCGGTAAGATACAGAGGCCTTTTTGACATCAAGATGGATTTGCCTGATGATGATTTTTACCAAATGGCCCTGCGCAAGATAGAGAAAGATTCCGTTCCGGTTTTCCTCAGCGAAATTCAGCCTGCAGGCACTTTCTATCGAGAACTTGCCAAGGAATTTGCCTCAGGACAAGGCTCGAAAAACTGGCAAGCCAAGCTGTTCTGCAACATGGAGCGGGCAAGATGGCGACTGAAAGACTATCCGCAGAAGCACAAAAAATACATCATGGTGAACATCCCTTCCTTCCATCTGATGGCCGTTGATGAAAAGGATACGCTCACCATGCGCATCGGTTGCGGAACCACGGAGACCAAGACTCCTTTGCTCACCAGCACCATCAAGCGCATGGATGTGAATCCGGTATGGATTGTACCGAGAAGCATCATCGAAAAAGACATGATCCATTACTTCAGCCGTTCCTATTGCGAGCGCCGCGGATTTTACGTCATGGACAGGCGGACGGGAAAGGAACTGAGCATGAACCAAGTACACGCAGGACTGCTCCGCGACCCGATGTACGCAGTAGTGCAAAGAGGCGGAAAGGGCAACAGTCTGGGCAGACTGATCTTCAGATTTGACAATAATTTCTCCGTCTATCTGCACGACACATCCAGCCGCGATTTCTTCAAGCAGCAGAATAGGGGAGTATCCCATGGCTGCGTAAGAGTGGAAAAGCCTTTCGAACTGGCTAAGTTCATCCTGAAGGACAAGAGCGAGAAGTTTTTGGATAATCTCAACTACTGCATGACGACTGATTCGCTGAACGACAAGAAGAGAATCATCCGCTCCATCAAAGTGGAACCCGCAGTACCCTTGTATCTGGCTTATTACACCATCTATCCAACGAAAGGAAACACTCCAGCAGGATGGTCGGAATATCCTGACGTATATGGATTTGACAAGGCCATTTACCAATATCTCATAAAAAATTACCGTTAAATGAAGAGTATTTCTGATAATGAACTGGTTTACATGCTCCGGGAACCTGCCACCAGAAGGGAAGGGTTCTCGGCCATGGTGCAACAATATAGCGAGCAACTGTATTGGAAGGTTCGCCATATCGTACTCACTCATGAAGACGCCAATGATGTTTTGCAGAATGTTTTTCTAAAAGCCTGGAAAAATTTGGAAACTTTCCAGGGCAAATCTTCCCTCAGCACCTGGCTTTACAGGATTGCGGTCAATGAATCGCTTGACTTTCTCAGGAAAAGAAAGCAGGAGGGAATGGCCAGCGAGATAGAAAATGCTGGAGTAGCCAACCAGCTATTGGCAGACAACTATTTTGATGGCGATGAAACACAGGCCCAACTGCAGGAAGCCGTCTCTAAACTGCCCGAAGTTCAGCGCACCGTTTTCACGATGAAATACTTCGAAGATATGAAATACTCAGAAATCAGTAAGATACTGAACACCAGTGAAGGAGCTCTAAAAGCATCGTATCATCTGGCCGTGAAAAAAATCACGGAATATTTTGAGAATAAAGATTAAACTTTTTCTAATCAGTTACGTCAGATATAATAAAAAGAGAAGATGTATGAAGAAAGAAGAAAAAATATTGATAGATAAGTTTGGTAAAGCCAATCATTTTTCTGTTCCAGAAGGTTATTTTGAATCCTTTACGGATCAGATGATGGATTTGTTGCCAGAATCGGAAGCCCGAGTCATAGAGATGCGCCCTGCCACATGGTGGAACCGTCTGCCTATCAAAAAGGTGGCTGCAGCCGTTGGAGCCTTACTGATTATTGGAGCCGGCAGCCTTTGGGTGGGCAATCATACTCATTCAGACAAGGTGAACACAGCTGTTACCAGCCCGATGCATCATACAACCTCAGGCTCTGAATATGGTACTTTCGACCAGATGGCTGATTACACCATGATGGACAATCAGACGATTTATGCTTCGCTGGTGGGAGAAAACTTTTAAAAGCAGTAAAGGACAATGATGAAGAAAAATATTTTAAAATGCAGTATGGGACAGATCTTGAGAACAACCGTGCTCATGATTCTGATGTTGTGCACTTTTGGTGTGGCTAACGGTCAGCACAGAAAGCACCCTCCATTCAATCCTGCAAAATTTGAGGCAGATCTGGAGCAGTTCATCACAGTCAATGCCTGTCTGTCTCCATCCCAGGCAGCTTCATTCTTCCCGGTTTACCGCCAGATGATGAAGAAGCAAAGAGCGCTTTTTGATGAAATGCGCCGACTCCGCATGATCAATCCGAAAGACAATGAAGCTTGTGAAGAGGCTATCAGAAAACAGGATGAACTGGATATTCAAATCAAACAGTTGCAGCAGGAATATCATGGAAGATTTCTCATGATGCTACCTGCCAACAAGGTATTATCCATCATCAAAGCCGAAGAAAAATTCCACAGGCAGATTTTCAGAAAGATGAAATAGTTCTTCTGTCATCGAGAATTGTTTTCTTACAAGAAGGAATCCCTTTTTCCAGCAAGATAAAACTGCAAAATGGATAGATAAAACCCACAAATTGAATCGCAAAAGTATTTATATGGAATATTTTTGCGATTTTTTTTTGTTCTTTCCAGTAAATATTGTAATTTTGCAGTTCAGAAACAATTTACATAATAAGATAATGTATAGAACGAATACTTGTGGAGAGCTCAGACTCTCTGATGCAGGCAAGGAAGTAACACTTGCCGGTTGGGTTCAGCGCTCTCGTAAGATGGGCGGTATGACCTTCGTTGACGTGCGTGACCGATACGGAATCACACAGATCGTTTTCAACGAAGCTGATGACATGAACTTATGTGAGGCGGCCAACAAACTTGGTCGTGAATTCTGTATCCAGGTAAAGGGTATCGTAAGCGAACGTCAGAGCAAAAATCCAAAGATGGAGACTGGTGACATTGAAATCCTTGCCAAGGAACTCAATGTTCTTTCCAAGAGCCAGACTCCTCCTTTTACAATAGAAGACAATACTGATGGCGGTGATGATATTCGTATGAAATACCGCTATCTGGACTTGCGCCGCCCTACAGTGCGTAAGAATCTGGAATTGCGCCACCGCATGACCATCCTCATCCGTAACTTCCTCGACAATTATAATTTTATGGAGGTGGAGACTCCTATCCTTATCGGAAGTACTCCAGAGGGTGCTCGCGACTTCGTGGTTCCTTCACGTATGAACCCTGGTCAATTCTACGCTCTGCCACAGAGTCCTCAGACTTTGAAGCAGCTCTTGATGGTGGCTGGTTTTGACCGCTACTTCCAGATTGCAAAGTGCTTCCGTGATGAAGACTTGCGTGCTGACCGTCAGCCTGAGTTCACTCAGATTGACTGCGAGATGAGTTTTGTTGATCAGGACGACGTCATCAATCTGTTTGAGGAAATGGCTCGCCACCTGTTCAAGGAAATCCGTGGCGTGGAATTGCCAAAGTTGGAACAAATGACTTGGCACGAGGCTATGCGTAGATTTGGTAGTGATAAACCAGACTTGCGTTTCGGAATGGAATTCGTTGAACTGAAGGACGCTTTTGCTGGCAAGGGTGAATTCTCTGTCTTTGACGAGGCTAAATATATCGGTGGTATTTGTGTTCCTGGTTGTGCAGACTATAGTCGCAAGCAACTCAATGAACTCACAGACTTCGTTAAGCGACCACAGGTTGGCGCCAAGGGTCTCGTATTCATCAAGTACAATGCTGACGGTACTGTGAAGAGCAGCATCGACAAGTTCTACTCTCCAGAAGTATTGGCAGAGATCAAGGAAGTGATGGGCGCTAAAGACGGCGACCTGGTTCTTATCCTCAGCGGCGACAACGCAAACAAGACTCGTATTCAGCTCTGCTCTCTCCGTTTGGAAATGGGCGACCGCTTGGGCTTGCGCGACAAGAACGTGTTCAAGTGTCTCTGGATTATTGACTTCCCATTGTTTGAGTGGAGCGATGAAGAGCAGCGCCTGATGGCTACTCACCATCCGTTCACTATGCCAAATCCTGATGATATTCCTCTCTTGGATGAGCATCCTGAGCAGGTACGTGCCAAGGCTTACGACTTCGTATGTAATGGAATTGAAGTGGGTGGAGGTTCCCTCCGTATCCACGACACTGCTCTTCAGGAGAAGATGTTTGAGGTTCTCGGCTTCACACCAGAGCGTGCAGAGGCTCAGTTTGGCTTCCTGATGAACGCATTCAAATATGGAGCACCACCTCATGCAGGACTTGCTTTCGGTCTCGACCGTTTCGTAAGCATCCTGGCTGGTCTCGACAGTATCCGTGACTGCATTGCATTCCCTAAGAACAACTCGGGTCGTGACGTGATGTTGGACGCTCCTTCTGAGCTGGATCCAAAGCAGTTGGACGAGTTGGAAATTAAATTAGACTTAAAGGCGTAAATGCTTCAAAAATAACACATTAAGAGTTTCATTTCTTGATTTACATCAAAAAATGAAACTCTTTTTTGCATTTAAAGGCACATTCTTTCAAAAAAACACTAAAAAATCAATAAAAAGTCGTATATTTGCCAACGAAAACGATGAATTTTTTATAAAGGGAATTAAGAAATTAAGAAAAGCCTTAATAGGTATCAAATTTCCTAATATAACTATTATTTACAATAAAACATGGTAGAAAAGAAAGCAACAAAAAAAACAGCAGCAGCTAAGAAAACCGCTACTGCTACAAAGAAGGCTCCAGTAGCTAAGAAAACTACTGCAACCAAGAAAACAACAGCAGAAAAGAAGGAAACAATCTTCTTGAATGCAGAGAACGCTGGTTTCAGAGCTGGTGATGTTTACCAGGCTTTGGCAGCAGCAGATAAAGCTCTTTCTCTTACAGAAGTTGCAGAGATGGCTAAGATTTCAACAGAAGATGCAATTCTTGGAATTGGTTGGCTTCTCAAAGAGGGTAAGATTAAAGACGAGGACAACAAGGTTGCTCTCGCATAAATAAAATGATTCCAAGTTGCCGCGACATTTCTAAATGCCGCGGTTTCTTTTATGTACGCATAAAAAAACTCGCGTTAAATGAATTTTGATCAGGAAATTTTGAGAATTCTAACTTTGGCAGGCGATAATGGTCTTAAAACTGAAAAGATTGCCCGTCATGTGTTTAATTCTTGTAATTCTATGTTTACACCATTGAATTACAAGGACGTTCATTCTTATGTTTCCCAATTTCTCATCAAAAATGCGAAAGACCCTTCTTCTATCATAGAAAAGGGAAGTGGTCATGGAGTTTACAAACTCAACTTTAGAGATGAATTGGCTGAGCAGTTGGTCTTGAAATTTTCTCCACAGAAAGAGCAGACGGATTTTGATGAATCTACTAAAGCTAATAATTCTTCAGATTCTCAGTTATCCCTGACTCTATTTGATTAGAGTCTTCATTCCCAATTTGACTAAATTTCAATCATCCCTTGTTACTGCGACCGCTTTTTATCATGCAAAAACAGCTCTTACTCTTAAAAAATCTTGTGTTTCTCAAGAAAAAAATAGGGGTTTCAGTTTTTTATTCGTATTATCTAAAAAATAAATAACTTAAATAAATTGATGAATTATGGCAAGAAGATACTTATTAGGTTTTGACGTAGGTTCCAGTTCTGTAAAAGCTTCTCTTACAGATGTTGACAATGGTGAAATCGCTGCTTCAGCGTTTTTCCCAGAACACGAAGCTCCTATCATGGCGGTAAAAGCTGGATGGGCAGAACAGGATCCAAACATGTGGTGGGAAAATGCAAAACTCTCACTTCAGAAAATCATGGCTGAAACGGGCGCCAAAGGCGAAGATATTTTAGCCATCGGTATTTCTTATCAGATGCACGGACTGGTGTGCGTGGACAAGCAGCAACAGGTTTTGCGACCAAGCATTATCTGGTGCGATTCGCGTGCAGTACCTTATGGCGAAGATGCTTTCCACAATATAGGTGAGGACACCTGTTTGTCAAAACTCCTTAACTCACCTGGTAATTTCACGGCTTCTAAATTAGCTTGGGTGAAAGAAAATGAGCCTGAAATATATGATAAGATAGACAAGATCATGCTTCCTGGAGATTATATTGCCATGAAACTTTCCGGAGAAGTGAAGACAACCATCAGCGGTCTGTCTGAAGGAATGATGTGGGATTTCGAAGCCAAGAAGCCTGCTAAATTCCTCTTGGACTATTTCGGATTCAGCGAGGATATTCTCCCAGAAATCGCTCCAACATTCTCTGTTCAGAGCTACGTATCCAAAGCAGCTGCTGATGAACTCGGACTCAAAGAGGGAACTCCTATTTCATATCGTGCAGGAGATCAGCCTAACAATGCTGTTAGCCTGAATGTTTTCAACCCTGGTGAAATTGCAAGTACTGCTGGAACATCTGGTGTGGTCTATGGTGTATTGGGAGATGTCAATTATGACCCAAAAAGTCGCGTGAATACTTTTGCTCATGCTAACTACACCACAGACTTAGACCGTCTGGGCGTCTTACTCTGCATCAACGGAACCGGTATTCTCAATGCTTGGGTTCACAGAAACATCACTCCAGACATCAGTTACGCAGATATGAACGAGCTGGCTTCTCAAGTAGCCATCGGTAGTGAAGGGGTCAAGATCATTCCATTCGGAAATGGAGCTGAAAGAGTGCTTGAAAATCAGGAAGTTGGCTGTTCTATCCGTGGCTTGAACTTCAACAAGCACAATCGTGCCCACATTGTACGCGCTTCACAGGAAGGCATTGTTTTCAGTTTCTGCTATGGTATGGAAATCATGCAGGAGATGGGTATGGACATTAAGAAAATCCATGCAGGAAAGGCTAATATGTTCCTGAGCCCTATCTTCAGAGATACATTGGCTGGAGTAAGTGGAGCAACCATAGAACTCTACGAAACTGACGGTAGTGCAGGTGCTGCAAAGGGTGCTGGTATTGGTGCTGGAATTTACAAGGATCATGACGAGGCTTTCTCTACATTGAAGAAATTGGCAGTTATCGAACCGGACGAAAGTAACCGTGCTGCATATCTGGAGGCTTACGCTGAATGGAAAAAAGAATTGAAAACGCTGATTTAAAAGGTTTTCCCAGTAAAATTTACGTTTTTTAAAATAAAATTTAGGGGCAAGAGGTTTTTCTTGTCCCTAAATTTGTTTGTTTAAAACATTTTTGCTACCTTTGCAACATTATATTATGTAAAATTATAGGTATGGCTAACAACAATAATCATCTCGTCATTATGGCTGGCGGAGTAGGCAGTAGATTCTGGCCTATGAGTACAGAGGATAAGCCCAAGCAGTTTATCGATGTTTTAGGAACAGGTCGCTCTCTATTGCAACTCACATTTGATAGATTTGAAGGCGTTTGTAAACCAGAAAATGTATGGGTAGTTACAAACAAGAAATATGCAGCTCTGGTTCACGAACAGTTGCCAGAGATTCCAGAAGGTAATATTCTGCAGGAACCTTGCAGAAGAAATACAGCTCCTTGTGTTGCCTATATCAGTTGGCGCATTAAGGAAAAAGATGCTCGCGCCAATATTGTAGTGACTCCTTCTGATCACATCGTTACCAATTGTAACGAGTTTAGACGCGTCATCACTTCCGCTTTGAAGTTTACAGGTGAAACAGATAGCATCGTGACTTTGGGTATGAAGCCAACCCGTCCTGAGACAGGTTACGGTTACATACAGGGTGATTTGAGTACTCCTTCTGCAAGAAACAGAGAAATCTTCCGTGTTGACCAGTTCAAGGAAAAACCAGATTTGGCAACTGCTGAGAAGTATGTAAAAGACCATAACTTCTTCTGGAACGCTGGTATTTTCATCATGAGTGCAGCCACTATCGTAAACGCATTCCGTGTTTACCAACCAGGAATTGCCAAGATTTTTGAAAGCATGCGCAGTATCTATGGCACAGAAAAGGAACAGGAGCAGATAGATTTGCGCTATCCTGAATGTGAGAACATTTCCATAGACTACGCTATCATGGAAAAAGCAGAGGAAATTTTCGTATTCCCTGCTGATTTCGGATGGAGTGACTTGGGAACATGGGGTAGCCTGCTGGTTCAATCGAAAAAAGATGCAAACGGAAATGCAACCATCGGAAACAATATTCAGATGATAGACTCCAAGAATAATATCGTTCACACGCTCAATGAAAAGAAAGTGGTTATTCAGGGTCTTGAAGGTTACATTATAGCCGAAGAAAATGGTACGCTGCTGATTTGTAAAATGTCAGAAGAGCAGAATATCAAATTCTTCTCAGGAACGAATTAACATGTCATCATGCCGACAAGTTATTTTTTACCCCCATTATGGTTATTGATAAAACCATAATGGGGGTAAATCATTTTAGAAAGTCTTCAAAAATTTTACTTACTCTTCTTTAATCCCTTATAGGCAAGAAAAGCAACAACCACAACTGCAAGTGCCAAAATTACATATCCGATTTCATGACTGTATTTCACTGCCTGCTGATAAACATCCTGTGTGGTTTTATAATCAGTATAGTTATAAATTCCCCAACCGATAAAGGCGAGAACTGTGTTCCAGATGCCTGCACCAATAGTAGTATAAAGCAAGAATTTTCCCAAGCGCATTCCTGCCAAACCCGCAGGAATACTGATGAGTTGTCTTACTGCAGGAACCAATCTTCCGAAAATCGTAGAAGTAGCACCATGTTTGCGGAAAAATTCTTCTGCTTTCTCAACTTTCTCACGATCTATCAGGCACATGTGACCAATTCGGCTATCAGCAAAACGATAAACAATAGGTCTTCCCACCCATTTGGCAAGGTAATAATTGATAAGAGCACCTAAATCTGCACCCAAAGTAGCAAATACAACTACCAAAACAAAGTTCATACCATTGGAAGGATCCATCGCTTTCCATGCTGCTGGTGGAACAACAACCTCGGATGGGAAAGGAATGAAGGAACTCTCAATAGCCATAAAGAGGAGAACTACCCAATAATTTAAGTTATCGAGAATCCAAAGAAACAAATCTGCTGTATTCATATTTATTTTTCTTGATTTTCTATTTAAATATAAATTCAAAAAAATATCAAACACATCTTTCAAGAAAAACTGAAAGACGTATTTGATATTCTATTTTCATCTGATTAAATGTATCATATTAATTCTTTTTCTGCTTAGCCCAAGCATCCTTCAGACCAACGGTCTTATTGAATACGGGTTTAGCCTCTGTTGAATCCAAGTCTGCCATGAAGTAACCAATACGCTGGAACTGGAGATATTCTCCTGGTTTCTTGGTTGCAGCATATTCCTCAATATAGCAATTATTATCAACATGCAAACTGTTAGGATTGAGCAATTCACGGAAGTCTCTATCATCAGCAGAAGGATTTTCTACACAGAAGAGACGGTCGTACTCACGAACTTCTGCTTTCACGCAATGATCAGCAGAAACCCAGTGAAGCGTACCCTTCACCTTACGGTTAGCACCTTCCATTCCGCTCTTGCTAATTGGGTCGTACTCAGCCTGAATTTCAATCACATTACCATTCTCATCCTTCGTGCATCCTGTACATTTAACGATGTAAGCATTCTTCAAGCGAACCTCTTTACCAGGAGTCATGCGGAAGAACTTCTTAGGAGCATCCTCCATAAAATCATCGCGCTCTATCCACAAATTCTTAGAGAAAGTAATGGTGTGTGAACCATCAGCCTCATTCTCAGGATTGTTGATGGCTTCCATTTCCTCACTTTGTCCGTCAGGATAATTGGTAATAACCAACTTCACTGGATTCAAAACTGCACTTACACGACAAGCCTTCTTGTTCAAATCCTCACGAACAGAAGCTTCCAGGAGAGCCATATCGTTCAAAGCATCAAACTTAGTATAGCCAATGCTGTCAATAAACATGCGAATACTTTCAGGAGAATAACCGCGACGTCTCATACCGCAAAGAGTAGGCATACGAGGATCATCCCATCCATTAACCAAGTGCTCATCAACCAAAGTGTGGAGTTTGCGCTTGCTCATTACAGTATAGGTAAGATTCAAACGATTGAACTCAATCTGGCGTGGGCGATTGTCGTGGAGATTATCAGCTGTTCCATCCATCTCTTTCAAGTAGTCCACAAACTTGTCGTACAAAGGACGGTGAGGAACAAATTCCAAAGTACAGATAGAGTGGGTTACACCCTCGAAATAGTCGCTCTGTCCATGGGCAAAATCATACATTGGATAAGCGTGCCATTTGGTACCAGTGCGATGATGAGGAGTCTGGATAATACGATAGATGATAGGATCACGGAAATGCATATTAGGATTAGCCATGTCCAACTTAGCACGAAGAACCATACTACCTTCCACAGCCTCAGGTGTGTTCATCTGATTGAAGAGTTTGAGATTTTCTTCTACCGGACGATCACGGTATGGGCTGGCAGTTCCAGGAGTTGTAGGAGTTCCCTTCTGAGCAGCAATTTCCTCAGCAGTCTGCTCATCAACATATGCATGACCCTTCTTGATCATCCAGATCGCAAAATCCCACAATTTCTCAAAATAGTCGGAAGCGTAGTAAATATTTCCCCACTTGAAACCTAACCACTGGATATCCTGGAGGATATTTTCTACATATTCATTATTCTCCTTGCTTGGATTTGTATCATCAAAGCGGAGATTACAGATTCCGTTGTATTTATCGGCAACACCAAAGTCCATACAGATGGCCTTAGCATGACCTATATGAAGATAGCCATTTGGTTCAGGTGGGAAACGAGTCTGTATGCGTCCACCATTTTTACCTTCTTGTAGATCTTCTTCTACAAACTGTTCTACAAACGAGATACTCTTTTTTTCCTCGTTCAAGTTGTCTTCATTTAATGCCATATTATCTATTATATGTTTTATTTTGTTATTGATGGTGCAAAGATACAAAGATTTTTGCTTTTATTGCACTATTTTTCCTCAAAATCGAGTTTCACTTAGTTATTTTTCTATTTAATACCTCTTTCATTCAGCGCTTTACTGTATTTTGCTGCATTTTGCAAATGCTCCTGATAGGTTTTTGCAAAATTATGAGTACCGCTGAAATCTTCTTTTGCACACATATATAAATAGTCGTGGTGCACATGATTCAGCACGGCATCAATGCCGGCAATAGAAGGAACACGAATTGGACCTGGAGGTAAACCTGTATTCACATAAGTATTATACGGGCTCTTAATGTGCAGCAGATTATTGTAAATTCTCTTCAGTTCAAATTTCTTCCAAGCAAACTTGATGGTTGGGTCAGCCTGCAAAGGCATTCCTTCTGGATATTCTGCATTGCGCAAAGTAAGACGGTTATAATACATTCCCGCAACCATCGGCTTCTCTGCATTATTGGCAGTTTCCTCATCCACAATGCTGGCAAGTGTAATGACCTGATTAGGTGTAAGTTTCATTCCTTTCGCCTTTTCCGTACGCTCAAAATTCCAGAAACTTTTGCTTTCCTTCTGCATACGGTCTAAAAGTTTGTCCAAAGACACATTCCAATAAATATCATAGGTATTTGGAATAAACATACATGCGATTGTGGCAGTATCATAACCGTATTTCTCGCAGACAGCCTCATCATAAAGAGCCTTTGCAATGGTTGCACTGTCAAGCATCAGTCGCTTACTGATTTCGCCAGCCAGTCTGTCCATCGTTCTTACAGAAGGTATGGTAAGATTGACAGGTTCCTGCAAGCCGTTCTTGAGATGTCTCCAGGTGATAAGGGCACCATTACCTGGTTTGATAGCATATCTACCCGTTCTGATATGATCTGCATAACTGGAATGGAGAGTAAGTGTATGAAAAGCCTGGAATGGTAAAGAATTGGCTATCGGCTTCAACTTTGTATAGACGGAATCGATGTTATCATCATCATCTATATAAATATATACGGTTTTGCTTTCCTTCGAGAAGGAAGAAAAACAGTAAAGATAAGCAATTCCTGCTATTAACAGCAAGCATGCTATTGCTCCATAAACATACAACTTTGATGTTTTCTTTTTCATACGAATTGTGTTTTGAATCTATAATGATTTGTGTTTAATATCAATCATTTAAATTGACGTTCTACCAAAATCGAACCTGAAGTACTACCATTTGGGAGTAACTGTCCTGAATTGATGATGCAAAAGTACACTAAATATGGGAAACGACCAAATTATAGCATTAAAAATAGGTTAATTATAATTTTAAATAGACGAAGCTAACAAGATTTTGTTTAACTTTGCAGGCAAAAAGTAGTATTATATACTCAAACTCAAAAAGATTGTTATGGAAAGATTATCAACAAATGGAATTCAAGATGGTAATAGAATGAACCATACTGTCCAAACGAATCATGATGTCAGGTTCAATTTCGAAACCTACATTTTTGACTTAGACGGAACATTACTATCAACATTAGAAGATCTTGCAGCAAGTTGCAACTACGCTTTGCGCACTCACGGAATGCCAGAGCGAACACTGGAGGAAGTAAGACTTTTTGTAGGTAATGGGGTAAAGAAACTGATGGAACGTGCGATTCCAGAAGGCTTGCAAAATCCAAAATTCGAAGATACTTATCAAACCTTCCGCAAGCATTATATGACTCACAACCTGGATTCTACCAAACCATACGAGGGGGTAATGGAAATGCTTGAAAGTCTGAAAGCTAAGGGCAAGAAAATTGCCGTAGTCAGCAACAAGTTCTATGATGCAACACAAGCCCTATGCAAGCATTTCTTTGGAGATTTGGTAGATGTGGCAATCGGTGAAAGAGAAGATATTCGCAAAAAACCTGCACCCGACACGGTAATGGCTGCACTGAAACAACTTCAGGCGAGTAGGGAAGGAGCGGTCTATATCGGAGATAGTGATGTGGATATTATGACTGCCAGAAATTGCGAAATGCCTTGCATCAGCGTTCTCTGGGGATTCCGCGATTACGATTTTCTGATAGAGCACGGAGCCAGCATTCTAATCACGAATCCGCTACAATTGCGATAAATCTCATTTGCAACAAAAATTATGTACGACAAAAGTTTCTATCAAACTATAAAGCATTAATAAATAGAGCAAAAAATAATTATTCTCTCAAACAGGCAATGCTAATGAATTAAAGCGTATGGAATTTAGCTTTGCCTGTTTGGGTTTCATTTAATACTTTTCAATATTTCGCTTTTTATATTTTTTTAATCTTACTCTTACAATAAAACTTACTCTAAGAAATATATCTATAGGACTTCTTATATAAAACAACTTTTTTTGAAAAATTACCTTTATAATACTTCCCTTATAGCACTATTTCAAAATACTTATTCTTTTTTAAAAGCATCTTCTGTAAGACCTATTTCATAAGACCTGCAGCTCCTTTAAACCAATATATTAATCCAAAGTATGTCTGTCGATAAAATCAACCACAATATTCTTATATGTTTCAGAAATCGGGATACCAATTTCTCCATAATAGAGTTTCGTTTTGTCTGTATAATCAAACAAATCAAAATTTGCAATATAAGAGCGGTGAATTCTCTTGAATTTTCGTTTGGGGAGATGATCTTCCAGTTGGCGCAAATTCATCAAAGTAATGATGTTTCTTTTATTTTTCATGTGGAATTTCACATAATCCTTCACTCCTTCCACAAAAAGAATATCATCAAAATTGACCCGGATAGCTTTATAATCACTCTTCACGAACATATAGCCATCTCTCCTTATCGGATCAGCTTCATCCACATCTCTCATGTAATTTCTTACTCTCTCAACACAAGCCTGAAAATTCTGATAATTTACCGGTTTGAGAAGATAGTCGAAACCGCCAGACTTATAACCATCTATCGCATATTCACTAAATGCAGTAACAAAAACGATACGAGTCTTCTTAGGTAGCATTTTCGCAAGTTCCAAGCCACTCAACTGCTGCATACGAATACCCATGAAAAGCAAATCAATGGAATGTTCTCTAAAGCCTTTCATTGCCTCAACTGCATTCGTATAGCCACCTATTAAATTCAAATAGGGGACTTTAGCTACATAGCTCTTTAGAATTTCTACCGATTCTATATTGTCATCTACTATTGCGCAACTAATTTTCATAATAGTAATCTTTAAATAGTTAAATCTCCAAGTTATTAAATGTGAGCTAATAAAAAGCCTCCACATGTTATTAAAAAATAACGTAGTGGAGGCCATAATATTGTCTTTTTGGCTACAAAAAATCTCTTAAAAAACTTTTATTGCCTGTTTTATTCGTAACGAATGGCTTCTATCGGATCGAGCCTTGCTGCTTTTTTGGCTGGATACCACCCAAAGAATACACCAGTAAACGTACATACTGCAAAGCTCATGATAATACTCCATGGCTCTATCTGAGTAGCTACGTGGGCAAACTGTTGCAAGGAAACCGAAATACTTACTCCAAGAATCACACCGATTATACCACCAGTAACGCTCAGCAGAATAGCCTCGATAAGGAATTGGTTGAGGATGTCTATTCCCCTGGCTCCAACACTCATTCTCAAGCCAATCTCTCGGGTTCGTTCTGTGACGCTCACATACATAATATTCATGATTCCAATGCCACCCACAATCAGAGAAATACCCGCAACACTACCGAGCAAAATTGTAATAGTTGACATCGTGGAATTCATCATACTTGAGATTTCTTCCTGTGAACGGATATTGAAATCATCATCGTCACCCTCCGTCGTATCCGTAGCGTCTTTCAACTTATGTGTTCTACGAAGAATCTGTGTTATCTGATCCTGAGCAGGTTCTGAAGCTTCTTCTGTAATGGCAGAACATACAATTTCACTCAGATAAGTCTGCGCCAGAATACGTTTCATGACCGTAGTATAGGGAGCCAAGACAAGGTCATCCTGGTCCATACCCATACTGTTATAACCCTTTTTCTTAAGAACTCCTATCACACGGAAAGGAATACTGTTGAAGCGGACAACCCTTCCTATAGGATCACTTCCATCCGGGAAAAGATAATCTACAACTGTCTGTCCCAAGACACAAACTTTGGCAGCAGTCTTGATGTCAGAATCAGTAAACATCTCTCCATCAGCAATCTTCAATTGTCTGATAGTCAGATAGTCCTGATTCACACCATAAATACTACTCTGGGTATTATTGTTACCATTGATCCATTGTCCATTACTGCTTACAGAAGGTGAAATGGCCGAAATATAGTTACATTCATCCTTAATGGCGTCATAGTCGGTCTGCTTAAGAGTCTCCATGGAAGAAGCATCTTGACGAACACCTCCACGCATATCGGCTCCCGGATGAATCATAATCATATTGGAACCCATCTCTGCAATATTAGCCTTGATGCTGGCTTTACTTCCCTGACCAATGGCAAGCATGGTAATGACAGCGGCAATACCGATAATGATACCTAATGCCGTGAGGAAAGAGCGCATCTTGTTGGCCGCAATGGCACGGATTGCTATTTTAAAAAGATTCTGATAATTCATTTTCTTATTTTTATAGGAACATCAAAGAAATAAGATTCTAAATCTATTCATCTGTATTCTGAGGCAATGCAGCCAGACCTTCCTTGGCAGAAAGGATATGCTGATTGTATTCGTCACTGATAACATGACCGTCACGCAGCTCTATATTCCTACTGGAATAATTGGCAATATCCGGATTATGAGTCACAAATATAATGGTTCTGCCTTCTGCATAAAGTTTCTGAAACAAGACCAGAATCTCAAAACTGGTTCTCGTATCCAAATTACCTGTAGCCTCATCAGCGAGAATCACCGCAGGATCATTGACCAGAGCTCTGGCAATAGCTACACGCTGCATCTGTCCACCAGACATCTGGTTGCTCTTGTGATAAAGTCGCTCGCCAAGACCTACAGCCTTCAATGCCTCAATCGCTCTATTCTTTCGCTCTTCAGGACCAATATTAGGATTATACATCAGAGGAAGTTCTACATTCTCTACACTTGTCGTCTTAGGCAACAGGTTGTAGTTCTGGAATATAAAACCAATCTTACGGTTTCTAAGAATGGCACGGTCATTTCTGGACATCGTTCTCACGCTGACTCCATCAAGATAATATTCACCACTGGATGGAGTATCGAGACAACCGAGCTGGTTGAGTAGGGTAGATTTACCTGAACCAGATTTACCCATGATTGTAACAAACTCTCCCTCATAGATCTTGAAGCTAACACCTTTCAAGGCATGAACCACCTCATCTCCAACTAAGAAATTGCGCTTCACATTATCCAGTTCAATGACGACCTTTTTGCCTTCCTGTTGCCCTATTTGTTTGCCTTCTTGGCTATTGCTTGAAATTTCTGTCATCTCTTGAAAATTGTTTCTGCTGAGAGTCCCGTTATCAGGGAACTCTCAACTTGGGTTATTTTTTCTTTCCTCTTGGACCAGGTCCGCTAATCAATCCCTGACTTTGCGGCTGACTATCTTCTTCGTCTTCAGAAGCATCAACAACAATTTCTGTAACAACGCTTTGACCTGCCTTTATACCACTAATAATCTGAGTATGCATTGCATCACTCTGCCCGATATTTACGGAATGGGCTGTCAGCGTATTACCATTTAGCGTCCATACCTTATTCTTACCTTTGCAATCTACAATCTTCATATCTTTACCCACCGTCTCTTTAGTTGGGGTAAAGCGCAAAGCCTTATTAGCAACACTCAATATGTTAGCTTGCTCCTTCGTAAAAATGGTAACATTGGCAGTAAGTCCAGGCTTCAATTTCAAATCAGCATTAGGAGCGCTGATTACCACTTCGTAAGTTACCACATTATTAGTTGTAGTAGCTTCCAATCTCACCTGCTTAACAACACCCTCGAAAGTATCATCAGGATAAGCATCTACCGTAAAGTTAACTCTATTACCAACAGCAACACCGCCTATATCAGCCTCATCAACATTTGCAATAACCTGCATATTCTTCAAGTCTTTGGCAATCGTGAAAAGTTCTGGTGTATTGAAGCTGGCTGCAACAGTCTGTCCTTCTTCCACACTTTTAGAAATCACAGTTCCATCGATAGGAGAGGTGATCGTAGCATAACCCAGATTAGTTTGCGCTTTCTGCACATTTTCGCGGGAAGAAGCAACCTGCTCCTTGGCCTGTCTGTAAGCCAAAAGGGCATTTTCATATTCATCAGCACTTACAAGACCTTTCTTATATAAAGTCTGATAGCGCTTCATATTGGCACTCTGATAACTGAGATTACTCTCAGTACTTGCTAAATTTGCCTTAGCCGTATTCAGTTCACTGATCAGGTTGGTCTTGTCAAGTTCAGCAATCACCTGACCTTTTTTAACTACGGAATTGTAATCCACATAAAGTTTATTCACAATACCACTCACCTGAGTACCAACCGTAACACTGGTAACAGCCTCTATCGTTCCTGTAGCAGTAATACTGTTCTGCAGTGTATGAGTGGCAACTTTCTCTTGTTTGAAATTAATCTTTTCTTCCTTTTTGCCCCCTGAAAGCAACCAAGCAGCAACTGCTATGACTACCACAAGAATCATGGCAATCCATACCTTACTAAAGATTTTCTTTTTCATATCTCTCTGTATTCTTTTAATTTATTATTTCATCATACCTATTTATATTGATAAAAGAAGATTACTCCACCTTTCCGTTTTTATAGAAGTTCAATATACCTAAATTAAGGATTGTCAAGTACTTAGCCTGCAATTCATTCTGTTGAGCTTTAAGGAGATTATCCTTACCCGTACGAAGTTCTACGATATTTTTCAATCCCAATTTGAATTGCTCATTCAAGAGTTCAAAAGAGGTCTTGGCACTTTCGGTAGAAACTTTTGCAGACTTGAATTGGCTCTGATTTGTATTCGCCTGCAACCAATAATTTTCAATAATAGAGTAGAGTTTTGTCTGCTCATTTTTCAAATCCAACATACTACTTTGTTTCTGAAGATTAGCCTTGTTGATAGCAGTTTTGGTTGCACGATTATCATAGATAGGAATGCTGATGGAAACACCACCACCTAAACTAAAATTCTGCTTGATTTGCGTTCCCCAACCAGTCTTGTTCATGGAAGTAGAACTTGTAGAGACACCTGCATTAGCACTAATCGTTGGCATTTTACCAGCTTTGGCAATATCAATATTCAAATTACTCTGATCTATCATATTCTGATAGCTTTTGATTTCCGGACGATTGTCAAGAGCAGAAGCATAAACGCTATTGAGAGCAGGAATTGCAGCCAAAGCCTGTGAATCAGTAGTAGAAGGAATCACAATATCAAAAGCCTCATCGTTTGTAATTTGCAACAATTCCTTAAGTTGTCTCTTGTAATTCTTCACATTACTCTCAGCAGCAACAATATTATATTCATCCTGTGCTCTCTGAGCAGTAAGCTGAGCCAAATCAGCCTGACTCATCTTGCCATTCTTAACAAATTCCTTACCACGGTTTTCATTTTCCAGACTTGACTTATAGCTTTCCTGATTTACCTTTATCGCCTCTGTAGAATAGCAGATCTGGATGTATAATGTTGCAATTTGTTCTTGCAGGTTTTGAGCCTGAGTAGCTGAATCCAAAGCTGCAGCCTCGTAAGTCAACTTATTCAGTTTTACCTGGTTACGATTCTTATTACCATTCCAGATTACATAATTACCCATCACAGAATAAGAACCATTGTAATAAACCTTATCAACAGAAGATTTGGTGAAACCCTCTCCACTGATTCCGCTTGTTACCCAAGGAGTATAACTTACATTCTGATTAGACGAAGCAGACAAAGAGGGCAACAAAGCAGCCTTAGACTGCAAATAATCCTCATTTGCACTTGCTTTTTTAATTTGAGTCTTTTGCAAACTTATATTATTCTCCAATGCATAATTGATACATTCTTTAAGAGTCCATTGTTTTGCATAAATCCCAGAAGGAATGGCGCCCAAGATAGCGCCAATCAAAACTTTACCAAATCTTTTGTTCATATCTTAATCATTTATATTATTATCACTCTTAGTATAATCCGATTTATTTTATCATTTAAATCTAACTACAGATTTCATAATCTAAATCAAATTACAGTTTTTCTCTATTTACGTTTGGTTAGACGAAGTATAGTAGAAATAAGTTTATTTGCCTAAAGTCATTTTAACAATCATTTTAAGACTCAAATGAAAAAACAAAAAGATGTTATCGGGCTAAAAACAAAAAAAAGAGAAATATTACAAGCAGATAATTCCTTATAATATTTCTCTAACTAAAGTTGGATAACTTGCTGTATTACAAATTATTGCTTCTTTTCTTTTTCTTTAATATATCCATGTCTGTAAGCATAGAGTAATTCCTCCAGATCGTCAATTTGCTTACGAAGTTCCACACCTATATCAGTATCAGCCACAAGCATTCTTCTATTAGACATTTCTACTATCTGGGTGGTACTTTTAATGTCCGTACCTCTCTGGATAGCATCTTCTGTACTTGTAAAAGGTTCATGCTGAACAAGCTGGAAACCTCTGGAGTGATAGACTAACGTATAACCGGCTATACCCGTCTCATTATGATAAGCCTTAGAGAATCCACCATCAATAACCATCAGTTTTCCGTTGGCTTTGATAGGATTTTCACCCTTCAGAGTTCTTACAGGCACGTGTCCGTTGATGATATGTCTATTAGAACCTACCACTCCGAATGCATCAAGAATATGATCTATCACTTCTTCATCATCACGAAGCTTGAAATAATATCCCTTTTCCTCAACATGGGTCTCCTTATCTGCAATAAAATATCGCTCAAATGTAGCCATTTTACTCTTGTCAAAGAGAGGACTGTCTGGACCACACCACAGATACAAGAAATAGTCAATCGCATAGTCACGCTCCTCTGGCGCAGAATCCTGCTGGAAAGCAGTACGAATTTGCATACCTGTATGGTGCATTAAGGCTCTACCGCTATATTTCTTTCCAGGATAAATTTCCACTTCCTTCAAAGAACCATCTTCATTCAGAGGACAAGATGCATGGAACAACAGATTATTATTATAAATTCCATACATACAACCATGTTGCAACATCACTCTGATATGCTTATGCAACTTCTCGCAAACAGAGAAAGAATGATGCAACTTCCCAATGAGTACCTTTTCTTCAGGTGATAATTCTGATGGGGCAGCAGGATTGATAGTAGGGAATGAGCAAGAACTCATCTTATACGTTTTTCCTTGAAGCTCAATCGTTCCATTCTGATAATCAACATGTTCAAAGAGACATCTGTCATTCATTTTCCATTCAGGATGCTTGGCAATAATCTGACTCTCCACCTTAAACTGAATTACCGCAATGGCCTTATGCATCTGGGCCGTTAATCGCAAAGTTTTTTCATCCAACTGAGAAGCACCACCACTTGTTTTAGGAATAAACTCCGTACATGGATCATTCTTGTAAGTCTCCATGGCAAACGTAGCCAAAGGAACAAGATTGATTCCATATCCTTCCTCAAGAGTTGGTAAATTACCATATCTTAAACTCAATCTGATAACATTACAGATACAAGCATCATTACCTGCCGCAGCACCCATCCAAAGAATGTCGTGATTACCCCATTGCATGTCCCAACTATGATATTTTCTCATCGTGTCCATGATGATATGGGCACCAGGACCTCTATCGAAAATATCTCCCAATATATGTAGCGAATCGATAGCCAAGCGCTGGATTACATTAGCAATGGCGATGATGAAATCGTCCGCTCTACCTGTAGAAATTATAGTATCAACAATAACATTTACATAAGCGGTTTTATCATGATCTTCCGTATGCTCATGAAGAAGTTCCTGAATGATGTATGAAAAATCTGCTGGAAGCGACTTTCTTACTTTTGAACGAGTATATTTGCTGGAAACATCACGGCATACTGCAACCAATTGATGAAGCGTAATATGATACCAGTCGTCAATATCCGTCTCATTATGCTTTACCAGTTCAAGTTTCTGTGCCGGATAGTAAATAAGCGTACACAGTTCTCTTTTCTCTGATTCCCTCAGTGTGTTGCCAAACAGTTCATTTACCTTTCGCTTAATGTTGCCAGATGCATTCTTCAATACGTGAATAAATGCTTCATACTCACCATGGATATCAGCCAGAAAATGTTCCGTACCCTTAGGCAAATTAAGGATTGCCTGCAAATTGATAATCTCCGTACTCGCCTCCGCAACCGTAGGAAACGATTGCGAAAGAAGTTGGAGATACCTCATGTCTTCTTCGATATTGTAATGCTTCATACGTTGACAATTTGTTAATTCTTATTGATAATATATTTACAATCAGAAAACTAAAACCTATTGATTCCCAACTTATTCCAATGGGAAGAGGCCAAACAGTTCTGCATCTATCTGATCCGTAATCTGTCTGAAATCCTCAGGGTTCTCCTCGAAATTAAGATGGTCACCATCTATAATAATCAATTTACCCTTATAGTTTTTGATCCAATTCTCATATCTGTTATTCAATCCCTGAAGATAATCTATGCGAATACTTTTTTCAAAGTTTCTACCACGACGCTCGATATGGCTCACCAGAGTAGGGATGCTACTTCTGATGTAAATCATGAGATCAGGAAGTTTCACCAGACTGATCATAAGATCAAAGAGGTCGGTATAGTTTTCAAAATCCCTGTCACTCATCATACCGATATCATGAAGATTTGGAGCGAAAATCTTCGCATCTTCAAAGATAGTTCTATCCTGAATAATCGTATCATCACACTTGGAGATTTCTACTACATCATGAAATCTCTTATTCAAGAAATAGATCTGCAGGTTGAAAGACCATCTTTCCATATCCTTGTAATAATCAGCCAGATAGGGATTATTATCAACAGGTTCGAAATTAGGTTTCCAACCATATCTTTTGCTCAGTAATTTCGTGAGCGTCGTTTTACCACTACCGATATTGCCCGCAATTGCTATATGCATTTTCTTTACGTTTAAATTGTTTACTAATCTTTTTCGTTTACTCGTGAAGAGAAAAGACCAAAGAGTTCTGCGTCTATCTTATCAATGATGCCTCCAAACTCTTTAGGATTATGCTCAAAATCCATATTGTCAACGTCAATCACGAGCACCTTTCCTTTGTATTTATTCCATATAAAATCTTCGTAGAGAGCATTGATCCCCTGAAGATAATCAAGTGGAATTTTCTGTTCACATTCCCGTCCTCTTTTCTGGATATTTTTGACGAGATGCGGTACAGAAGAACGAAGATAAATCATCAATTCCGGTTGCTCTACAACAGACATCATTGAATCAAACAATCCCATATAAGTATCAAAGTCACGCTCGTCCATATAACCCATTTTTCTATTGTTAGCCACAAAGACATACACGCCCTCGAAGATACTGCGGTCTTGAATGATAGTCTCGTTACTTTGTTGTATTTCCAACAGATTTTTGAAGCGCTGCTTCAAATAGAAGATTTCCATATTGAGCACCCATCTGGGAATATCTTTATAATAATCATCCAGGTAAGGGTTTTTCTCAACGGGTTCAAGAAATTTCTTCCATCCGTAATGCTTTGATAACATTTGAGTAAGCGTTGTTTTACCACTTCCAATATTACCTGCTACTGCTATATACATACTTTATTTAAGTTTAGATGAGATGAAATCCATTTTTATGAAGAAAGAATCATCATATATTAAGAATGGTCATCTCAAGTGAATTTTTCTCTGAATTGTTCCTCTGTGATAATGGAAATGCCCAGTTGATGAGCCTTCTTGTTTTTAGAACTTTGAGACTCTGCATCATTATTTATAAGGTATGTTGTGCTTTTACTCACACTACCAGTTACCTTACCACCTTGACTTTCTATATAAGCCTTCAGTTCGTTTCGGTTTTTATAATGATACACATCGCCTGTTATCACAAAAGTCTGACCTGCACATTTCGTACCCACTTCCGCAACTTCTACCTCTTTGACATCAAGTTCCTTCAGTAGGTTTGAAACCTTAAGATAGTTTTTATCATCTTTGAACCAGTTAACGAACCTGGCACTTTTTTCAGGCCCAATACCATCTATACTTGCAAATACATCATCAAAAAGCGAAGTCTTAGCAGTTTCCATCAATTCCTTAAAAGTATATTTACTTAAAAGACGTTTGGCAACATCAAACCCGCATAGAGGAATACTCAGAGCATACAGCAGATGCCTGCTGTCAGTGTTTCGACTTTTTTCGATACTTTCCAACAACTTACTGACCGATTTCTTGCCAAATCCATCCAGACTCGTAATCTGGTAGGCAAAATCTTTCAAGTGATAGAAATCAGCATAATCCTTGATCCATCCATGATTGATAAAAGTGGAAACCGTTTGTTCTGAAATTCCGTCTATATTGATTCCATCTTTGCTTACAAAGCGGGCAAACTTCTTCAACTGTTTAGCAGTACAGTCAGCATTGCTGCAATGTAATTTCTTAGTCCCCGATTCACTCAAAACCACATGAGCCTCAGCACCACAAACAGGACATTTATCAGGAATATTCAGAACGCCAATTTTTTCAGTTATTTTGATGACTTTAGGAATAATCTTATTGGCCTTGATAACCTGTAATTTCGTACCCGCATCTCCAATACCCAAGCGTTCACATTCGCTGATATTACAGAGCGAAGCACGCTGAACGGTAGTGCCTTCCAACTCTACTGGTTGAAAAACAGCAACAGGTGAAATCGTACTGGCAGCACATGACCATTCTATATGATCCAAAACCGTCTCTGCATATTCATCCTGCCATTTGAAAGCATAACCGGCTCTTGTCGCATGATGACCAGTAACAGAACCAGTAGAAGCATACTGGGTATCATCATAAGTAATAACCAGTCCATCCACCGGAAACGGTTGCTTCTTATGGGTAACTTTCTGGGTAAACTCATCAATTTTCTCCTGAATATTCACAGAGGTAGGATTTTCTATGAATCGATGTTCCACCGTCTGAAAACCAAGCTTTTCTAAATAATCCATTCTTTGCCCCCATGATAGAATTTCCTGATCGGAATATACTAAAGTGAAAGGAATCCACTGGATATGGCGGAGTTTAACTTCATCCACATCCTTAAGCGTCAGAGATCCAGACGCAAGATTACGCGGATTGGCATAATCACTTTCTGTCTCTAAAAGAAAATTATTGAAATCCTCATAGGAAATTACAGCCTCTCCACGGATTACCAAATGCCCTTTTTCAGAAATCTTAGGCAATACTCCCTTGATGGCAGGGGCAAGATGAGTAATATTCGTACCAATATGCCCATCACCACGAGTTACGATTTTGGTAAGTTTCCCATCATCATAAGTAGCAACTAACGTAAGTCCATCAAGTTTCCATGAAATCCAAATCGGTTTGTTACTGGCCCATTTTTCAAGGTCAGCAACACTTTTGGTTTTGGCAAGTGATAAGGCAGGAAATTCATGAGGTTCTTTCTTGCCGGAAATAGAATCCTCAGAAACTTTATTTGTTGGAGAATCTGGTAAAACTATTCCAGTTTCATCTTCCAACAATTTCAGCTGGTCGAACTTGGAATCCCACTCATAGTCGGACATCAGTTCAGCCTCACCATTATAATATGCTTGAGAAGCATTGTTGAGTTGTTCAACAAGCTGCTTCATCATAGTCGTTTTTTCTTCTTTCATAATTGTTTCTTTCATACTTAGATAGAAGTAAGCGGACAAAATGAAATATCAACTTTCAAAAGCCAGCTACAACATATCTAATGCAAAGATACTGCAAATAATTCTAATTGCCAAAAAAAGAAACAATATTTTGGAAATACGACATTAAAATCTCTTAATAGATATTTTCTTCTTTTTCATTCAGCGTAACATATTCAAATGCAATTCGCTTGCCACGGATACCATAATCGACAGTTCCGCAATAGCAGAATCCCATCGATGATAGAAGTTTCACCATTTTCAGGTTTTTGATATGGGTATCTACCTTGATACTTGGAATGCATTCTACTTCACAAAGTCCTTTTACCTTTTTAATAAATACCTGAGCAAAACCTTCTCTTTGGAGTTCGGGTAAAGTTGCCAAACGATGAATGGCATAATAATTACCATATGTCTTCCAAGTACCCTGGATACTATTATATTTTTCTTCCCCGTTAAGTATGACAGCTCCATAAACTGCAATCTTTTTATCAATAGTAAGTACTTGCGCTACTCCGTTATTGATATCAGCCAAAATATCAGATTCAGAAGGATAGCCACCAGTCCATTGATGTAGTCCTGATTCTATCATCTGCTGTCGTGCCTGATTTATTAAATCCATACACTCCTCAAAATCTTTTAGCGTGGCTGCCCTGAAATCTATATCGAAATGTTTTTTGTCCATCTTCTGTATTTTTACGGATATGACTTTATTGTATTTTCGTTGCAAAATTAACAAAAAAAAACGAATTAGAATAGGAAATGAAGAAAAAATAGCAATAAAGCTGCATTTTTCATCAGTTTTGATGCTTATTTGGCCATTAGTGTTGCCATTATCACTTTCACAAAAACATGAATCCTTTCTTTAAATCAAGAATTGAACGGGATGGAATCTATGCAATACGATAAAAAAGATTTTCTCATTTTCTTTGGCGTTTAAGCTAGAAAGTAGTATCTTTGCAGTTGTATTTTGAACTAAAAAAAGGAGGAATAAAGAATGAATACAACAAAGTTAACAAGAGAAGAAGCGTTGCGACGTTGGAGTGCTTCTAAGGAAACCAAGCGTAAGATGGTTGAAAAGTTAGAAACCTTGGCAAGAAATAGCTGTCTTGAACGGGGAGATTTGGAAAATCTAAAGTAGTACATGATGAAAAAGGTTATTGTTGACGTTGCGTGGTGCGTCAGGAATTATGGCGGTTCTCTTGGTAGTAATGTACCAGGAGCGGTGGTTTTTACAGCACCAACCTTTGAAGCTTTGCAAAAAGAAGCAAAAGAAAGTCTGGAGTTTCATATTGAAGGCCTTATGGAAAATGGGGAAGAGGTTCCCGAATGGCTGAAGAATGGGGATTATGAGTTTGAGTATAATTTTATAAGATAAGATTAGTTGTGTGTCTGATTTAGCAAAGAGGGTGTGTCATAAGTAAATGATTCACCCTTTTCTGTTTGTTGGAATGTTACTGATATGTTGTTGGAAAACATAATATAAGTTATTAGAAAAGATAGTATATGTTTTTGAGTTAGTTAGTATCTCCGGTCGCACAACAGGTGATGTGCATGCGTAGGTCAACTGTTATGCGCCAACTGTAATTTAGACTTATGACGCCTCCTCTTTGTCATTTGATACATACAGAATGGCATTTCATACAAGACAGGTTTTGATATTTGTAGGATAGGTAAGTTAGAGGTTTATGGGCATTGGAACCGTCATGAAATAGGAATGTGGAAGTGTTATCTTTTCGGCAGTGGCGGCATCCGATGCCTTTTTCTAATCCTTTTCAGAAAAAATCGAGTCCTAACGATAAAAAAGGCAAAAAGTTTGGCGGTATCAAGAATATTGCTTACTTTTGCGGTAGGAGTTGGAGCAGACGGAAAAGAACGGCTGCGATGAAGACTCAAATGAATGAGCGTATTGAACGTTAGTCTTGAAATAGAAATGTGGAAATTTCAAAATTCAACTATGACGAACAGCAATACGGCTCACGCTATGGGATTATTGTATCCTTTTCTCTATAGGAGGAAGGTTCCGATATACCTTTTGGCGTGGGCTATTGTTAGTTGCTAGTTGAAAGGTCTTTCCACAACCTCTATTTCGGCGACCGAACAATAGTCCCACGCTTTTTCATTGAAAACTTAATGACCGATAGCTACTTCTGGGAACAAGTCAGCGATGTAAATGGTAAATATGGATAGTCAATTTATCGTATTCAATACAAAGACGGAACTCTTAAGATTAGATGTTTCCAAAATTGTTTATTTCGAAGGAGATGGCAATTATACACAGATTGTTACTATTAACAAGCTGAAGGCTGTTGTTTGTCTGAATTTGACTCAGATGGAGAAGTACTTGGCAGAGCATCTTGTAGATTGCAAGAGTATTTTTATGCGAGTGGGTAAGCGCTTTATCATCAACACAGGCTACATCTATCAGGTCAATACGCAAAAGCAACAGTTGATATTATCAGATTATGAGCATTTTGCTTTTGCTTTAGGTATTTCTAAGGAAGCCTTGAAGCAAATGAAGGATTTACTCATAACTAAAAAATAAACTAATCAAGCAAAGAATTTTATGGAATTAATCATTGGACGTGATGCTAGTACATCTCAATTGAGAATAACAATGGGACAACAATCCAAGACTTTTGGGAGTGCTGGATGTGTTCCTATGACTGTGAGCCGTCAACATTGTAGTTTGACCATTAATCCAGATGGTTCTTATAGAATTACGAATCTAAAACCTCTGAATGTTACTTTTGTCAATGGAGTGGAAATAATGGCAAAGACTATCATGGAAAAGGATAAAATAGAACTTGGTCCAAGCAAATTTTTGGTTAGTTGGGATTGGATAAAGAGTTTTGTTCCTCAAATGGTAGATTTTCGTCCATTGCAGCGTGTTTGGGAAGAATATGATGAACATAAACTTGATCAGCAAATTGCCGACCGCAAGTTTAATTCTCTTCGTGGCATTACTGGTTTGATTACTATGGGAGCCATCGCTTTGAGTATCATTTTCCCAGAATTTAGAGAGACTCCTCTTTATATAGGTTTGTATCTCTTAGGTATTTTGATTTCTGTTGGCTTTACTGTAAAAGCATATAAGGATTCTTCTAAGGGACCGTTAAGGCAGAAGCAGTTGACTGAAGAGTTTCAGCAGCATTATGTTTGTCCTCATTGTCATCACTTCCTGGGCTTTCTGTCTTATGGAGTTTTAATGCAGAATGAGGCTTGTCCTTATTGCAGGGCTAAAATCAAAAAGTGATTTTGTACAATAGAAGATAGGTTTTGTGTAATGAGCACAGAATTAGCACCTATCTATTTATTATTTCACTATATTTGCACCAGTTATAATTTTAAAACGTATGATTATGGCACAGAATGAAGAAACATTGTATTTCGATAATACACATCCTGAAGTAAGACAGGAAAGTAAAGATAAAACTCAGAACGCTGCTGATAAGGCAACTTGGAAGAAAGTAGTGGTAAGTGGAGCTGCTGGTATCTTGTTAGGTGCAAGTGTTATGTATGCCACAGATGCCTTTGCTGCAAATACAGAAGAAGCTCCCGATACAAAACCGGAAGGGGAGAATCCATCGCAAGATGCTGCTGCAGCTAATGATAATGCCTCTATCAAGGTAGCAGAGAGTCATGATGAGCAGAGCTTTAAGGAGGCATTCGATGCCGCTAGAGCCGAAGTTGGTCCTGGTGGCGCTTTCCATTGGCATGGTAATATCTATAGTACTTATACCGAGGACGAGTGGAACAACATGACAGATGCAGAAAAGAACGACTATGCTCAGGCTGTAAAGCCAGAAGTACGTGCAGAAGAAATGAATGCTGCTCCTCGTCAAACTGAAGATGTTGCTGTGGTATCTCATTCTTCTCATGCAGACCAGGATGTATCTGTTGCTCACAATGATGCAAATTTGCATCAGGCAAGTGATGTGCAGGTGGCTGATGACCAAAATGCAGATGTTCATTTGGTTAATGCGGGTGAAGTTCAGCTTGCTGATGGCTCCATGGCTACAGTGGGTGTCTTCGACGTGGATGGTCAGGAAGTGAGTGTGGTAGATTTTGATCAAGATGGAAATCCTGATGTTGCGATTTGTGATGCCAATGGCAATGGAAGTATTGACGTTGGTGAAGCAGTTGATTTGCATACAGGACAAGTGATTACTCCAAGTGGTAGTGATTTCGCTGATGCCGGAGTTGATGATTCTGCTGATCCAAATCTCCAAACTGCATCCTTGGAGAATCCAGATGTTGCTCCTGATATGCCAGACTATATGTCTGATGCTGATATTCAGATGGCATAAACATTGATTAAAATAGATGGTGGCAATGGAAACTAAAAGAATCAAATGTCCGAGTTGCGGTGTATTGCTTGACGTGAGAAATTCTCAAAACGAAGCGGTTAAGATGATTACTTGTCCTCAATGTAAAACTCAGCTGAGAGTGATGTTCTCACAGCAACATGCTGCAACTCCGCAATCTTTTGGGGAAACAGAATATGTTGGTAACAGCAATGGTGAGACTCAGTATGTGAATCGAGATAATGGAGAAACTCGTTACGTGGGACATTCCTCTTCTCCTTCTCAATCTGATGAAACAATCCTTGCAGGCAAGAAAGAAGAGGTTACTCCTGGTTATTTGCTCTATGGTGGTCAGAAGTATCCGTTAGGGTTCGGCAATAATGTGATAGGTCGCAAGGCTACTACTTCGCAGGCAACTGTACAGATAGTTACTGATGATAGATATATGAGCCGTCAGCATCTTGCCATCCAGGTAATTAAGGCTTCTACGGACAAGGTTAGGGTGGTGGTGTCTAACTACCATAATAAAAATGCCAGTTATGTGAATGGACAATTATTGAACGAGGGTGACCAGCTCGTCTTGACAGAAGGAAGTATCATCAAGATGGGTAACACAACCGTTGTTTATCATCAAAAATAAAGCTAACAATGAGATTCAAGATATATCAGCCTTTAGCTATCCATGAGTTGGGTAAGAGGGCGAACCAGGAAGATAGCATCTATCCAATAGAGGGCAAAGCTACGGAGAATGACCGCTTGTTTTTGCTCTGTGATGGTATGGGTGGACATGAACATGGCGAGGTGGCAAGCCAAAGTATTTGCAAAAGTCTTTTTTCGTTTTTGTTGCAGCATGCAGTTGCTTCTGAAGGCTTGGAAGATAAGTTGCTGTCTGATGCTTTGGCGTATGCCTACGAAGAACTGGATAAACTGGCTGTTGCGGGAGATACCCGTCAGATGGGAACAACTTTAACTTTGCTGTATTTTCACAGTAAGGGATGTACGGCAGCCCACATTGGAGATAGTAGAATATACCATCTCCGTCCATCTTCGCATACCATATTATATAAGAGTCGTGACCATTCCCTGGTGTATGATCTTTTTCAGGCAGGTGAGTTAACCTATGAGGAGATGAAGACATTTCCACAGAAAAATGTCATCACCCGTGCGATGATAGCTGGAGACAGAAATCATCCGAAACCTGATGTTATCCATATTTCTGATATTCAGCCAGGTGATTACTTTTACATTTGTTCTGACGGCATGTTGGAACAGATGGAGGATGAGGAACTTTTGGATGTCTTTGCTGCGAGTGTTCGTGATGAAGAGAAGCGACAGATGCTGATTTCAGAAACCTCAGATAATAAAGATAATCATTCAGCTTATATAGTACACATCAAAGAGGTGAGTCATGAAGAGGCTGATGTGAGTCTTGTAAATGAAGAGCCTACGGCGAAATGCAATGCTTTGAATATCAAGCCTGATGTGGAAGAGGTGACTGCTTCTCCTGATGTTGAAATCGTTAAGCCTGCTGGTACACCGCCGCCTGTTCCTGATAGTGTGATGGTTGAAATGGTGAATAAGCAGAAAAGAAAGAAATCTCTCTTCATTGCCTTCATTGTCTTAGTGGTATTGGCTGCTGTTGGCATGGTTGGTTATGGCTACTATAGCAAGCATAAAACAGAGGCTGCTTTGCTGGATTCTCTTCTAGAGGATTCTATGGTGACCGTGAATGAGCTAGAGACAGATACAATAAATCAAGATCCTATAAACTAAGATACAACAAAGAATGAACGAAATAAATAATCAAAATATGCTCCAAGTAGGAACCATCCTACACGGAACTTACAAGATAGAAAGCTACTTAGCATCTGGTGGCTTCGGCAATACCTATTTAGCAAAGAACATCGAGTTTGATGAGACTTATGCCATCAAAGAGTTCTTTGTAAAAGGTGTGTGTCAGCGTGATGGTAATAGTACAACCATTAGTGTAAGCAATGCCGAGAATACCAATAGCTTTGAGCAACAGCGAGAGAAGTTCAAGAAAGAAGCTCGCCGTCTCCGTAGTCTCAGTAATTTTCATATTGTCAAGGTCTATGACCTTTTTGAGGAGAATGGTACTGCCTATTATGTGATGGATTATGTAGATGGAGAAAATCTATCTGCACGTTTGAAGCGTACCAATGCACCTTTGGCAGAGTCTGAGGTTCGCAATTACTTGAATCAGATACTGGACGGTCTTGAGGCGATTCATAACGAAGGTATGTTCCATCTTGACATCAAGCCTGCCAATATTATGGTGGATAGTCATGATGTAGTCAAGTTGATAGACTTTGGTGCAAGTAAGCAGCAGAGTACGGTAGGTGGTGCCACGATGAGCACTGGTATCAGTTATACGAATGGCTATGCTCCTAAAGAGCAGATGGCGCAGAGCTATGATAAGTTCGGTCCATGGACAGACTTCTATGCCCTTGGTGCAACTGTGTATAAGTTGCTCACCAATCAAGACCCACCATCAATTTCTGACCTTTCTGAAGACGAGACAGAGGACAAGCATCTTGCCCTCCCAATGCCTAATGTCTCTGGGGAAATGAAAAAGTTGGTTGTTTGGATGATGCAAGAGAAAAGGTTGAAGAGGCCGAAGGATGTTGGGGAGATTAAAAAACTTTTACAACAACTTTTTGCTGCTACTTCTAACAATGAAGAGACAAAAGTATCTAGTTCAACGCAAGCTCAGGCTAATCTTGTTAGTAATGAAGAAGAGACAGTGTGGGCTGTTAAGGCTGATCAAACAAAATCAGAAGAGGATAAGCATTCTTCTGTCAATACCTCAAAGGCTGTTATGGGAAAAAGGAGAAAAATATTGTTGAGTATTTTCTGTTTTTCCTTTTTGTTTTCTGCAATCTATCTTGTATATGCAAAAGTACAACGTGATAAAGTTATTGCTAATATAGCGAATAATATGGTAGAGATAAATAAAGCAGGAACAAAATATTCAATAAATAAATATGAGGTGACTCAAGAAGAATGGGAAGCTGTGATGGGGAGTACTTTTTGTATTCCTGAAACTTCAAAGGCACAGGTAGGAATGCTTTTGTCAAGAAATAAACCTGGAAAAGAGTCTAATCCTTCTTATTTTAAGGGAGCTAATCTTCCTGTGGAGAATGTAAGTTGGTATGATTGTCAGAAGTTTATAAAAAAGTTGAATGAGAAAACTGGACGTAATTTTAGACTACCAACAACAGCAGAATGGAAATTTGCTGCGTCAAATGGAATACCAATATTTGCTTGTGATACGGGTTTTGCGTGGATTTCGTGGAACTCTGACGGAAGGACACACTCTGTAGCGTCTAGGAGTTCAGATGAATTGGGCTTGTTTGACATGTTTGGAAATGTTTTAGAGTGGACGGAAGAGAAGGATTTATGTGGAGGTTCGTATAAAAGTACACATGTGTCAGATGATATAGATTCTCCAACATACAGAAATGTAAATCCTTGGTCATGTGATTCTTTTATAGGCTTCAGATTGGCAGAATAATATTGATGTGTAATAATTTAATATTGGGAATACAATGGAAATAGCAAAAGAAGATAAAGTAAAATGTTTTGATTTTCTTTCGGAATTTGAGAAAACGATAAAACCGAATTTTGGTTCATATAACATAAATGATGACCATTTGAGTCGTTTCTTGAATGAAAATAAATTTTTTTTAGGAAAGACAAATAAAGCTGATAGAGCTAAAGCATTAAAGTCTAAATATTATATAGTATTTGAACAGACGAAACCATGCGGAAAGGATATGATGTAGTCCATCATTTATTGCGACATATTAGAAATGCAATAGCTCATGGACACATAATTAAAAAGGGGAATAATAAATTTTATATTGAGGACATGAAAGAGACTGGCATTATGACTATGGAAGGTAATATTGCTAAAAATGAATTCTTTTTGTTGTTAGAACAATTGAAGCAGACAAGAGCATAATGCTTGTTGTGAAAATTAGAGTTCGAATTTTTAATTTTAGAGATAAAACGTAAATGTGAATATGAATACAGTAGATAAAGCAAAAGAATACGCAGAGGGTAAAGTAACCGAAGCATTAACCAAAGTTGTAGCTGATGCTTATATGGCAGGTTACAACGCTGGTTATCAAGATGGCGTCGATAAGGTAGCTAAGGATTCTGTATCGGAAGAGACAGAGTTTGTTGACTTAGGACTTCCGAGTGGAACATTATGGGCTTCGGATTATGTAAAAGATGGGGATGAGGTGCTGTTCTTACCATATCCTGAAGCTCTGAAATATGATATTCCGACAAAAGAGCAAGTTGATGAACTTCGAGAGTATTGTGAAATCAGTATAAAGTACGATGAAGACGATAACTATGTTCATATAGTACTTGGGCCTAATGGAAATTCTATTGTATTTAAAGGGCATGGTTATAAAACTTTTGCAGAGTCGAAAAATGCTAAGACGGCATATTTTTGGCAAGTATATAATAGTGACAAACTAAAAACTGTTATTGTTCCATACCCAAGTGCTCCCAATATAAATGCGGAGTATTTGTTTCCTGGTTATAGGATACCAATATGGATAGTAAAAAATAAGGAGTTATGAAGCAACTATGCAATAACGCCATTCTTTGCAATGGCAAATACAGAATAGAAAAGGTTCTGGGACAAGGAGGTTTCGGTATCACTTATAAGGCAATAATGAAAGAAACCGTTTCTGGTTCTTTGGGTAATATGGAGGTCGATGTACCTGTGGCAATCAAGGAGTTCTTTATGAAGGACACTTGTGAGCGAGAGGAAGGGACGGGGAAAATAACCGTTCCTTCTCAGGGAAGTCGTGCCGTAGTAGAGTTATATCGCAAGAAGTTTGTTAAGGAAGCAAAGAACATTGCACAGATGAATCATCCTCATATCGTTAAAGTAGTAGATGTGTTTGAGGAAAATGATACGGTCTATTATGTGATGCAATATTTGAGTGGTGGCTCGTTGTCTGATTATGTGAAGCTGCATGGTGCTTTGAATGAGGATATAGCCATTAAGTATATCCAACAGATAGGTTCTGCATTGGAGTATATGCACCAAAAGCATATTTGTCATTATGATGTAAAGCCAAGCAACATCCTGCTTGATGACAAAGGTGGTGCTATACTAATTGACTTTGGAATCTCAAAAGGCTATACAGAAGAAGGGCATCAGACTAGTTCTACTCCCGTAGGAATTAGTGCTGGCTATGCTCCTTTGGAACAGTACCAACAGAGTTTGCAGGATTTCTCCCCTGCAACAGATGTTTATGGTCTTGCTGCAACTTTGTCCTATTTGCTTACTGGTAAGAATCCTCCTGAAGCTAGTATTGTCTTGAATGAAGGAATAGGAGATAAGCCTATTGGTATTTCTGATACTGTTTGGCACGCTATAGAGCAAGGTATGAATCCTCGAAAGAAGGATAGAGTGCAGACTGTATCTGAATTTTTGAAGTTGATGAATTGTACGATGCCTACTATTGCCTCAGAAGTATTGTCTGATCAGGAGGAAACACAAGTGTTGCCTCAAAAGCTTTCTGGCAATCTTCTTGATACTCATGAACAGACGATAGTTGCTCCAAAGAAGGATGAAAATGTGGAATATATCGATGAAGAAGACAATACATCAAATTCTAGAAAAATCATTCTTGTAATACTGGCTATTCTCGTAATTGGCTGTGTTTATGCTTTCATGAAATGTCAAGAAAATAATGAAGCAATAGTAAAGACTGCACCAAATATTGAAACAACTGTAGAAGAAAATGTTCAAAAGCAAGGTGCTGAACAAGATGTAAATAACGAACAGCAGAACTATAATACATCCCAAGAATCGCAGGAAAAAGTATATGATGTCGTTGAAGTGATGCCTTCATTTCCTGGAGGACAAAGCGCCTTGATGCAGTATCTTGGCAACAATATTCAATACCCGGTTAAAGCACAGGAAAATGATGTTCAAGGTAGGGTGATTATCAACTTTGTGGTTGAAAATGATGGAGGCATTTCTCATGTGAAAGTTGCTAAATCTGCAGATCCAGCTTTAGACAGAGAAGCTATGCGTGTAGTAGAAACTATGCCTAAGTGGATTCCGGGTAAGCAAAATGGAGAGTGCGTGCGAGTAAGATATAGTGTACCTGTAGTTTTTAGGTTAAAATAGAAAAAAATCATTTGAATATTATTGGAGTTCTAGCAGGGCTCATCACGTGAATGCCTATTATCTTTATTTTAATGAAGAAGATTCTGATTTAACGTATGAGCCAATTCAGACTCTGCGTTCAATAAAACCTGTTTGTAATTAGCAAGAATAGCGGGCAGGATCGTTATTTTATCATTCTGCTCGCTAATAATAATGAGTTTGTCATGAAACGAATTTTATCCATAATAGCCATGTTTTTGTTTGGCATTTTGTTTTTGCAAGCAAGAACCTATATTGTGTGTGTTGGTATTGCCGATTATCCCGGTCGTCAGAACGACCTTCGGGTAAGTGCGAATGATGCCATGACCATATCGGGCATCTTTACCAAGAATGGTAATGCTACGGTTGATTGTTTTGTCAATTCAGACGTTACGATCAAAAAGGTATGTACGGCAATGCGTAATACATTTGCCAAGGCTTCGCCATCAGATGCTATTATCCTATACTTTAGAGGTCATGGTGTGCCTGGTGGATTGGTGTGTTACGATGGAGTTTTGTATTACTCTTCCGTATTGAGCATTATGAGACAGAGTAAAGCTCAGCAGAAAATGATTTTCGTGGATGCTTGCTTTGCTGGGAAAATGAGAAATACGAATAAGAGGAATACTAACTATTCAAAAGAGAATGTGATGTTCTTCCTCTCTTCTCGTTCAACGGAGAAATCCTTAGAAACTCCAAGACAGACAGGTTTCAATAACAGCCTGTTTACTGTGTTCTTGGAACGTGGCTTGCGAGGTGGTGCTGATACAAACAAGGATAGAGTTATCACGGCTAAGGAAATTTATAACTTCGTACATCAGGGAGTAGTCGAAGCATCAGGGAATCGTCAACATCCCGTAATGTGGGGTAAGTTTGATGGGAATATGCCAGTAATAAAATGGTGAATATCCTTAAATTCGTTCACAGAAATCTAGATATACATAAAATATGGTATTACTTTTAATACTATTAACGCAAAATATTTGCTTAAGAGTATTATTATTCGTACCTTTGCCTGCGTAATCAAAACATTCAATGATATGAAAAAGTACAAAGTCAAAGATGTTTTGCAGATGTTGAAGAAAGATGGTTGGTATTTGGCAAGAACCAAAGGTGACCATAGACAATTCAAGCATCCTTCCAAGCCTGGAACCGTAACGATTAGAGGTAAGGAAAGTGAAGTGCTGAATCAATTTCTTCTTAATAGCATCTGGCACCAGGCAGGTTGGAAGTAAAACTTCCACAGCCTTGGTGCATTCGCTTTTTGAATTAATAATGATTTTAAAGTAGCACATTATGGAAAAGATTATTGTTAATGTTGCGTGGTGCGACAAGAATTTTGGCGGTTCTCTTGGTAGTAATGTACCAGGTGCGGTAGTTTTTACAGCACCAACCTTTGAAGCTTTGCAAAAGGAGGCAAAGGATAGTTTAGAGTTTCATGTTGAAGGTCTTGTGGAAAATGGAGAAGATGTTCCGGAATGGCTGAAGAATGGCGATTATGAGTTTGTGTATAACTATCAGGATGCAACTACTCTTTTGAAGGCATATTCTCCATACGTTTCTCTAGCGGCAATTAGTCGTGCTTCTGGAATAAACCAAAGTCTTTTATCACACTATGTGAATGGATTGAAGAAACCACGTGAGCAGCAGCGTAAACGTATTGTTGATGGTCTTCATAAAATAGGATCAGATTTACAATCGGTTATGTGTGTATGAATTTTGCAAAACGGATGCTTGAAGAATGTGGTCAAGCATCCGTTTTGTCATTTGGTCTTCCAGCTCCCCATTTCATACATTTATCCCCCAACTTTCTATGCTGTTTCGGATAAATTCACTATCTTTTATCTTTGTCCCCCTGAAAACAACTAAAAAATAAAATGTAATGAAGAAAGGATTAAAATATACTTTGGTTTCCTTAGGCAGCCTGGTCGTTTTGGCTGGTGTTTGCCTGGGAATCATGTATGTGGTGTCGCCATATAAGGTGAAGCGATGGGTGGGCATCGCTTCACCTTATTCTGATGTGTTCGTTGATAGATTGAAAGGGCAACCTTATACGCATGGTGGATATGATGGCATTGATGTGTCGAAACAACAATGGAGTTATCAAGTGGAAGGAAATAGCGAAGAACAAGCGAATCAAGTTCGTTTATATCAGAGCTACACATGGTAAGGGATATGTGGATCGACATTATCGCCGAAATATCAGACTGGCTCGTAAATATGGATTGAAGGTAGGATCTTATCATCTGATGTCTGCCGGCTCTTCAGTAACTGCTCAGTTCCGGGATTTCCAAAAGATGGTGAAGAAGGGCGAGCAGGACTTGATTCCTGTATTGGATGTGGAGGAGAAAGGCATCCAGGGAAGATGGAAGGGACGACAGCTGCAGGATAGCATACAGGTGTTTGCTGATTTAGTGAAAAAACACTATGGCAAGTATCCTATCATCTATAGCAACGAGAGTTTCTATAATAAGGAGATGGGGGCGAAGTTCAATCGTTATTATCTCTTCATCGCCAATTATAACTCCAGACAACCCTCTATCGACGGCAGAGGAAAGTGCAATATCTGGCAGTATTCAGAAACCGGACATTTGCATGGTATTGGAGAAAGGGTAGATTTAAGCAGATTCATGAATGGTACAACCATCAAGGATTTAATGCTATAGGCATTGATGATTTCATACACATAAGCGAGTATTTGCTACAATCCAACAAAGTTTTGTGCAGGTTTTTTCCTCCTTTGAATCTTTCATGCAAAATAACTACAGTATGTAAATACTAACTAGGAATAAGATAGAAGATTGACAAGTAGAATTAGGAATAGAGAAAATAATTGTCAACTTACAATAGGAATAAGGAACTATGTAGTCAACTAAATATAGGAAACTACAGAGAGCATTTTCGTCAAAAACCGCATTCCTACCATGCTCATCAAGCGGTCCCTCGGGGAACACGTGATGGGGAGCTGGTGAACAAGAGACGGGCAACGAGGGATCACGAGGCGGGCAACGAGTGCCCAAACCGAGAACCACAATTTGGGCAATATAAAAAAAAGTTGAAATATATAAACAACAAGGGTGAGTCAAGAGTCAAAGACTTTTGATTCACCCTTTATCTTTATTATAAAATGATTTCCAACAGACTAATCTAATCCCACAGACACTTGTCCAATTCTGCACAAATAGCAGCTTTCTGTAAATGCTGACCAATAAAGACAATCTTAATCATACGGTCGCCAACCTCAGGATCCCATTCCTTTCGAAGTTGTTCTTCTCGCTGAAGAAGCTCTTCCAACTGATCCTTAGGCATTGTAGCCAACCATTGTCCAGCCTGCTTAACAGTTTTCTGCTTACCAGCTTGTTCAAAGACATAACACATATCTTTTTCGTCAGCAAAATAGCAGATACCTTTAGCTCTTACAACATCGCGAGGCCATTTTCTGGCGACAAACTCATCAAACAAACTCAAGTCGAATGGCTTACGGCTGTAATAAACGAATGTTCCAATGCCATACTCTTCAGCTTCACCTTCCTCATGGTCGTGATCATGATGGTGGTGATGATGCTCGTGACCATGTTGATGTTCATGCTCGTCTTCATGATGGTGGTGATGATGCTCATGCTCGTCGTGATCATCTTCATCATGATGATGTTCATCTTCTTCCTTCCCATTACGCTCAGCTTCGATTTCCTGTATCCAACCAGCAGAAGTAGCAACAGTATTCCAATCAAACTTTTTAGTATTGACGATTTTATCCAAATCTACATCACCATAATTGCATTCAAAAATTTCTGCCTTAGGTTGGATAGCACGAATGATCTGTTTCAGTTTCTCCAACTCCTTTGGTTCAACCTCAGCAGCCTTATTCAAAAGGATAATATTACAGAACTCGATTTGCTGAATAACCAATGAAGCCAAATCCTCCTCATCGATATTATCCTTCATCAAGTCATCGCCATTAGCAAATTCATCTTTCATACGGAGAGCATCCACTACCGTAACGATACTATCGAGACGGAGCACACCATTCTTGATATATTCTGGACCTAAAGAAGGAATAGAACAAATGGTCTGTGCAATAGGAGCAGGTTCGCAGATTCCACTGGCCTCGATTACGATATAGTCGAATTTCTTCATATCAGCAATCTCTTTCAGCTGCTCAACCAAGTCCATTTTCAAAGTACAGCAGATACAACCATTCTGAAGTGCAACAAGAGAATCATCTTTCTGACCTACAACACCACCTTTTTCAATCAAGGCTGCATCAATATTTACTTCGCCAATATCATTTACGATAACAGCGAATTTAATACCCTTTTTATTTCCCAATATTCTATTGAGCAATGTGGTTTTACCGCTGCCAAGATAACCTGTCAGCAATAATACTGGTAATTCCTTTGTTTTCATTCTTATATAATTTAAATTTCTTGTCATATAAACAACAAATAGTGTGCCACTAAATATAAAAAACCGGAGACCTTGGCTTTTCATGCCAAAAAGTCTCCGGTTTTAACTTAAATTTATTTTAGAAAATTTTGATTACTCTTATTTTCTGAAATTTTCAAGACCTTTGTTCAAGAAATCCAAATATGCAGGAACATCTTCCTTATAGCTGAAAGAAGCGGTAAGAGGATTACCCTCATCATCTACTGCCACATAGAAAGGCTGCGCATTGGCACCAAACTTACTTGCCTGCAAGTAACTCCATTTATCTCCAACAGTTCTTAAAGTCCTCTTCTCTCCGTTGAAAGTAACTTCCATCGGTTCTGGAAGAGGAGTCTTATCATCCACATAAAGAGAAATCAGAACATAATCCTTGGTCAACTTATCTGCCACAGAAGGATCAGTCCAAACAGCAGCCTCCATCTTACGACAGTTAACACAACCAAATCCAGTAAAGTCGATCAAAACAGGTTTTCCAGACGCCTTAGCAGCAGCCATACCTAATTCATAATCCTTATAAGCAGGCTCTACAGTCTTTGTATTGAGATTGAAATCCTGTGTGTTGACAGGTGGAGCAAAAGCACTTACTGCCTTACATGGAGCACCCCAGAGACCAGGAATCATATAGATGGCAAATGCAAGAGAGCAAAGACCGAGCATGATGCAAGGAACAGGCATTGGCTTATTGATATCGCCACCGATAGCATCTACCTGGAACTTTAGTTTACCGATAAGATACAATCCTAATGCTGCAAAAATAACAATCCACAAGCACAAGAACACCTCACGGTCAAGAATATGCCAACCATAAGCGAGATCGGCTACAGAGAGGAACTTCAAAGAGAATGCCAACTCTACGAAACCAAGCACAACCTTGATAGTCTCCATCCAAGAACCTGACTTTGGAGCAGACTTCAACCATGATGGGAACAATGCAAACAAGGTAAATGGCAAAGCAAGAGCAATGGCAAAACCGAACATACCGATGGTTGGAGCCAACCAATCACCTGATGTTACAGTCTGAACCAAAAGCAAACCGATAATAGGAGCAGTACAAGAGAATGATACCAATACAAGTGTAAATGCCATCAGGAAGATAGAAATCAGACCTGTAGTATTGGAAGCCTTGTTGTCAACTGCATTTCCCCAACGGTCTGGCAACTTAATTTCAAACCAACCGAAGAAAGAGAAAGCAAAGACTGCCAGCATCAGGAACAATATAATATTGAACACAGCACTTGTTGACAACTCATTGAGTTTACTTGGACCAAAGATGGCAGTAATAATCAAGCCAAGAGCGAGATAAATGACAACAATAGACAAACCATAAGTAACCGCATCACGAATACCTTTCTTCTTGTCATTCTTTGCTCTTTTCAGGAAGAAACTTACCGTCATAGGAATAATAGGCCAGATACAAGGCATAACAAGTGCCAGCAATCCACCTACTAACCCCATGATGAAAATATAGAAAAGTGAATGATTTGCGATATCATTATTGCCTCCAAAAGCCTGAAGTTCTTTCACTACCGGTTTCCAGAGTTCCTTAGCATCCATAGTCTGAAGGGTAGAGGAAAGAGCAGCAGAATCCAAAGCCTGGGTGCTATCTACAGCATTTGCATTCAACTTAGCCAGAGAATCAGCCTTTGCCTTAGCCAGCGCAGCTGGATCTAATTGATCCTCTTTCTGTGCCTTTTCCTCCTTGGCAGCTTTGCTATCTACAGCAGGAGACTTACCACTTCCCTTGAAGGTTGCTTCACTTGGAGGCATACAGTTCTGATCGTTGCATGCGCCATATTCTACATATACGTCAATATGGTAATCAGGCTTTGTGAATTTGATTTTCTGAACGAAAGTAACGCTTCCCTCAAAGTAGCGCAATTTCATACCAAAAAGATTATCAAACTTGGAAATTTCATGGCCTCGTGGCTGCAACTTTCCTACAGCTTCAGCACCATCCATCTTATTGACATTGAAGGATGCTGAAATAGGTCCATCACCACCTAAGCCTGTTGAATAAACGTGCCAACCTGGTTGAATCTTACCAGTAAACACAATCTCTGCCTCAGGCGTACCATTTGTTTTCAATGAACTGGTAAATTTTACCGGATTCATCATCTGAGCTTGCGCAAACAGTACTACCATGAGTAACTGAAGAATTACTAATGCTTTTTTCATATTTTTCTGTCTGTTTATTATTTACACTGCAAAGATAGACAAAATAGTTAATATTCTTGCATAAAATATAACATAATATGCAATATCTAACATTATTTTTAAAATTGAGTTTAACTTAATACGTATCCATAGGAAGAAAAGGGTACTCTGACAAGCAAGTTTTAAGAGAAATTAAACATTTACTTGTCAGAGATTATCAATTACATTATTTACAAAGAGTCTTATAAGGACATAATTCACAGCGTTCTTTTTTCTCTGTAGGAGCAAATTGCGAATTCGGATCAAATATATCTGAAATCAGATGATTTAAACCTGCAAAGAATTTCTCCTTATAAGGCGAAACGTCTGAAATGTATTCTTTTCCAAACTTCAATGTTGGCTCATAACCGCTTGCTCCAGATTGCTGAATAAACAAGAGGCCAGGGCTTACTGACTCATTGGCAGGATTGAGTTTCTTGCTCTGCTTGACAATATATGAATACAACATAGCCTGCAGATAATAATCTGTATGTTTGTCAAGTTCATTTGGATCAAACAGACTCTCCACAACTTTAGGTAAAGAAGAAGGAATACGTCCCGTTTTATAATCTATCACCCTGATACGTTCACCAAGAATACTGTTATCAGAACTTTCAGAAGCCGAAACTTCATCAAGTCTGTCTATGAATCCGCCCAATCTCAAATTCTTTGTACCAGAAGGAGTAGAGAATTCAAAAGTTTTTTCTACCTTTATCTCCAAACCTTTGATAGTAAAAGGAGCCAGTTTTATATCAATATACAGCAATTGTTTCAAATAATTGGTAATTACTTCACGATTGATCAGCTGCAAACCATTATATTGAGGAGATTTTTTCTGATCCTTGATTTTGAACAGTTCTTCCTTAAAAGCCTGATCGACCAGTCTGTAAAGCAAGCTCTCATCTTTTATCGCATTCTGAATATCTCCTTTGTTAATAACGATAGGTCTGATCAGGGATTTTTCCCCATCAGTTCCTATCTTAATATCAGAACTACTTGCGAATTTCAAATAAAACAACTGAGCTGCTCTATGGAAAATATTTCCAAACATTCTATTGTCCATTTCATCCTCCAGTTCTTCCGGCTCTCGAATACTCAAAATATATTTATAATAGAAGCTCTTAGCGCATCTCAGGTAAGTATTGAGGAAAGTAGGAGTTATCAGACGAGGCTTATCTAAGATTTCCATCATCTGAGGTGTTTTAACTATAACTTCCGCTTTATGAGTTTCAACATTTTGACCAGAGACTATCGTTTTGCGACTTATCACGTGTTTACTTTCCACCAAGAGTTGGAGCATGAAACGGCTCATTTCACCGGTATGTCCTTCATCTGTAGAACTGTTGTAGCAAAGAGTTACATCCTGTGCTCTTTGAATAAGTCGGTAAAAATAATAGGCAAAAATAGCCACTTTATTATCGATAGTAGTCAGACCATGAGCCTTTCGGATGGAGTAGGGAATAAACGAAGAATCATTGACACCTTTCGGCAAATTACCTTCGTTACATGACAACACGAGAATATGGTCGAAGTCCAAATTTCTGGTTTCCAATACACCCATAATTTGAACTCCGATGACCGGTTCTCCATGAAAAGGCACATTTGTGTTTTGGAAAAGTTGCTGAATAAGACGTTGCAGGGTCATTATGTCGATATCCAAATCGCCAGATTCAATCAAACATTTCAATCTATTAATTAAGGTATAAGTTCTGAAGAGAGATTCTTGAAATAAGGAATCCTCCCCATCATTTGCATGAGAACCTATAAGTCTGAGAATGTTAACCAGATAACCGACCAAAGCCAGGCATCTATTTTCAGAGGCTTCCAAATCGGCAAACATCATATTCATACCTTCATCTTCCTCTGCACACAGTACATCCCTGTCAAGAAAGTAAAGTTTCTGTTCTTCTATTTTATGGAGAAGATCCTGATAATTTGAGCTGATATACTTAGCATAAGGATGGCGTAATGCCTTGACCACATAATGCAGACGAAAAGCGGTAGAACCCTTGACACTTCCTATCGTCTGAAGATTGATTAATTGCATGATCAGACTGAAAAAAGGAGTCTGCTTGAGCGGATAGCCTAAGGTAATATTCACATGACTGTCAATTTCTGTAGGCAAGGAATGAATCACGGTAGAAAGCAAGTTTTCATCAGCTAACACGATAGCAGTTTTGCGGCCAGTCTGATAGCGTGGAACCAGATTTCCATGATCATCCTCAACCTTTTCCATCAACCAATCATTTACGTATCTTGCCTGAATATTCTCAGTTGCAGCATTGATATACGTAATCTTCTTTTGGGAGTTCAGATTATTATAGATACCGTTTTGAAGCGAAGGTTCAGACAACTTGTTGCCGAAAAGTTTCAGATATTGATTGATATAGACACCCGCTTCATTTTTATTCTGACCAACATAATATTTGTCATAATCCCAGTAAAAATGACAAGAAGCATCCTGCTTGATACGCCTGTAAAGGGCAGTTTCTACTTGCTGCATCATATTGAATCCCACAAACAAGTAGGTATCATAACGCAGGTTCAAAGTGTCAGCCTCAATCACATGGCGGTATAAAGCGCCTTCATAGGCAAGTCCCTGACTTGCCAATCGTTGATTGAAATCCGTATAAATATCATACAAATGATTCCACAAAGCCATGAAACGGCGTTTTAATTCTGTGTTCTGAGTATCCTTGAAATTACCAAAGAATTTCTTCAGAATTCTTCTCTTATCTTCATCAAGATAACTGTCATCATCCAATTCATGAAGATCAGCAATATTGATAAAAATCTTCCTTGCATCACCAAGATTTTTATCCAGGTCATCAAAATCAGCCAACAGAAGTTGCCCCCAACCATAAAAATGATCGAGCGTTTCATCAACCCCTGTGCATTTCACAAACGACTTGTGCAAATCACAGATTAGTTTGATCGGGTCTGCCAGTTGTAAAGAAGTATTCTGGAGAAACATATCACTAATTGTCATGTAATTAGGGCTCCAAAATGGCTTCTGTACGATTTTCATCAGCTCTTCATTTAAGAAAAGGCTGGCACGTTTATTTGGGAAAACGACCATGATGCGACTTAAGTCAGTACCATAATCTCTAATGATATCTTCAGCAACGTATTTTAGAAATGATTTCATTGTATATTTCAAACAAAATTATTAAACAAATTAATCTTCAAGAACAACATTCTCCACCTTATTAGGATAAACGTACCACAGATAGCCCTTGACGCAGGAATATCCCATACCCTTGAGTTGAGACATATATTGCCTTACCTGATCATGATATTCAGCATGAGGTTTACCGAACTTGAAATCAATCACGATAATCTCGTTTTCTCCTACAAGAACACGGTCCGGACGATCCTGGCAAACCTTTCCATCCTTATCCAAATAGAGGATACTGGTTTCGTTCAGTACTTTCCATTTATCAGAGAACCACTCACTGACAAGCGGACTATTCAGTCGAGCACGCAACATTTTTTCGATTTTTTCCTTCGAAATATTTTCATCATAAAGCACACCATCAAGTTCAAGTTGCTTCAACACCGACTCAACATCATCCTTTGTCTTTATCTTTGAAAACAATTCATGAAGAACCGTTCCGATTTTGATATAGAACTTCTGCTGTTCCTCGGACTCATCACCATGCATAAAGAATTCACTCTGCAGGCTTGGTTTAAAGGAATATAAATCAGACTTCACTTTTATCTGAATAGGCAAGTCAGCAGATTTTTGCATAAAAACATTCTTATTTTCAGCAAACGCCTCCTCTTTGGAAGAAGCATCTATCTCTCCATATTCGAAGTAAACATCATCGGTTTTCTTGTCAGTTCCATTTCCTTGAAATTCGAGAGTCTGTTCCTCATACTGGCCAGAAGCATTCTGGGCATTCAATGTATTGTAAACTGCTTCCAGACTATCTTCAATGATAAAACTTCTCTGCGTAGCAGCACCTCGCTTACCATATACAAACAGATTTTTACCAGCTCGCGTGAATCCTACATATAGCAAATTCAAATTATCAACCATATTCTGCAAATGTTCCTGATAGTAATCTTTCTCATAAATACTACCAACCATTTTCTTTGCAGAAAAATCGACAGGCACCAAAGGAAGTTCGTTGAATGGTGCAACCTGAGGCGTACACCAAATCGTATCAGTCTTCTCTAACGCCCAATCACAGAAAGGCATGATGACATTGTCAAACTCCAGACCTTTACTTTTATGAATGGACAAAAGCCTGATTCCGTCAGCCTTATCACTATGAATGCTTTTAGAGTGAATATTCTCATCCCATTCATTCAAGAAATCATCTATATCACCACCATTATCAGAGAGATAAGAAGCCAACTGATCATAGAATGCACTTACGTATGAACTTTGTTGAGAGAGCGTTTCTATTTCTCCCAATTTAAAGTAAGTGTAAAGGGACTCTGTCAGATCCAAAAGCGGCTTTTGCAAATAAAGTTCTCTTTCTTCCAAGAATTTTTCTGCTATTTGCTTGTTTTCCAGATATTTCATGCAGAACTTCATCAAGCCGGCCTTAGCTATATCATCATTCGGATGAGCCAGACACCGAAGAGCAGTAACCATCACATTCACGGCCTGAGAAGCATCCAGTCTGAAAGCCTCATCAGAAACCAAAGGCAATGGAGTCGCACTATTAGCCATCAGATAATCAGCAATATTCTGTATGGTCTTATTGCTTCTCACCAATATGGCAATATTCTTATATTTTACTCCCGTCTCTACAAGTTCGTTGATGGTATCTAAAATCATACCCATCATCTTGTCCTGATAGTTTTCAGAATTCTCATCTTCTTTGATACCCTTCTGTCCCAAAAGATTAATCCTCACATAGCCACATGCAGGTTTTTTCTGAGGCACACGTTGCCTTACATCACTATAAGCCTTCTTGAGTTGAGCTGCGCTGGAGCCATCGGAGTCAGAACCAAAGTCAGAGTCAGAGAAAGTATGAGGTAAATCTTTATCCGTTATGGCCTGATATTCTTTTTCTGCAGCAGCTTCGAAGAAAGCGTTATTGAAATCTACGATATTCCTGTCTGAGCGATAATTGTGAGAGAGTGACTCAATTTGAATTGTATAATTAGATGGAAACTCAGATTCAATATTATTAAGCAGACGCCAATCACCAGAACGCCATCTGTAAATACTCTGTTTCACATCACCTACTATTAAATTTCCTGCATTCTGATGACTCATTGTCTCCTGTAATAGCACCTTGAAGTTTTTCCACTGCACAGTACTGGTATCCTGAAACTCATCGATCATGACATGCTCCAACTGAGAACCGATTTTCTCAAAGATGAAAGGGGAGTCTTCATCCTGAATCAAAGAATGAAGAAGAGTCTGGGTATCGCTAAGCAAAAAACGGTTGGCATCTCTGTTCATTTCTCTGACTCTCTTTTCAATACTTCCCAAAAGACGTAATTGATTCAGATGGCGCAAAGTAAGATCACAACTTTTATATATACGCAATAACTTGGGTCTTGAAGTTTCCGAATAATGAAGCAGTTGGAAGAGTTGGGAAACCACTAAGTCATACGCAGGTTTACCAGCCTGAGCGTCAGACTTTTTGACCCAGGATTCTTCGCTATCCAAACATTTTACCAATGTAGCATTTTGCAAATCATCATCATTGAATTTACCGTTTTTCAATTTGGAAAAGTAACTCCATATACCTCTGGTCTTATTTTGAAAGTCATCTGCCGAAAGTCCGTTTTCATCCAATGCATCAAAAAAGGTAGCCGCAATCTGGTCAAAATGCTCTTTAGCTTCAGCTTGCATTTTCCTCAATTTTGAAGAAAAAGCCTCGAAAAAGCCATCTTTTTCAATACAATTATTCAGCGCATCAGCATGATCCTTATAAAAATCCTTGAATATATTCCGTCCAAAAGCTTTTATTTGAGAAATCACATTCCAGTTTTTGTCATCTGCAATATTTTCCTTAATATAATCCATAATCCAAAAGAGAAGCTTGTCTGTCATCTGAAGTTCTTCGATCAATTCATCTACAGCCTGTTCTTCTATCTGGACATCATTAAGACCAATTCTCAAATTAGCGGTCAAATCAAGTTCACGTGCCAGATTACGGAGTACACTCTGGAAGAATGTATCAATCGTTTCGACGCGGAAATAATTATAATTGTGGATAAGATTTTTCAGAGCAATACCAGCATTTTCAATAATCTGCTCTTCTGACATCTGAGATAATACCCCCTTGATTTGTTCCAAGTAATCTCTTGAGTCATCCAGCCGATTAGCTATTCCATACAGTTTGCTGAGGATTCTATTTTTCATTTCCTCAGTTGCCTTGTTAGTAAATGTTACAGCAAGAATATTCCTGTATGAAGATGGGTCTTGTATCACCAAGGCCATATACTCTTTAGCTAAAGTAAAGGTTTTTCCAGAACCTGCACTTGCTTTATAAACAGTAAGTTGAGAATTCATATCTTAATGCTTGTATATTAAATTGTAATTACCATTCTCTAAATAATTCGAAGCCGAATTTACAACCGACTCCTTGAAATTTTGTGTTTTGAAAAGAAGCAAATATGCCTACCGAAGCCACACGGGTTTTGAACCCGTATCCCCATTCCGTATAAGGATGAAGATGTCTTACCAAGAGGGCATTGACATAGTATCGTTCATTTTCTATAAAACGTCCTACCCATGGCAACCAGGCAGCAAACAAGGCTGGAGACTCATAAGTAACATTGGACCGAACATAATAATCTGATGCATTATACCATCCTGAGTTAAGCAATTCAAATTCGCCAGCCCAATCATCATTCCAGCCGCCAGGTAAATTATTGTCCCTGAAATTGGTATAATCAACAAAATACCAATGGTCACCTTTCTGAGTATAGAATCCAGAACCCAAACGCAAAGAAAGGCTCCGCCTTCTTGACATATTGATAATATCTTGCATATCCATTTCAACCCGTTCGTAGCTGATATTAGAATGAAGAAAATGATTGAAACTTCTTTCATAATCAACTTTTACGACAGGACCGTTTTTCCCTATAGGATGCCAAACCAGAGCCAATGCAGGCGCAACTGATCTATACAAACTTGGGAAATTGTTTTCCTTATAAAATTCCGGACTTATAGATTTACGCTGATGGGCAATGATTCCCAATTCAAAACCGATATAGTTATTGAACATCCAATGATTCGTCAGTCGCCAATAATTATCCTTAAAAGCCGTATAATCACCATATGGGAAATTGATAAGACTATCTTTTTTCTCACTGATATCCAATATACGACGAGCCACAACATTGGTATTAATTCGGTTTCCATTACCCAACTCAAACTGCAGGAATCCATCATGCTTTTTATTGTAGTTAAGAGTAGCAGGAATACTGAAATAGAAGCGATGCTGCTTGAAAGCATAACCAGCTTTAAAGCGAAGAGCAAATTGCACATCATCACTAAAAGAATAACTTCCTCGCACATCAAACTTATACACAAATCCCTTTCTTTCGGAATAACCCATATAAAGAGGATTCAAAATAGGATTAATTCTAAGGTACCCCTGATTTTGTTTTCCGAAATTTTGCTTGATACGATTTAAGACATTATCGCCCACAATATCCCATAACACATCTTTAACAAAGGACTTTTTATGTTTTTCGTTTTTGGCCAAAGAATCCCTTTCATTCTTTTTCTGATAATAATGGTTCAAGAAATGCAATTCCTCCTCATTCAACGGGGTAGGGCGCACCTTTGCCATCAATGTAGTATCTTCAACATTATTCAAAGAATCCGACAATAATTTCGGCAAGCCATAAATAGTAGAATATCTGGCCGTTATCTGATTACCCATAAAACGAAAATTAGCTCTGAGGTCACACATCTTCGGATACAAAGAACCCACAGAATCCTCTTTATTCATCACTACACTGATAAAGAAGCGAGTCATATCATACTCACCCTCAAAATCAACCAAATTTATTCTACCCGTATGACTATCCACAATAGCCATACTCGTAACCAATTGAGTATTTTTCAATTTAGGGTAGGCATAAACCTGAGCCTTTCCAAATGGAAGAGCCGCGACCATATATTTATAATATTTCCTGTTTGACCGATGATAGGGAGACAGTATATTGTCGTGAAAAAGACATTCACCATAAACATTCGGAGTAAGATAATTCAGCAGAGAAGGCATTGTATTCCTTTTGTGAGGAACTGTAGTAATACATAGTAAACGATGAGGAGTTATCTTATTCTTTTCTTTTACCGTATATTTACTATAATATTCTCCCATAAATTCTCTACCGGAACCATGAGCTATCACATAAAGAGAAGGAACCATAGCCAACGTAAAGTTGCGATGATTGGTACGCATCATAAATTTCGTGTATGCATAAGACTCATGAGATTGCTCAGAAGCGGAATAAGACAACTGATAATATCGATAGATACGATTCATCACCGAATCACGGAAATCGTCTTTCGGTGTAACATTTCTTGCATATCCATCCAGCGATAAAGTCAAGAAAACACAGATTATAATATGAACCAGAAGCCTCATAACAAAAAATCGGGAGCTTGAAAAAGCACCCGATTGCAAAGTTAGTATATTTTTATGAAACAACAAAGAGAATTAAATGTTTTTTCAAAAATTACCCTAAGTATTTCATCAGAATTTTGACATTTCCGGAATCTCTAAGTTTTGTAATACTTTTCTCACGTATTTGGCGAACTCTTTCACGAGTCAATCCCATTTTATCTCCAATTTCTTCCAATCCTTTTTCAGTTTCTCCAATTCCAAAGCAGGCACAAACAATCTGCTTTTCCCTGTCTTTAAGAACCTTATCCAAAACCTGACGTAGTTCCATAGCCATACTTTCATGATCAACATGCTTATCTGTGCGACTATCTTCTCCACTTGCCATGACATCAACCATAGAATTGTCATCATCTTCACCAAAAGGCGCATCAATACTTACATGATGACCACTTGCCGCCATGCTTTGAGAGATTTTTTCCTCATCTATACCTGTGCGCTGCGCAAGTTCTTCTACACTTGGGCGACGCTGGTTTTCTTGTTCAAATCTATTACTTTCCTGATTAACCTTATTCAAGGAACCAACCTGATTAAGAGGAAGTCTGACTATTCTACTTTGCTCAGCAATTGCTTGCAAAATACTCTGTCGAATCCACCAAACTGCATAAGAAATAAACTTAAAACCACGGGTTTCATCAAATCTTTCTGCAGCTTTAATCAATCCGATATTACCCTCATCAATTAAGTCAGTAAGAGTCAACCCCTGATGCTGATACTGTTTGGCAACAGAGACCACAAAACGAAGATTAGCCTCAACTAATTTGTTTTTTGCTCTTTCCGCAGCCCGACCACCTTTCTTAATGATTTGGGCCAATTCAATCTCTTCGTCAATTGACACCATTGGGGCACGACCTATCTCAACAAGATACTTATCAAGTGCCTCGCTGTTACGATTGGTTATACTTTTTTGAATCTTAAGTTGTCTCATCCTATGCTATTTACTCCTATTTTTAATTGCGTATATATAATATCACGCAAATATAAGAAATATATTGCATCATTGTTATTTTTATTAATATACTTTAACAATATATTTTTGGAGAAAAGCATATTTTTTATTACAGAGGCCTCAGATTAGAGACAAACTGCCTATTACGAATCATTTCTGATTAGAGATAAACTGCTTGAAAGAATCATGATAACCATTAAATACATTGATATCTACATGCCCCCGAATTCCAGTAACCCTACCATCAGGACAAAGTTGCCAGAAAACCAATTTGATATCAGGCTTGTATTCTCCATATCTTGCAATCCATACCTGATATTTTTGCTTTATATCAGTCGCTTTGCTCAAATAGCGATTTACAAAAGTCTGACTTACATAAATAATAGGACGTTTACCCGTTTCTTTTTCAACCATTCTTAACCATATTCTCATTCTGGCCAAAAGGACACCCACGCCTCCCATCTTCTGAATTTGGGCTTTAGTAGGCTCAACATCAAGAACAGGTGGCAAGTCACCCGATTTGACATATGAATTTTTAAGGAATTGACGTGCCTGCAAAGTAGCTGGAGTTAGAGTAGAAAAGAAATGATAACTTCCCACCTTATATCCATGTGCCCGTGCTGCCACATAGTCTTTTCTATAGAAAGGATTTAATAAACTTGCCCCTTCAGTACTTTTAATATAGATGAAACTAATCGGATAATTAACATCCCCATTAATTGTTTTTTTACTGATATTTCCAAGATGGGAAATACGCAGACGTTTCCAATCGATATTATATTTCTTACCTTTTATAACATGCTGATATTTAGAGATATCAATACCGTAGATTCGACCAGAACTATAAACCAATCGTTCTCCTTTGTATTTATCCAGTACCCATTCTCCTATGCGTAACTGACTTTTATCTGCAACAAAAAAGCCAAAACCATCACGTTTTCCATGTTTCCAGCTTCCCTGATAATAGGCAGCATCGGTAAAGCCCTGCCATTCACCATGACCATGAGGCAATCCTAAAGAATCAACTTCACCACTATAGGTTCCTGTTGTGCCCAAAAGATAATTCAATTTGGCATCAAACAAAACTGGGACAATACTCATAGAAGCCAATGCTTGAGACTTATGAAAAGACAAAGCGCAAGACTCTTCAGGTAAGGTTTCTGAGAACAATTGGAAAACATTTCCACCAACATGTTTTAATTTCTCAACTTGTTTTCTATTAGCCTTACCAAAAGGAGAAATCGCAACGAATTCCAAATGACGAACTATCTTCAAAGACTTATGTGAAAGATGTTTTAATGAATCCAACATCTTTCGAGTAGAATCCCGAAGGTTTTCTTCTTTCAAAGCAACCTGAGAAATATGAAAGAATCCTTCATCACTGGCATTGTGACATTTCAAATAATAAGACAACTCTCCATCAATCCACTTTGACTGACTATACTTCGTTTTCAAGGAATCGATATGAAGTTGCACCAATTTTTCCATATTTACATCCTTATATTTATTCTGCCAGATAGTACTATCAAAATCAGCATAAATACGACCTTGACAGGAAGGGATAAAAAAGTATTTATTGAAGAAATATCCAGTAGCAGAAATGGTATCTTTATCAAAATGATAAACCACTTTTCCTCCATCCAATATTTCATATTGAGAGTAAACCTTGACAGGTATCATAGCCGATTGGATCTGCTTCTTAGAAAAGAAGCAACTGAAAGCTATCAGATATATGCAAATCAAAAGTGAAACAACAATCAATATTGCAACACTTAATCGATATTTTTTCTGTCCATTACAAAACATAGCACATTGAATTAAAACACCTTTATATAAATTGAGAGCAAAAGTATAAACTTTTTCGTTAACTACATCATTTTTTTTCGTTTTTTTACTGAATTAAGCGAGATTTAGTTAAAAAACATCTTTGAATTTTGAAATGCCAATTTTAAATAGTAACTTTGCAATCGTATAGAAACATCATCAGACTTAATATTGCAATCATGGTAAAGTATAAAATTCATATTTTAAATATGTGGATAGCAACATGCGCTTTGTTGCTATCTACCATTATACTTCACCACCATCATATGGGGCAAGTTTGTTTTATAGAACAACAATGCGAATATGATGGAAATATTAATGATGAGCATACTGCCCACCATGAGAAAGACAACAAGGGATGCAATATTCACCAGATGCATCAGTTTATCTCTAATGGCAAAAATATAAAATCCATATACAAACATCTGGACTACGACAGAAATATGCTCGTAGCCCTATTGCCTTTTTCTATTCAATTGACCCCATGCTACAAGATTGTCATATCAAAATGGCAACAAAAAACGATGTCAATCAAGTTAGGGGCTTCTGTGAATAGTTCTTTACGGGGGCCTCCATTTTCTTACTTCATTTCATTTCTTTAGTTGATAACTGAAGACGGTCGCATCTTAAGATGAAATTCCATCATTTCATTGCGACAGAATCTATAAAGAAGCTGCTTGATCTATAAAGAAGCAACTTGGATTGAGCAGCAAATACTAAACAAAAGAATAATAAGAAAATGGTGAAAAGAATATCTTTGATTGTGGTATGTACTGCAATCGCATTTTTTGCTTTCAGCTTCCATTCTGAAAGTAAAGCAGACAAGGAGGAGAATGAGGAAAAGGAAGAAGAAGTGGATTTTCAAAACATTCCTTTAACCAGCAAACAACTGAATGCTATTGACCTCAAATTAGGGGAGGCACAAAAGCGCGAACTGGATGCAATGCTTCATGTAAACGGCACTTTGGTACTTAGAGCCCAGAATATGGCAGACGTAGCTTCTTTGATGGGCGGTGTCGTCAAATCCATTTTCGTGAAAGAAGGACAACAGATCAATAAAGGGCAAGTTGTGGCAACCATTGAAAATACAGAAATCGTATCTTTACAGAAAAACTACTATTCTGCATATAAAGAAATGGAAAGTGCGAAGTTTGAAATGGAAAGACAGAAAACACTCGCTTCATCTGGAGCTGGCATCAAAAAGACATTGCTTTTATCTGAAAAAGACTATAAGGTGGCGAAAGTAAATCTTATCGGAATCAGCCGTCAACTGACCCAGTTGGGAATTTCTACTGCATCTGTGGCGAAGGGAAAATTTACAACTGTCTTCCCTTTATATGCTCCTATCAAAGGTACGGTAAGCGAAATTACAGCATCTTTGGGAAGTTACGTAGATATGCAGACGCCTTTGATGAAAATCAGAAATAACAATGCTGTAGAATGTGACTTGAATGTTTTTGAACGAGATCTGAATAAAGTAAAGATTGGAAACCGAGTATTACTCTCACTCACCAATCAACCAGGTGTAAAAGTCTCCGGTCATGTCTATGGTATGAACGAATACTTTAACCAAGGAACAAAAAGCATTGCTGTACATGTCAAACTTGATGCAACCAGAGGCACAAACCTCTTTGATGGCATGTATGTATCCGGGCAAATAGCGACAGGACGCCAGCTTTGTGTTGCGCTTCCTAACAAAGCTATTGTTAATATAGAAGGTAAACAATATATCTTTGCACTCAATAAACAACCCCAAAATGGAGAATACAGTTTTTCACGACATGAAGTGACAACAGGAGTCAGCAATGACGGATATACAGAGGTTTCACTCTGCAAGCACATACAGAATGGACAAAAGATAGTGACTGATAATGCTTTCTACCTGGCATCGCAGATTGGCGATCATGGAGAAGAAGATTAGTGTCCGAAAATTTAAATTATTAATCAATTTACAAATTTAAAAGGACATCATGTTTCAGAAACTAATTACAAGTTCCATCAAGCACAAGTTTGTGGTAGGTTTCCTCACTATATCGCTCATAGTTTGGGGACTTTGGTCGTTGGCAACATTGCCGTTTGACTCTACACCTGACATCACCGATAATCAGGTTCAGGTAATTACCCAAGCACCTTCCCTGGGCGCTCAGGAAGTCGAACAATATGTAACCACTCCTATCGAGATGGCATTGTCCAATATACCACGCCTTCAAGAACGAAGGAGTATTTCCAGAAGCGGATTATCAGTTATAACATTAATCTTTGATGACCAGGCTGATATCTATTGGGCCCGTTCTCAAGTAAGCCAGGTTTTAAACGACGCAGTAAAAGAGTTGCCAAAGAACACTTCTACAGAAATGGGACCCATCGCTACTGCGCTGGGAGAAATATATCACTATACAGTACGAACCAAGAAAGGGTATGAAAACAAGTATTCCCTCACGCAACTTCGCACGATCCAAGATTGGATTGTCAGAAAACAACTTTCAGGAACTCCTGGTGTTGCAGAAGTGAGCGGTTGGGGAGGATTTGTCAAACAGTACGAAGTAGCCATCAACACAGACCGATTGAATGCCAATGGCATAACAGTATCCGAAGTCTTCGATGCCCTGCAAAAGAACAACGCCAATACCGGTGGAAGCTATATTGAGCAAAACTCAAACCAATACTATATCCGTGCTATTGGTGTGGCCAAGACTTTTGATGATATTGCCAACATACCTGTAAAGAATGTCAACGGAATAACAATAAAAGTCGGCGACATTGCCAAGGTACAGGAAGGTCACGCAACCCGTTTTGGTGCCGTTACGAGAAATGGCGAGGGAGAAGTCGTAGCCGGAATAGCTATCATGCTCAAAGGAGAAAACTTCCAAGAAGTAAGCAAAAATGTCAAGTCAAGAATTGCCCAGATTCAGAAATCCCTCCCAGAAGGAGTCATCATAGAACCTTTCATTGACCGTACAAATCTTGTAAAGCGTGTTGAGGGAACCATAGAGCACAACTTGATCATGGGAGGCCTCATTGTCATCTTTGTATTGGTCATTTTCTTAGGAAACTGGAGAGCAGGACTGGTCGTTGCAAGCGTCATTCCACTCAGTATGCTATTCGCTTTTGGAATGATGAATACCTTTGGCATAGATGGCAACCTGATGAGTTTAGGAGCCATTGATTTCGGTATGATTGTGGATTCTGCTGTCATTATTGTGGAAGCCGTAGTTACCCATATCAACCAAAAAACTCAGAAGACGAGCCTCACGCAAGCCGAGATGGATGAAGAAGTTCATTTCTCTGCTTCACGTATCAGGCAAAGTGCAGCCTTCGGTGAAATCATGATTATGATCGTATATGTTCCTTTGATGACCTTAGTGGGCATTGAAGGCAAAATGTTCCGTCCGATGGCTCTCACTGTATTTTTTGCCATACTCGGCGCCTTCATATTGTCACTTACGTATGTTCCGATGGCAAGTAGCCTCTTCCTTAGCAAGAAAATCAGCAAGAAAGAGACTTTCGCCGACAAGATGGTCAAGAAAATACAGCAATGGTATCTTCCTGTCCTCAACTGGGTACTGAAACAAAACAAGAACGTGATAACAGGTGCCGTTGCTTTGTTCTGTGTCAGTCTTGTGGCATTCAAGTTTCTTGGAGGAGAATTTATTCCAAGTTTGGAAGAAGGGGATTTTGCCGTAGAAATGAGTATGTCGCAAGGAACTTCTCTCTCGCAAATGGTAGAAAGTTGTACCAAGGCTGAGAAACTGCTGAAGGCTGAATATCCGGAAGTGAAACAAGTCGTTAGCCGTATAGGAAGTGCCGAGATTCCAACTGACCCAATGCCTGTTGAAAGAGCGGACATCATGATTTCACTCAAGCCAAAAGCAGAATGGACTTCCGCTGAAACAACAGAAGAACTCATGGAAAAGATGGAAGAAACACTCCATACGATTCCGGGATTAGAGGCTGAAATATCACAGCCTATCCAAATGCGTAATAACGAGTTGCTGACTGGCATCAAGCAAGATGTTGCAATCAAAATATTTGGAGATGATCTGGATGAACTCACCAAGTTAGGAGAACATGTAGGCAAGATGATTAGTGGCATCCAGGGAGTAAGTGGAACATCTGTGGAACAAGTTTCTGGTTTACCGCAGATTCAGGTGGTATATAATCATGAACGGATGGCGGAATACGGAATCAACGTTGATGACATCAATCAAGTGCTTGAAACTTCATTCGCGGGCGGAATAGCCGGTTCCATTTATGAAGGAGAACGGAAATTTGACATTGTATTGAGGTTAGATAATAACGACCGCAATGTTTCATCTATCCAAAATCTTGCCATCCCAATAGGTTCCGGGGAAACGATTCCATTGACCCAGGTTGCAGATATCATTTACGAACCCGCTCCAGCACAAATCTCTCACGAAAATGGTGCGCGACGTATCTATGTCGGTTTCAACATAAAAGGAAGAGATGTGCAGAGTACGGTGGATGAAATACAGAATCTGCTGGATGCGAAACTGAAGTTGCCGGAAGGATATTATTATACCTATGGTGGCGAGTTCCAGAATTTACAGAGTGCAATTACCCGATTGATGATAGTAGTGCCATTGGCGCTTATCATTATCTTCCTGTTACTTTATGCAACAGTAAAAAACGTAAGAGAAAGTCTGTTCGTATTCTCGGCAATTCCATTGGCTGCCATTGGTGGAGTATGGGCATTATGGTTTAGAGGTATGCCATTCTCTATTTCAGCCGGAGTTGGATTCATTGCCCTGTTTGGTGTTGCAGTTCTTAACGGAATTGTACTCATCGGTGAGATGAATCAAATGCAGAAGAATCAGTTGTCATCAGCAGTAGAGTCCGGGCGCAGCAACACCCAACTTATTCACGAAAGAATAATTGACAGTTGCATGATCAGACTCCGCCCTGTATTAATGACTGCACTCGTAGCATCGTTAGGATTTTTACCGATGGCTTTGTCACACGGAGATGGAGCTGAGGTACAAAGACCTTTGGCTACTGTTGTTATCGGCGGACTCATCACTTCTACATTATTGACCTTGTTGGTTTTACCGGCAATTTACAAAACGTTTACTAAGAAATAGTTATATGAAAAGAGCAATAATATATATTACTTTGTTGTGTTTGTGTAGCAATATGCAAGCACAACACAAAGTACTCAATTTACAACAATGCCTGAATATGGCATACGAAAAGAATTATAAGATTCTTGCAGCAAACAAGTCGATAGAACGTGCCAAAAACCTTCAGGCCACAGCATGGGATATTGACAAAACCGATTTGACGCTGTCACAGGATCCTACATCAGGTGGAAGTACGGACAATTCCATTTCCCTCACTCAAAGTATAGAATTTCCAACTCTTTATATTGCAAAGAACAAGCAATTAAAAGCGGAAACTCAAGCTGAAAAGAGTAAGAAGAATGTAGTATTGTCTGAACTTATTTATCAGATTAAAAGCAATTACTATCAGTTGATATATGAATATGAACGTTTAAACATTCTCAACAAGCAGGACAGCATCCTCAACCGTTATCGGACAATAGCTGAAGCGCGATTCAAGGCAGGAGAAACACGCCAACTGGAATTACTTTCAGCCAATAGGATGCATCGTGAAAACAAGTTGGAGATGACGAATGTCCTCAGCGGAATCGAAAGTAAGCAACTCCTATTATCCGGTTTGGTAAATAGTGATGAACCCATCAAACCAGCAGACCGGAATTTAGTAGCTTTGGATTGGGTACAAAACAGTTTCAACTACCAGCTTACTCCAGAAGGACAATATGCGCAAGATAGGATTTCAGTAGCAGACAAAGCAGTCAGCGTAGCAAAAAACGGCTATGCACCCTCTCTCAGTCTTTCCCTTCGCAACCAGATGGTCATCTCCTCATGGGATCCCTACCATGTCAATAGAAGCAGGTTTGAAGGAGGCAACTTTATGGGATTTGAAGTTGGAGTAGGGATTCCACTCTTTTATGGTGCAACCAAAGCCCGAATCAAGGCTGCCAAAAAAGATAAAGAAATTGCAGAATATGAAATCAAGCAAGAGCAGTTGGATAAGCAACAAGAATATCATGCATGCTTGAGTAAGTGCAATGAAGCATTTGTCCGAATGAAATATTATCAGGAGGAAGGCAGGCAAGACAACCAGAAACTGGAAGAAATGAGCCTGGCAGAATATGAAAATGGCGAAATTTCATATATTGAATATGTTGAAGCGCTGAACAACAGCATTGACTTCTATATGAAGAAAGCTGCAGCAATCAATGACTATAATCAAAGCGTCATCGAATTACAAAAACTGATGGGGAACCAGATTTCTTCTGAAGGAAAGAAATGAGCCAGACATCCATGATGATAGATGAAATCTCATGACGACAGACGCAATGAATACAAGTCATACAAAACATTGTATTCTCATATTTGGAAACAGATCATAAAATGTAAAGAAAATGAGTGAACCCTTAGCAGAAAGAATGCGACCACGTTCTCTTGACGACTACGTTGGCCAAAAACACTTAGTAGGTGAAGGAGCCATACTCCGTAAAATGATAGATGCAGGAAGAATTTCCTCTTTTATCCTTTGGGGACCTCCTGGTGTAGGCAAAACAACATTGGCACAAATTATCGCTCACACGCTCAAAGTACCTTTCTATACTTTGAGCGCAGTGACAAGCGGTGTAAAGGATGTCAGGGAAGTGATAGAAAGAGCAAAAAACAACCGTTTTTTTGACTCCGCTTCTCCTATACTGTTTATTGACGAAATCCACCGTTTCTCCAAAAGTCAGCAAGATTCATTACTGGGAGCAGTAGAGAAAGGCATCGTTACCCTCATCGGAGCAACCACAGAGAATCCTTCCTTTGAGGTAATACGGCCTTTACTTTCCCGGTGCCAACTTTACGTTCTGAAACCTTTAGGAAAAGACGACTTACAGGGGCTTCTTGAAAGAGCTATCCATAAAGATGTTGTTCTCAAAGAGAAAGACATAACGTTGAAAGAAACGGGTGCAATGCTAAGGTATAGTGGTGGCGATGCCCGCAAACTGCTGAATATTTTGGAATTGATCGTGAATTCTTTCTCTTCGGATGAAATAATCATCACAGATGAGGTAGTAGAAAGGGAACTCCAGCAAAATCCTCTTGCTTATGACAAACAGGGAGAAATGCATTATGATATTATCTCAGCTTTCATCAAGAGTATCCGGGGAAGTGATCCAGATGCAGCATTATATTGGATGGCAAGAATGATAGAAGGAGGCGAGGATCCACAATTTATTGCAAGAAGAGTAGTCATCAGTGCCAGCGAGGACATCGGACTTGCCAATCCGAATGCCTTACTCTTGGCAAATGCGGCTTTTGATACAGTCATGAAAATCGGATGGCCTGAAGCACGGATTGCATTAGCCGAAGCGGTGGTTTATCTTGCCACCAGTCCTAAGAGCAACAGTGCATATTTAGGCATCAATGCAGCAATAGCAAGGGTGCGGGAAACGGGAAATCTTCCTGTTCCGCTGCATATCCGAAATGCTCCAACCCAATTAATGGCAGAATTGGGCTACCATGACGGATATAAATATCCACATGACTATCCTGGGCACTTCACCAACCAGCAATATCTTCCGAATGAAATTCAAAATGAGAGATTCTGGTATGCACAGCACTCTCCTAATGAAGAAAAATTATATAATTGGATGGTAACCTGTTGGGGAGATAGATTCAAGGAATAATACGTTCAATCAATCAAAATATAACAAAAACATTAGTAGGAGAATAACAAAATGATGATCAATCATGACCCGGAATTTGTCATTACACTACAACGTGTAATTGAATTCATAGGAACATTTGCCTTTGCATTGTCAGGCATAAGACTCGCAGCCAGCAAACATTACGACTGGCTGGGAGGCTTTGTATGCGGTATTGCTGTGGCAATAGGAGGAGGAACCATACGAGATGTCATGTTAGGTGTAAGACCTTTTTGGATGCTCAGTCCGATATACATGATATGTACGCTATTTGCACAATGTGTCGTAATAGTATGCCACCATTATCTCAGACGCCTGGATACAACCTGGTTCTTATTTGATACACTCGGTTTGGCATTATTCAATATAGCGGGTATTCAAAAAACATTAGAATGCGGCTTCCCATTTTGGGTAGCCATCATTATGGGATGCATTACGGGAGCTGCCGGAGGAGTCATCAGAGATGTGCTGCTCAACGAAGAACCTGTAATCTTCAGAAAGGAAATATACGCTATGGCTTGTGTGGTGGGAGGACTCACATACTGGTTGCTGAGCTGGTTGCAGGTAAGCCTATACATCACGGTCATTGCCACTTTCGCTATCGTTTGCGCTATCCGATTCTTGGCAGTAAGATACCATATTTCACTACCAAAATTAAGAGACGAAGAATAAACAAATAATATAAATTAAAATGTATAAGAATCTAATCATTTTAGCGATGGCCCTTTTCCTTACATTGGGCGCATCAGCACAAAACAAACGTGAATTCCGTGGCGCATGGATCCAATGTGTCAACGGTCAATTTATGGGTAAAAGCACTCAGCAGATCCAGTCTATGCTCAGCAAGCAACTGGACGAGTTGGAAAAAGATGGCGTCAATGCCATTATCTTTCAAGTGAGAGCGGAATGTGATGCCCTCTATGAGAGCCAACTGGAACCATGGAGTAAATTCCTGACAGGAACCCAGGGGCAGGCTCCGAATCCTTACTGGGACCCTTTGGCATGGATGGTAGAACAATGCCATAAAAGAGGAATGGAAATTCATGCCTGGATCAATCCATATCGTGCTAAACACGGATCCACAAGCATGTCACAACTTAGCAAAAACAGTGTTGTCGTAAAACAACCTAAATTATGCTTTTCCTATGATAATTTAGTGCTTCTCAATCCTGGTTTGCAAGAATCTGCTGATTACGTCTGCAAAGTGGCAGCCGACATCGTCAGCAGATATGATGTAGATGGTTTCCATATAGATGATTATTTCTATCCTTATCCAGTAGCTGGCAAACAGATTCCAGACCAAGCCCTGTATCAACAGAACTCTCATGGCTATTGGAATATTGGAGATTGGCGAAGAGATAACGTAAGCAGATTTGTAAAGCAATTGGGGAAGACTATACATCATGTAAAACCTTGGGTAAAATTTGGTGTTTCTCCTTTTGGTATTTATCGCAATAAAAGAAATGATCCAAATGGTTCTGAAACGAATGGTTTGCAAAATTTCGATGACCTTTATGCAGATGTACTTTTGTGGGTGAATAATGGCTGGATAGACTACTGCGTTCCTCAATTGTATTGGGAAATCGGACATAAAGCTGCTGATTATAAGACCCTTATTACCTGGTGGAACAAGCATGCAGGCAAAAGACCTTTATTTATTGGCGAAGACATTGAACGAACAGCGAAGTTTGCTGACCCAGAAAATCCAAGAAGTCATCAGCTTCCAGCCAAGCACAAGTTACACCAGCAAATGCAGAATGTAAAGGGAACTGTTTTATGGTACGCCCAGACAGCTGCTGACAACGTTGGAAATATTGGTCATACTTTAAGAGATTACTATTGGAAATATCCTGCATTGCCTCCTCTTATGACTTTCTTGGATCATAAAAGTCCAAAAGACGTTAGATGTCTAAAACTTAAATGGACAGAGCAGGGACCGATGTTGAAATGGAAAACTCCTAAAGGAAAAAAATGGGGTGATGTGGCCAATAGATTTGTTGTCTATCAATTTAAGGAAGGTGAGCCTGTTGACTTAAACGATGCATCCAAAATCATCAAGATCACCTACGATTCCAACGTGAAAGTACCATACATCAAGGATGGTAAAACCACCTACATTGTAACCGCATTAGACAGGGTGGGCAACGAAAGTAAAGGCAAGAAGAAGAATATCAAATTCTAAACTATACTTTTCATTAAAAATAGAAGGTGTGCCATAAGTTCATGACACACCCTCTTTATATTTTTATTGATATTGTCGAAGAGCTGATAACAATTCTATATTCTCACTCTTTTTACCGATCGTAATTCGCAGGCAGTTCTCACAAAGCTGCACTCTATTTCTATTGCGAACGATGATACCCTTATCAACCAAATAATCGTATATAGCCTGCGCATCCGTCATTTTCGCCAAGAAGAAATTGGCATCAGTAGGATAAACTTTCACGCAGATAGGAAGTTCTGTAAAGGCCGTAACCATCTTACCTCTTTCCTGCAACAGATTCTTCACCCATTCATCCACCTGATATGGATCATTCAAAACCTCCAGGGCATGTTGCTGAGTAAGTAAATTCACATTATAAGGATATTTCACCTTGTTGAACAAATCGATAATATCCTTGCTGGCAAAAGCCATACCCAATCTCAAAGCAGCACAACCCCAAGCTTTACTCATGGTGTTGAGCACAATCATATTAGGGAATTTAGACAAGTATGATCTGAATGGCTGAATACTGGAGAAATCAGCATAAGCCTCATCCAAGACTACGATGCCATCAAAACGCTGCAATACACCAACGATTGCTTCTGGATTGATCAGATTGCCCGTAGGATTATTCGGACTACAAATCCAGATAACCTTCGTATGGTCATCACAAGCACTCAGTAACTTATCTGCCGTAATCTGATAATTTTCATCCAGCAACACCTGGCGATATTCCACATCATTCACGTCAGCACATACCTGATACATTCCATAAGTAGGAGCTATGGCAACCACATTGTCTATTCCCGGATTACAGAAGATACGATACACCAAGTCAATAGCCTCATCACTTCCGTTTCCCAAAAATATATTCTCCACAGGCACGTCCTTGATCTTGCTCAAGACCTTTTTCACATCCGTCTGGAAAGGATCCGGATAACGATTATAGGGATCATTATACGGATTTTCGTTGGCATCCAGAAAGTTGTGAGCTTTCTTACCAGAAAATTCTGTTCTTGCACAACTATAAGGAGAAAGGTTCCAAATATTGGCTCTACAGAGTTCTTTTAATTCTTTCATATTTCGATAAAATAGATTCTAAAATTAAAAAGTCGAAAATAGATAAAACTATTTGCCAACTTCATCAACTCTCACGCGCATCGCGTTGGCATGAGCTTCCAACTGTTCGTTTTCAGCCATAACAACAACAGCGTTACCGATACTTCTGATACCTTCATCAGTCAAATGCTGGAACGTAATCTTGCGGTTATAACTATCCAGATTGACGCCATTATATGCCAGCGCATACCCATGAGTAGGAAGGGTATGATTGGTACCACTGGCATAATCACCAGCACTTTCGCAAGCATACTGTCCCAAGAATACACTACCGGCATTTACCACTTTCTCCGCCAATTCATCATAATTGTGAGTGGCAATAATCAAATGTTCAGGCGCATAAGTATTGCTGAGTTCAATGGCCTCATCATAATCCGTCACCAAGACAAGTTTAGAATTATCCAAAGACTTGGCAGCCATCTCCTTTCTCGGCAATTGTTCGAGTTGTTTTTCCACCTCATCCTTCACTTTCTCAATCATCTCTTCAGAAGTAGAAATCAGGAAAACCTGAGAATCAACACCATGCTCAGCCTGAGAAAGCAAATCGGCAGCAACAAACACAGGATTACTGGTTTCATCCGCAATAACACATACTTCAGAAGGCCCCGCAGGCATATCAATAGCCACATCGTGTAAAGAAACATGTTGTTTAGCAGCCATGACGTACTGATTGCCCGGACCAAAGATTTTATATACCTTAGGAACACTCTCTGTGCCATATGCCATCGCACCAATCGCCTGAACGCCACCGATTTTAAATATCTTGCTCACACCAGCAATCTTAGCCGCCATCAAGATGGCAGGATTCACTTTGCCTTCTCTGTTAGGAGGAGTACAAAGTACGATTTCCTTACAACCGGCTATCTTGGCTGGTGTTGCAAGCATCAGGACCGTAGAAAAGAGAGGAGCCGTACCTCCAGGAATATAGAGGCCAACTTTCTCAATAGCAACACTTTTCTGCCAACAAGTCACACCAGAGACTGTTTCCACCTTTTCTCCATGAAACTGCTGGCTCTGATGGAATGAAGAAATGTTATGATGGGCCAGCTCCAACGCATGCTTCAGTTCAAGAGAAACCAGGCTTTCAGCCTCTTCCATTTCTGCATCAGATACAGATAAAGAGTCCAAATGCGCATGGTCGAATTTCTCTTCGTAACGTATAACAGCGCTATCGCCATGATTCTTAACATCATTGAGAACACCTTCTACAGTAGCATTAAGCTCTGAGACATCCAGGTGCGGACGCTTCACTAATTCGTCCCATTCTTCCTTTGCAGGATAACAAATTACCTTCATTCCTTATATTATTAATAATTTACTTTTATATTTGTTTCTAACTCCCAGAACATGAAATCAAAGTTCCGGGTAGAAGACAGATATGATCAAAACTCTTTTTACAAGATCATCTTCTCGATAGGAGTAACCAGAATACCCTGAGCATCCAGCTCCTTGAGTTTTCCGATGATTTCCCAGAATCTCTTCTCATCGAGAACCGTATGGATACTGCACCATTCATCATCAGCCAATGGGATGATCGTAGGACTCTTGATACCAGGCAAGACATCCGTGATTTCCTTCACCTTAGACTTTGGCGCATTCATCATGACATACTTCTTGTCCTGAGCAGAACGCACAGCTTCGAAACGGAACAGCATTTCGTTCAGAATCTGATGCTTCTCTTCATCCATATTCCAATTACCGATAAGCAAAGCCTCGCTCTTCATCACGACTTCCACCTCTGCCAAATTATTGCTAACAAGGGTAGAGCCTGAACTTACGATATCAAAGATACCATCAGCAAGACCGATACCAGGACTAATTTCCACAGAACCAGTAATGACATGGATATCTGCCTTGATGCCTTTCTGCTGCATGAAATTGCGAAGGATGTTGGGATAAGAAGTCGCAATTTTCTTGCCATTAAACCACTGCAAACCAGGATAATCAATTTTCTTAGGGATAGCCAGACTCAAACGACATTTGCTAAAACCAAGACGATCAATAATCTGGGCATTTTCACCTCTTTCCACAAATTCATTCTCGCCAACAATACCGATGTCAGCGACGCCGCTTGCTACACTCTGAGGAATATCATCATCACGGAGATACAAAACCTCGAGAGGGAAGTTAGAAGACTGCACCAAAAGAGTGCGCTTAGAAGCACTCACTTTAATGTCTGCTTCTGAAAGTAAATTCATGGTGTCATCGAAAAGACGCCCTTTAGATTGTACTGCTATTCGTAACATATTTCTTCATTTTGTTTAAAAAACATTGCAAAAGTACATCTTTTCGCTTGAATATCCAAAAAATTATGTAATTTTGTAACTTGAAATATGAATAAAGTATATTTATCGGCAATATTTGCATTATTTTTGTTGGTTTGCAGTTGTTCTAATCAGAAAACGCAACCAGATGTTACACCTTGGGGGACACCTATAGGCGAGGAAGATTATTCCAGTAACTCAAATCAAACGCAAAGTTTTACTTATGATGATATTGTATCAAATGGTGAATTAATCATGCTGACTGTCAACGGTCCTGATACATATTATATATATAAGAACCGAAATTTAGGTATGCACTATCTTCTTTGCGAGAAATTTGCACAGAAAATTGGTGTCAGCCTGAGAGTGGAAGTATGTAAGGACACTACTGAAATGATCAGCAAGTTGGAAAAAGGGGAGGGCGACATTATTGCCGTACCCTTATCACGCAAGAAAGCGAAAGGTAATTTGTTGTTTTGCGGTCCTAAGCAAGATACAACCCAAGAACAATGGGCCGTCATAGGAGACAACAAAAGTTTGGCAGACTCTCTGAATGCCTGGTACAAACCACAATTAACTGCGGAAGTGAAAAAAGAAGAAGCATTTCTTTTATCCTCACAAAGTATCAGGCGCCATGTTTATTCTCCTTTCCTGAACAGAACTAAAGGTGTAATCTCGGAATACGATGGTTACTTTCAGCGATATGCTCCAGCAGCAAGAATGGATTGGCGTCTGATGGCTGCGCAATGTTATCAGGAGAGTTGCTTTGACCCAAATGCCAAATCGTGGGCAGGGGCTTGCGGACTCATGCAGATTATGCCTTCTACCGCATCCCATCTGGGACTTTCCATGAACGACATACATCAGCCAGAGGCCAACATCGCTGCAGCATCCCGCTATATGGCAGAACTTCAGGGGCATTTCTCTGACATCCATGATCCAAGCCAGCGAATCTTATATGCCCTTGCTGCATACAATGGAGGCTTTGCCCACATTAGAGATGCCATGGCTTTAACCAAGAAATATGGAGGCAATCCATACAATTGGGAGGAAGTAAAACATTTCGTCCTCAAGCTTAGCAATCCTTACTATTATAGGGATCCTGTCGTGAAAAGAGGTTTCATGAGAGGCACGGAAACTGCAGATTACGTAGAGCGCATTCAGAAACGATGGAGCGAATACTGTGGAGGAAATATCAGTAGTGGCAGGAGAATGATTTCACCACGCAGTTATTATGGCACTCCGACAGAAGCAAAGAAGAAGAATAAATACAAAATTTAGAATCCATTTTTAAACGATTAGAAGAATGATTTTAGTTACAATACTTATCTATTTCTGCATATTGCTGATATTCAGTAAAATAACGTCACACAAGGCAAATAATGAAACCTTCTACCGGGGAAACCGCAGGTCTCCCTGGTACATGGTGGCCTTCGGAATGGTGGGCGCATCCATCAGCGGAATCACTTTTGTCAGTGTACCGGGAATGGCCTATAAGATGAACATGACCTACCTGCAGATGTGTATCGGTTTTATTTTTGGCTATTTCATCGTAGCTTTTTTCCTATTACCCGTCTATTATAAGCACAATTTAACGACCATCTATTCTTACCTGAAAGATAGGATGGGCAATCATTCCTATAAGACCGGTGCTTCCTTTTTCATCATTTCCAAAATCATAGGAGCCGCGGTCAGATTTTATGTTGTATGCATCATCCTGCAAAAGTTTGTATTAGACAATTTAGGAATCCCATTCATATTGACAGTTCCCGTAATGGTCATGCTGATATGGTTTTATACCCGCAAGGGTGGAATCAAGACATTAGTCTGGACGGATACGTTCCAAACTTTATGTATGTTTTCTGCCTTAATCCTGATTATTTATTATACCATCAAATGCCTGGACTTCACTCCGATGGAGGCTTACCATGCCATTTGTGACAGTAAATATTCGCAGATATTTGTCTTCGACGATTGGATTTCAAGACAGAATTTCTGGAAGCAGTTCTTAAGTGGAATATTCGTGGTCATAGTCATGACGGGACTTGATCAGGACATGATGCAGAAGAATCTCACCTGCAAGACGCTTCATGATGCCCAGAAAGATATGTGTACGTATGGCTTTGCTTTCGTACCAGCCAACCTGCTGTTTTTAGCATTAGGCATATTGCTGATATTACTGGCACAAAAGCAACAAATGCCTTTCCCAGAATCACCGGATGATCTATTGCCGATGTTTGCTGCATCAGGCTACATGGGCAATATCGTTGTCGTATTTTTTACCATCGGTATTGTGGCAGCCAGCTTTTCCAGTGCCGACTCAGCCATTACGGCGATAACTACCAGCATTTGCGTAGATATCATAGATTCTCCAAAGGATGAAAAACTACGAAAATCTACGCATCTTGGCGTCGCCATTCTGTTTGTTATTTTCATCATCCTCTTCAAGCAGATCAACTCAACAAGCGTGATAGATGCCATATACATTATCTGCTCCTACACCTACGGACCCCTTTTGGGAATATTTGGATTTGGAATCTTCACCAAACGGAGAGCCAATGATCAAGTAACTCCCTATATTGCGATTTTGAGTCCGATTATCTGTTATGCAATCGACTGGTATTCATCCCATCATTTGGGCTACAAATTGGGTTATGAATTATTGATGCTCAACGGACTCATCACATTTAGCGGATTATACATATTTTCGCAAAAAAATAACGCAAAAATCTGCGCATAGTCAGACCCATATTTTGGGAAGTCCCATAGTGGTTTTATTTTGCGTGCCCACGCAAAAATTTCTCCTTGCCCACGCAAAAATTGAAGCAGGGGCATGGATAAAAAAATCCAGCATGATATGGGATAGAAAAGAAACAGTTCAATCAGTCAGAAACACGATCAGGAAAGATGAATTTCGTCTTTCCTGATTTTTTTATTCTGAAAGTTTGCATATTAACAAAAAAAACTGTAATTTTGCACCCGATTTAGGCACATAACATTTTGAAAATGAGACTGAAATAAAAAATGAAGATAAAATTGTTTTTAGGGATATTAATGGTCATAGGCTTTATGACTAATATCTCAGCAGCCAATCATTCTCACCTGCATGTTGTCTTATTGGGTGATTCCAATACGTTCATAGGTGGAGATGATTGCGACAAAGACAGAGGTTGGAGCAAATGGTTCAAAGAGAGATTTTCTCCTTCTACCTGTAAAAGTTATGCCAGGAGTGGCGCTACTTGGACTAATTGTTCTAAAACAAAGATTAATACAGAGGAATATTCTGAGAAGTTGACGGATAACAATGTCATTTTCAATCAAGTACTGAGATTGATTCAAGCAACAACAGAAGGCAAGGAGTCTCAACCAGATCTGATTATGATTATGGCTGGAACAAATGATGCTTGGTTCAAATCATCCAGACCGCAATTATTTTCCCAAACTCCACAGCAGGTTTTTTCTGCGACTTCCAATACCGTATTAAGGAAACCAATCCATCAGGTGACCACCCTTGCAGAATCTGTCAGATACAGTTGCGAAAAGATAAAGGAAGCTTTCCCTGACGCACAGATTGTATTGATAACACCGATGCAGATAGGTAAGCCTGGCGTTACTGGTATTCACAAAATTGGCGACATCATAGAAGAATGCGGACATTATATGAGCCTATCGGTCATCCGTCTGGATTATGGGGGAACCATTCAGGGGGCAAGAGAAATCAACCGCAGGGTTTTTACGACAGATGGAGTCCACACCAATAGCAAGGGAGCCAAACGAAATGGTTACTTCATTGCCAACCAATTAGAAAGTCTGCTGTTGTATTAACTGAATCAAACAGACACTCAGTCAAAATAGAAAGCTTTACAAAACATAAATAAAAATAAAACATAATGGTATTTTCCGATTTATTTTTCATCTTTGCGTTCTTACCAGCCTTTATGTTGTGCTATCTGTTAGCCTACTTGTTGGATAAGAAATTCTTCAAGACGGGCGAGCATCCAGCAAATGTACGCAATGCGATACTTGTACTGTTCTCACTGATATTTTATGCTTGGGGCGAACCAATATATGTTTTCCTGATGCTGTTCAGTGTCATGGTCAACTACTTTGCCGGTCTTGGAATAGACAGTCAGCAATCCCATCGCAAAAGAGCATTGGTAATTGGTTTGATATGCAACATCCTATTACTCGGCACTTTCAAATATGCGGGATTCTTTGCAACAACACTCAATTCGATAGGTATTCCAGTAAGCATTCCAAAGATTTCACTGCCTATCGGTATCAGTTTCTATACCTTCCAGTCCATATCCTATCTCATAGATGTATATCGCCGTGAAGCGCCAGCCCAGCGCCGTTTCCAGGACTTGCTTCTCTATATTTCCATGTTCCCGCAGCTGATAGCAGGACCTATTGTCAGATATGATATTGTGGCATTGGAAATCAGAGACAGAAAGGTAAGACAGTATGACATCGTAGAAGGTTGCTATCGTTTCTTGATTGGATTGGGTAAAAAGGTAATTCTTGCCAACCAATTTTCAGAGATAGCAGACCAGTTCCTTGCCAACGGACTTCAGAATTTATCCACCTTTGGAGCATGGGTGGGCATATTAGCCTTCACGCTTCAGATCTTCTTCGACTTCTCAGGATATAGTGACATGGCAATAGGACTGGGCAGATGTTTAGGTTTTCACTTTGCTGAGAACTTCAAGCACCCTTATTGCTGCACATCCATTTCAGACTTCTGGAGGAAATGGCACATGTCATTAGGTAGTTTCTTCCGCGACTATGTGTATATTCCAATGGGAGGAAACCGACGTCACCAGCCACTCAACATCTTTGTTGTCTGGTTCTTGACCGGTATGTGGCACGGAGCCAGCTGGAACTTCATCTTCTGGGGTCTTTATTTCGGTGTCATCGTGATTGCCGAAAAATATACATTGCTGAAGGTGCAGGATAAGATACCTTCCTTCCTGCTGCATATATATAGTCTGTTGCTCGTCATCATCGGATGGGGAATTTTCTATTTTGATGACTTTACCAAGATGCAACATTTCTTCGATGCGTTCTGTGGAAATGCCAAGAACGTATATGACTTTGCAGCAGAAAGTGCATGCATGGACAATTTCTGGTTATGGGTGGCAGGCATCCTGTTCTGTCTTCCAGTATATGATACGGTGGCAAAGTTGTATAACAGATACCTGCCTAACAATACAAGGATGAAGAAGAACATCACCCTTGCAACTCGCACGGTAGTGTCCATTATCCTCCTCACGCTGAGCGTAGCCTTGCTTGTTGGAGCCACCAACAATGCCTTCATTTACACCAGATTCTAATTTAAAATATACCAAAAAAAATGAAAAGATTATATACATTCATAAATACTGCATTATTCTGCTCATTCTGCGCTCAGGCAATGATGGCAGAAACCCATTCCACATGCTATAAAACCAGAACGGGCATCATCATCAGCAAAGAGAACAACCAGATCAGAGCACTGGAACCTTTTACCGGTTTGGCAACAGGAGGAACATGGTATTCAAATGCCATCAACCAGTATCGGGACACGCTGAAGCATCATGTAAGAATCTATAGCATGATCGTTCCTACCTCTGCAGGTCTATACTGTCCGGAGGAAGCCAAGGAATGGATTCGCGATGAAGAGCCGGTCATCAATAATATGTATCAGCATCTGGAGAAAGGCGTAGAAATAGTAGATGTATATCCTGTACTCAAGCAACACGTGGATGAGAATATTTATTCCCGCACCGACCACCACTGGTCTCCATTAGGAGCATACTATGCAGCCCGTGAATTTGCCAGAAAAGCACAGGTAAAGGTTCCTAATCTGAACGATTTCGAAGAGCGTACCATCCATAATTTTGTGGGGAGTATGTATCATTACTCAAAGGACATCACAGTAAAGAACTCTCCGGAGAAATTCATTTACTATATTCCTAAAGACAGCAATTATGTCACCACCTATGTCGGACACAACATGGGTAAGAATAGGGTAGTAACGAGCCTCACAAACCCATTCACCGGACCATTCTTCATCAAATACAAGGATGGCAGCAGCAGTGCATATTGCACCTTCATGGGTGGCGATTTGCGCACAACGCATGTCAAGACAGACGTAAGAAATGGAAGAAAACTGATGATCATCAAAGATAGCTATGGCAATGCTTTGCCAGGATATCTCTTCGGTTCATTTGAGGATATTTATGTAGTAGATTTCAGATATTTCACAAAGAACATTGTGAAATATGTCAATGACAATCAAATCACAGATATACTCTTCGCCAACAACTTGCAGCATGCCTATGCAAAATCCACGGCAAGAGGCTTCGAACGAATGTTGCGCCAATAACGCAAATGAAGAAATAAATAGATTGTGATATTTAACTATTGCATTTAAAGTCATGAAACAGAATTATATATACATATCAATCATGAGTATGGTGTTCTTAGGATTCACCATCGTTTTCCTGTTCTTCCCTCGGAGCACATACTCTGCACTTGAAAAGAGAGAGCTTGCCAAATTTCCAAAATATTCACTGGAAAGTTTGAAATCGGGTGAATTTACCAAGAGCATCAATTCCTGGTTCAGCGATAGTGAACCTTACCGAGACATCTTCATGTCTATGAGTATGCAGGAAAAGGATCTCATCAGCATGTCTGTGGGTGAAGAAAAAGTGACCTTCCATGCATCAGCAGATGCCACCGAGACATCGGGTCTTACAGATGAAGAACTGGAAATGGGAGAGAGAAATGTAGGTAAATACAAGAATAATATTACGGCAGAAGAGAATGCCAAAATCGCCAACCGTGGTATTATCATCGTAGGTAAAGGAAAAGAGGTAAGAGCTTTGATGGCTTATGGCGGCAGTTCCAAGGGTGGTGTGGATTATGCCCAGTCTGCAAATGAATACAAGAAGGTATTCGGACCAAAGGTAAATGTATATTGCATGGTCATACCGACTGCAGTGGATTTCTATTGTCCTGATAAGGCAAAAGGATGCTCCAACGAAGAACGTCCAACCATCAACAACATCTATGCTCACTTAGACAAGGATGTTCATGCCGTAGATGTCTATACTGCACTGGGCAAACACGTGGCAGAAAACATCTTCCTCAGAACCGACCACCACTGGGCACCACTTGGAGCTTTCTATGCAGCCCAGCAATTCGCTAAAGTGGCAAAGGTTCCTTTCAAGCCGCTTTCAAGCTATGAAAGAAAAGTGGTACATGGATACGTAGGAAGTATGTATGGCTATTCTCATGATATTTCCCTGAAAAATGCCCCGGAAGATTTCGTCTATTATGTTCCAAAGAACGTAAAATACGAAACCTATTATACGGATTATAAAATCAACCGCAACTACGAGGTCATAGGCGAAGGCAAGCCATACAAAGGCATCTTCTTCTATAAGTATAAAGACGGCAATGGTGGTGCCTACTGTACCTTCATGGGCGGTGATACCCGAATTACCCGGGTGAAAACCAATGTCAACAATCATCGCCGCGTCATGATTCTGAAGGATAGTTTCGGAAATGCTCTTCCAGGCTACCTGTTCTATTCATTTGAGGAAATCCATGTAGTCGATTATCGATATTTCACCAAGAATATGCGCAAATATGTCAGTGATAATAAAATAACTGATATTCTGTTTGCCAACAATATCTTCAATGCATATTCCAATAAAATTTGCAAGAAATACACGAAATTCCTCCATCAGAATGGTACCATCTTGCCAAGCATCAGTTCTGTAAGCACTTCTTCCAAGTCAACAACTGCAGATTCTACCAAAAAGCAGAAGGGTACTCACACTACTCCTGCTTTGAATGAAACGCTTGATGCGAAGAAGGATTCGCCTAAAGAACAGAGCAGTCATCATGATGCCACCAAGAAGCATGATAAACAACATGACAATCAGCATGTAGAAAAACAGAAGCCAGAATCCGTGCCTACAGAATCTGGCGACAAGCAACCGGCTGAATAAAATGAAAACAGGAAAATATTTTAGAACGGCAATGCTGACCATCTGTCTGTTGTCTTTAGCCGTATCATGCAAGAAGGAAAATAAGAAGACGGAATATACGCCATGGGGAACGGTGATAGAGGATGGAGACTCAGGTGATGCTGAGGCTTCAGACTCCAGTTCCTCTGCAAGTACCTTCTCGCTCGCAGATATAGAAAACAATGGAGAACTGATCATGCTGACCCTATCAGGCCCTTCTACCTATTATGATTATAAGGGAGTGGGCTTAGGTAAGGATTACTTGCTCTGTGAGAAATTTGCCAGTTCCATAGGCGTTTCGGTAAGAGTAGAACTCTGCAAGGATACCCTGGATATGATCAACAAACTGAAAAAGGGCAAAGGTGATTTAATCGCTTATCCGCTTAAGAAAGGCAAACGCAGCGATATTGCCTATTGCGGCGCCTACCAGACATCGAAAGAGAAAGATTCTGATCAGGCGACCGCCTCAGTCCAATGGGCAGTCAACAAGGGAAACAAATCACTGGAAGAAGCATTAAACCATTGGTTTACGCCCCATATCTTGGCAAACGTCCAAAAGGAGGAAAAGAAGATACTTTCAGAGGGACTTATCATCCACAAAGTCTATGCTCCTATGATCAATGCAGCAGGAGGCGTCATCAGCAAATACGACCATTTGTTTAAGAAGTATGCCCCTATGGCACGAATCGACTGGCGACTGATGGCAGCCCAATGCTATACGGAGTCAGGTTTTGATACCTATGCAAAATCATGGGCAGGCTATTGCGGACTGATGGCCATTATGCCAGGTACTGCCAAGGAATTAGGAATCCCCGTTTCCTCACTCACCAATCCGGAAATCAACATCTCAGCTTCGGCTACGTGCATGGCGAAATTCGAGCGTATGTTCCAGGATATAGGCGACCCATTCGAGCGACTGAAATTCCGACTTGCAGCCTATAATGCAGGACCATGGCATATCCGGGACGCAATGGCACTGACACGTCAACACGGCAAGAATCCACATCGCTGGGATGATGTAGCAGAATCAGTACTCAAGCTCAGTGATCCCGCCTATTATAAATTACCAATCATCAAATGTGGCTATATGCGTGGAAGCGAGACTGTCAATTACGTTTCCAAAATCATGCAGCGATGGTCAAGCTATTGTGGGGCTGCAAGAGGAGGAGGAGTTTCTACAGGAAATGGTTTATCACCTAATTTTGACCATTCCATACCGCAGCGGGCCACCAAGAAGTACAAATATCATGTCTGACCCCAACAGGCTGAGAAACAAATCCCATAGTTTGTGAAAGCATATTAACTTGTTGCAAAGTATATGAAATAATGCAGGAAATCCAAGACAAATCTTGGTTTTCTGCATTTTTTATTGTAATTTCGCCAACATGAAAAAGATATTTTGTTTGACTATATTATTGCTTTCCGTCTTAAAGATATCTGCATACGATTTTCTTAGGGCAGTAAAGAATGAGATACCTGGAGGCTATAACTTCTGGGTTTATACACCAGTGGATTATTTCTATACGCAGGAGCAAACGCCAGTGATCATCTTCCTTCATGGTGCCAGTCTATGCGGTCGCAACCTTGAAAGAGTAAGAAGATACGGACCGCTGGATGCCATTGTGAAAGGCCGAGATATTGACGCCCTGACGCTTGTGCCCCAAAACCCTGGAGGTGCTTGGAGTCCCAAGAAAGTGATGGACATGCTTGATTGGGTGAAGCAGCATTATTCCTGTGACACCACCCGTGTCTATGTTTTAGGCATGAGTCTGGGAGGATATGGAACAATGGATGTCTGTGGCACCTATCCCGACCGTATTGCAGCAGGAATGGCGCTCTGTGGCGGTTGTTCCCTGAAAGACGTAAGCGGTTTGGGGAAACTTCCATTTTGGATTATCCATGGCACAGCTGACAGAGCCGTTCCTGTAAAGCAATCCAAAGTAGTAGTAGATAAATTAAAACGTGACGGAAATGATTCCCGCTTGATTTATGATTGGTGGCAAGGTGCCAATCATGGAATGCCAGCCCGCGTTTTCTACATGAAGAAAACCTACCAATGGCTTTTCTCCCACACGCTGAATGATCCAGACCGCCCTGTAAATCGCGATATAGACATCAGCATGGGGGATGTAAGGAATGCTTATGATGGTGTAAACCGTAATGCTCCGAAACCCGAGCTCATCGATGGTCCAAGCGTGATTAAGAATGAAGGAAATGAATATTAATGGGGGGAATAGGAACGATTGATAATTAATTGAATCTTTATTTGGCTAATTTAGATTTTCTTTGTAATTTAGCAGCGCAAACGTAAGACATGTAAGAATATGGCTAAAATAGTAAATAAATATCCAGTAGGAATACAGACTTTTGAAGAAATCCGCACGAAGAATTATCTTTATATAGATAAGACTAAATATGTTGTTGATTTTAGAGAAAAAGGTATGAAATATATCTTTCTGAGTCGGCCGAGACGATTTGGAAAATCTCTTTTTGTCTCTACGCTTCAGGCCTATTTCGAGGGAAGAAAGGAACTTTTCGAAGGATTAGCCATTGCTGATTATGAGAAAGAATGGGTGAAACATCCTGTTTTACATTTTGACATGAGTGGAGCCAAGCATTTTGATGCAGATGCTTTGAATAATTATCTGAATCTGGAACTTTTACCCTACGAAAAGCTGTATGGTAAGGGCGAAAGCGAGATTTATCCTAATGAAAGACTGGAAGGAATCGTAAAACGTGCTTATGAGCAAACGGGCGAAAAGGCAGTAGTCATCATTGATGAATATGATGCACCTTTATTAGATGTGGTGCACGAGAAGGAGAACCTGCAATCTCTCCGTCGCATCATGCAGAATTTCTATAGTCCTCTGAAAAAGCTCGACCCATATCTTCAGTTCTGCTTCATCACAGGTATTACCAAGTTTTCGCAGCTTAGCATCTTCAGCGAGCTCAACAACCTTGACAATATCAGTATGTTCGACCAGTATTCCGCCCTCTGCGGTATCAGCAAAACGGAGCTTACAACGCAGATGAAACCGGATGTTGAGGCATTGGGCAAAGATCTTGGCATGACGTATGAGGAATGTCTGGCAGAGTTGACACGATTCTATGACGGTTATCATTTCAGCGAGAGATCAGAGGATGTCTTCAATCCGTTCAGCCTGGTAAAGGCGCTGAATGCGCGCAAGATAGCTCCTTATTGGTTTGGTTCTGGTACACCAACTTACCTTATCAAGACGTTGCAGAAGTATCATGTCAATGTAATGGATATTGAGAAAAAGTCATGTGATGTAGATGACTTTGATGTTTCGCCAGAAATGATGACTTCAGCACTTCCGCTGCTATATCAGAGCGGTTATCTCACCATCAAGAAGTATAATCCTATATTGCAACGTTATACTTTGGAATATCCTAACAGAGAGGTTAAAATTGGTATGCTCAAGAGTCTTGCACCCAACTATCTTTCACCAATATCTCTTGACAACAACAGTCTGGTCGGTGATTTCTTGGAAAAGCTTTATGATGCAGATGTAGAAGGAGCAATGGTTCGCCTGAAGGCATATCTTGCCAGTATCTCAAATCGCTTGAGCAATAAGAACGAACGTGATTTCCAGACGGTATTCTATCTCATATTCAACCTGATGGGTGCCTATATGAGAGTAGAAGAAAACAGTTCGATAGGTAGGGCAGATGCAGTAGTGTATATGCCTGATGCAGTATATGTTTTCGAGTTGAAGTATGATGGCTCTGCCGAGGATGCAATCAGGCAGATAGATGACAAGGGATATTTAATTCCTTATTCTGCTGATGGCAAGCGCCTGTTTAAAATCGGCATGAATTACGATAGTAATCAGCGAACGATAGGTGAGTGGATAATCAGGGAAGGTCAATAAAGCCCTTTCTTCAAAATCAACTATATTTGCAGCAAAATTTTCGCATATATTTGGGTAAATGGGGTGAGTCTTGCGACTGGACCCCATCTATTTTTTATATATGTAGGTATTATAGCCATTGTCTTATACTAAGTCACCAATTTACCTCAAATAGAAAAATTTAAAATCAATTAGAAAGTAATTAGTAAAATGTTCATGAAGAGATTAATAGTTATAGCTTTTGTTCTCCTATCATCCGTTGGGAGTTATTCCCAAACACTTGTAAAAATGGAAAACGACTCGACCTTCCTGACGGAATATCGAGATGATGACGAATGGGCATTAATTGCAAAGGATAGTCTTATAGTAGGTATGAATTGTAAAACAGTGAAGGATAACTATGGTATATTCTATCAGCTCAGTTTCATTATTCAAAATCTAACTCAGCAATCTTTTGATTTTGATCCTTCATTGATAAATGTCAGTCTTCTTAACAAGCGAGACGAAACAGAAGAAATGAGATTATATACAGCTCAGGGGATGCAAAAGGAAATAGCAAATCTACAAATGTGGACAGGCATTTTATATGGATTAAATGCGGGGTTAGCTGCAGGCCAAGCAGGTTATTCAAATTCTTTCATTTCCGGAACGGGCGGTAGTTATTACGTTCAAACCTATAATGCTGGCAATGCTGCAATGGCCAATATGTTAGCAACAAACCAAATGCTACAATTGGGCAAACAGATGGAAGAAGATCGTAAAATTCGCGATGCAGGTTATTTAAAGAAGAATACAATCCACTCAGGCGAGGGGATAAGTGGCTATATGATGGTGAAACGTAAGAAAGGTAAAGAAATGACTGTCGGCTATCAAGTAAACGGAACATTCTTTGAGTTTAAGTGGGATTAAAAAAAATAGGAGAATCCCAGCAGAATTTTACCAAAATTATTTTTCTGTTAAAGAATAGTTAAATATCAGTAGTTTACTAAAAATTCTGTTTCAAGAATTTGGAACTTAACGAAAAAACGATTAAATTTGCAAGTAAAATTTCGCATATATTTGGGTAGATGGGTGAGTCGTGAGACTGGGTCCATCTATTTTTATATATATAGGTATTATAGCCATTTGATTCGTAATACCAGAAAATGATTTTGACCAGAAATGACCATGACCGGGGATGACCGGAATTCTTTAAATCATTTCCGTTCATGTTATAATCCAACAAAGCCTCCAGCTATCTCAGCTGAGGGCCCACAATCCCTTATAATCTAATGAAAAATATACGATATTAAAAGAAATATTTGAGAAACGGAATTTCTATCCTAATACTTTGTTTACTTACGCTATCCCATACAACTCGAAATTCCAAGCGAGGTGGCAAGCGCCGTAAGAACGCTGATGGCGATTTGAAGAATGGTCTTCCAAGTTCCTGTCCTGCGTCGCCCTTATTGTCGCCGCTTGGGTTAGAGCCACCGCCATCTGAACCGTCGCCAGGAGTAGTTGGAGTGCTGAGATCCACGTTGGCTTTGCCAGCTTTGATGACCTTGATGACTGTAGCCTGAGCGCTGCGGCTGGCTACGAGGTTGAACTCGGCTTCGGCAAGGAGGTTCTTGAACTCGCTGCCAGGTTCCCAAAGAACCTTTACGTCGGTGATGTTCTGAACGGTGAACTTGTCGGCATCCTCAGCACCCTTGGATGAGAGAACGATGGAGAAATCACCGAGATCGCCGAGGCGGATTTTCTTGCCTTCGAGGAGCTGCTCTCTCATGCAATCCACGGTCATGTCGAGAATGGCGGGTTGGCGTTCACTGAACGCATGGTAATGCTGTAGTTAATCATACTTTTGTGTGCTTTGATGGTTGATATTTCAATTACCCAGAAGCCTCATTTCTTGCCCTTATTTTGGTCGTCATTGATGTCCGGCGCCTAACATCAATCGAGACTCAAATGTGTCGTCTGTAAAGACCGACATCTGGTACAAGAGAAGCTTTCTTTCGATTGCTGGTGCAAAGGTACAACAATTTTGAGTTGGAAACAAATTTTTGGGCTACAGATTTTTCTGTGGTGTCTGTAAATGTCTGACTGATAGCACTTTACAACGATATTTAGGAAATCAATTGCTGCATTTTGATAGAATTGGAAGAAAATGAAGGCTTGTGACTCAGGATTTTAGAAAAGCGGTCATTTGGTCATGGTCATGTTCGGTCAAAATCGTTTTCGGGAGCGCTCGGTCATCCTATAATATAATATAAATAATTATTTATATTATATTATAGACCATTTTGACCGATTCCAATTTCATTTTGACCGAAAATGACTTTGACCAAATGACCGGATTTTGTTTTCTTCATAGCAAGTGTCTTAGTGTATAAGATGTAATTAGAAAGTGCTTGACTATCAGTGTGTTATATGATTATTGAAACCCTCTTTTTCTCTCCTAAAAAATCTTATTCTTATATTCTCCTGTCTCTCAAATTCTAAGAAAATCCATGTTAATCATCCATTTCTTCCTCTCCATTTTGTTGCGTTTCTTTACTAAATTACCCCTAAAACTGCATTTTGGGTACTTGATTTTGGTATTTCTGCTTCATTTTTTCGCCATTTTCGAGGGTCTTAAATCGCAAAAATCGCCTCAAAAATAACTTTTTCCGTTAAAGAAAGCATTAAAAGTGGTATTATATAATAGTTTGCCAATCTTTGCCCGAATAACAAAAATACAGAACATTCCTAAAGATAACAAATCTTATTGACTTAATCTATATTAAGCCAATGATTGTAGTTATAACCCACAATATCAAGTACTTACATAACATTCGTTTTTTTAAAATAGATTTATCTATTGACAGTTAAGATTTAACTTTTTAATGGACAAATAGTAAATATAGCGATGCTTACAAATCGAGACGAAGTTATTATATTGGTATTAAGAAATCTCTATAAAAAGCGTATTTTTCGGCTTATTTTTTCACTTATAAGCTCAAAACTGCGGATTATTTCACTAAAATCCCTTAATTTTGAACTCTAAAATAATGCTTTGTAGAAGCGAAAATCGGTTATGCGCAACTATTCTGTAATGCTTTGCCGGACTTACAATGTAAGATTCCGGTCATTTGGTCAAAGTCATTTTCGGTCAAAATCATTTTCATTTTTCTTCCTATCATGCCACCATCCATGGTCACAACGAGTTTGGCGCAAGATCTGTCCTTGCTTCGAAAAGTCTTAAAGCATGAAAGATGAAATATATGAAAAGCACGGCTAAGGAAGAGTATGATACCTTAGCCGCGCTTTAAATGGTCTTACTTATTTTCCCAGAAAAGTAAGTATAATGATCATCTCATGACAGCTGAGTCATATGATAGCCTAATGCTTTCAATTCAATGGCAATTCCCATCAAATACATCTGATGCAATGCGGCGATAAAAGCTCTAAATGCAGTCTCTGTACCTGGTTCTATTCCCATATGAGCCAATTGATTCAATGTACGGGAAGCACATTCTGCCACCACATGATTCATTTTCTGATGAGATTCCTCATCCAAAAGAAGTATTTTCTCACAGATGTAATCATCCATGTGATCAAAATCAATACTATTTTTCAAGTATTCATAATGATTCTCTACCTTACTATACAACTCCCAATCTACATCCCAATATTTAGCCATTGCCATTCCTACAAACATAATCCAACCGAGTGATACGGTAGGATATTTTGTAAATTCCTTCATTGCATCTGGCAAATAGTTTTCACCAATCTTTGCCCAGAGTTCTTCCAAATCTGGAGCTTCTGGCAAATGTTCATCTACTCGATTAATAGAACATAAATACTGGTGAAGATCACGCTTGAAGATTTCCTCGAAATTCGTATTCTTATCAATTATCATGACAATCTTCCGATTAAAGCTGTTGTAAATATCGGTCTGCCTCAATAGCTGCTTTTGCACCAGAACCTGCTGCAACAATTCCCTGACGATAAACTGGATCTGCCACATCACCTGCTGCAAAAACACCAGGTACATTCGTGCTCGCAGTGCCAGGAACAACCTTGATAAATCCCTGCTCATCCAAGTCGATGTAGTCCTTAAACAACTCTGTATTAGGCTTATGACCGATTGCCAGGAAGAAACCATCAATGGCAATATCAAATTTTTCCTCATCACTTTCGCCCTTGCGCTTCACAAGGTGAGCACCTTCTACACCATTTTCGCCAAAGAGTCCTAATGTATTTGTTTCAAAAAGAATCTCAATGTTCTCTTTCTCCTTCACGCGCTGCTGCATAATCTCAGCGGCTCTAAGATAAGGTTTTCTTACAATCATATAGACTTTCTTAGCCAGTCCGGCAAGATACATGGCCTCTTCGCAGGCAGTATCTCCACCACCAACTACAGCTACAGTACGCTTACGATAGAAGAAACCATCACAGGTGGCACAAGCAGAAACACCTTGTCCGCGATATTTTTCCTCATCAGCCAAACCTAAATATTTGGCTGAAGCACCTGTGGCAATAATGACCGTATCAGCAAGGATTTCATTTCCACGCTCGTCAACAATATGGTAAGGGCGCTTACTGAAATCTACCTTAGAAATACTGCCATCACGGATATCGGCACCAAAACGAGAGGCCTGTTCCTTCAAGTCCATCATCATCTGGTTGCCATCCACACCATTAGGGTAGCCAGGGAAATTCTCTACGATTGTAGTGGTGGTCAACTGGCCACCTGGCTGAATACCTGAATAAAGAACGGGTTTCAAATCAGCTCTTCCTGCATATATGGCTGCTGTATATCCAGCAGGACCACTTCCAATAATCAAAGTCTTAACTTGTTCCATAGTTTTTATATTTATTTTATGCAAAGATACGGCAAATCACATGAACTGCAAAATATTTCCCTTTCTTTTTTATACTTTATACTAATATTATGCGAAATTTGGATATAATCCAGATATTTTTTACTAACTTTGCAAACAAAATAAAGAAAATAAATACGAAATGAATACTATTAAGAAAATCGTACTTACCGGTGGACCATGTGCCGGTAAGACTACTGCACTGGTGAAAGTTATTGAGCATTTCTCCAGCCTGGGATACAAGGTTTTCACGATCCCTGAGGTGCCTACGATGTTTACGCAGGCTGGTATGAATTATTTGACATCCAACAAAGATTTCTTCTACGTTGGAGAGAAAGCTACACTCCTGACTCAACTGCATCTAGAAGATAGTTTTTACAAAATGGCACAGACACTCGAACAACCTGTTCTCATCGTCTGCGATAGGGGAGTAATGGACATCTCGGCTTATCTTTCACCGCAACAATGGCAAGATATTATCGGAGAAGTAGGCTATACGCAGACTCAACTCAGAGACGAGAGATATGATGCCATACTTCACTTGGTTTCTGCTGCGGATGGGGCTGAGCAATTCTATACAACAAGCAATAATGCCCAGCGCCTGGAAAAGGCTGACGAAAAGGGACTCCAAATTGCCCGCGAACTGGACAAGCGTGTCATTGAAGCATGGACGGGTCATCCACATCTGAGAGTGATCAACAATCATGAAAACTTTGACAACAAGCTGAATCGCGTGCTCAAAGAGATTTCTAATGTACTTGGAATTCCTCAGCCAATAGAGGAGGAAAGAAAGTATATTGTCAAATTGACAGGCAATGTGCCAAATAGTATTGACAGCGATATTGTACAGACATACTTGACTGGTGAACCTAATTGTGAGATTCGTTTGCGCAAGCGCCGCTTTGAAGAAAAGGAAGTATTTGTACATACTACCAAGAAGAGAATATCTGACACAGAACAAATAGAAACAGAACGCCAGATAAGCAGCAATCTTTATGAGTCGCTTCTCCAGCAGGCGGATCCTTACCGCCAAACCATCAAGAAGCACCGCAAGAGTTTTATCTGGAAAGGTCAGTATTTTGAATTGGATTCCTTCGAATCTCCTGTGAATGATCTGATGATACTTGAAACAAAGGGTATTGCAAAACAAGAGAGCGTGAAATTCCCGCCATTCATTCAAGTTGCAGAAGACATCACGGGTAATACTAAATACTACAATTATAATATTGCCTTGAAAAAATAAAAGCATATCATCAATTACCCACTGATTTCAGAGATTTACACAATTCTTTTGGAAGCCCCAAATAAATCTGTAAAATCTGTGAAATCTGTGGGACTTTTTATGCCTATAGGGATTGGCTTATGCAGCCGTTTATATAGCCGTAACGTTCCTGCTTTAGGGGGTATCGCTACGACCGCAAGGTCGAGTTCCGTGAAAATCAGTGAGTAATCCGAGGGGGCAAGAATATTCCGTGAACTCTGCGTAATCCGATGAATAAGAAATATGAAGAACAAAAAAAAGATGTGTCATAAAACTATGACACATCCTCTTGATTATTTCGAGGTGTCTAGCGGAGTCGAACCGCTCTACACGGTTTTGCAGACCGTTACCTAACCGCTCGGTTAAGACACCTTGTAGATTGAGATATTGTATTTCTCATTTGCGGTTGCAAAGGTACTACTTTTATTTGGTTCCACCAAATTTTTTCCCAACTTTTTCTTGTTTTTTTCACATTTCTCGAAAAAAGGGCATCCTGCACACTTATAATCGCCACATTTCAGCTGAGATTTGCCATTTTTCCACATAATAATAGTGGCATACACAAGGCATGCCACTATTACTATTCCTATTATGATGTATTGAAATACCATAAAGATTAACCTACGGCATTATAACCATTTGTAGAATTCTTGCGCATGATGTCGCGGATATTCATCTCCTTGAAACCATCAGCACGCTTCAATTCTTCCAATTCCTTCTCTTCCTCAATATCCTTTTCTGAACGGGTGAAAGTGAAGGCCTTATACTTAAACTCGGCGATAGCCCATCCGACAAGGGCTACAACTACTAAAGCTATTAAACCAATTAATGCATTCATTTTATTTTATTTTTTAATATTCATCATCGTCAGCGACATCATTCGCATCATCAAGACCTAAATTTTCAGGATCCTCAAATGTAGTACGATAACTTTCCTCTGTCAGCTTGTCATCATCGAAAGCGTCATCATCTTCATCGATATCATTGTAATGATCCTCAATCTCTGGTGCATCCTCATCGTCGTCTTCATCATCCTCAGCACGCGCACGAAGATCATCCTCACGATCCAATTCGTCTTCATCGGCAAATTTCATGCGCACCTTCTCAACCTGAGGTTTCGCCTTGGCAAAAATCGCCTCGGTCCATGTTCCCTTAGGAATTTCCAGCACTTCGAAACCATCATCAAGTTTCTTCTCATAGAGACCACCTGGCTTATGAAGACGATCCTTAGGAAGGGTAGTTGTGCTGATATCAAAACCACTCTGAATGATATCTTGGATACTCTGTGGGAGAGATTCCCAGCCACCACCAAAGTTACGTTCCAACACTTCGATGAGTTTTGTAGCACTTATGTGATGGATATTCTCATAAGTCAAATCGGTAACACGAAGAATTGGGCGCTTCTTGATAGCGTACTTTACATTCATATCATCAATACGGAAGGTTCCGATTTTAAAACCTCGTTGGATATATTTATCAATAACGATAGGTTTATCAACTTTGATTTCCTCTATTTCGAAGGCACTACGGATGACATCCACATAGCGGCGCTGATTATCTTTCAGATCAGTATCCTTCTCCGCAGCTTCCCAAAGACGGAACACATCGTTCTCCTGTATTTCCCAAACACTTGACTTGGTCAAGTGTTTGAGACTCATATTATTTTCCTTTTTCATCATAAATTCTCTTTTATTTTGCAAAAGTAATTACTTATTTTTTAATATGCAAATTTTATGAGATATTTTTCATTATTATTCTCTATATATAATAAGGTGTACCTTCACAAATATCCATATTATATATAAGGTGTACTTCTTTCAATACTATTAAAGACCATTCCAATCGATTGTACGGATGAAATCCAAAGTCTTTATCCAATCGCAATCAATACAGAACTGGATAGGGTAGTCCTTACGGTCATAATAAGCTAAGGTTACCTCTGTATCAGTATCATTGAACAACTTATGATCTCGGGTTGCCTGCTTGAACAAATTGGTTACAATATCTCTGTTCTTCTTTTTAGCCTCATAAAGACGCTTCTGATAGAGAGCAACATATTGATTCATGGCTAAAGCCTGCTCATTGAGTACCTGGATGGTGGCATTCACCTTCTTCAAATCTACATTCTTGTCAAGCAGGTCAGCTGGTTGCAACAACTTGGAACGAAGATAAGTCATGGCATCATACTTGAAAACCGCAGTCTTGCGCACTTCGATATTTTGGGTTGTATCATTTACGGTTGCAAATGAGGTCTTCACTATTTCATTCAGCACATCCTGTGCAGAAACTGATGCAAATGTGAGCGCTATGAGCGCCATTGCTATGATCATTCTTTTCATTTTTCTTATTTTTTAATTAATGTTAAAGATTTTTTATCTGTATCCAAACCTTTCACAAAAGTATCAAAGACTTTCTCTACTATCAGGCATGACGAATCAAGAAGATGCTGTGATCAATACAAGCAGGCAATTCTTCCTTATAATGGGTCACCATAATCATAGTCTTGTTTTTTCGCTTGCAGAATGTCTCTATGACATCTTTCACCAGCCTACGATTCACATTGTCAAGTCCATGAAGTGGCTCATCAAGGATAAGAAGTTCTGGATCCTTCACAAAAGCACGAGCCAACAAGACCAGACGCTGCTCACCGCTGGAGAGTTTGAGGAAACCCGCTTCTTCCTTTCCTTCCAATCCAAAGACCTTCATCCAGAAACGGCAGATAGCTAAATCCTCATCCTTAGGTTTAACATAAAGACCTACAGAATCCATCAAACCACTTGCTACAATACGGATGGCAGGAAGATCTCGCTGATAGGAGCGATGCAGTTCCGGAGAGACATAACCTATATGCTTCTTAATGTCCCAGATGCTTTCACCGCTTCCACGTGGATTGCCAAAGAGCGCAATATCACAAGCGTAACTCTGCGGATTATCAGCACAAACCAAACTCAAGAGGGTAGATTTTCCTGCTCCGTTCTGTCCGCTCAATGCCCATCTTTCTCCATTCAGAACAGTCCAGTCCAAATCCTTCAGAATAATGCGTTCACCATATTGGATGCGAACCTTATTCATTTTGACAACCTCCTCATTGTGATATTCGCGCTCACTATATGGTAAATCCACAATGGCCTGCTCCAATTCAGAACTTAAGATGTGATCAGGAACGGACTGTCTCATCTTCAAATATTCCTCTTTGGTCACCTTTGGCAAAACTTTCATATCTTTCACTTCCACAACATGTGTGATGAAATCAGGAATATCGTCGCTCTTGCTCAAGACCAGAATGATTTGCAGCGCACGTTCCGAAGAGAGTGTTTTCAGAAGTTCTTTCAACTGATCACGGGTATCTGCATCAAGTCCGATAAACGGATTATCCATGATTAGCACGCGTGGTTCTGCGAAGAGGGTAGAAGCCAGCTTGAACTTTCTCAACTCTCCACTGGACAAAAGTATCGTATATTTGTCGAGCAAATGCTCCATGTGGAAGAGTTCATAAATGTGCTTTTGCAGGGCACGTCGCTCTGGCGTATCCTCTCCAGCCATCTGATAAGCTTCCTCCAGCTTGTCTCTGACAATAGGAGTGGACTCATCTATCTCCAATTGGTTCCAGCGCTGCTGCAAGAAATAAGTGCGGTCATTATCACCGCCATAGGTATCTCGGAAAGTAATATATTTGATATTATCACTCACCATCGGCTTGTTGCTCGGAGAGAAATCATAATATGGATCATGCATTACCAGAGGATGGCGACCCACTATCATATCCACAAACATAGATTTTCCACCTCCATTAGGACCTACGATGGCAATATGTTCACCTTCACAAGCCTCAAAATTGACAGGCTCAGCCATACGCCATTCTGGCATACGCGTAACGCCATTTTCTATTTTGATAATTGTTTGCATCTTCTTATATCTTTATAATCAAAATTATTTATGTGTTGTACGGTTGAGGGCAGCCATCAACTGGGCTCTCGGTCCCGTCACAGGGGCGCTGCCAGCAACCCTTGCTTGATTTTTCGAAGCATAATCCTTCCAGCTGCTATAATGCCGGACATTGGTTTCTGGCTTGCCCATTTGCAGGAAATGACAATAAGCTGCACCCAAGGCATCCGTAGCATCCATGAATTTCGGCATATCCTCGTCACTGATGTGCAGCATCCTTTGCAGCATGCCCGCCACCTGTTCCTTGGAAGCCTGTCCCTGTCCCGTAATGGCCATCTTGATTTTCAGAGGGGCATACTCATGAATCGGCACATCATGATGGATAGCTGCAGCAATAGCCACTCCTTGAGCCCGCCCCAATTTCAGCATAGACTGAACGTTCTTTCCGAAGAAAGGAGCCTCAATGGCCATCTCATCCGGGAGATACTCATCAATGATACCGGTTACACGCTCGAAGATTTTACCCAATCGGAGATAAGGATCACTCTCCTTGCGCATATCGATGACACCCATGACTACCAGCTGAGCCTTATTGCCTGTCACCCTGATGACCCCATAGCCCATCACATTGGTTCCAGGGTCAATACCAAGAATGATTTTCTCTACTTTATTCATCGATCCATATACGGATTATGAGCGAGTTCTTCGCCGATGCTCGTTGCCTGTCCATGTCCTGGCAATACTTTTACATCATCAGGCAACTGGGCCAGAAAACGGAGACTGTTGATAATCTGGAACATAGAACCACCTTTAAAATCTGTTCTGCCAATAGAACCACGGAAAAGCGTATCGCCCGTAAAGGCTACCTTTTCATCGACACAGTAGAATGTGACTGAGCCACGGGAATGACCAGGAGTGAGGATGATTTCAAACTGATGGTTTCCGAAACGGATCACTTCATCATCTTCAAAGAAATGATCTACAGGAGGAAAATCGTAATCCAACTGCATCTGATAGAAAACCTCAGCCTGCTGCTTCAGGTTCTTCATCAGACTCTCATCTGCTGCCGACACTTCCGGTTTCAAACCAAAAGTTTCATGGATTGTATTGTTGCCGAAATTATGGTCAAGATGTCCATGGGTTACAAGAAGATGAACCGGTTGAAGGTTATTCTCCTTGATATAATTGACGATGGCTGTTCTTTCTTCCGGATAAAAAGCTCCGCAATCAATGATGACACACTCTCGGGTTTCATCACTTACCACATAGCAATTCTCCTGAAGCATGTTAACTTCGAATTTTTCAATATGTAACATCGAATATTCTTTTAAATAATTAGAAACATTTGTATAATCAAAACTCTTAAGAGACCTTTCCATGAAAGACTCCATCATTAGTTCAGCATGATGATATCACGCCGGCACATATACCAGCTGCTTATCCTGCTTGAACCATTCTTCCTCAAAGAAATCACTCAACGGAGTTATCTCTGCAATATTTTTATATTGTTTCAATTCTTCTTGAAGATTTCCACCTTTCAGGCAAAGAAGACCATTAGGGAGGGAATTTTGCTGGGATTTTTTGAAATTCTTCTTGATAATTTTCATTAAATCAGGAAGTTGCATCACCGCACGACTGACCACAAAATCATATTTTCCCTTTTCTTCCTCACCGCGAATATGCTCCGCCTTCAGATTTTCCAGTCCAATAGCAGCAGCTACCTCAGTACAAACCTTGATTTTCTTGCCAGTTCCATCAATCAATTTGAATTTGCATTCAGGAAAGAGAATAGCAAGAGGAATGCCTGGGAATCCTCCACCGCATCCGAAATCCAGGATTTCAGAACCCGCACGGAAATGGATGGCTTTCGCTATTGCCAAGGAATGCAGCACATGATGTTCGTAGAGATTGTCTATATCCTTGCGGCTGATTACATTGATTTTTGCATTCCAGTCACGATAGAGAGAATCCAATTTTGATATCTGTTCTTTTTGCTTATCCGTGAGATTCGGAAAGTATTTCTCGATTATCTTCATACCTTATATATTATTATTTGAGTGCAAAAATATAAAAAAAATACGAAATAACTGACAATGATTGTGATTATTTACTTTCTTTATTGATTTTAGAATAAAAATATGTAACTTTGCAACCAATTTCGAGAATTAAAAGAGATTGTATCAATCAATTTATCAAATAAAATAATGATTAAAGCAGCACTTTTCGATTTAGACGGTGTCGTTTTTGACACCGAATCGCAATATTCGGTTTTCTGGGGAATGATAGGGAAGGAGTATCATCCTGAGATTCCTGATTTCGCACAAATCATCAAAGGCCAGACTCTGGTTCAAATCTACGACAAGTATTTTTCCGATGACAAGATTTTCGCTTCTAAAGTTAATTTCTGTAGCGTGAAAGATGAACAGGCTAAAATTACCGCCCGTCTGGATGAATTCGAGCAAAACATGAGCTACAACTATATTGCTGGATTTGAGGATTTTGTAAAGGATTTACGCAATAACGGCATAAAATGCGCTGTTGTAACCAGCAGCAATATCCCTAAGATGCTCAATGTTTATCAGCAGCGACCGGAATTTAAAGACTACTTTGACAGGGTTCTCACGAGTGAAGATTTTGCCAAGAGCAAACCTGACCCAGACTGCTATCTCAAGGGAGCGGCTTATTTCGGAGTCAAACCGGAAGAGTGTGTTGGCTTGGAAGACAGTTTTAACGGCCTGAAAGCCGTAAGAGCATCTGGTGCCTTTACGCTCGGATTGGCCACAACAAACGCTGCTGATGCCATCAGACCTTATTCTGACGAAGTGATTTCCGACTATATTGGCTTCACATTTGCAGATTTAGTTAAAATTGTTAGCCTATCTCGTAAATAATGTGTAACTTTGCAGTCGATTTATAAAAACAACACAAAAAATGGGATATTTATCAACAGATAAAAAGAAAATTACCACCAAGACTTTTGCTGAAATGAAGCAAGCTGGTGAAAAGGTAACTATGCTCACTGCATACGACTTTACAACTGCAGGTATTATCGATGCTGCCGGTATTGACAGCATTCTGATCGGAGACTCTGCATCAAACGTTATGGCAGGAAACGCTGATACACTACCTATCACCGTTGACCAGATGATTTATCATGCCAGAAGCGTAGCGCGTGCCGTAAATCATGCCATGGTAGTATGCGACATGCCTTTCGGTAGTTATCAGATTTCACGCGAAGAAGCCTTGCGCAATGCTTGTCGAATGATGAAAGAGACGGGTGTGGATGCCCTCAAACTTGAAGGTGGAGTAGAAATGATAGATACCATCAAAGCACTGATAGATGCCGGAATCCCTGTTCATGGCCACTTAGGATTGACTCCTCAAAGCGTCAACAAGTTCGGAGGTTATGGTATCCGTGCCAAAGAAGAAGCAGAAGCTGAAAAGCTCATCAGCGATGCCATCGCTCTGGATAAAGCTGGTTGCTTTGCCATCGTTTTGGAGAAAGTTCCTGCCAAAATAGCTGCTGAAGTTACACGTCAGGTAAAAGCCGTAACTATCGGAATTGGAGCTGGTAACGGATGCGACGGTCAAGTATTGGTTTATGCGGATGCATTGGGGATGACCCAAGGTTTCAAACCTAAGTTCTTGCGACACTTTGCACAGGTAGGGGCTGAGATAACAAAGGGCGTTCAGGCATACGTCGATGCTGTCAAGACAGGTGATTATCCTAATATTGAAGAAAGCTATTAAAATAGCTAATTACAAACACTATTTTAAAAGATGGATACTCAAAACACGCCGGTACACTTCAAGTTGTGGCATCGGGATTTCTGGTTGCTGGCAATAGCAAACCTTTTCTTGATGACGAGCACTTACATGCTGATACCGGCTCTTCCGCCTTACTTAATGCAGGCAGGTTTCTCCTCACTTGAAGTGGGAAGTATTATGGGTGCCTACGGCATCGGAATTTTCTTGCTTGGCGGTTTCTGCTCTTATCTGGTTCAGAAATATCGGAGAAATCATGTATGCCAGTTTGCGATTGTGGGCGTAGCTGTGTGTTTCGCACTTATCTATTATCTGGAGTTTGTACTGCAGGTAAAAATAGAGTTTTGGATGTTGATGCTGGCAAGACTGCTACAAGGCGCATTCATAGGATTGGCTCAAATGACATTAGCCAGTACGCTCATCATTGATACGTGCGAGTCGTTTCAGAGAACCGAAGCTAATTATACGGCTGCTTGGTTTTCAAGATTTGCATTATCTCTCGGACCAGTAATTGCCCTGATTTTATTCAAGTGGCTCAATTATAGAGGTGTAGTCATCGCCGGAGGATGCTTCGCATTAATTCCTGTCTTGCTCATCTCATGGGTAAAGTTTCCTTTCAAGGCTCCGTCAGACAATATGAAAATCCTTAGCCTGGATAGATTTTTCCTTCCTCAGGGTTTTCTCTTATTCCTCAACACGGCTGCAATAACAACTGTTGTGGGATTATTGTTTTCCATACAGCATTCCGTAGTATTTTACACCATGTTGATGGGAGGTTTCATCATAGCCCTACTGGCTGAGAAATTTGCATTTCCGAATGCAGAGCTGAAGAGTGAAGTCTTTTCTGGAGTCATCTTCATGCTGGCGGCTGTTTTGATATTCTTCACAAACCATCAGTCGGCCATCCAGTTTATCTCTCCATCCCTGATCGGATTTGGCATTGGTGTAATAGGAAGCAGATTCCTGCTTTTTTATATCAAACTGGCCAAACACTGCCAGAGAGGAACCAGTCAGAGTTCATTTTTCCTGTCTTGGGAATTCGGAATCAGTCTCGGACTGTTTTTAGGATATGGCTTCTGGGGAAATCACAGAATTGTAGAACTACAAAAGTTCTTGCCCAAGATACAGACAGACCATGAGTACATCCTGTCCATCTGTATAGTTTTGCTGGTACTGACTTTAGTTTTCTATAATTATTGTGTTCATCCATGGTATATGAAACACAGAAACAGATAAATATAAATGCGTAAAAAAGGGAAGTTCCTTTCGGAACTTCCCTTTTTTACGCATGAAAATGCTTTATCTTTCACTCTATTTCTTACAAAATAGTCTTTACTGCCTCAAGCATACCCTTCTCCTGGATAAGATCAAGATCTTTCTTAACCAACTCTGTCAAACCAGGAACAGTCTTGTTCAGGTCTTCCTTCCAGATGTAGTCGAAAGCAAGAACGCCCTCAGCAACCTTCTGAGTATCACCTGTTGCCCAAAGCTCTTTCAACTTGTCGATGATCTTCTGATCGTCCTGTGGCTGGATAGGAGCACCATCAGCACGGGTACCACCCTTATAGTAAGTAATGATAGCTGCAAGACCGAATACCAAGCCCTGTGGCAACTCACCCTTACGCTCCAAGTAAACCTTTACACCAGGGAGATCACGAGTCTCATACTTAGGGAATGAGTTCAGCATGATGCTGGTTACCTGATGATCAACGAATGGGTTCTCGAAACGCTCCAATACGTCAGAAGCAAACTTCTGCAACTCATCCATAGGGAGGTTCAATGTCTGCATCAGCTCATCGAACTGTACCTTGTGGATATATTTGCCCAATACTGGGTGCTCGCAAGCATCGCGTACGATATTGACACCGCTGAGATATGTAACAGGACTCAATACTGTGTGAGGACCATTCAACAAAGTAACCTTACGCTCGTGGTATGGTTTCTCGTTGTCTGTAATAAGAACATGGAGACCAGCCTTGTGAGCAGGGAACTCTTCCTGCATCTGCTCAACTGTCATATTCTCAGCCTTCTCGATTACCCAGAGGTGGAAGCTTTCAGCCTTTACTACGAGGTTATCCTTGTAGCAAACCTTCTGCTGGATTTCCTTGATGGTATCGCGTGGGAAACCAGGAACGATACGGTCAACGAGTGTAGCGCAAACATAGCAATGGTTAGTAAACCACTCCTTGAAGCCCTCGTAATCAGCACCCATATCTTCCTTCCAAAGCTCGATATACTGGTAAATGCACTCCTTCAAGTGGTGACCGTTCAAGAAAATCAACTCACAAGGCATCAAAATCATACCCTTAGTTGGATCACCCTCGAAGAACTTATAGCGATGGAACAGCAACTGAACCAACTTACCTGGATAAGATGCAGCAGGAGCATCTGTAAACTTGCAAGCGTCATCGAATGCAATACCAGCCTCAGTTGTATTAGAGATGATGAAACGCATCTCTGGCTGCTCAGCCAAAGCCATGAATGCCTGGTTCTGAGAATATGGATTCAGTGCACGGCTGATAACATCGATACGCTCCAATGTATTGACAGCCTGACCATTCTCCTTACCCTGGAGATTTACGTGATAGAGGCAGTCCTGACCATTCAGCCAATCTACCATACCACCAGCCAAAGGCTGTACTACAACGACAGAACCATTGAAATCGGTCTTCTTATTCATGTTCCATACAATCCAATCTACGAATGCACGGAGGAAGTTTCCTTCACCAAACTGAATGATTCTCTCAGGAGCGACACTCTTTGGAGCGGTACGCTTGTTTAATGCTTTAAGTTCTTTCATGATTTGTTTATGTTATTATTTTGTTTTAAATTTCCGATGCAAAGGTATAAAATATTCCCTTACCTTATATCATAAATGCACCAAAATCGTCCGTAAAGGTTTGCGTAATTAGAGGAGATATTCACTCACAAGGAATCTACACTTTTCATGCGTTACTCACATATTACTCACAAAAAGGCTATTTATACCTTATATATAATAAGAACTGGCGGATAGGGGAGAAGAAAAAATAAGGTATTAAAAACCACAACTATCTGATTTTCAATACCTTATCTTTTGAGCGGGATACGGGAGTCGAACCCGCCTCCCAGGCTTGGGAAGCCCGTGCACTACCGATGTGCTAATCCCGCACAAATAGTGCAGAAAAGAGCCACGAGCGGGACTCGAACCCGCGACCCACGCATTACGAATGCGTTGCTCTACCAACTGAGCCATCATGGCTTTTCATTTTCAAAGCGATTGCAAAGGTAATGAAATATTTCTAATTGATGAAATAATTCATTACCCTTAACTTATATTAACACGGCAATCATCCAGGAGCACATCAGATTTTGCTCTTCTCATGAGAATTTGCCACCCGAAGAAAAACTACTCTACTACTGCAACCTTGAAAGTAAGTTCCTCCCTGTTCGGATTCTTACCAATACTGATAGTATCGCCCTTCTTAAGTTTGCCGCCCAACAGAAGTTCACAGACACCATCTTCTATATAGGTCTGAATAGCACGCTTCAGAGGACGAGCGCCAAACTGCACATCATAGCCCTTAGTGGCTACAAGTTCCTTCGCTTTATCAGTAATCTGAATTTCATATCCCATATCGTGAACTCTTCCAAAGAGGCCTCGCAGTTCAATATCAATAATACGCTTAATCGCATCAATATCCAACTGATTGAAAGTGATAATCTCATCCAGACGATTCAGGAACTCAGGAGAGAACTGCTTACTCAAACTTTTCTGAATGATACTTCGAGCATATTCCTTATCCTTCTCATCCATTACAGACTTCGTAAGTCCGCCCGCATTAAAGCCGATGCCTGATCCGAATTCCTTCAGTTGACGTGTACCTGCATTGGATGTCATTATGATAACGGTATTGCGAAAATCTATCAAGCGTCCATTACCGTCAGTCAAACGACCTTCATCAAGCACCTGCAAAAGCATATTATACACCTTGTCGTGGGCTTTTTCTATCTCATCAAGCAGTACTATAGAATAAGGTTTGCGGCGAACTCTCTCAGTAAGCTGTCCACCCTCATCATAACCTACATATCCTGGAGGCGCTCCCAAAAGTCGGGAAGTATTGAAACTTTCAGAATACTCGCTCATATCTACACGAATGAGCGCATCCTTAGAACCGAACAGTTCCTCTGCAAGTTTCTTGGCAAGATAAGTTTTACCCACACCAGTAGGACCTAAGAACATGAAAGCACCGATAGGGTGGTTAGGATCTCTCAATCCTATGCGGTTACGCTGAATAGCCTTAACCATCTTTTCGATGGCATCATCTTGAGCAATCACATTTTTCTTCAGGATTGCAGACATATTTTTCAGACGAGCACCTTCTTCCTCAGCCATTCTCTGAACAGGAACACCCGTCATTTTACTGACAACATCAGCCACATCAGACTCCTTCACAGGAATACGCTCAGTACGATCTCCACTTTGCCATTGCTTGCGCATCAAATCCAACTTATTCTCCAAAGACAAGCCTTTATCACGATAACTGGCTGCCAGTTCGAAATTCTGATTACCAACAGCCTCCAATTTCTTGGATGTTACTTCCTCGATTTCATTTTGAAGGTCCAGAATATAGTCAGGAACTTTGAGATTTGTCAATCTCAATTTGGAACCAACTTCATCAATGACATCTATCGCCTTGTCTGGGAAAAAGCGGTCTGTGACATATCGTTCTGTCAGTTTGACACATGCCTCAAGAGCCTCATCACAGAATGTCACACCATGATGCTCCTCATAACGATCCTTGATATTTCTAAGAATAGTCAAAGTCTGTTCTGCCGTAGTAGGCTCTACAATAACCTTCTGAAATCTACGTTCCAAAGCTCCGTCTTTTTCGATACTGTTTGTATATTCCTTAAAGGTCGTAGCGCCTATACACTGAACTGTACCACGAGCCAAAGCGGGCTTCAGAATATTGGCAGCATCCATAGCTCCACCACCGCCACCAGCTCCTATAAGAGTATGTATTTCATCTATAAAAATGATGATGTCCGGATTGTTCTCTAATTCCGTAATAAGCCCCTTGATACGTTCCTCAAATTGTCCTCTATACTTGGTACCAGCCACCATAGCAGTAAGATCAACAGAAACAATTCTTTTGTTGAACAAAGCTGGAGAAGTCTGCTGTTTTACAATAAGTTGCGCCAGCCCTTCTACAATAGCACTTTTACCTACACCTGGCTCACCGATGAGTATGGGATTATTTTTCTTTCTACGACCGATGATTTCCAAAACCCTTTGGATTTCATGCTCTCTTCCCACTACAGGGTCCAATTTTCCATCTTTAGCAGCTTGGGTCAAATCTGTACCATAATTATCTAAGAATGGAGTCTTATTATTATTGTGCAACTGCCCTTTTGCCGTACTGCCGGTAGTCTTAAAAGCAGATTCGGCAGAATCCTTTTTAGATTCACTATCATTCAGCGAGAAGTCATCATCTTCTGGAAAAGAAAAACCATCAAGAACAGTAATGCGTTTTATGTTTTTTTGACATTCCATATTTGTTCAATATTTAAATTTCAATGATTCTTTTTATATATTCATATTTTTAAATTACCATATCACAAAATTTATGCCAAAAGAAGAGGAAAGAGAACACAGAGAGGAGAGCATAAGTCCATGACGGGGATACAAAATTGACCACAGAGTATAAGAGTATAACAGACAACAGCACACTACTGATTATCTCACCATAAAACTTAGAATATGAGTTCAACAAACATATCTAAAGAGAAAAAGAGAAAAAGGTAAAACAATACGGCTAATGAACAAAACAAGGAATATTTGCAGATAACAAGCAACTTAAAACACAAAAAACGCTAAATTCTTATTGTTTTTACGTCACAATGTCTTCTCTTAGAAAAAAAGTTTGTATCTTTGTCGTTAGTTTAGAGGGAACAAAATCGCTTAAAACGCAAACAAATGCCCTTCTCGACAATTTTCCACCAAAAGTAGATGGGTCGGAATCAGAAATTCCAAATGAAGTTCTAAGCTCCACAATAGAAGTATAAGATAACAATTCAAATAATCAATATAAAAAATGGACGAAAATCAGACTCTTGATCATGATAGAATCATGAAGATTAACATCGAGGAAGAAATGAAGTCATCCTATATCGACTATTCTATGTCGGTGATTGTGGCTCGTGCGCTTCCTGATGTACGCGATGGTTTCAAACCTGTACATCGTCGTATTCTCTACGGTATGTTGGGTATTGGAAACACCAGTGACAAACCATATAAGAAATGTGCGCGTGTAGTAGGTGAGGTACTCGGTAAGTATCACCCACACGGAGACTCTTCTGTATATGGTGCCCTTGTTCGTATGGGACAGGAATGGAATATGCGATACACCTTGATAGACGGACAGGGTAACTTCGGTTCTGTTGACGGCGACTCACCTGCTGCCATGCGTTATACAGAGTGCCGCCTCTCTAAGATGGGTGAGCACATCATGGATGACCTGGACAAGGAAACCGTAGATATGATGAACAACTTCGATGACACCCTTCAGGAGCCATCAGTGATGCCTACAAAGATTCCTAACCTTCTGGTTAATGGTGGTAATGGTATTGCAGTAGGTATGGCAACAAACATACCAACCCATAACCTGAGCGAGGTAATAGACGGATGCTGTGCCTACATAGACAATCCTGACATCGACACAGAAGGACTCATGAAATACATTCCTGCTCCAGATTTCCCTACAGGTGCTACTATCTATGGTATCCAGGGAGTGAAGGATGCATACGAAACCGGACGTGGACGAATTGTTGTGAGAGCTACAGCTGAAATCGAAAGTGGAGATGCTCACGACAAAATCGTTATCACAGAGATTCCATACGGAGTAAACAAGGAGCAGCTTGTTATGGCTATTGCCGATCTTGCCAAGGAAGGTAGGGTAGATGGCATTGCAAATGTAAACGATGAATCTGGACGCCAGGGTATGCGTATCGTTGTAGATGTAAAGCGCGATGCCAATGCCAACGTTCTCTTGAACAAGTTGTTCAAGCTGACAGCCCTCCAGAGTTCATTCTCTGTCAACTGTATCGCTCTTGTCAAAGGACGTCCTCGTCTGCTTACCCTCAAGGAATGCGTCAAGTACTTTGTGGAGCACCGTCATGACGTAACAATCCGCCGTACCCAGTACGAGCTGAAGAAAGCACAGGAGCGTGCTCATATCCTGGAAGGTCTTATCATCGCATGCGATAATATCGACGAAGTTGTTCATATCATCCGCGCAAGCAAGACTCCTTCTGACGCACAACGCAATTTGGAGAAGCGCTTCGAACTGGACGAGATTCAGAGTAAGGCTATTGTTGATATGCGCTTGTCTCAGTTGACAGGACTCCGTCTGGAGCAGTTGCATAATGAATTCAACGAATTGATGAAGACCATCGATTATTTGAATCAGATTTTGAACGATCCAGAGCTTTGCAAGAAGGTAATGAAGGACGAACTCAACGAAGTAAAGGATAAGTATGGCGATGCACGCCGCACCATGATCAAACCTGACGACCACGAGTTCAACCCAGAAGATTTCTATCCAAACGACCCAGTGGTAATAACTGTCAGTCATCTCGGTTACATCAAGCGCACACCATTATCTGAGTTCCGTGAGCAGGCAAGAGGTGGAGTAGGTGCCAAAGGTGCCCGCACACGTGATAAGGACTTCACGGAGTTCATCTATCCTGCTACCATGCACCAGACCATGTTGTTCTTCACGAAGAAGGGACGCTGCTACTGGCTCAAGTGCTATGAGATTCCTGAGGGAGACCGTAATTCAAAGGGACGCGCCATCCAAAACCTGCTCAATATTGAGAGCGATGACCAGGTGAACGCTTTCCTCCGCTTGAGAGGTTTGAATGATGCAGAGTTCATCAACAACCATTATGTGGTATTTGCTACCAAGAATGGTACAGTCAAGAAAACTTGTCTGGAAGCATACTCTCGTCCTCGTGCCAATGGTGTGATTGCTATCAATATCGTAGAGGGAGACGAGGTTGTAGATGTTCGTCTGACCAATGGTCATAACGAGCTGATTCTTGCCAACCGTAATGGACGTGCAGTTCGTTTCGATGAAAACCAGATTCGTACCATGGGACGTACTTCTACTGGTGTTCGCGGTATGCGCCTCGATGAGGGTGACGATGCTTTGATCGGAATGATTGTAGTCAACGACCCAGAGCATGAGACCGTGATGGTTGTGAGTGAGCAGGGCTACGGCAAACGTTCTGATGTTATCGACTATCGCGTAACCAACCGTGGCGGTAAGGGTGTGAAGACGCTCAATATCACAGAAAAGACAGGGCGACTGGTAGCCATCAAGAACGTAACAGACGACAACGACCTGATGATAATTAATCAGAGTGGTATCGTAATCCGACTTGCAGTGGCAGACTGCCGTGTAATGGGACGTGCTACTCAAGGTGTCCGCCTCATCAATCTGACTAAAAAGAATGATGTCATCGCCAGCGTATGCAAGGTAATGAGTTCTGAACTCGAAGCATCAGTAGAGGAGGAGAGTCGTTCTGCCTGGGCTAAGAAGAGCGAAGAAATCGAGAATGACAACGTAGGTGCAATGACTGCAGAAGAGGCTGCCGAGGCAGAAGCTCATCTCGATAACGAAGCTACAGAGTCTGAGGACAATACTGACACAGGGAACGTGGATTTCGAATAAACGAAAAGACGTGTAAAGAATAAATAATAACAACTTTTAAACTCATTAAGAAAAATGAAAAAGTTAATGATTGCAGCTATGATGGTACTAGGTGCCACATCAGCTTTCGCTGGAGACAGCGATGCACTCAAGGCAGTACTCAAAGCCAAGACTTATGCAGATGCTAAGGCTTTGGTAGAGCAAAACCTCGGTTCAATGGCTAATGATGCTGAAAAAGCTAAGGCCTACAACTACCTCGTAGAACTCTCTATGAGGCAGTTTAACGACCAGCAGAGCATCCAGCAGACCAATCAGATTATGAAGAAGAACGACCCAGTTGACGAGGCAGCTATGTCTGAGGGCGCTTACAATGCATTGATCAATGCTATTGAGTGCTACAAGTACGATCAGCTTCCTAACGCTAAGGGTAAGATTGCTCCTAAGTTTAACAACAACGCTAATCGTGTATGGAGTGCTCGTATTCAGCTCGTTAATGCTGGTCAGACTGCAGCTCAGAACAACAAGGAGGCTGACGTATTGAAGTATTGGGGTGCATTCCTTGATACAGACAATGAGCCTCTCTTCGCTTCTGTTGACCAGAAGCAGAAGGATAGCGAGAAGGAGTATATTGGTCAGGTTGCTCTCTTTGCAGCCCGTTATGCATACCAGGCTAAGGATCCTGCCCGTTGCGAGAAGTATTGCGACATAGCCATGAAGAGCGAGAAGGAAGCAAAGGATGCCCTCAACCTCAAACTCTATGTAATGAAGGATGGTTTGAAGACTCACGAGGATTCTCTTGCTTATGTTAACAAGCTTAAGGATATCTTTGCGCAGGACGAGACCAATGAGGTTATACTCGATGGTTTGAACTCTATGTATTCTTCATTAAAGATGGAGAAGGAGCAGACTGATCTTTTGGACAATGCTATCGCAAAGAACCCTAACAACTTCGTAGCTCTTGCCAACAAGGGTATGATGTATATCCAGAAGAATGATGCAGACAATGCTATCAAGTATCTGAAGAAAGCTTTGGAGATTCAGCCAGAAAATGGTGCTATCATGGTTTATCTCGGTGCTTGTTTGAACGTTAAGGCTTCTAATCTTCAGGATCCTAACGGACGCAAGGTAGTTTACCAGGAGTCTATCAAGTACCTCGACAAGGCTAAGGAGCTCGATCCAGAGAAGAAGCAGTACAACTGGGGTTACAACCGCTACCAGGCTTATTATGGTCTCTATGGTCCTAATGATCCTAAGACCAAGCAGGCTGAGGCTGATAGCCAGAACTAATTAAAATCTATAAATCCTACGATTATAAAATCATCATATAATCGTAGGATGAAAGAATAAATAAAAGACTTCAAAGGAGGCATTATTTTGTCTTCATTGAAGTCTTTTTTCAAATTAACCTAAAACTATCTCATCATCACAGTTGTCCAGATTGAATTTTGAAATATCCAAAAGATTCTGGCATTTTAGTCATGATTACTGTTTTATTTAGACAATAACGATTTCGTCTATTTATCATAATTTATAAATCAGGATGATTTCTTATCCATATTATAATAGGTAAACCTTACAAATTATGGGTTCACCACATTGATAGGATGCCCCTCAATAAAGGCTTTAACATTTGCAGCAACTTGCTTATTCAATCGAGTTCTTGCTTCTAAAGTGGCCCAGGCGATATGAGGAGTAATAAAGGCATTCGGCTCTTTGAAAAGTGGATTGTCTTGAGCTGGCGGTTCCTGTGTCATCACATCTGCGCCATAGGCTCCAAGCTTACCATGATGCAAAGCAGAAGCCACAGCTTCTTCATCAACCAGCGGACCGCGTCCCGTATTAATCAGAATACAGGAAGGTTTCATCTTTTTCAGACTGTCTGTATTGACGAAATGGTAAGTATCATCAGTCAACGGACAATGCAGTGACAAGATATCAGATACAGCTAAAAGTCCATCCTTGCTTACTTTGGTTATCCAACCAGGCAAATCACAGGCATTCTTACTGGTGCAGGCATAAACGTCCATTCCGAAATCACGAGCTATAGTAGCAACTTTCATACCGATATTGCCAAGTCCCATAATTCCCAGGCATTTACCGGACAATTCCATAAGCGGTGTATCCCAATAACAGAAATCCTTATTGTAAGCCCAGCGCTCATTGCGATTTTCGAGCGTGTAATGTTCAACTCTGTTTGTTATTGCCAAAATAAGCGCGAATGTCATTTGTGCAACACTATCAGTACTATATGCAGGAATATTGGTTACGACTACACCATGACGTTTGGCAGCCTCAATATCAACCACATTATAGCCAGTGGCCTGAATACCTATATATTTCAGTTTTGGAAGCTGATCTAAAGTTTCAGAATCAATCTGCACCTTATTAATTAATATAATATCAGCATCTTTAGCACGCTCAATTTTTTCTTCATCTGTGGTACGGGGATAAACAGTAACGTTTCCCAATTGCTCCAAAAGATCCCAATTCAAGTCGCCGGGATTTGAAGCATAACCATCTAAAATTACAATATTCATCATATTCTTCAAATTAATGTTGATTGTTCATAAAATCAATGCAAAAATACACAATTTCAGAGAAACATCAAAGAAAATAAGTAAGAAAATTCAATAAGAAAACAACAAATTATAGATTAAAGAAAAACAGAAATATGAAGGAAGAAATACAAAAGATTTCGATAAATAAAACAAAGGTAAAACAGGAACTGATCCCTCTCCTACAACATCCTACTATTAAGTTGTAAGCAACATTATGATTAATAGGAAATAGTTTGTATAACAAAAAGTAATAAATAAACCCCTACCGATATTTTATCCTTCTGTCTGGAAATAAAATTCTAAGAAGCAAAACTAATCCCACAATATAACCTATTAAAATCTCTTTCTCATCAATTAAAAAGGAGAACATTTGAAATATCCAAATATTCTCCTTCAAACTACACCAATTATAACAATCGTATTTAAATCAAAAATCTAAATACTCCTAATATTCGAAAACTATGCCCATAGTTTTGTATGGACATCTAAAAAGCTATTCTTATTGGAAATCATTCAGAATACTACTCCAAACCAAATAAAGCCTTCAGACCACCATCTACACCAGAGAATCCCATAAAGGCCAAACTGAGTAATGATGCGGTAATAAGCACAATAGCCATTCCCTGCATACCCTTAGGAATACGAACCAAAGCCTGCTGCTCACGGATACCAGCAAAAACAATCAGAGCCAGAGCAAAACCCAAAGCTGTAGAGAATGCATAAACGACACTCTCCAAAAGATTGAAATCTTTCTGGATAACCAAGATGGCTACACCAAGCACTGCACAGTTGGTAGTAATCAATGGAAGGAAAATTCCAAGAGCCTGATAAAGTGCAGGGGAAACTTTCTTGAGGATGATCTCAACCATCTGTACCAAGGCTGCTATCACAAGGATAAATGCCAGAGTCTGGAGATATTGCAATCCGAATGGATTGAGTACATACTTCTGAACACACCAAGTTATGATGGTTGCCAAGGTCAAGACAAAGGCGATGGCTCCACCCATACCGATGGCTGTATCAATCTTCTTCGATACGCCCAAAAAAGGACAGATACCGAGGAACTGCGACAAGACGATATTGTTAACGAATATCGCAGAGATAAATATCAATAAATATTCCATAATTTCTATTTCTTAACCTTATTAAATATTGCTATAATGTATCCCAATGTGAGGAATGCACCAGGAGGCAAGATGAATACCAGAATGTTAGTAGTCTCAGGCAACAAGGCGATGCCAAAGATACTGCCTGCCCCTAAAATCTCACGGGCACAACCAAGAAGCGTCAAGGCAAGGGTGAATCCCAAACCGCAACCTACTCCATCTACCAAACTGGACAGAGGCGAGTTCTTTGCTGCAAAACTCTCTGCACGGCCCAAGATGATACAGTTTACGACAATCAGCGGAATATAGATACCCAAAGCCTGGTTGATGCTATCTGGAGCATAAGCACTCATTACCATCTGAAGGATTGTAACAAAAGCTGCAATCACTACGATAAACACAGGGATGCGAACCATATCCGGAGTAATCTTCTTGATACAAGAAATTACAAAGTTGGTACAAATCAGCACTGCCATAGTAGCTAATCCCATAGAGAGACCATTGATGGCGCTGGTTGTTGTAGCCAAGGTAGGACACATACCGAGAAGCAACACGAAGGTTGGATTCTCCTTGATGAGTCCGTTCATCAAAATCTTAACATTACTCATATCGGCTTATCCTTTCTTTTCATTTTGTTCAACTTTTGCTGCATCACCCTCACCTTCGGCATGCTTGGTAGCACCACTCTCACCATCTACCTGCTTACCGGAATAGACCTTGTAAGCCTGATTGATGGCTTTAAGGAAAGCACGGCTGGTAATTGTAGAAGCTGTTATCGCATCTACAGCATTGCCACTCTTATCATCCTTACTTACGTGAAGGTCGCCATCCTTTGGAGTCATACCAATAACACTACCCTTTCCGTCCTTCTGGAACCATGTGGCAGCTTTAGCTCCCAAACCAGGAGTCTCAGAAGCCTGAAGAATGGTATAACCTAAAATCTTACCTTCGGTATCGAAACCAACAAGTACCTTCACATCGCCACCGAAACCACCGGTTGTACTCTCTACGGCAGCACCCAACTGCTTGCCACTCTTGTCTGAACAATTATGAAGTACAAAAGTAAACTCCTTACCTCCAAACTCCTGCTTCACCTCTTGCGGTTCTGCTACCTGAAGTTGATCAGTACCCATCACGTTCTTGATACCAGCAGCAAGACTCTGTTCTGCCTTTTCAGCAATAGGACCAGAAGTAAGATGATTGATATAAGCAAGAACGGCACCTACGATGAGCGCTACGCCCACCAGAACAAGCACCATGTTCTTTAATGATGATTCTAATTTCTGCATGTCTCAGTCCTCCTTATTTCTTAGCAGGCTTCTCACCGAAGCGCTTTGGTTTAACATATGTGTTAATAAGAGGTGTGAACGCATTCATGATCAGAATGGCGAACGACATACCTTCTGGATAGCTACCCCAGTTGCGGATAATGATGGTCAGAATACCGATACAAACTCCATAAATGAGCATACCCTTGTGAGTCATTGGAGAGGTAACATAATCAGTTGCCATAAAGATGGCACCGAGCATCAAACCTCCACTTAAAATGACTGCAAATGGATTGGCATAAACAGGGTTAGCCAAGTGCATCAGACCGCTGAATACAAATACGGTAGCGATGATGCTGACAGGAATATGCCAGGTGATAACCTTCTTCCAAAGCATGTAAGCCAAACCAAGCAAGAGAGCGACAGCACAAACCTCACCCGTAGTACCAGCTCCGAATGTATCGCCAGTTGCACTGAAAAGCAAGCTCAAAGAATCAGGCAACTGATTCAGGAGAGAAGCATCACCAGTCTTGATGGCTGTCTTCATGATAGCCAATGGTGTTGCACCTGTTGTAGCATCAGTATAGCTGAGCATCTGTCCAGCCACTGGCCATGAAGTCATTTGGGCAGGGAAGCTGACGAGTAGGAAGCAACGACCCACCAACGCAGGGTTGAAAGGATTGTTACCCAATCCACCGAAACTCATCTTACCTACACCGATGGCAAACAAGGCACCGATGATAATTATCCAAAGAGGAAGGTTACTTGGCAAGTTCATGCCGAGCAGAAGACCGGTGATAATAGCAGAACCATCAAGCAAACTGGTCTCCTCCTTTAGGAGATATTTTGTAATTGCCCACTCAAAGAAAACGCAGGCTGCCACTGAGGTAAGCAGTACAACTACTGAACCCAAGCCAAAGAAATAGATAGAGGCGAGAATAGCAGGCACGAGAGCGATAATCACACCGTACATATTCTTCTCCACGCTCTCATTTCCATGGGCATGTGGCGATAATGAAACGATTAATTTTCCCATTTTATCTTTTAAATTCTTTCGTAAATGAATTTTCTTTAGATTCTTTTCTCAATGAAATTCCTTCTTGATGCGAATGAAATTTCTTCTTGACGTGAATGATTACTTCTTAGCGCTACGAGCTCTAATGATACCCATCACAGCAGCCTTACCATTGATGATATTATCAAGGATAGGACGATGAGAAGGGCAAGTAAACTGACAAGAACCGCAAGCGATACAAGAAGTTACCTCCTCTGCCTCCAGGCGCTCATAATCCTTCACTACGCTCAATGTAGCAAGTAAGTATGGCTCCAATCCCATAGGACAAGCATCCACACACTTGGCACAACGGATACATGGCTGAGCTTTCTTGCGATGAGCATCAGCATCACTCAATACGGTGATTGAGTTAGTACCCTTGGTTACAGGTACATCGAGGCTAATCACGGCCTTACCCATCATCGGACCACCAGCCAACACCTTATTATCACCCTCCGGCAAACCACCACAGTTTTCAATCATCTGAGAGAATGGAGTTCCCATACGTACGAGGAAGTTTCCTGGATTCTTCACCTGCTTACCAGTAACGGTGGTATAGCGTTCGAAGAGAGGTTTATTCTTCATAACTGCCTGATAAACAGCAAAGGCAGTACCTACATTCTGAACAATTGCTCCAACATTGACAGGGATTGCAGGAGGAGCAGGAACCTGACGACGGATAACTGCATCCACCAACTGTTTCTCACCACCTTGAGGATACTTCTTTGCGAGTGGTACTATCTCGATACGAGAATCGCCAGCAGTCTTCTCTTCAAAGAGTTTGATAGCAGCAGGCTTGTTATCTTCGATACCAATGTAACCCTTCTCCACCTTAGCAGCCTTCATCAGGAGATTAAGACCTACGAGAATCTCATCAGCATGCTCCATCATCAGACGATAGTCGGCTGTAATATAAGGCTCACACTCAACACCATTGATAATCACACATTCAGCCTTAGCTCCTGGAGGAGGACAAAGTTTGATGAAAGTAGGGAAACCAGCACCACCCATACCAGTAACACCAGCCACCTTGATGCGATTGACAATCTCCTCTGAAGTCAATTCTGCGTGAGCTTCCAAAGTCTCAAGTTTGTCTGAACGGTCGATACTCTCCTCCCACTCGTCACCTTCAACATTAATAATAATACAAGGCTTACGGTAACCTGTTGCATCAATAGACGTATCAACCTTGAATACAGTTCCTGATACAGAGCTGTAAATAGGAGCACTCACGAAGCCACCAGCCTCTGCGATGAGAGTACCTACTTTCACCTTGTCACCCTTAGCAACAACTGGTTTAGCAGGAGCACCAATGTGCTGTCCAAGTGGGAAAATAGCCTGCTTAGGGAGAGGAGCTACTTGAGTAGCCATCTCGGCAGTAATTTTATTCTCTTCTGGGTGAACTCCACCAATTCTAAATGTTCTCAAATTCATGATTTAGTCCTCCTTCTTTACTTCTGAAGTCTCTGCCTGAGGAGCTGCAACTGGAGCATCTGCCTGAGGAGCAACATCAGCAGCTGGCTTTGCCTTCTTAATTGGGAAATTTACTTTCACGAGTGCACCTGTAGGGCATTCGTCAACACACTTTGTACACATGCGGCACTTGTTGAAGTCAACATAAGCCACGTTGTTTTCGATTGTGATGGCATCAAACTTGCATACTTTCTGACACTTACCGCATCCGATACAAGCAGCACTACAAGCTTTCTTAGCTACAGCGCCCTTGTCGTGATTTACGCACTGAACGTAAACACGGCGTCCCTTAGGGCCCTTCTTGCGGAGTTCGATGATGTGACGTGGACAAGCCTTAGCACAAGCGCCGCAACCCGTACACTTCTCTTCATCAACCTCAGGAAGACCTGTTTCTGGATTGATAGCTATCGCACCAAACTGGCAAGCAGCAACACAATCACCACAACCCAGACAACCGAATCCGCAGCCTGTCTCACCAGCGCCACAGGAATTCATAGCTGCACAAGTGTGCAAACCATCATACTCGGCGATACGAGGACGATTCTCGCAAGAGCCATTACAACGCACTACAGCCACCTTTGCCTCAGTGTTAGCCACTGCGATGCCCAAAAGGTCAGCCACTTTGCCCATCACGTCAGCTCCACCTACAGGACACATCAGTCCTTCGATAGAACCGGCATCAGCACCCTTGACAAGGGCAGCAGCCATACCAGAACAACCGGCAAAACCACAACCACCACAATTAGCACCTGGCAGAATTTCTCCCACCTGTCCAAGTCTCGGGTCTTCTTCGACGGCAAATTTCTTGGATACTCCAAAAAGAACCAATGCAGCAACAAGCGCAATGGAACCAAGGACCAAGATTGCAATCACGATAAAATTCATAATTATAATTTGTTTTAGTTATTTATCCGAAATTACTTATTTCAGGTTCATTACTATATGATTATTCTCTTGCTCTTTACTTACTATTCCAAGGAGAACGACAACTTTTCCTTCAGCTTATCCTTCAACAAAAACAGAGCCATATAATAAGGAAAGAGAATCCCCAAAGAAGAAAGTGCTGCAATGCCCTCACCTGCTCCACAGGCTATGACAAGAACCAAGGTTACAACCATCAGAATCAATGGTAATATATAACCATAGATACTTGCCCGAAAGCCAACTGACATATCAGCCACCACTACTACATGATCACCGATTTTGTATTTCGATTGAACGCCAGGTTGGTTTACCTCAATAATCTTCTCTTTTGTCTCAGAAGAATTACAGTGAGAAGCAACCTTGCAGCCACTACAGGCGGAGGATTGTAGAATACGTACTGATATACATTCTCCCCTGATAGCATTGATTATACCAGAATGTTTTATCTTATCGCTCATTTCTTTACTTAATTCATAATGTATGCCATAACTTGCAAGTCATTCTTTAATACCTACACATTGCAAAGTCGAGATAGCAAACTGTATTTGAATGCAAAGATAATACTTTATTCGGAAACTGCAAAATATTAGTAAAGTTTTTATACGAAAAGAAGCGTAAACGTTTTCTGTTTATATTTTTTATAAGCAAAAACGAAAACTTTTGCCCATTTTATGGTTTATTACGCTAATTATATGTACTTTTGCAACGGATAGGAAAAGTCATACACTATCCATATAATAATTAATTGAAGAATTAACAAACAGCACTGCAGAATGGTAAGTATGATGAGAAAGCGCTGTTAAAATAAACTATGCAATATGACAAAAACGAAGATAGGAATGCTGATATGCATGACATTGAGTCTGAATTCCGCAGGAGTTCAGGCGCAGAAAGGCATTGAGCATTTCAACATCTCTTTATTCTGTAATACCGACTCCTTAAAAGGGGCCAATCTGAGCATCCTTACAAATGCCATCAAAAAAGATATGCAGGGAGTTCAGATTTCTGCATTAAACAACTTTGCTACCAAAGGAAATGGTATCCAGATAGGTATGCTCAGCAATGCATCCACTTCTACGTTCAAGGGAATCCAGTTGGCTGGAATTTCTAACGTTTCCATGGGAATGAAGCGCGGCATCCAATTGGCGGGAGCAGCCAATATCTGTTCCTCGTCCATGAGAGGAATTCAAACAGCAGTTTATAACTATGCTGATACCCTCAATGGTTCTCAAATAGGATTGTTCAATGCTTGCATCAGCCATCCACGAGGTGTCCAGATTGGCATCATCAACTATAGCAGAGACACAGTGGCTCACAAAATTGGTCTGGTCAATGTTAATCCCAAAACCCGCATTGACTTGCTGAGCTATATCGGAACCTCAACAAAACTGAACATGGCTCTCAGATTCAGAAATCGCAGTACCTATAATATAATAGGTATTGGAACTCATTACATGGGACTCGACAGCAAGTTCTCCGGAGCACTTTTTTATCGCATCGGACAGTATTTTCAACTGAATCCAAAATTCTCTCTGAGCGGCGATTTGGGATATTATCATGTGGAGACTTTTGAAGAACATTCATCAGAAAAGCCCAAAAGACTCTTCTCCCTCCAAGCACGCCTGAACGCAGACTATCAATTAGGCCACTACAGTTCGCTTTTTGCATCGGTAGGTTATGGAGACACCCGGTATTACCACCATGCCCAGCACTATCGCAACCGTTTGCTGCTGGAAGGCGGTATTGCATTCAGACTTGTCAGAAATGGGGCTTTGGAAAATCAAAAAAAAGAAGAAAAAGCCAACATCATAGAATCGCTGACCTCAGGCAATAAACAAGCAGACCAATATCTCCCAGCAACCGATAGTCTGATGCAGGTTTATGCAGCCAATGACCCATCCCGCCAGAAGAAACATCCATGGAAAGCTGCACTGGAAGCTTTTGCCATCAATGTGGGCGTACAATGCTTTGATCAATTTGTGATGAATGAAGATTTTGCAAAAATCTCTCTCCACAGTATCAAGCACAACATCCAGAACGGATTTGTATGGGATAATGACCAATTCTCTACCAACCTGTTTGCTCACCCCTATCATGGAGGTCTGTACTTTAATGCTGCAAGAAGCAACGGCATGAATTTCTGGCAATCCATCCCCTATTCTTTCTGTGGAAGTCTGATGTGGGAAACGACCTGCGAGATAGAACCGCCTGCTATCAATGACCTGATGGCAACAACCATGGGAGGAGTGTGCATCGGTGAGGTCACACACCGCATCAGCAATCTGGTATATGATGACCGCCAGAGAGGATTCAGTCGATTTCTGAGAGAATTTCTTGGAGCCATAGTCTGTCCTATCAAAGAGGTGAACCGTATCATCAGCGGTGATGCCTGGAGAGTAAGGGGCAAATACTATAAATATCATGACTACGAGAAATTACCCGTTGACTTTTCCATTTCTGCAGGTTACCGCTATCTGGCAGATAACAATTCTCTTTTCAGGGGTGAGGGAAATCCATATATCAATCTGAACTTAGTATATGGTGATGCTTTCAAGGAAGAAACGAACAAACCGTTCGATTATTTCACCACGGATCTGACTTTCGGATTGAGCAACAACCAACCGCTCATTACGTCAGTACACTTGCTAGGAAGACTGTGGGGAGCACATGTCATCGAGAAAGATGATTTGAAGGTGCTGTTCGGTATCTTCCAGCACTTCAACTATTATGACTCCCAGCCTGTAAAGGACGGAACCAGTGAGGTTCCATACCGCATATCAGAAGCCGCTTCAGTAGGACCAGGAATCTTATGCAGTTATCCTACCATCGGAAATTTGACCAAACTGGAACAGAGCATCTTCATAGACGGCATCATTCTCGGTGGAAGCCTGACCGACTACTATAACATCATAGACAGAGACTACAATATGGGTAGCGGATACAGCGTGAAGATGAATAGTTTCATGGAATTTGGAAAAGTGGGAAGTATCAGACTCGGTGCTGATTACTACCGCATCTTCACATGGAAAGGGTATGAGCAGAAAGACTGGGAAAATACCGACCCACTCTACCTGAACGCTCAGGGCGATAAGGGAAATGCGTCACTGCTTGTTACAAACGCTAAAATGTTCTTCAATCTCTCTAAACATCTGAGTTTTGAAATGGGGGCATCTTATTATCTGAGATATACATATTATTCGTATCATGAAAATGTAAAATCCCGAACTTTTGATCTCAATATCGGGCTACGATACAAAATATAAAAATTCAGATAAAGCCTTAAACGGCATACAGAAGAAAAAGGATGGTACTAAAACAAGAAACATAAAAGGAGCTTTAAAATGAAACATGAAAAAAGGAGATAAGCTCACCGCTTGTCTCCTTTTTTATTTAGAATGAATGTTTCCTTGAAATCATCAAGATTACTACATATTTTCTTAAATACTCAAGACAAACATTTAATTGTTGACACTACCGCCAACAATATCAAGCAATTCATTTGTAATGGCCTGTTGACGACTCTTGTTGTACTGCAAGTTGAGTTCGCGCAAGAGTTCATCGGCATTATCCGTAGCAGTTTGCATAGCCACCATTCGAGCAGCATGTTCGCTGGCTAAGCTATCCAGCAAAGCTGTGAATATCATCAGATGCAAATGCTTAGGAATCAGCACGCTCAGTACAGTATTCAAATCCGGCTCTACGATGAAATCATCATTCAGCGGTTTTGCTTCTGTAGTCTGGCGCTCTTGATTTTCCTGTTTTTTGCGGAGATATTCTTGAGCTTTGGCTGTAGCAATATTGGAAGTCAGATCACGGTCGTTATCTTCACCAATAGCCTCCGTAGAGAGGTCGATTGGCAAAAATGTCTTGCGGGTAAGAATCTGAGAACCAGCACTTTTGAAATGATGATAAATCATTTCTACTCGGTCCAGTTCACCTGCCACATATTTCTTGGCCAGTTCCTTTGCAATAGCAGCGCATTCACAGGAATTTGGTTTTTCAGCAAGTTCTGTAAAATCACCTGCAATATGAAGTCCCATTTTCTGCGCCTTCTCAGCAACCTTTCTACCGATAGGATAAACCGTAATGTCGTCAATGCCTTGAGCTTTATACTCATCCACAGCATGCATCATCATCTTAATGATATTGGAATTGAATCCACCGCAAAGCGAACTATTCGAACTGTAAACCACAAGAGCAACGCGCTTAACCAACTTATGCTCTACTTCCAATTCACATTGAACAGAAGGAGTACTGACTAAGAAACTCTTGAGAATATGTTCTAGCATATTCTCATAAGGTAACATGTTCTGTATAGCAACCTGAGCATGATGCAACTTACTGGATGCCACCATCTTCATCGCACTCGTAATTTTACGGGTGCTATTGACGCTAGCAATACGAGTTTTTATCTCTTTTAATGACGGCATAGGCTATTACACTTTATATTGTCCAGCTACATTTGCCATGGTCTCCTCGACAACCTTGATGCAGTCGTCGGTGAGTTTACCATCTGCCAAAGTTTCTATGACATCAGCGTGCTGGCTGCGCATAGCATCGAGGAACTGATCCTGACACTCACGAACTTTATCCATTGGCACGTCGTGCATCAAACCATGAACACCACAATAGAGAATAGCCACTTGCTCGCCTACTGGCATAGGGCGATACTGAGGCTGTACCAACAACTGGTCGTTCTTACGACCACGGTCCAAGGTCATCGCTGTCACAGCATCCATATCGCTGGAGAACTTAGAGAAAGCCTCCAACTCACGATACTGAGCCATATCAATCTTCAAGGTACCAGCCACCTTCTTCATACTCTTAATCTGAGCAGAACCACCTACACGGGATACAGAGATACCTACGTTGATAGCTGGGCGGAAGCCCTGGTTGAAGAGATCGGTCTCCAGGAAGATCTGACCATCGGTGATGGAAATCACGTTGGTTGGGATGTATGCTGAAACGTCACCAGCCTGAGTCTCAATGATAGGAAGGGCTGTCAAAGAACCACCACCCTTTACCTTGCCCTTCAGGCACTCAGGAAGGTCGTTCATCTGCTCAGCTACCTCCTGCTGGTCGTTGATACGAGCAGCACGCTCCAACAGACGAGAGTGGAGATAGAAGACATCACCAGGGTAAGCCTCACGTCCTGATGGACGACGGAGAATCAAGGATACCTCACGATAAGCCACAGCCTGCTTACTCAAGTCATCATATACTACGAGGGCTGAGTAACCGCGGTCGCGGAAATACTCACCAATAGCAGCACCAGCAAATGGTGCGTAGTATTGCATGGCTGCAGGATCAGCAGCAGTAGCACTTACGATGATGGTATATGGCAGGGCGCCATGCTCCTTCAGGTTCTGTACCAATGCTGCAACGGTAGATGCTTTCTGACCGATAGCTACGTAAATACAATATACAGGCTTGCCTGCCTCATAGAAACTCTTCTGGTTGATGATGGTATCCACTGCGATGGCAGTCTTACCGGTCTGACGGTCGCCGATGATTAACTCACGCTGTCCACGACCGATAGGAATCATGGAATCGACAGCCTTCAAACCTGTCTGCAGAGGCTCCTTCACTGGCTGACGATAGATCACACCAGGAGCCTTACGATCCAGAGGCATCTCGAAAGCGCCGGTGAGATCGATATCACCCTTGCCATCGATAGCCTGACCCAGAGGGTTAACGACACGACCTAAGAAGTTGTCGTTCACGCGGATAGAAGCGATACGGTGAGTACGCTTCACGCTCTGTCCCTCCTTGATGCCAGCAGTAGGACCCAGGAGGACACAACCCACGTTGTCTTCCTCGAGGTTCATGACGATGGCCATCGTGCCGTTCTCGAACTCAAGAAGCTCATTAGCCTCTGCATTACGAAGACCATAGATACGAGCCACACCATCACCGACGGTGAGCACAGTACCAACTTCGTCAAACTGCTGAGCGCCATTTACCTCCTGTAGTTGTTGCTGAAGAACTTCAGACACCTCACTTGGTTTAATTTTATCTGACATTGTTATTTAAAATTTAAAATTTGAATTTAGAAATATATGAAGGGAAAAGCACCAGAGTAGTTCACTCTTCGTTTTTCACACTTCACTTATCTCTTACTTTTTAAGCTGTGTCAGAATGTTTGTGAGCTTTGTTTTCACGCTCGCATCCATTCTATAAGTATCATACTCAAGGATGAAGCCACCGATGATTTCAGGGTTCACCTCTGTTTTGAACTCCACAGTACCTTGCGTTCGCTGCTCCACCATCTGGCGCATTTTCTGCTCAGTTTCAGGAGCTACTGCTGTGGCGGTAATCAGCTTACCACGGATGATGTTCTTCTGTTTCCTGTAAAGAGTGATATACGAAGCAGCCATGAATTGCAGGGTGCTCTCCCTATCCTCTTTCAGTACAAGAGCAACGAACTTCTTACTGAGGTCTGAAGGTTTTTCACCTAAAGCAGTCGTGAGAAGTGTCTGTTTCTTATCCTTAGAAAGCATAGGGTTGTCTATCGTAAATCTCAGTTCAGGCACGTCGATGTAGCTCTTGTAGAGCGTCTGCATCTCCTGGTACACCTGATCTTCGAGCTTCATGCCGGTAGCTGCCTTGATAAGAGCACGGGCATAACGCACCGATATTACACCTATATCCATAAGCTTTACTATTTGTTATCAGAAGAAACCTCGTCCAGCAGTCGATTTATCAAATCCATCTGTGCTTTATCGTCAGAGAGTTTTGCTTTGAGCACCTTCTCTGCTATTTGAACAGAGAGTTCAGCAACCTGTCCACGGATTTCACGAATAGCATTCTGCTTTTCGTTCTCAATCTGAGTCTTGGCATCAGAAAGAAGACGAGCGCCCTCTTCGCAAGCCTTGTCCTGTGCTTTCTCTACGATGGCATCACGGGTTTCAGCAGCCTCTTTCAGAATGGCAGCCTGCTTCTCGCGAGCTTCCTGCAAGATGGATTCACCTTCTTTTTGGATATTGGCAAGCTTTTCATTGGCTTCGTGAGCTTTACGCAAACTCTCGTCGATGTAGGCCTTTCGGTCGTTCACCATCTTGATGATGGCTGGGAATCCAGCCTTCCAAAGGATAATGAAGACGATGATAAAGACCAACGTCATCCAGAAAAGCAAACCGCTATCAGGAATCAATAAATCCATATATACTGGTTAAAGTTTTACTTAAACGTTTTTTAATTAACTAACTCTTTTTGAGCCACCGTTCTCCGTCCCCAATCTTGCATAAACAACAAATATTGAGAACGGCAAACTGTGACAGCAAAATATTACATTACGATAGCCAAGATGGCAATGATGACTGCGAAGAACGCAACACCCTCAACCAACGCAGCTGCGATAATCATAGAAGAACGGAGATCGCCCATCTTCTCTGGCTGACGAGCCATGGCGTCCATAGCCTGGCCACCAATGCGACCGATACCAATACCTGCGCCAATAGCGGCCAAACCTGCACCTACTGCGGCACCCAACTTTGCAATCTCTGCTGCTAATAAAAGTGATAACATAATCTTAA
>OJKP01000035.1_pt1 | contig 120063 bp, 88 predicted proteins | sample 1596521 | NCBI WGS metagenome assembly OJKP01 (sample SAMEA4350130, study PRJEB24818) | metagenome | biome: human; feature: gut; material: faeces | place: Denmark | collected 2013-09
TAATGATCATACAGAAACGCATTAAACGCTCATGGAGTTTTTCAGGGCTGGCAACTATGGTAAGAATTATGCTCATGTACTATGTGAACTGCTATACTTTCCTTGAAGAACCAGAAAAAGATTGGGCAAAGATGCTTGAAGAGGCAAAGGATGGGCCTCCTGAACCGTCTTTATTTGACTAAGGGGGGCTTACTTTTTCAAAAAATCATCCACAACGCCTGTTTATGGGCATTGCGGATAGGATTTCTATGCTCTTTTGAGTTTTAGCGGACAGCAATAATTTTAATTCTAATATTACTATACATTATGGCATTAGAGAAAACATTAGTATTGCTTAAGCCCTGTACTTTGCAGCGTGGGCTAGCAGGTGAGATAATCAGTGTATTTGAGAAGAAAGGTCTACAGATTTGTGGCATGAAGATGATGCAACTCACTGACGAGACGCTTACCGAACATTATAAGCATTTGAGCGGCAAACCATTCTTTCAACAGATTAAGGACTCTATGATGACAGCTCCCGTTGTGGCATTGTGCCTTAAAGGCGTTGATGCTGTGGCTGTTGTGCGTGCCCTCGCTGGCCCTACAAACGGACGTAGTGCTGCACCTGGCACGATTCGTGGCACCTATTGCATGAGTTTTCAAGAGAATATCGTGCATGCTTCTGATTCGCAGGAGGCTGCTGTCGTGGAGTTGAAGCGCTTCTTCCGTGACGATGAAATATTCGATTGGAAGCAGGCTACTTTCCCATTTCTGTATGCAGCTGATGAATTTTAAGGGATTTGCGTTGATTTGTATTGGGGCTTCTGATTGGACTATCTGCATCGTTTAAAAGGTCTCTTTCGTATATATTCGCTGATTGTTTTTCATCTTTTAGAGTGGACTTAATAAATAACTTAACCTGATTGAATTGGAACGCTTAGACGTAAAAGAAATGCGTTTACTAGTAACTAATTCTTGCTGAATAGTCCTTAAAATAGGCGTCCTCCGTTTTGAGTCGAAGGCTTGAAGCGGAGGACGCGCTGGGTTATAGTAGTTCCCCTCTTTTCGCTTCTCACAAGACGTTCCCTTCTTTCTTGCAAAGTCTTTTCTTTGTGGTGCTGATTCGTCATTGGGGTATTTGCGCAAGTGATTTCCTGCGTCCTTGAGTGGGGATTTTTTTAATTCCACGTGGATGAAGGGGTTTCTTATTGGTTTTCAAACGATAAGGTGTAGAGGGGTGAAGAAAAGGTTTTATAGAGGACAGAAAATGGTTGAAAAAAATATTTTTGTTTTCTTCTTCTGTTCAAAAGTTTGCCGTATCTTTGTCAACGTCTTTGGAGAACGAGCTTCGCTAGAACTCCTTTTTGTGATGAGCGAAGCAGCTATTGAAGAAACTATCTAGCACAAAGTAAACGGCTGACAATCAATGAGTTATAAGTAAAGTTCCTTCTGCGTGAAGGACGGGCTGTTGCGTGCTATTGGAAGACTCTGAAGTCTTTCTATAGACTACTGATGAAAGTGGAGCACAACCAAAAAGTTTTCCATTTTGGAGAACTTTTGGAAAACTTTGTCGCTTGAAGTTATCCAAAAAAAGACACCTTTTTACTCTCAGATAAACCTTACAAACCGCTACACAGTATTCCTCAACCATGTGCACTGACAACTTTATCATTACCAAGCGCAACGGCAAGACAGAGCCGCTGAGTATAGAAAAAATTAAGACTGCCATACTCAAGTCATTTCGATCAAGGAATAAGAACATTGATGCCGAAGGGCTTAACCGTATCATGCAACGCCTTCGCTTCTGCAACGGAATGAGTGTGGAAGATGTTCAGAATCAGGTAGAGGTGGCGTTGATGGCTGAGCACCATTATGAGGTGGCAAAGTCGTTTATGCTCTACCGCAAGCGTCATGAAGATGATCGCGAGACTGCCGACAAACTGCGCTTCCTAATCAATTACTGCAATTCGACCAATCCTGCCACGGGTTCCAAGTACGATGCCAATGCAAACGTGGAAAACAAGAATATTGCCACTCTTATTGGCGAGCTTCCTAAGCAGGGATTTATCCGCTTAAATCGTCGTTTGCTTTGCGATCGTATTAAGGATATGTATGGCAAGGAGCTAGCTGATCGCTATATCTATTTGCTCAAGCACCATTTTATCTATAAGAATGATGAGACTTCGCTAGCTAACTATTGTGCCTCTATCACGATGTATCCTTGGCTGCTCAACGGCACGAAAGATATTGGCGGTAACTCAACGGCACCTACCAATCTGAAGTCGTTTTGCGGAGGATTCGTCAATATGGTATTTATCGTTAGTTCCATGCTTTCGGGCGCTTGCGCCACTCCTGAATTTCTCATGTATATGAGCCATTTCTTGGAACTCGAGTATGGTTCGGAATACTATACCGAGGCCGACAAGGTAGTAGATCTCTCTACGCGCCAGCGCACTATCGACAAGGTGATTACCGACTGCTTTGAGCAAATCGTATATTCTATTAATCAGCCTACGGGGGCGCGCAACTTCCAATCGGTGTTTTGGAACATTTCATACTATGATAAGTTCTATTTCGAGAGCATCTTCGGTGAATTCCGTTTTCCCGATGGTTCGCGTCCTTCTTGGCCAGCTCTCGACTGGTTGCAGCGCCGCTTCATGAAGTGGTTTAACCAGGAACGCACTAAGGCAGTACTTACCTTCCCCGTAGAGACCATGGCACTTCTTTCCAAAGATGGTGATGTGATGGACAAGGAGTATGGTGATTTTACGGCCGAAATGTATGCTGAAGGTCATAGCTTCTTTACCTATATGAGCGACAATGCCGATTCCTTGGCTTCTTGCTGTCGTTTGCGCAATGAGATTCAGGACAATGGCTTCAGCTATACGCTTGGTGCGGGTGGTGTGAGCACCGGTTCGAAATCGGTACTTACAGTGAACCTCAACCGCTGCGTGCAGCAGGCCACTCGTGAAGGCCGTTCTTACGTGGAATACCTCGACAGCATAATCGATCTTATGCACAAGGTACAGATGGCTTATAATGCCAACCTCAAGGATTTGATGGATAAGGGTATGCTGCCGCTCTTTGATGCTGGCTACATCAACATCAAGCGTCAGTATCTCACGATCGGTGTGAATGGTATGGTGGAAGCTGCAGAGAGCCTTGGTATTACCATTTCAGATAATAAGGAGTATGAAGACTTCGTGGGCAATATCCTCGGCCTTATTGAGAGCTACAATCGCAAGTATCGTTCAAAGGACTTGATGTTCAACTGCGAAATGATTCCTGCCGAGAATGTAGGCGTAAAGCACGCCCGTTGGGATCGCGAAGACGGCTATTTCGTGCCTCGTGAATGCTACAATTCTTACTTCTACGTGGTGGAAGATACGAATACAGATATCATTGAAAAGTTCCGCCTTCATGGTCGTCGCTTTATTGAGCACCTCACGGGTGGTTCTGCACTCCACATGAATCTTGATGAGCATTTGAGCCAACCCCAGTATCGTCAGCTCCTGCGTGTGGCAGCAAAGGAGGGATGCAACTATTTCACCTTCAACATTCCCAACACGCTCTGCAATGATTGTGGTCACATTGACAAGCACCACTTGCATAAGTGCCCTGTGTGCGGATCGGAGAATCTCGACTATCTGACTCGTATCATCGGCTACTTGAAGCGTGTAAGCAACTTCTCGCTCGATCGCCAGAAGGAAGCTGGAAGAAGATACTATCAGCGCGTGGAGGAATAATCTTCGCACCATAAGGAGGAAATGATCCATGCTGAAGTATTATAACCACGACATCGTGTTTCAGGAATATCCTGATGAGGTGACGTTGGCCATCAACCTTACGCTCTGTCCTAATCGCTGTGTGGGATGTCATAGCGCATTCTTGCGCGAGAACATTGGCGAGGAACTCACCGAAGAACGCCTTGCGGCTCTCATTGAGAGCAACGATGGAATTACGTGTGTAGGGTTTCAGGGCGGTGATAACGATCCGCAGACCCTCTTCGCCTTGGCGCGCCATATCCGCGAGAAGTACGAAGGGCGTATCCGTACGGGTTGGTATTCGGGGCGTACGTGGTTGCCCGACTTAAAGGCACTCTCCACTGCACTCAACTACGTGAAGATAGGCGGCTATTCGCCCAAACTCGGTCCCCTCTCTTCGCCCACCACGAACCAGCGCTTCTATCGCATTGAGCCAGATGGCCAGCTGACCGACCTTACCCTACGCTTTCGCAAGAAGCATGTATAAAGAAACCCTTCGGGGGCGACACCTATATATATAGGTATCGCCCCCGAATCATTTTTTAAGTACTCTTGTTCGTCAATATTCCACTTTGTCGCCTTTTTCTTCCCAGTCATTGAAAGGCGCTTGAGCTTCTTGGCGCATCATTTCTGCGGTGGGGAGCTTGCGCTCATGGATGGGGAGCGGCAGTTCTTGGTAGATAAAGGCATCGTCGAAACCGATGCGAGCCGCGTCATCCTTTGTCGCGGCAAAGTAGAGATGATCCAGGTGTGCCCAATAGATGGCGCCGAGACACATGGGGCATGGTTCGCACGAAGAGTAGATATCATAGCCTGAGAGGTCGAAGTCTTGCTTCTTGGCACAAGCCTTGCGAATGGCTTGCACTTCGGCATGAGCAGTAGGATCGTGTTGCAAAGTTACGCGGTTTACGCCTTCGGCCACGATCTCTCCGTCCTTAGCAATCACGGCGCCGAAGGGTCCTCCGCCTTGCTTTACGTTTTCCACAGCGAGGTCAATGGCCCGCTGCATGAGTTCTTGCTTTGTCATAAATCTGTAATTTTAAGTCTTTTACGAAAGGTAAAGGTAGTCATTTCGTGGAATATCAAGCTCTCTTTTATGGACTATTTTGCACTTTTTTGTTAAAAAGTATTCTTTATTACCTATTCTTTCTCCTCTATTACGCTATTTTATTGCAAAGGCTAGAAAGTATGGGTAACTTTGCGCGTAGTTATTTACAACAGAACATTATTAATTAAAACATTATAGCTTTATGAAAACAAGATTACTTACTTTCAAGTCGCTCCTCTTGATATGCGTATTGGCTATCGTTGGCGGAGCGCAGGCGTGGGCGCAAACCTACACTTACAAATTGGTTGACGATGGGGAAATCATCGATGGTGGTGTGTATATATTAGCTAATACATTCAGTTACACGTCCAACAAACAAACTTTTACAGTTCAACGTGCTATGGGTGAAGCTGGTACTAAAAAAAATAATAGAAAAGCTGTTGATGTCACAATCGCAGACGATAATACAATTACAACAAGTGCAGTAAACTCGACAGGATCTCCTTATGAAGTTGTAGCAATAAAAGTTGAAGGAGGATATAAGTTTAAACTTTCTAATGGAAAGTATCTTGCAAATAGAAGAACTAAATCTAATAATTATCTGAAGGAAGCTGATGTGGATGCGGACGGAGTTATATTTTCTGCCGTATTTAATAGTAAGGATAAAACTTTTACTTTTAGTAATACCTACTCAGGCGTAGAAAGTATCCTTCAGTTTAATATAAATAGCAGCACACAATTGGTTGCTTGTTATGGGAAAAATAATAACATGAAAGATTCTCAACTTTATCGCAAAGTTGCTAGTTTCTCCATCTCTTCAGCCGGTTATGCCACTTATTTTACCGATAAGGCATTTACCATGCCTGAGGGTGTAACGGGTAGCATCATAACGGCTACCAATGGCGATAACATTCTTACGATAGAGGATAAATATCCTGCAGGTAGCGTTGTTCCCGCAAGCACAGCATTGCTGCTTAAGGGTGCTGAGAAAGAATATACTTGTAACGTAGTAACAACTACAGAGACCGCTCCCGCCAACAACCTCCTCCATGGTACAACAACAGACGAAGAGACTAATGCCGGTGAGGGTACTTATAAGTACTACAAGCTTTCATATGATGACAATGATGCCAATCTTGGCTTCTATTGGGGTGCTGAAAATGGTGCAGCCTTTATGAATAAAGCTGGTAAGGCTTACTTAGCTCTTCCCGTTACTGAAAGTCAGAGTATGGCAAAGGGATTCTCTCTTTCCGATTTGGCAAATGGCACTACCACCAGCATCCAGCAAGCATCTATCGCTGACAAAGCAGTTCCTATCTTCGACATCAATGGTCGCCGCGTGAGCACGCTCAATGGTGCTGCCAAGGGTGTGTACATTGTAGGTGGTAAGAAAGTGATGGTGAAGTAAGCAGGGCGAAAGAGGCTTGCTCTACTCACTAAGTAACATTATGAATAAAGAAAAAAGATCAGATACAATGAAGAAGATATATACTGCCCCTCAGACTATGGTCATCCGCATTCAGACAGAAGGAATGATGGCTTTAAGCACAAAAGATGAAGTAAGTTCTAAGCCACAACTCTCAGATCAGAAGGGCTGGGACGATGCTGAATGGAGTGACGTAGAGGAATAACGTTTTCTGTCGCGTTCGCTTGAAAAGATTAAAGGCTCACACCTTGAAATGGGGTGTGGGCCTTTGATGTTGTTGTAGGGGGATTGTTATTGGTTCTGTGGGCGACGCGTCCCCGTTTACCCATTTCCATGTTGCAGTAAGGCTGTTGAGTGAAGATACAGTCTTATTTCAGGGAACGAGAATTGTCTTTCTGCATAGATGGACATTCCCCCTTGCGAACGGGTGAATATGTAAGTTGTGAACGGAGTGCTCCGAACTTCGTCATTATCACGCTAAAACCTAGGTCTTTTCGTTTCTTGATGAAGACTTTCCCGTCGTACACAGGCCTGTGGTAGCTTTACCGCACGGCAGCGGTAGAGCTACCGGACGGCAGTGGTAGAGCTACCGGACGGCAGTGGTAGAGCTACCGGACGGCAGCGGTAAAGCTACCAATGGGCGTTGAACGATGGAAAGATGACGATCTGTAAATGGGAAGATGGGGATCTGTGAACGATAAATTCCTCTGCTATACTTCGTTACGGGGTAAGGACTATAATGTGGACATGTCATGTAAGTTACTCATGCGATGAGCAGAGGGCGGAACTTAAAAATATATTCCTAAACAACTATGCGCGCAGGATTTTTATACGTAATGTGCTCAACCGGAAATATCCGCTGACCCCGTATCGGCTGAACCATCACTAATCAAGTGCTAACTTTAAAGGCAGTGGGGGCGAAGTGTCTCGCTTCGGTGCGGTGCTGAGTGGCTCTGTGCCGCGAAGCAGCGCTAAAGTTTTGCCACGTTTCGCCATTGAGCCTCGCGTGCCAAGCCGAAGCGAGACGCTTCGCCCACACTACCTATGGAGGCACAACATGCTCGTTCGAGATGTCGATGTGGAGACCGGTGCTATACTCGGGCGGCTTTTTTCACATTCTCGATTTGCATGAGTTCTCGGCAGATATTGTCAACATCTTCGGTGTCATAGACTGAGATTGTCATGCGTCCCTCGAAAATACCATCGTTGGTGTCGAGCGTAATGCGCTTCACAACGAAATGTGTGAGTTTGTGGAGCACATCGGCAATGGCATAGAGTACACCTTGTGCGTCGATGCCTTCAATTTCAAATTGTGCGTCAAAGCGCATCACTTTGTGTGTGTCCCAAGAGCAGGCAATGATGTTGTTGCCATAGCGTGTCTTGAGTTTTACGGCAGTTTCACAACTGCGCTTGTGGAGCTGCAGACCGCCATCATCGGTGATATAGCCTAGCACGTCGTCGCCAGGGATGGGCGAACACGTGGGGTCAATTGTGCACTTGCAGAGCACCTCCTCGTTGAGTACGAGCACCTCTTTGCGGTTGAGATTTTTGGCCCACTGTGCATCGTCAAGAGCTTCGCCCGTGAGCGATTGGCAGTGTTGACTTCCATTTTTATTGTTGCCAATGAAGGAGGTGAGCATGCTGATGAAGCCTTTGCTCTGCTTTCGTCCTTGGAGAAAGAGTAGGGTGTCATCGCCCAGCGTAATCTTGTCGTCGCCCAAACTGAAGAGGAACTCTTCGTTGGATATGGCATTGTAGTGGCGTCGTAGCTTGTCGAGCAGTCCTGTGGAGTACTCTAGGTCGTGGCTCGAGAGGAACAGTCGTAACACCTCTTCTCCGCGCTTTTGTTTTTCACGGCTTTCGCGGCGCAGGTAGGCTTGAATTTTTGCTCGTGCCTTGGCTGTAGTGGCAAAGTTGAGCCATTCAGACTGCACGTGTTGTGTGCGCGATGTGAGCACTTCTACTTGGTCTCCACTCTTGAGTACGTAGCTCAGCGGCACTAGTCTATGATTGACTTTGGCTCCGAAGCAGTGTGATCCGAGGAAGGAGTGGATAGAATAGGCAAAGTCGAGCGCGGTGGCACCCTTGGGCATCGTCTTGAGTTCTCCCTTCGGAGTGAATACCATAATCTCTGAGGCATAGAGATTGAGCTTGATATTGTCGAGGAGGTCGAGCGTGTCGGGCTGTGGGTCGTCGAGAATCTCTTTGATAGAGTTGAGCCACTTGTCGAGTTCGTTCTCATCGTATTCCGCATCCTTGTCCTTGTATTTCCAATGAGCGGCAAATCCCACTTCGGCAATGTCGTCCATACGGTCGGAGCGAATTTGCACTTCAATCCACTTGCCTTGCTTCGACATAAACGTATTGTGTAATGCCTGGTAGCCATTTGTCTTAGGGTTGGATAGCCAATCTCGGAAGCGCGTGGGGTGGGGTTTGTATATCTCAGTCAGTGCCGAATAGATGCGGAAGCATTCGTCTTTTTCATGCTTTCGATCGGCTGGTGTGAACACGATGCGTATGGCTAGGATATCAAACACTTCTTCGAAAGGAATATGCTTTTTTTGCATTTTACACCATATAGAGTAAGGGCTTTTGATGCGAGCGCGGATGGTATACCTCACGCCCATCTTATCAAGCTGTTCACAGATGGCAGGTGTAAACTTAGCTATGATGTCGTCGCGTTCTACGTGGCTCTCGTCGAGCTTGTGCAGGATGGCGTTGTAGTCGTCTGGGTGTTCATATTTGAAGCTCAGATTCTCCAGTTCTGTCTTGATCTTGTTAAGCCCTAGTCGGTCGGCGATGGGTGCGAAGATGTAGAGCGTTTCGCCCGCTATCTTATACTGCTTTGATGGTAGCATGCTCGAAAGCGTGCGCATATTGTGCAGACGGTCAGATATTTTAATAAGAATCACGCGAATATCGTCGCTCATCATGAGCAACAACTTCTTGAACGTCTCGGCTTGCAGTGAGGCTCTATCTCCGAAGATTCCGCCCGATATTTTGGTAACTCCCTCCACGATGTTGGCAATCTTAGGTCCGAAGAGGTTGCAAAGGTCTTCGTTCGTATAGTCGGTATCTTCCTCCACATCGTGTAGCAGGGCAGCGCAGATGGAGGTCGAGCCCAATCCTATTTCACCGCAAGCAATCTGTGCCACGGCGATAGGGTGGAGAATGTAAGGCTCACCCGAGCGTCGGCGCACGCCTTTGTGGGCTTCCTTTGCAAAGTTGAAAGCCTTGGTGATGATGTCCACTTTCTTGCGGTGGTTGGAGGCTAAATAAGTGTCGAGCAGGTGCTGAAAAGCGGTGCTGATCATTTCCTCATCCTTCTGTTCTTGAGGCGAGAGGGCTTTATGGGAGGTATCTAGTGTCATAGCTGTGGGGGAATTGATGTCACGATAGCACAAAAGTACAAATTATTTTGGTATAGTTTCCTTATTTTGTTAAAAATAAAATAGGCATTACCCGCTCATGTTGTTTGAGCGGAGTAATGCCTACTCTTTAGTGACTCTCTCAGGACGAGATTGTCGCGTGTTGTTATTTTGTTTTCAGTTTGTCGCCAGCCTTGATGATGTTGCCCTTAATTTTGTTGGCTTTTTTGAGCTTTTCTACGGTGGTTCCGTTGCGTTTAGCAATATCAATGAGCGTGTCGCCCTTTTTCACGGTGACCGTTTGGCTTTTGCTTCCCCTCTTGTTTTTGCTTCTGTTCTTCGAATTGTTATCATCGTCGCGGCTTTTTCTTTTTTCCCTTCTGCTTGAAGAGTTTGAGGAAGTCGTGTTCTTTTTAGAGATGCTGGCCGACGAGGTCGAATCCTTCGATTTGTTCTGGCTTACTGATTGGCTGCGGTGGCGTGCTGCCTGACTGCGATTATCGAGTTTATCGTTCACTTCTACGGTGGCGCGTCGCGTCATGAGCTCATCGGCTCGATAGTTGTAGACGGAGTCCTTGAGGTCGATAAAAGTGTTGAGCACTTCAATAGGTAGGCAGAGCGTCATAGAACCCGCTGATCCAGGTATGAGGTCGGTACGATACTGCGGGTTGAGGGCGCGGATAGCATCCTTATTGATGTTGCAAAGCTCTGCAATCTGTGTGATGTGGAGGTCGCGATTGATGCTCACGGTGTCGGTGGTGATGGGCATCTTTGTCTTCATCGGACAAATGTTGTGGTCGCAGTAGTAATTCATGATATAATTGGCAGCGATGAATGCTGGCACGTAGCCACGCGTTTCGCTGGGCAAGTAGGGATAGATGGTCCAGTAGTCGCGCACTCCATCGGCCCGATGAATGGCCTTGTTTATCGTGCCAGGACCACAATTGTAGGCTGCAATCACAAGGCTCCAATCCTTATAAATATTGTAGAGGTCGCGCAGATAGCGAGCGGCAGCCCAACTGCTTTTGTAGGGGTCTTGTCGCTCATCAATAAGGCTATTCACCTTGAGACCATAGCGCTTGCCTGTAGCGAGCATAAACTGCCATAGCCCCACAGCTCCTGCGCGGCTTTTGGCACGCGGTTCTAAGGCTGATTCAATGACGGGGAGATACTTCAGTTCGAGTGGCAGTCCGTAATAGTCGAGTGCTTCCTCGAAGATAGGAATGTAAAAATTTCCCGCTCCTAAAGCGTAGGATACCGTGCGACGCAAGCGTCCGCTATACTGATCGATAAATTTCTGCACCACACTATTGTAGGGCATTTCCATCACTACGGGCATACGGCGCAGACGCTCCTGGTATTCCTCGGGTGTGAAGGTAGGATTGTAGTCGGGGTTTACGCAGGTGGTGTCGGGGTAGAGGTATTTCTTGGCCATCCATTCGCCTAGTAGCGAATCGCAGGTGAGAGTCATGCCCTCGGGCAAGTCAATCACTTCATCGTGTCCGTTGTGATCGTCGTGTACGGTAATTTTGTCGTCAATGCTCTGTGCGGTGGCTGTAAGGAAACCTGTAGCCAGAGCAAGGATCAATGTCTTGAATCGTTTCATTCAGAGTTTGTTGTAAGGGGTGAGGTAGGCGCGCAGTGTGGAAAACGCGTGTTCGGTCAGGAGCAAGTTAGGAGACTTGCGCCTGGGAATGTGGGGGACGAGGGGCTACTTCTTGTTCTAGAAAAGCATGTGAGAGTGTCTTTCCTTTTGTGAGGAAATGTCATCTCGTTGGCAAGAAGTCTTGTTGCAAAGATTAGAATCGTAGTCCCACGCCCACGCCATAGGCGGCTCGTCCCGTCGATCCGAGCATGGTCGGAGCGCCAATTACAGCGGGTTCCACGCTCATAGAGAGGTCGGGCGAGATGTCGAACACGGAGAGCTGGGCATCAACGTAAGCATCGATGACCGACAGCAGATATACGCCTACGAAGCAGAAGGCACTGAGATCGCGGTAACGGCGGTAGTAGTCCTTCTTGCGTTTAAAGAGATTTTTAAATTGCTCTTCGCGCCCTGTAATGTCGTAGCGGGGCGGAAGCATGTCAAGATACGAATGCGTGTTAGGGTCGTCGTCCATGATGTCAAGATAGGCTTGCGAGTAGTCGCGATACATCATCTGGTTCCACATCAAGGCGTAAGCGCAGCCAAGGAATCCGCCGTAGATGAAAGGCAGTTTCCAATATTTGCGGTTGTAGATTTGCCCTGCGCCGGGCAATACGAGTGAGAGCCATAGTGCGCGTGTGGGGTTGGGTACAAAGCGTGGTTTGGGAAGGGCTTTCAGCGGAAGTTTTAGCGAGTCGGCCAAGTGGCCTATGCGTGTTGTATCAATGGGGACTGACAACGAGTCTGCATTGTGGCCGCCCGTTGAATTGGGATCAGACAACTCGTAGGGGTACTCCTCCTGGAGCTCACGTGCCATCTGTTCATAGCTCTTCACTGTGTCGGTCACTTCGGTGTGCCCGTCTGTGATAGGCAGCGAAGCATTCTCGAGTGGCTCTGCTATGGATAAAACGGTCAAAGCCGAAGCCCGGAAGGGAATTCCGACTTCAGCATTGTATCGGTCTGCGGCGTAGCTTGTGATGGTGCTCAGCACGAGGCAGAGCAGAGCGGCTAGCAGACGGCATATGTGCTTGAGTTCGTCCAATTTTCTTAGGGTGAGTTTGCTAAGGAGTATCTATAGATTCTACCTCATTAGCAGATATAGAACTTTTCAAAGACTAATGCCATGGGGCAGCCTTGAGGCGCGCATGATAGTTTCCTACTATTCCTGCACGGGAGGGTTGTTGTAGGGGGACTTCTAGATTTTGTCTAGCATTGTGATGATTCGTTCAAGCTCTTCTTCTGTGGCAAAGGGAATGGTTATTTTTCCTTTGCCTTGCTGCGAACAAGTCATCTGCACCTTTGTGCTGAATCGTTCAGACAGTCGGTTGCGCAGTTCGGTATATTCCTCGGGCAGTCGCTTCGCCCCTTTGCTTTTGAGCGTGTGTCGACCGCTTTTGAGTGTTTCGCCGTTGTTGAGAGCCTTGACCATTTCCTCCACTTGGCGCACGGAGTATCCCTTTTCTTTTATCTCATTGAAGAGTTTTACTTGGAGCGAGGGCTTGTCGAGTCCCAATAGAGCACGGGCATGCCCCTGATCTACCTCTTTGTTTTGTAGTGCCACCTGCACTTGTGCCGGTAACTTCAGTAGACGCAGATAGTTGGCTACAGTAGCACGTTTTTTCCCCACCTTTTCAGAGAGTTTGTCCTGTGTGAGGTCGTATTGCTCAATGAGGTTTTGGTAGGCTAGAGCTATTTCTATGGCGTTGAGGTCCTCTCGCTGAATGTTTTCTACGAGAGCCATCTGCATCATTTTCTCGTCGTCGGCAGTGCGCACATAGGCCGGAATGGTTGTAAGACCAGCTATCTGGGCAGCTCTCCAACGTCGTTCACCAGCAATGATTTGGTAGGTACCGTCCTCCATGAGCCGCAGGGTGATGGGCTGTATAATGCCTATTTGGCGTATGCTTTCAGCCAGTTCTTCGAGAGCTTCAGGTGTAAATTCGCGACGCGGCTGGTTGGGGTTTGCTTTGATTTTATACACCGGCACCTCGTTGATGCTCGAAGAGCCGTTGGCGTGAACCTCTTCTTCGGTGGAGATGAGGGCATCGAGTCCGCGTCCCAATGCAGGGAATTTCTTGTGTGCCATGTCTATGATGGGAAGTAGTCAGGTTTATGGTGGAATAGCGTTGCCACGTGGCGTCTGTTTGTGCGGTGTGGCAGTGTGGCGAGGTTAGCCCCGTCTTTCGTTCTTTTTGATAATCTCCTTGGCCAGCAGGAGGTGGTTTTTCGCTCCGGTCGATTCCGCATCGTAGAGGATGGCGGGCAGTCCGTGGCTAGGAGCCTCGCTAAGTTTGACGTTGCGTTGGATGACCGTTTTAAACACGAGTTCTTGGAAGTGGCGCTTCACTTCGTCGTAGATTTGATTGGCCAGACACAGACGCTTGTCGTACATGGTCAGTAGGAATCCTTCGATTTCTAGCTCAGGGTTGAGCTTTTTCTTTACAATCTTGATGGTATTGAGTAGTTTCGATATACCCTCAAGGGCAAAGTATTCACACTGTACGGGGATAATCACGGAATTGGCTGCCGTGAGGGCATTCACCGTGATGAGACCGAGCGATGGCGAGCAGTCTATGAGTATGTAGTCGTATTCGTTGCTGAGGGGCTTGAGCAGATTCTTGAGGATAAACTCTCGCCTTTCAAAGTTAAGCATTTCTACTTCTGCGCCTACCAAATTGATGTTCGAAGGGATGATGTCCAGTCGGTCAATGTCGGTGGTATAGATGGCCTGGTGAGCGTCGGCTCCGTTGATGAGGCATTCGTAGATGGAGCAGTCCACCTTGCTCAGGTCCACTCCCAGCCCCGACGAGGCGTTGGCCTGTGAGTCGGCGTCAATCAGTAGCACGCGCTTTTCGAGCGTGGCTAGTGAGGCTGCGAGGTTCATAGAAGTGGTGGTTTTGCCCACACCACCTTTCTGGTTGGCTAAAGCAATGATTTTGCTCATGATGCTAAAAGGGGTTAAGGATGAGGGGGGTGGCGAGCGCCTAATAGATACCCTTTTGGGCACTCCATAGCGGGGAAGGCTTGTAGCTTTATGGCCACCAATAGCATTCCCCTGTGCTCTTGTCCCTACTTGGTGAGATGCAAAGGTAAGAAAAATTCGGCTAACAATCCATAGCTAAAGTATTTTTTGTAATTTTGCATACCTCTTATACGTCACGCGCGTGAGCATAGTGCTTGTCAGCGTAGGTTCATACGTTTCATCATTTTCAACTATATGCGTCCTTACATACTCATCTCCAACGACGATGGCGTAGATGCGCCCGGTATCAACTTCCTCGTAGAGGCATTGCGCCCTTATGCTGACATTTTGGTCATGGCGCCCGACTCTGCGCGCTCCGGATTCAGCTGCTCGATTACCTCATCGCGTCCGCTCACTTACAAGGTGCTGCGCGAGGAGAAGGGCCTCACGGTATGCTCTTGTTCGGGCACCCCGACCGACTGCGTGAAGATGGCTCTCAATCTCTTTAAGGATCGCAAGTTCGACCTCGTGGTGGGTGGTATCAATCATGGCGACAATTCCTCTGTGAATGCTCACTATTCGGGCACGATGGGTGTGGCCATTGAAGGGGCTCTTCAGGGCTACCCTTCTGTGGCATTCTCGTTATGCGACCATCGCATGGAGGCCAACTTCGAGCCTCTGCGTCCCTACCTGGTGGACTTTATGTTTAAAGCCATTGCTGTGGGGCTACCCGAGTTTACGTGTCTGAACATCAATTTCCCTCTAGCTCCGAAATTTCGAGGCATCAAGGTGTGTCGTATGGCTCACTCGCGTTGGCAAAACGAGGTGGAACATCGCACCCATCCCTATGGCGGCGACTACTATTGGCTTGCGGGCGAATGTCGCGAGTTAGAACCCGAGGCCGAGGATACTGACCGCTGGGCATTGGCCCACGACTATGTGGCAGTAACGCCCACACAACTCGACGTGACAGCACGCGAACTAGTGTCTTTGCTGCGCGAGATACTCTAAATTGTGGCTCTAGTCAAGCATAAAAGAGTTCCCTGCTTATGTTAGTATCCCTTGCTCGCGTTATGATCGTATCAGACTAGCGCGTCAGATACCGAGTCTGGAGGCGCAAGGGCGGGCTTGAGAGCCCATGCATTTCTTTCCAATCCGTAACGATATGAAAATATTCCTCATTGCCGGCGAAGCTAGTGGCGACCTTCACGCTGCCCACCTCATGCGGGCCATCAAACGGGAGTGCCCCACAGTTGAATTTCGCTACTATGGTGGCGACAAAATGCAAGCCGAGGGTGGCACGCTCCTATGTCACTATCGCCACTTGGCGTACATGGGATTCGTGCAGGTGGCACTCCATCTGCCCACTATCCTGCGCGGCATGAGAAACTGCAAGCGAGCTATCGAGGAGTGGCGCCCCGACGCCGTGGTGCTCGTGGACTATCCGGGTTTCAACCTGAAGATGGCACGCTATGTGAAGCGCCGCAATATTTGCCCTGTGTTCTATTACATCTCGCCCAAGATATGGGCTTGGAAGGAGTACCGCATTCGCCAAATCCGTCGCGATGTAGATAGGCTCTTCTCCATCTTGCCCTTCGAGGTGGACTTCTTCGAGAGGAAACACCACTACCCCATAAGCTACGTGGGTAACCCCACGATGGACGAGGTGACTGACTACATCGCCTGTCACGGTGCTCCCGCTGACGATGGACGTACGATAGCCCTGCTGCCAGGCTCGCGCCGACAGGAGATTAAGGATAATCTGAGCCGCATGCTCCAGGCCGCTGAGCCTTTCACTGACTATAAACTGGTGATAGCCACGGTGCCCAACCTCCTTCTTGATGATGTGATGTTTTATGTGAAAATCATCATCTCCTCGGGCATTGACATGCAGCGCGTCATGCTTGCTGAAGAGAGCACCTACTCGCTGCTCTCACATGCCCATGCTGCCCTCGTGACGAGTGGCACCGCCACACTCGAGACAGCACTTTTCCGTGTGCCGCAGGTGGTGTGCTACTATATGCGCATGGGGTGGTTCATCTCGCTCTTAAGATCCTATTTTCTCAAGGTGCCCTACATCTCGCTGGTCAACCTCATAGCGGAGCGTGAGGCAGTGCCCGAACTTGTGGCATCGCAGATGAACGTGAAGAAACTGCGCCGACAGCTCGAGCGCATTCTCCCCCTCAAATCGGTTGATCGCAAGGAGCAGCTCGAGGGCTACGATCTCGTGGCGCGGCGACTCGGATCAGCGGGCGCTCCAGAAAGGGCTGCCCACGAGATGCTGAGAATTTTAAGTAATAAGTAAAATACATTCTTACTCACTTCTAGTAAGAAGTAATACAGATAATCTGAAAGCAGAGTAACTGCGACCTCTCTCTATACAATAAACGATGAGCGACGAACTGAAGCAAAACACCGAACCCACCGAAGCACACTCCGACTACCATCCCACCGACGTAAAAGCCGAGGATGGTACGCTACAGCTTACGGGTATGTACCAACACTGGTTTCTGGACTACGCCTCTTACGTAATCCTTGAACGTGCTGTGCCCCACTTGGGTGACGGACTCAAGCCCGTGCAGCGACGCATACTCCACTCTATGAAGTTGCTCGACGACGGACGCTACAATAAGGTGGCCAACGTCGTGGGACATACCATGCAATTCCACCCCCATGGCGATGCCTCTATCGGCGATGCGCTGGTGCAACTTGGGCAGAAGAATCTACTAATCGACTGTCAAGGCAACTGGGGAAATATCCTTACGGGCGATTCGGCCGCTGCTCCGCGATATATCGAAGCACGCCTCTCGAAGTTTGCCCTTGACGTGCTGTTTAATCCTAAAACCACGGAGTGGAAAATGTCCTACGACGGACGAAAGAAGGAGCCAGTTTCTCTCCCCGTGAAATTTCCCCTGCTCCTAGCACAAGGTGCAGAGGGTATTGCCGTGGGGCTTTCGGCCAAGATTCTTCCCCACAACTTCGGCGAACTATGTCAGGCTGCTATCAAGTATCTGCACGGAGAGAATTTTCATCTTTATCCCGACTTTCAGACGGGAGGATCTATTGACGTTTCGCGTTACAATGATGGTATGCGCGGAGGCGCTGTGAAAGTAAGAGCAAAAATCGAAAAGCTCGATAGCAAAACCCTCGTGATTCGCGAGATACCCTTTGGCAAGACCACCTCTACGCTGATAGACTCTATACTCAAGGCCAACGAGAAAGGTAAAATCAAAATTCGCAAGGTGGAGGACAATACGGCCGCTGAAGCTGAAATACATGTACACCTCACACCTGGCACATCGAGCGACAAGGCCATCGATGCACTTTATGCCTTTACCGACTGCGAAACGAGCTTGAACCCAAACTGTTGTGTGATTGACGAAAAAAAGCCAAAGTTTCTCAGCGTGAGCGAAGTGCTACGTCGCTCGGTGGATCATACGCGTTGGCTACTTGAGCAGGAACTGCGTATTCGTCGCAACGAACTCATGGAGAGCCTTCATTTCGCTTCGCTTGAACGCATCTTTATAGAAGAACGCATCTATAAAGACCGTCCCTTTGAGCAGGCGAAGGACATGGATGCTGCCGTGGCTCACATTGATAAGCGGTTGGAGCCTTTTAAGCCCACGTTCTATCGTGAAGTGACGCGCGACGACATTCTGCGTCTCATGGAAATCAAAATGGGACGCATCCTAAAGTTTAATAAGGACAAGGCAGAGGAACTCATTGCTCGCATGAATGAGGAAGTGGCGCGCATCGACCACGACTTGCACAACATGGTGGAAGTGACCGCTAATTGGTATCGCCTCATTTATGACAAATATGCTGCACAATATCCGCGCCGCACGGAGATTCGCTCGTTCGACAACATTGAAGCCACAAAGGTGATTGAGGCTACCGAGAAACTCTACATTGACCGCGAAAATGGTTTCATGGGAACGGGCTTGAAGAAAGATGAATTCGTGGAGAACTGTTCGCCCATCGACGATGTGATCATCTTCTATCGCGATGGAACTTACAAGGTGACCCGTGTGCAAGAAAAAGTATTCATCGGCGAGACCGAACGCGCTAAAGCCGAACGCAAGAAAAGGGTGGAGGTGATTCACATTGCCGTGTTCAAACGTGGCGACAAACGTATTATCTACAATGCCGTATATCGCGACGGAGCCACCAATGCCTGCTATATTAAGCGCTTCAACGTGGCTTCTATTACGCACGATCGTGAGTATGATGTCACGATGGGTACTCCTGGCAGCAAGGTGCTCTACTTTACAGCCAATCCCAATGGCGAGGCCGAAGTAATCAAAGTGACCTTCCGACCCAACCCGAAGCTCAAACGCATCAGTATGGACAAGGATTTCGGCGAAATTCTCGTGAAGGGACGCCAAAGCCGAGGCAACCTATTGACTCGTCTCGATGTACACAAAATTACTCTAAAAGCTCATGGCGCGTCAACGTTGGGCGGTCGCAAAGTATGGTTCGACCACGACGTACAACGTCTTAACTACGATGCACGCGGACAGTATCTTGGCGAGTTCCATTCCGATGATCTCGTGCTCATCGTTCTCGACAACGGACAGTACTATACCACCAACTTCGACGTGAATAATCACTATGAGCCCACGGGCATACTCCGCGTGGAGAAGTATAATGAACATAAAGTGTGGAGCTGTGTGCTCTTCGATGCTGACCAGCAAGGCTATCCCTACGTGAAGCGTTTCTGCCTAGAACGAACGCCGCAGACACGTCCGCAGAGTTTCGTCGGCGAAAATGCGAATTCGCGTTTTGTACTACTCACCGACCAAGTTTACCCTCGCTTGCTCGTAACATTCGGTGGAGCCGACTCTTTCCGCGAACCGATGGAGGTTGACGTGGAGCAATTTATTGCTGTGAAGGGATTTAAGGCTAAGGGCAAGCGTCTGACAACCTTCAGTGTAGACAAAATCGAAGAACTTGAACCTACGCGTTTCCCCGATGCTGCTTCTGCCGATGCTGAGGATGATCCCGATGCCGACGATGACGTATCTACCGATGCTTCTACTGAAGAGGAAGGTACACCCAAGCTCTCACTTTTTGAAGATTGATGTCCATCTCTCGACGTGAACATACAAGCCCCGACAGCCATGAACTGCACCCCAAAAGTTTTGTGTCTAACTTTTGGGGTGCAGTTCAAAGATGTTGGGGCTTTGCTCGTAGTATGGAGATTGGCGTCAGCGCTTATTCTTCGAGCGTAGCGTCACGAGGGGAACGAGCATTTCCTCCATAGAGATGCCGCCGTGTTGGAACGTGTCCTTGTAATACTGCACGTAATAATTGTAATTGTTGGGATAGGCAAAAAATCGGCTTCCTGTGGCGAAGATGTACGATGTGCTGAGGTTGGGTTGAGGCAACATGAAGCGACGCGGGTCTTTTAGTTCGAGCACTTCTTTTGCATTGTAGCTGAGGTTGCGTCCTAGCTTGTAGCGCAGGTTGGTGTTGACATTGCGGTCGCCCACCACCTTGGAGGGCTGATCCACGCGGATGCTGCCGTGGTCGGTGGTGATGATGATGTCGTAGTCGAGTTCTGCAAGTCGGTGAAAAAGTTCGCTCACGGGACTGTGGCGGAACCACGACAGCGTGATGCTGCGATACGCGCTCTCGTTGCCAGCAAGTTCGCGCACCATTTTGCTCTCCGTTCGAGCATGGCTAAGAATGTCGATGAAATTGATTACGAGCACATTGAGTGGTGTAGCAGTTATCTTCGAGAATTGTGAAAGCAGTCGGTCGGCGGCCTGCGAATCGTTGATTTTATGATAACTAAATGCCTCGCGACGGCGGAATCGCTCCAGCTGATGGCGAATGAGTGCCTCTTCGTTGAGATTCTTTCCCTCATCTTCATCTTCTTCCACCCACAATTCGGAATACATCTGCTTGATTTGCAACGGCATGAGCCCTGCAAAAATAGCGTTGCGTGCATATTGCGTGGCAGTGGGGAGAATGGCATAGTAGAGGTCTTCGTCCATATCGAAATCGTCAGCTAGTTCACGCGATAGCATGCGCCATTGGTCGTAGCGGAAATTGTCGAGCACAAGAAGAAATACTTTCCTTCCTGCCGAAAGGCGTGGGAAAATGCAACGCTTAAAGATGTCGGGACTCATCAAAGGACGGGTGTCGGGCTGCTGTATCCAACCCTCATAGTTTTTGCGAATAAACTTGGCAAATGTGTGGTTGGCTTCCTCCTTTTGCATGTGCAGCATATCGTCCATAGGACTTCCTGCTTCGGCGAGCTCTAGTTCCCAGTGGACGAGGCGCTTGTAGAGTTCTTTCCATTCCTCGGGCGATAGGCTTTCGCTCATTTGCATGCCTATCCGCGAGAAATCTTGCCGATAGCCCGTCTGCGTCACTTCTTGCACTATTTCACGTTGATGGATGTTTTTCTTCAGTGTGAGCAATATCTGCTTGGGATTGACGGGCTTAAGCAGATAATCTGCTATCTTGGATCCAATCGCTTGGTCCATGATGTCTTCTTCCTCATTTTTGGTGACCATCACTACGGGCACGTTGGGGGCCACATCCTTGAGGCGAGTCAGCGTTTCGAGGCCCGAGAGACCAGGCATATTCTCATCAAGAAGTACGAGATCGAAGTTTTCTTCTCGGCAAAGGTCTATGGCGTCGGGGCCATTGTTGGCAGTCACCACTTCGTAGTCCTTTTTCTCAAGAAACAAAATGTGGGCGCGGAGCATATCAATCTCATCGTCTACCCAAAGAAGACGGGCAATCATAGGTGTTTATGTAATAAGTGGCAAGTAATATAAAATTTGTTCTCTGCTTCCTTACTGCTTGAAGTAATAGGGAAATCCAATACGGAGGAAGCATATAGGCAGGTGTGGGGCTTGCATTGTAAAAGCGAAATAGGGAATTATGAAGCCACAGTAGCGCCAGCACGATGGCTGTGGCATCTATTGTAAGGTTCATAATTCCCTAATGGAGGGACTTTCCCCCTAGAAAGTCAAGCGCCTAGTAGGTAGGGCATTCTAGGTAGAATTCCTAGGAGTAAGTTGGATCTTAGATTTTATATCCCCACTGCTCGAGCACGTCTCCCCAGTTCTCTTCAACGAGTTGCTTAGTGCGCTCGGCATATTGGTATTTGTTTTTCTTGTAGCCCTTCTTTGAGCCAACATACTGTTCTATGGCAGTGCGGGCGTTCTCCCATCCAGGCAAACCGAGAGTTTGGTAAATCTTCTCAGTCATGCCGAGTGCATCGGCCTCGAAATCCTCAAATTTCACCTCGATGAGGTTGCCTTCAGGAATAAGGTGCTTGTCGGCTTCGTATTGCTCATGGAGCTTTCGGTAGGTGATAAGAATATTCTTTTCGATGTCGGCATCGGAAAATTCTTCAAGCTTGAGGGGTTGGATGGTGTTGGTGAAGAAGGAACGCGTACTCTCAAATACGGTGTAGGGGTTGCGCATGAGATAGATGAATTTGGCGTTGGGAAACATCTTCACTAGTTCCTTAACACGACCTGTATGGGGAGGGTTTTTAGAAAGGAATTGTTCGCCACCCGTGTTCCAAAGTGAGATCTTGATGAGTTTCTTGAACGTCTCTTCCCAAGTGCTGAGCTCAGCGGGAGTGATGTCCTTGAAAATGAGATATTTGTCGCAGTACTCCTGCATATACTTTGGATAAAACCAGAAGTTGTAGAACGTATAGGGGCACATGTTGGAGATTGCGAATTCTTCTTCCTGTGGCAGGTCTACTGCAAGTTCCATATTGTCGGTAGGGCGCTTGTCGGGCATGAGCCACGACATATTCTTCTTGAAGAAGGGCTGTCCGAACATCATGAGGTGGGGAAACACTGTCTGATAGGTGGTGCAGTAGCCGAAGCGCTTGTCGCATGAGAGCACGTTGTGTACGAAAGTCGTACCTGAGCGCCAATGGCCGAGGATGAATACGGGATCATTCTTCATCGGCTGGTTGGCTAGAAGTTTGCGATAGCGATGCTCCTGGATGGGAGCAAGTACGGAAAGAAGTCGACATACGGCCTTAGTTAGGCGGAATTTTCCTTTCCAAGGACCATCAACCTCGCGTCCTGCGGTGAGTTCTTTGAAAGTTTTCCAATCGGCTCCTACGAGCGTATTAATGGGGAGTTTGTTAAATTCTATAAGACCCATCTGAATATCTGTTTGAGAGTGGCTGTGAGTCTAGGCTTGTGGTAGCCTAGGCTCCTGCCTAAGTTATGTTGTGTTTAGTTCTTTCTTGGGGGTAGGTGTGATAACCCTGTTAACTTGTCAACTTAAAATCACCATACATCTTCGCCCGTTACTGAGCCGTAGACACTGCTGGGGCAGTACTCGAAGTAGTCGAGGAAGAACTGCGAAGTGGACGATTCTACGGCGCACTTGAAGCGCATATAGTATGTCTTATCCTTTTGGAGGTGTTGTCGGGTGATAATGTAGCGCATGTTGGGGAAGTACCAACTCTGCGATTCGTCGAAATAGTCGCGTACGGAAATCTCGCCTGCGGTACCATTCACGCAATAGTACTTCGGTCCCTTCATGTAGTCAAGGTTTTTTAGGGCTCGATCACCTTCTAGGCAGGTGGCTTCGTCGTAGTTGTTCTTTTCATCCTTCACCCAGAGATTGGGGTCCCAATCGCGCACAAATTCGCGTTGGTCGATAGGCAGCGAAGTTGGGGTAGAGGGGAAGGGGTTGTCGTCAAAGTAAATCTGCACCATAGAGCGTGCGCGGTTGTTGGCCACGCCCATACGTATTTCGTAGGTACCATCAGCGGGCACAGGCGGCATTTTCATTACGAAGTCATAGGTGCCGGTCACGAGGATTTCATCGCCTTGTGCATCCTTCCATCCCGGTCCTCCTCCATAGGTCTTGGAGTGAAGATAGGTGATGGCTGTATTTTGGCTTTCGTGGCTGATGTTTTGGAAGTAGCCTTTGGGAAAGTGTACTTGTTCGCCAGTGATGCGGAGGTCATTGGAGAGAAATTCTGGGTTTATCGTGGTGAAGTCGATGCGGATGCGCTCTCCGCCGAGTGCAGCTTGCGTCTCGGGCGAATTGACTAGCACGTGGTCGATGGGAAAATAGTAGCCGTTCAGTGCGTTCGTGGTGAAACTTTTTTGTGTGCCATCTTCGGCCGTAGATTCGTTCTTCTCGTGAATGCGAATATTCAATCCATTAGTGGGGGTATTGGCTGGCAGAGCCGAGATCTCGTCGTAGCTACCGAGGAAGCGATTATCGTATTGGCTGATGCGGTTGAGATAGAAGGGATGGTTGGGATCTTGATCGCCAAGTTGTGTCACCTTGAGCAATGCGCGGTGAGGCCCCATTGTGGTGTAGTAGTCCCACACGTTGACGGGTAAGCTGCGTGTCTGCGGTACGGTAGGATTGTTTCCCACGTTGTATCGATACTCGTTGTAGTGAGCCACGAGGCCATTGATTGGTGCACCACCATTGATGATGTGGTAGGCAAGGAAGCGGTTAAGGGCATTATCGGTATGGGTGATGTCATCGTGATGAGCCGTGATTCCCGTCACCTGTTCACACTTGTTGAGCAAGGCTTCACGTATTTCATCCCAATTGGTGATGGTTTCGGTCTGCGAGTCGTATTGTGGCATAGGAATTCCCCATTCGCGGTGGAGCACCTCATCGGGTTCGGCAAACACGGTGTAGCGTATGCGGCGTTTGGGCATGTAGGCAAAGTCGCCCGGAATGCCGGGAAAGGATTTTTTGATACCTATCTCGCTTTGGTTGTCGCGTACGTAGGCATCTTCATCAGTGGTGCGCACACGCAGTGAATCTTTCCAACCAGTTTCCTTGAAAAGTTGGCCCATGATGCGCATATTATCGGCTTTGGCAATAATTTCGGGCACGCTCTGTGAAGAGGGATAAATCACATGGTCTACTATGTGGACCATACCATTGGATGCTTCGTGGTTGGGTGAGATGACGTGGGCAGTGATGTTGACGTAGTATTCTCCTTCGCTGTCTTGCTGACTTGTGAGTCGGCGGTCGTCGAGGGTCGCATCGTTGAAAGTGGTGGCATCGGCGGGAAAATCGCTGAGCTCGTAAGCTGCCTGCGTGCCGTTGTCGATGATGCAGTTGTACACTACCATACGCTTTTGCAAGTCGGTCATTTCGTTGATGCTTTGCTTGCCGAGCTCTTCTCTGAGAAATACCTGCATTGCCTCATTGGTCGGGGCAAATACGGTATAGTTGCCACGAGCCTTGAGAACACTCTCTACGGAAGATGCGTTGTCGGAAAGTCCGAGCTTCACTTCATTGAAAAGCTTTAGTATCTCAGAGTACTTTTCAGGTTGGCTTTCAAGAATCTGAATCACGTTCGACTTCTTGGCCACGGAGAAAGCGTCTTCGCTAATGTTTTCTTTACATCCCGTGAGCACTGGAGTGGCTGTGAGCATGAGCATCGCAGCGATGAGCTTGATACCTTTTAGAGGTGTTGAAAAGCGTATATGTATATTCATGTATCAGGGGCTACTAGTATTGTCCTTATTCTGTAGTTTCGGATGAGGCATCGGCGCGTGATCTCCTTTGTGGAGGTGGGGTGTTGGGCCTATCATGGCAGGCGCTATGCATTATAGAACCACCCTATAGTAAATGCAAAGGTACATTATTCTTTGATATGAAACGCCTTTTCGTATTTTTTTAGTGAAGAGTGTATTGCATGCTGAAACTGAAAGCATCTTTTGGGGCATGTCTGAGCGGAGAAAGTTCGAGACTATGCCGAGGGGGGCGAGGCAACGTATTCCTTGGGACTAACTCCGAAATAGTCTTTGAAGCATTTGGTGAGGTAACTCGGGGTGGCAAAGCCTACTTCGTAAGCAATTTCGGAAATCGACTTGTCTGTGCGAGTAAGCAGCTCGGCTGCTTTCTTGATGCGGCGAATGCGTATGAGCTCTACGGGGGAGAATCCCGTGAGTTGCTTTACTTTTCGATAGAGTTGACTGCGCCCTATGCCTAGTTGTGAGGCAAGATATTCCACGGAGAGGTCGGTGTCGGCAAGGTGTTGCTCCACGAGGGTACGGAAGCGTTCGATAAACGACTTGTCGGCTTCGCTAGCCTCGGCACTAAGCGTGGCTGCCGCAGCGCCGCCCGTTTGGTCGCGGAAGAACTTTTGCATGCGGTGTCTGTTGTCGAGCAGATTGCGCAGTCGAGAGCGGAATATTTCGGGGCTGAAGGGCTTAGATATATAGGAATCAGCACCACTATTAAAGGCTGCAATGCGATCATCGTCCATAGCGCAGGCGGTGAGCATCATCACGGGAATGTGCGATGTTTGCCACTCCTCTTTTATATGGCGGCAACATTCGCGTCCGTCCATTATAGGCATCATCATGTCGCATACCACCACGTCGGGTAGCAGTCGGCGCGCCATTTCGAGTCCTTCCTTTCCGTCGGCGGCAGTTCTGACTACGTAGTCTTTGTGAAGAAGCAGGGTTATATAGGAGCGAATCTCCTCATTGTCGTCGATGATGAGCACGGTGGGGCGCTTGTCGTTATTGTCTGCTGTAGCTTGATCCGTGTCTTCAGAAAGAGCTTTCTCGACTACTTGATTGAGTGCCAATTGCGAGGTCAGTTGTGTCATAGAGTGCGAGGTCGTCATATCGTCGACTATGGGAGTGTCTTTCTCGTGCTGCTTTGTTTCGGCTTGAGCATTGATGGGCACGCTGACGATGAATCGTGTGCCTGTTCCGCGATTGCTCTCGGCCTTTACCGAGCCTTGCATGAGGTCGACGTAAGCTTTCACCGTGGCTAACCCAATGCCTGAGCCCTCGCGGGTGGCATCTACTTGGTAGAAACGATCAAAGATGTGGGGCAGTTTGTCTGCATCAATGCCTTGTCCCGTATCTTCCATTACGAGCTGGAGTTGAGACTGGTGGTCAGTATCAGTGGAAAGGCTAGCCGTAACGCTGATGTGGCCTCCCTCAGGGGTAAACTTGAATGCATTGGACAGGATGTTGTAGATGATGCTTTCCATCTTTTGCGCATCAAGCCACCCTTGCGATGTTTCGCCTTCGGTGGGAAGTGCATCCATGTTCAAATGAAAACGCACAATGCGTTGGCGAGCCAGCGTGGCAAAGGGGGCGCACCATTGATGGATAGCTTCTCGCAGAGTGTAGCGTTGAAGATTGAGACGTAGTTGTCCGTTTTCAAATTTACGAAAATCGAGCGTTTGAGCCACAAGGCGCAACAGAATATCAGCATTTGCCTGCACCACGTGGAGCAATCCCTGCTGTTCTTCGGTCAGATTTTTAGCTCCTTGGAGTTGTTCTACGGGGGCGAGAATGAGTGTGAGCGGTGTGCGTAGGTCGTGCGATACGCCAGTGAAGAAACTAATCTTCGATTGTGTGGTCTCCTCGAGTTCTTTCGACATCCTTACCAGTTGGTCGCGCTGCTCCTCGAGCTTTTGTTTCTGTTGTTTTAGTTTATCGTTGCGCTGAATGGTGGAATAATATAGGCGTACGCCCATACACGTCATGGCTCCAATGAGGAGGATGATGACGAGGCAAGCCAGGAGCAAGAGCTTCTGCATGGAGTATCGAGAAAGGTATGCGTTCATCTTCTGCTCCATCTGGTCAATGCGTTTCTCGCTTTCGGCTATTTGCTCATACTGTATGCGGAAAATGCGTGCTGTGGAAGCATCGATTACGGCCGAGCGGAGCTTCGTGTCGCGCTTGTAAGGCTCGTGTCGCAAGATGTGCATCGCGGTCTGTATCACCTTGTCGCCCCCAGTGGGGTAGACAAAGGTGGCTTGAATGTCGCCCTGTTCCACATTGTCGAGTCCTCTGCCGGGCTGTGCTTGCCCGTCGATGCCTACGATTTTGATGTCGGCATGCCCTGCCCGCACTAATGCACGTCGTATGCGCACGCCTGTGCGGTCGTTGGGGGCGAGGATTACTTGGGGCACTGTGCCGGAGCGAAGCATTGAGTCGATCTGCGCCTCAATGCGAGGGCCTTCCCATCCCGACTCTACTTGGGCTATGAGGCGAATTTCGGGATGACTACCGATGATATCCATGAGTCCATTGTGGCGGTCGCGACTGACGCTCACTTTTCTTTGACCGACAAACTCGGCCACGGTGCCGCCTTGAGGCAGAAGTTTTACGAGGTAGGCTCCCACGTCGCGCCCAATGCTTCGATTGTCGGCGCCTACGTAGGCTGTGTAGTGGGGAGAAGTTACTCGGCGATCGGCCAATACCACGGGGATGCCTTGCTTCAAGGCTCGCTCTACAGCTGGAGCAAGGGCTTTCGACTCGTTGGGGATGACCACGAGGAGGTCTATGCCCGACTGGATGAGGGAATCGATTTGGCGGATTTGCTGGGCATTGTTGTCGTGAGCACAACGAATGTCGAGCTTCACGTGTTTATCGAAGTTGGCCTCGCGGCGCATCTCATGATTCATTTGGTCGTGCCAAATGTCGTGACTGCATTGCGACACTCCGATATGGTATTTCTTATTGCTTTCGCTGCATGCGCTGAGACATGCAGCGAGGAGCAAAAGATAGAAGATGGAGAGATACTTCTTCATTGTTAGGCAGGTAAGGAAAGATTTGCTGCGAAGTTACAAAAAAAGCGTGGAAAACCATATTTTTCACGTCTTAAGGCTTAAAAATGTAGTGCTATTAGAGTTAATAGGAATCCCCACGAAACATTCCGCCCCGACAGCATCACTGCTATCGGGGCGTTATGTTTCGTGGGCCGAGGTTGTCGGGCTGATGTACAACCCTATCTCATTTCCCACATGTGGCGGCAATCACTACCCGGGAATGACCCCGCCACTATTCTTTCCTTAACAACCTTTTCACCCGGGTAATCTAACCTAAACCTGTTTTACCTTTATGCTTTTTCTGATTTTAGAATGGTGAGTGAGTCTGTGGCTACGCTTGTGGGTAGCTCATGTGGAAACACTGTGGATAGATTGAGCGAGATGCAAGCCATGTGCCGTGGGACGTTGCGTGATGAATCGGTTAAGATTCTCTAGCTTCTTCTCGTTGGCCAACGGCCGCGAGAAAAATGCGTTTAGTTTTTGTGTGTGTTAATGGAGATACCCGTCTGCACATTCTTGCACGTGCATTGTGTGTGGCAGACGGCTCGCATCGCTTAATCACTGGTGCAAAGGTAGAGAGACTTTTGACTCTTTACAAATAATTTTGGGGCTTTTCTGTGTACATTTGATGCGTTTGCAACAAATTTGTTATACTTTGCAACATATCTTCACTTGTTTCGTGGATAAATGCTTGAAAAATAGATGCTTTTCGAGTGAAACGCGGGGGAGAATGAAGAAAATAGGCTTATTGCTTCGCCCAATAGTATCGCTGCTTGGAACGTGACTGCCAGAGGCTTGACCAAGACAAGGCATGAGGGAAGCAAAGTCCTCTATGTGGTCACCGCCACAAAGGTAGATGTCGAACAATGACTTGACGATTTCATCCCATTGGTAACCATTGTGCGCAGTACTGCGCAAGCTAAGCGTGTCATTGATTACCTTACCCAGTGAAAACTAGTCAAATAAGCGATTGACGAGATAAATCCCGCCAAAAGATGTGATTCTATCGGATTTAATTTGTAGCTTTGTCATATGTCAGCGAATACTTACTCGGTTGAGTTGCAGCACCAAGTTAAGTGAAAATCCTGACATATACAAGTCTTTGCAAACAAAAGTTTGTCAAGGACTTGCATTTATAACAAATAATTAAGCTGCGAATTTAAGATGTAATCTTGACAGCCATATGCGTAGAATAATACTCTGTTTTATTTCCTTTCTAATTTGCTGGCATTGTTATGCGCAATTAGTATTTAAAAAGTTTGTGCCCACCACCTATACTCCGCAGACCTCGGACAATTCTATTCTTCAACGTTCTCTTGAACGTATAGAACAACGAAGAATAGAGGCTGAAAACCTCCTTAGCCAGTTACGCTCATTATGTACAGAAACAGCTTCCCAGATTCCGCCATCTGAAAGTTTATGGTTCAAAAATTACTGTGATTCGCTATGCAATAAAGTAAGCTCTCAAATACAAATTGGCAACACCGAAAGTGCAATTCGACTTGCATATGACTATATGTCCGATCTTCGTATGGAAAACAAACAAGTCCGATATCGGATAGATAGTTATAAGCAGTATTGCAGTGATATGTATAGCCATGGTTTGTACAACTATAAAAACGGTAAGGTTACACAAACCACGTATGAATGGTTTTGCATAACCAATCCATACATTTTTAATCCTAAATACAATGCGGAAGGTATCTTAGTCGGATATAATCCCGTTCAGGTTGTCTCATATTTATATCCCAATATTAATTGGGATGAGATGTATCAATTCGTCACATCTCAAGGACGAACAAAAGAAGATATTGAACGAATGTGGTTCCAGTATTTCAATTGCAACCCAGATAGAATATCGTCCTTATTTCAGGAATTTAATGTGACGAAATTCTGCTATGAATATTTCTTATCCATACGTGACAATTCAGACATAAGTCAAGCAGATAAAGAAAATCTTGCTAAAGAGATAGCCAAATATAATGCAATCTTATCAGATGCGAACGGAGCAATTTCTTATGATGCCTACATTGATAATTTAAAAAGTCAACTTGTCGTAGAACCTCCCAAAAGTTGTAGAAGGACTTCCGGAACAACAAGTAAAAAAGGGACTTCAAAAAAGTCTTCCCCTCGCAGAAAATAACCACGTCTTTTCAGACCTCATACGGAGTCCATAATTTCGCTGAAAATATCAGCAAGTTATGGACTCTCTTAATTTCCTCAAATCCGCAACTAAGCCCTTCAACGTCCTTCTTGTGTGTACAAGTTCTCTCATTCCTAAATTTGCAGATAAATTCCGCCAAAAGATGTGATTCTATCGGATTTAATATGTAACTTTATCATATATCAGCGAATACTTACTCGGTTGAGTTGCAGCACCAAGTTAAGTGAAAATCCTGACATATACAAGTAATTAAGCTGCGAATTTAAGGTTGCGGGAAAATACGAATGTGATGAACAATCGTACTTTCCCATCTTTCACGGGCTACGGACGCACCATAGCTTCTAGAGTGCTTTCACATCTCATTAAGAAAAAAATAATAGAGAAAAAAGATGCTTGAATACTCCTTAACTCCTTATGTGCTTTTGAGAGCAGAAAAATAATTATAAAGGAGGGGAACTTTTGGCATCCATGCTCCCTTCCGTGCAATACCTAACAGCCTCCATCTACTTTTACCATTAGGACTAAGAGAAGGGGATTTTGAAGCAAAAAAAACGCGCCATGGAAAATCATGGAAATCTCAAATCCGCAACAACAGGGAATCAGTTGAAGAAAATCTGATATAAGAAGCAATCTCTGCAATAAATCCAAAAGATTGGGTTAAAAATAGTGGCCATAGCGCCCAGCGTTGGCATTACCCCAAACGAGAAATTATTTAAGTTTCGGATTTAGTATGAGCGGCATTGGGCTTTTATCGTCATTATCGGCTGCGTCTCAGCAATGCAAGCAAGCTTGATTGCTTATCGTTCTGTTCCGAAATCATCGTATGTCCATCTTGAAATGAGGATTCTTTGCTCTACCGGACGGCAGCGGTAGCTCTACCGGACGGCAGTGGTAGCTTTACCGGACGGCAGTGGTAGCTCTACCGGACGGCAGCGGTAAAGCTACCGAACGGCAGCGGTAGAGCAAATGATGCTCATCCAGCGACGGTAATAGCTTCGTTCGCTGATGGTAAGATGAAGTGTTACGTATGAAATTGCTAAGGAATTTAAGTTCCGGATTTAGTATGAGCGGGCTGAATTATCGGCTGCGTCTCAGCAATTCAAGCAAGCTTGATTGCATTAGACTTGCACGATAATTCAGCCCGTCCATCTTAAATCCGAAATAAAGATGAGTATTCCCAACCACATGCCCGCGAGATAAGGAAACGACTTTCTTTAGAGAAAAGTTGAGGAAATTATTCTCATCTAATCTAACAATGAGCGACATGCCTTTTCTCATGTACTATGCGAAAGTGCTGTTAGCTGGATTTTAAATCACTCCAGCCTCGACCATTCTCACCACGCGCTCCGTGTATCGGTCGTCGCCATCAGGGTCGTATTTTTTGTTTAGACTATTGCCAAATAGCACGGCGATACCTTGGTAAAGATTGGCTTTGAACGGACCGATAAAGGCTTTGGCAATGGCATAGCCCGTCTGGTTGCACTCTCGATTTACTAGCTTGATGAGTAGGCGACCTTGTGAACGTGTGAGCTTTTTGAGGGCAGGACCATATTGCTGCTTTAGGCCGCGTTCCACCGATTTGATATGCTCATCGCGCGAACGCTTGTCGGGAAGTTGGTCGAGCACTTCCACTGTCTCAATGATGGTGAGCTTGGCTAGTTTGGCCCAAGGAAGCACCTTCTTTACGTTGTAGACTAGGCGGTTGTACTCTCGGCGCTCCTTATCGTTCTTAAATGTGAGTGGCGCATATTTGGGTAGGGCGGGCATGATGATGTGGGGGATGGTGTGACCCTTATATTGCGTGGAGCCTACCTGCGTCATGATGGGCACTTCTACCTCTTGCACGTCGTCTTTATTGGCAGACGGAGAAGAGTCGGCACTTTGAGCGTGGAGCGTGATGAATGCGATGGCGCAGACCAAAAGGCATAGAATACGATGTGACATAATAAATGGGAAATGGCTAATTGCGCTACAAAAGTACGAAGATATTCACTTGAGCTACGTTATTATATATTAAAGGAATGGGATTTTCCCGAAAAAAACCGTTACTTTGCAATAGAAGAGGGTTAACTTATCCTTTAACTTCCTAAGATAACGTATGGTAAGAGCAGTCAGGAGAATGATTCATGAATTGCCGAATATCAGCTTATCTTAGGTAAAAATGAAATAAAAACTATGGCAAGAAAAGACAAATCTAGCAATAAGGGGACACGGCTCAAGAAGAAAGCTGTATCGCAAATGCTCGTCGACTTGTTTAATGCACACCCTGAACAGGAGTACGATGTGAAGGATATTTTCGCTATGCTTAAGGCTTCCAATCATCCGGCCAAGATGATTGTGATGGATGTACTTTCCGACCTTGTGCTCGACGACTATATATCTACCGATGGCAATGGTCACTACCGCAACGCTGTGCGCTCTAACGTGATGGAAGGCACCTTCCAGCGTAAGCGCAATGGGCGTAACTCATTTATTCCCGACGATGGGGGAAAGAGCATCCTCGTGTGTGAACGCAATTCGCTTCATGCCCTTGACGGCGACCGCGTGAGGGTGACCATGTTGGCACGTCGCGCCGGACATACTCGTGAGGCCGAAGTGACTGACATATTGGAGCGTGCTAATGATACTTTTGTGGGCCAGTTACAGGTGGAGCGTGGATATGGCTTCCTTGTGACGGAGAGCCGCTCGCTAGCTACGGATATTTTTATTCCGAAAGATAAGCTCGGCGGAGGTAAGAATGGCGACAAGGCTGTGGTGAAAATTATCGAATGGCCTTCCGACTCGAAAAGCCCTATCGGTAAAGTGGTGGATATTTTGGGAAAGCAGGGCGAAAATAATGCCGAAATGCATGCCATTCTAGCACAGTATGGCCTTCCTTATACTTATCCCGAGCGTGTGGAGAAAGCTGCCGAGGCGTTGAGCCCTGATATTAGCCCAGAGGAAATAGCTCGTCGTGAGGATTTCCGCAACGTAACCACCTTTACCATCGATCCCCACGATGCCAAAGACTTCGACGATGCCCTTTCTATCCGTGAACTGCAGAAAGGACTTTGGGAAGTGGGCGTACACATTGCCGATGTGTCGCACTACGTGAAGGAAGGCGATATTATAGACAAGGAGGCAGAGAAGCGTGCCACGAGCGTCTATCTTGTAGATCGTACCATCCCGATGCTACCCGAGCGCTTGTGTAACTTTATCTGTTCGCTACGACCTGATGAAGAAAAGTTGGCCTACTCCACGATCTTCCACATGAACGAGAAGGGCGAGGTGGTAGATTGGCACTTGGCTCACACCGTGATAAAGAGTAATCGTCGCTTCACTTACGAAGAGGTGCAGTATATCCTCGAGCGCAATGGTGTGGCTTCTGAGGCCGATCTCAATCTGCCTGGCGACCACCCGGAAGCTCTTCCTGCTGGCACAGAACCCGAAGGAGAGTATGCTCACGAGCTTATTCAACTTGATAAGTTTGCCAAGATTCTTCGTAGCAAACGTTTTAAGAATGGCTCCATAGGGTTTGATCGCTCTGAGGTGCGTTTTGAAGTGGACGAAAAGGGGCATCCCATCTCTACTTACGTGAAGGTGGCTAAAGATGCTAACAAACTCGTGGAGGAATTTATGCTCCTTGCCAATCGCAGCGTGGCACAGAAGATTGCCGTCGTAGCAAAGGGAAAGAAACCCAAGACTTTCGTATACCGTATTCACGATGTGCCCGACCCCGAGAAGATGGAAAAGCTCAGTGCATTCATTGCTCGCTTCGGCTATAAGATTCGCACTGATGGCACGAAGCAAGAGGTTTCAAAGAGTCTGAATCGCTTGCTTGCCGACGTGAAAGGGAAAAAGGAAGAAGAAGTGGTGGAAATGGTGGCCTTGCGTGCCATGATGAAAGCTCGCTATAGCACGCATAATATTGGTCACTATGGCTTGATGTTTCAATATTACACCCACTTTACATCGCCCATTCGTCGTTACCCCGACACTATGGTGCACCGCCTCCTTACTCGCTATTCCGAGGGCGGCCGTTCTGTAAGTGAGAAAAAATATGAAGAGCTTTGCGAACATTCTTCAGACATGGAACAACTTGCCGCCACTGCCGAGCGCGCTAGCATTAAATACAAGCAAGTGGAGTTTATGGGCGACCGCATTGGTCAAGAGTTCGATGGCACTGTGAGCGGTGTGACAGAGTTTGGCCTTTACGTAGAAGTGGATGAGAACTCTTGCGAAGGCATGATTCCTTTGCGTCTATTGCTCGACGATTATTATGAGTTCGATGAGCGCAACTTCTGTCTCGTAGGTCGTCGTTTCCACAAGCGTTACGCTTTGGGTGATAAAGTGCGTATCCGCGTGGAACGTGCCAACTTGGAGCGTCGTCAACTTGACTTCGCTCTAGTGGAGGAAGGTCAGGATGGCGCTACTCCCGCTGCTACTCTTCAGCCCGCTACCTTCGGCAAGAGTAAAGGTAAGGGTAAGAAAGGTGGTCGCCGAGGCCGTGGAGCAAAGCGAAATGGAAAGAAATAAAACGCTACTCTGAACGTAAATGATATATGGGTGGTTCTCTAAATTCTGAAATTTGTGGTACCAAATCGCACATCAGAATTTATAGAACCACCCATATAGAATAAGCCCCAACCACAGGCAAACACACCTGCTGGTTGGGGCTTATTCTGTGTGACAAAGACACACTTCTATATCTCTGCCTCAAAACTCTTCACTCAGAATGGCCATATAAGGGGGACCACCGTGATGGTGATGATAAGGGATAGAATGTTGAGTGGTAGGCCAATACGTACGAAATCGCCGAAGCGATAGTTACCTACACCCTGTACGATAAGGTTTGTCTGGTAGCCGATGGGAGTGCTGAAACTCGACGAGGCAGCCATGCATATCGTGACAAAGAAGGGGATAGGGCTCACGCCCATGTGTTGGGCAATGCTTAGTGAAAGCGGAAAGGCTAGGGCAGCCGCGGCGTTGTTGGTCATGAGTTCGGTGAAGACATTGGTAATGATAAAAACTACGGCAAGCAACACGATGGGGCTGTAGCTATTGCTTAGCTCTACCGTAAATTGTGCCACAGCGTCGGCCATTCCTGAATTTTGCATAGCGCGGCTAATAGCAAAGGCCGAAGCAATGGTCACGAGAATGTCCCATGAGATAAACTTCGTATACTTCCGGGCAGGGAAGATGTTGAGCCATGCCATGATGATGGTTACAACGCTGACGAAGAAAAACATGTCGAGGTGCATGTTAGGTGCAGCCTCTCTCACGGCGGGAAGTTCGCCCACCGTGGCACCAATAATCATTAATACAAGCAATACGATGGAGAACCAACGCTTCCATTTGGGCATGCGGCTCGTTTGCTCATTGCCGTCGGTCACCATGAGGAAGAAGGAGGAGTCGCCCCAGTTTTTCATGAAGTCATCGTTGGCAAGGAGCACCAATGTGTCGCCTTCATGGAAGCGCTCGCGGCGCATATCGTGCATAATCATGGTTTCACCATTGCGCTTTAGTTCTAGAATGTCGGCGCCATACTTACGTTTGAAATCGAAGTCTATCACCTTGCGATTGATAGCAGGAAAACGAGCACCGAGTACTACTTCAATGCGTTTTAGTCCGAGCCCAAACTCTGTGGGAGAGGTGGACTCGCCGCGATCGGTGCGCTGTTCAGGAAGAAGTATTGGTGATACGAGCCACACATAAAGTAGCCCCACAATGGCTATTACTACACCTACTTTCCCTAATTCGAACATGGTAAACCCTGTATATCCTGCATCAATCACCATGCCGTGTACCACGAGGTTGGTGCTTGTACCTATTAGTGTACAAACGCCACCAAGAATCGTGGCATACGAAAGAGGAATGAGTAGCTTTGTGGCTGCCATGCCATGTCGCTCTGCCCAGCGCTTAATCATGGGCGCAAAGATGACCACTACAGGGGTGTTGTTGAGGAAAGCCGAGATGAAAGCCACCACGGGCAACATTCGCGACTGCACTTGACGTTCGCCTGCTCCTTGTCTCTTTGGCAAAAGTTTGCGCAGCAATGCTTCTAGCAATCCAGAGCGGCGTACTCCTTCGCTCACGAGGAAGAGCATCGCTACTGTGATCATGCCCTTATTGGCAAAGCCTTCAAGCATCTCTTTGGGAGAGATGATGCCAGCGCAAAGAAACACTACGGCTCCCGAGAATAGTACTAATCCCGGACGCATGCGGTCCTTAATCAAGGCCATCACCACTAGTGCGAGGATGATTATTACGAATAAAGTATGCATTATTTTAGGATAAACCAAGAATTGTGCAAGTCGCAGCTTATTTTACTACGAACCAAGGATTGTGTAAATCTTCCTTATTGTAAGTAAGGGGAAGGTCGGTCTGTGCATCCGTCACGGTGCATCCTGCAGCGAGGGCAATGGCGTGGCCTGCTGCGGTGTCCCATTCCATGGTGGGAGCAAGGCGTGGATAAATGTCGGCTTTACCCTCGGCTACGAGACATAGTTTGAGCGAAGAACCGGCGCTGACGAGTTCAAGGTCGGGGTGGTAGCGTCGGAGGTTGCTGATAAAGTTCTCTGTTTCAGTTGAGAGATGGGAACGCGAGGCCACCACGCGGTAGGGACGATTCTGATCAGCCCCCTTGAGCGGGAGTGACTGGGGCGCGCCTACGTGGAATGTTTCGGGGTCGACTTCGGCAGTGAAGGCTCCTTGTCCCACTTCGCCCCAATAGAGGCAGTTTTTGGCTGGTACGTAGATGACGCCCATCACGGGCACACCCTCGGTGACGAGGGCTATGTTTACGGTAAATTCATCGTTTTTCTTCAAAAATTCCTTTGTGCCATCGAGAGGATCGACAATCCACAGCGAACGCCAGTCTTTACGCTCTGCGTAGGGAATGTGGGCGCCTTCTTCACTCAGCAAAGGGTAGGGACTTGATGAGAGCGCCTCAGCAATGATTTTGTGTGAGGTCCGATCGGCTAGTGTGAGCGGAGAATTGTCACTTTTTCGTTCTACTTCCCAATCTAGGTCGGGGTGGGTATAGATGTGCATGATGGCCTTTCCCGCTTTAATGGCGGCTTCTATGATGGTGTCTGTCATTTCGGTAAAGTTTAATGTTGAGCACGAAGCTCTAGGTGGAGTGGTTTCTCATACCTATGTGATAGAGGTATAGGGTATGGGTGGCAAAGTTAGCTTTTCTTGTAAAAATAGAGGGATTTTGTGGTGCAAAAACGGGGTGTTAGTGTGTTAAATCGGCTGGTTTGTCGAGTTCTCTAGGGATGGAAATAAACTTTTTCTGAGTATGCAAGTCTTATCTATGTAGGGCAGAAAAGAAAACTAATGGCGCTGAAAGGAGAGCCTTAATGGCCTTTGCTCTGTTTTTCTATACATCATCTAATCATTTTAAATATACTCAATTATGAAACGTACTTTTTTGGTGCTTTTTGCAGCACTTACTTTGGGCTCCACATTGACAGTTCAAGCTCGCGACAAGAAAACGGATGGCGATAGTAAAGAACGCTTGACCAAGCAGGCTACTCGTATGGCATCCGAGCTAAAACTCGACGACAAAACACAAGCATGGTTCATACCACTTTATGCGGAATATCAAGACACGCTTCGCTCGCTGCGCCGTCCAGTTGAAATGCGTGCCCAGAGTAAAAAAGGAAAGGCTCGCAAGCAAGGTCTGGCTTCAGATGCGAATGGTCAGGCTCCCGATGTCAAAGGAAAAACACCTCAAGCTAAGTTGGGGCGTCTTCAGCTTACTGACGCTGAGGCGCTGCAGCGGATTGAAGAGAACTTTAGTCGCACAGAGTGCGAAGTAGCCCTCAAACGCGTTTACATGGCTCGCTTCCAAGAGAAGTTGACTCCGCAGCAGTTGTTTGTCATTTTCTGCCGTTCGTCTATGCAGCAGCGTCCACAGAAGGGACGTCCGCAAGGAGGCATGCAAGGCGGTGGACGCCCAATGGGTGGCTTTGGTGGACCGCAGGGAGGTATGCAAGGCGGCTTCGGTGGCGATTTCTAGAATCTAAGCGTGTACATTCTAATATAGGATGTGAAAGAACCATAGGCAGGTACGTGTATAGCCTGTATAGATAGGGAGAAAGGACAAAAGGCACTAAATAAATATTGCCTTTTGCCCTTTCTCTTTGTTGGCGCTAGTTCCTTTTCTTACAGGGAGCGGATCTGTATTTATTACCCGCAATCAGCGCAATACGAGTTTTATGCTTTGTAACTTTCCCTCGGCTGTGGTCAGCGTGGCCACATATGTGCCACCACTCAGATTGTTTAGATTTACGTTGCCTTGAGTAGCGGGAATGGCAGTGCGTAGTACCATGTGCCCGTCTGTGGTATAGAGCGTCAGTGTGCGCAGAGCCGACGGCTTAGCAAAGCGGTAAGTGAGTGTGCGACGATTTGTGAGCGAAAGCCACTCTGAGACAGTTTGTGCGGTGGTGATGGCTGAGGTAAGATCGGGATAAACGAAATTCTCATTAAACCCAACCACTCTTTTACCATCGGCATAGACTGTAATCTTGGCCCAAATGTTGGAGTAGTCTCCCACATCGAATATGCTCTCCAACCGCATGAAGGCTTTGCTTCCTGGTTTGAGCGTCACTTCACGATTATCTTCCTCGTTAGTGGGAGGCTGACATTCTCCAGTGATGCCGCACCAAAGGAGCTTTTGATACTCCGTACACTTGACTTCTATCTTAAGCTTTACATTCTTGTCTGAGGTGTTGATAAATACGGGCTCTTCACTCTTTACATAGTATTGCTTATTCGTGCCGAAAGGATCGGGCTGAGCAGTGAAAGTTAGTGTAGCACCATCTTTCACGGGCTCGCCTTTATAGTTTACGCTAATCTGTGCTTGCGCCTGTGCGATTACTAGAAATAGCAGAAAGGGGAGAACCTTTTTCATAGGGGTATGTGTGTTGTTTTTATTGTTGTTGGGGAATACCTTATTATATACTACTGAGAGAAGTACAGCCTTGTTCCTTTATTCTGTTGCTTCCTTTGCCTTGAGCGGAATTTCCTCTGCTTGCATCACTTCACCAGTATCGTCGCGAGTGACGAAAGCCACGATGTGCATATTCTCGGGCGCCCATTTTGATTTTAACTCTGCTGAAAAAGTGCGTGTCTGCGACTTGGTCTTGCTCAGCGTGCAGGGTTCGCCATTGAGTGGCGTGAGCGCGGTGCGAAACACGTGGTTGTGCTCATAGTCAGCCTTGAATCCCTCGTAGGGCACAATCTGTCCCGCTATAATGTGACTTTCCGTGAGCCACACGTGAAGGTGAGTATTTATCGTCTGTAAGGTGCTGCCTTGCAAGTGTATCGTGAAGTGTATGGTTGGCTGTGCTTCGTTGTCCGTAGCCTTCGTGTACTTCTCGCTGACGATGCTGATTGTGGCTTCTGGTTCCACGAGAAGGCGCTTCAGTGTTAGTCCCATCCACTCATTGAACTTGACGTATGCTCCACTGCGGTCGATGCTTCCCTGTGGGTAACTTTCGTTTTGCGGAATAAATATCTTATTGAGCGCTTGGCTCTGAGCATTGGCAAGCCCTATGGGACTATCGTCTTCGCTCACGCAGAGTGAGCCTCCATGAAGTGCTACTACGATGGCACGTCCCTCGCCAAAAGTTTGCTGAATGAGTGCGGCCTCTTGTGCAGCTAAGGGGCAGTTGACGCAGCGTTGGCCTGTAAAGTCCTCAATTAGCACATTCCTAGAGGTCTGCAGTAGCACTTCGTCGATGGTCACCTTTTTCTTTCGGTCATTCTCATCAGTTTCGTCGCAGGCGGTGAATCCTAGGACCATTGTGAGCAGCGTAAGGAAAATGTATAGCGTTCGCATAGTGTTTCTTAGAAATTAAATGAGTAGGAAATCATTAGCCCCTTTGAAGCAGGCACGTACCGGCACACACCTCCCGAGCAGTTGTAGCCTGCATCTGTCTTTCCGTAACTTAGCTGAAGACGGTGGGCATGGTGGGTGTAGGTGGTACTGATGGTGAAGTAATGAACGCTGTTTTCGGGAGCGTCTTCCATCTCAATTCCGTAGGAGTCGTGCATGGGTACGTGTGCATTGAACTCATCGGAAATGGTAAACATGAGGCTGGGTAGGACGGAAAGTTCCAACAGTCCAAACCACCAATCTTTCTGGTCCTGGCGCGAATGTAAGTATTGTGCTTCGCCGCGCAGCGTGAGGCGGCGGTTGAATTGGTATTTGCCTTCGGTCACGAAGATGTGTGCCTTAACGAGTTTCTCGCCGTGGCCTTCCACTACTTGCTGATTGTAGCGCTGAGCAGAGTAGAGGAAATTGAGCTTTAGCTTAGGCGAAACCTTCTTTTCCACCTGTACGTTGATGTCTTGAAAATAGACGTCCTCTCCCATTTTGAAGAAGTGGGAGCGTGGTCCGTTGGAGCCCTCGCCCGTGCGTTCTTTAGTATTGACACACTGGTCAATACCTCTTACGTGGGAAAAATTGAGTTTCACCTGCGTGCCGTAGCGTCCTCCCAAAGGAGTGTGGCGTTTGAAGGTGTAGGAAACTTCGCCTTGAAAGGCCCATTCGCCGGGCACCACCTGAGTGGCGTAAGGGTAGTGGTTGGCCAAATCGTAGGTGTGCTGCATGGTGAATGGGGGAAGATAGTTGATGTAGCAAGCCGTGGCCGACTGCGGATCGCGCCGCGAGCGGAAGGCCATATCCTCGCTGCGCTTAGCTTGAAGCAGAAGGCTCATGCCGCGTTTAGAATAGGATCCTGAGAGTAGCAGCGTCTGTCCGCGATTGTATATGTAGTTATTGAGCGCAGAGGGGTCTTGGCTCTTCCATGCGTATTCTGCGAGGAAACTATAGGGGCCTTTCTGCAAGTTGGCGCGAGCATCGAATGCGGCTACATTGTGCGGGAGCTTTAGTTGGTAGATGGTGGGGGTATGGTCTGCGTCGGGAAATGATAAATCGGGTAATTCTGCTAAGAACTTTCCAGTCTCCGTCTTCGCATAATGATTGCTCACGGCTGATAGTCCTAGTGTGAGGCGTGTATTGCTCTCATCCATGCGCTTGACCCATTGGTCGATGCTCAACTCAAGATCTCCACCCCATGTCCAAGGCGAGGATGAATCGAGATTGCGGTGGTGCCAATAATAGCGTTGTTGTCCGGCTAGAAGTTTCAGACTGAGACCTTTGAATGGCTTCAGCGTTGCTCGTACGCCGCGCAGAGAATTGTCGATCCCGATCGAACGGTCTTCGTAGGCTCGCAATACGAGGCCCGAACCGAATTGTTCGTAGTAGTCGCCCAATGTCAAATCGCCCCATTGCGTACTTCCTTTTACATAAAAATAGGGGATGCCCCATCCCTTAAACTCTGGCTCGTAGCCCAAGAGAGGATGTTCTAGGTATTCCAATCGAGCACCAGCTTGAAAGTGGCGGCTCTGTAGCCACAAGTCGGCATAGGTGTTGGTCATGAATTTGTCATCGTACTTACTTGTGCCAATCTTTCTGTCTTCCGATACGAGGGTGAGTATGTCGGTCTGCAAACTGCCGTGGAGTGTCAGTTTGTCTTTCTCCTCTTCAGATTCTTGCGTATTCTGTGCGCGGAGTTGAACCATGCATGATGGTAGGGACAGAATGAGCAGACTTAGGACATAATAGAGTTTCTTGAAGTACATGGATATATGTGAGAGTTGTCGTTTCTGAATTGGTTGTGTGGGGAAGAAGATGTGTGCAAAGATCGAGTAGTTTTTAGATGCGAAAAAAAAAGAGTGTATATGTTGTACACTTTTTCTTTCTCTCCTTATGAGGAATGTTCTACCATAGAACATCTTTATTTTTCCCTCTCTTTCTCGAGTGTTCTTACCACTTCGATGAGATGTTGCTCGCTGCCTTCGGTGTAACCGCTGTGGCTCTCGACAATTTTGCCTTCACCATCGATGATGAATACGTGGGGGATGAGGTTTACTCCCATGGCTCGACGAAAATCACCATTAGGGTCGAGCAACACTTGGTATTCCCAACCCGCGGCATTCACCATAGGCTTTACCTTGTGGACATTCTGTGCTTCGTCTATACTCACAGCAATGAGGCGTACGCCTGTCTCGTCTTGCCAGTCGGGGTAGACCTCGTTGATGGCTTTGAGCTCGCGATTACATGGCTTACACCAGGTGGCAAAGAAACTGATAATAAATGGGCGTCCATCGTTGCTGAGGGTGGCGGTATCAATGGTCTTTCCATCAATGTCTTTGAGTTTTACAGAGGGAATTTGAGCACATATCATTTGTACACTGCATACAAGTACAATCACAAGTATTGCCCGTTTCCAAGCTGCCGTGTAAATACTCTTTGGAGTGAAATGTTTCATTTTGGTTGATTTTATCATCGAAGTGTAGGCTAGGCGTAAGTCATTTAGGCATTTTCCCAATATTTTTCGCGTGGCAAAATTACGTTTTTCAACTGTGCCTACCAATGTCTCGATAATAAAAAAGCCTAATTTATGGGCTTCTGGACGTTGGTAGTCAAGCAGAATGCGTAAATTTGTAAGCCGAAAAACAGAACGGACGAATCGGTTAATGGGTGACGGGTAGAGGGTGAATGAATAAGTTTGTGCTGCCTCTTAATCTCATCCGAATAAAATGTTTAGCCAAAGCAGTCTGAAAGGCTAAAGAGATTCTTAATTAAGAAGAATTCTATCCGTTGTCTCGTCTTAACAGTTATTTTCTTTCAAATTCTAGGTAAATATGCGAAATACATCCTCCCTACGTTACACCACCTTCCACGTGAAGCAGCCCGTGATGCTGCTCGAGTTTATCGAAAAAGCCTTGCAAGGTATCAGTCACAGTCGTGCCAAGGCCATCCTCAGTGGGGGCGGTGTACGCGTGGATCATAAAAACACCCATCAGTTTGATCTCCTGCTTCAGCCCGGTCAGCTAGTGGAAATCTCGAAGCGTAAGCCCAGAGGAGAACTCCAGTCGAAGTTTGTCAAGATAGTCTACGAAGATCCGCAGATTATCGTCATCGAAAAAGCTCCTGGCATACTCTCTATGGCATCTTCGCACCACGCTTTCTGTGTGAAGCAAGTGCTTGACGACTATTTCCATCGTACCCATCAGAAGTGTACGGCTCACGTGGTGCATCGTCTCGACCGCGACACCTCTGGTCTGTTGGTCTATGCCAAGACCCTTGAAGCTGAGCAGATATTAGAACACAATTGGCACGACATTGTGACAGACCGCCGATATATGGCGCTCGTTTCTGGCGTATTGAATCAAGAACGTGGAAGTGTGGAGAGTTGGCTAAAGGACAATAAAGCTTACTTCACCTATTCTTCACCCACAGACAATGGTGGAAAATATGCTCTCACCCACTATCGTGTGCTCCGCACCGATGGCAGCCATTCGCTCGTAGAGCTCAAGCTTGAAACGGGACGAAAGAATCAGATTCGTGTGCACATGCAAGATCTTGGCCATCCCGTATGTGGCGACATTAAGTATGGTAATGGAGACAACCCTATAGGACGCCTTGCCCTCCATGCCTTTCGTCTCAATTTTTATCATCCTATTACGGGCGAGCCGTTACGCTTCGAGACCCCCGTACCCAAGGCTTTCAAAGCCGCATTGAAAGGCTCTATCTAAAAATCATAGGTTTCATAGAGAATTGCTCAAGCAAGGTTGGTCTAGCTCCTCGCTCCCCTATACACTTAATCTTTTCCAATATATGCGCTCCATCTCCGTAGTCCTTCCTTTGGCTCTACCCACTACCTATAGCTATTCGCTTCCCCCCGCGCTGGAGGAACGAGTCTGTATTGGGTCGCGCGTTGTTGTGCAGTTTGGGGCAAAGCGTTATTATACAGCCATTGTTAGCGCTGTGTATGCAGAAGCACCAAGAGGAAAAGAGCAAGAAAAAAAACTAAAACCCATTACCGATGTGGCCGATGTGGAGCCTATCGTCTTGCCCGATCAGCTCCGCTTTTGGCAATGGATGGCACAATATTACATGTGCACGCTGGGTGAGGTGATGAAAGCTGCCTTGCCCTCTGGACTCAAGCTTGAGAGCGAGACACTTTTGGTGCGAAATCCCGATTTTGACGTAGAGGTTCTCTCTCCCACAGAACGCGAGCTTTATCATGCGCTCGATGCCGAACGCGGTTATACTCTCCAGGCTTTGGAGAAAGAACTTCATCGCGGTGGGCTTATGCGGCAGGTGCGCGAACTTATGGAGCTTGGAGCGATTAAAGTGCGTGAAGCGCTGACCCAAGGTTTTAAGCCACGCACGGAACTATATGTGAGGCTCGTGGAAGAGCATGCCACAGAGGAGGGGGTGCATTCTTTGCTCAGTTTATTGAAGCGTGCTCCTGCTCAAGAAGCCCTCTTTCTTCGTTATCTCGACCTTGCTCAAGCGCATGCCGCCCTCACACTGCGCAATGCGGCCCTTTTAAAGCCTGTAAGCCGTAAGGCTCTCTGCACGCAGCCCAACGATGGTGCCGCTCTGGCTGCCCTACGTAAGCGAGGAATCCTCGAAACGTATGAGGTGGAGACAAGTAGGCTGCAGCGACCTCTATTGGGCAAGGCTGCCTCCGTGTTGCCTAAGCCTCTTAGTATTGACCAGCAACGAGCTGTGGAGGAGATAGAGCAAGTATTCACTGATCGACAAGTGTGTTTGCTTCACGGCGTGACATCTAGCGGCAAGACGGAGGTGTATATCGAACTCATACGTCGTATTCTCGAAAAAGGTGAACAGGTGCTCTTCTTAGTGCCCGAAATAGCTCTTACTACACAACTTACTACTCGATTGAACCGAGTGTTTGGAGCGCAGATGGGGGTGTATCATTCCAAATTCCCTGATGCCGAACGTGTGGAGCTATGGAAACGTCAACTCTCAGACAATCCTTTTCCGCTGATTCTAGGTGTGCGCTCGTCGCTCTTCCTTCCCTACAAACGCTTAGGGCTTGTCATCGTGGACGAAGAGCATGAGACTAGCTATAAACAACAAGATCCCGCTCCGCGCTATCAAGGACGCGATTCCGCCATCATGTTGGCTCGTCAGCTAGGTGCCAAGGTCCTGTTGGGAACGGCCACACCCGCCGTGGAGACTTATCATAATGCCCTCACCGGAAAGTATGGAATCGTCAGCATGACGCAGCGCTATGGTGGCGTGCAGTTGCCTCAAATAGTGGTAGAAGATATCAAGGAGTTGCAGCGAAAAAAGTTGATGCAGTCGCCCTTCTCACCGCGTCTCACGGAGGAGGTGCGTCGTGCGTTGGCTCAAGGCGGACAGGCTATCCTTTTCCAAAATCGTCGCGGTTATTCGCCTGTGTTGGAGTGTCGCACGTGTGGATGGACGCCTCGATGCACCAAATGCGACGTGAGCCTCACACTTCATCAGCGACTAGGAAAATTGGTGTGTCACTATTGTGGAGCGCAATACAATATACCCACGCATTGCCCTGCCTGTGGCGGCAACGAACTTCGCGACCAAGGCTATGGTACGGAGAAGATTGAGGCAGAGGCTCAACGCGTATTTCCCGATGCCCGTATAGAGCGTATGGATCTCGACACAACTCGTTCGCGAACGGCCTACGAGCGCATTATTGAGCGCTTTGCTTCGGGCGAGTCGAATCTGCTTATCGGTACGCAGATGGTCACGAAAGGACTTGATTTCGGCCGAGTGCGTGTGGTGGGAATCCTTAATGCCGATCAAATGCTCTCTGTGCCCGACTTTCGTGCAACGGAACGAGCCTTTCAAATGCTCTCACAAGTGGCAGGTAGGGCGGGCCGACGCGGCGACCGTGGTTTAGTAGTGCTCCAAACGCGCCAGGCCGATAATCCTGTGATAAACCAGGTGGTTCAAGCTAACTATCTTGCGCTTTACCATGACCAAATGGCTGAGCGTAAAACCTTCCATTATCCACCCACCTATCGGCTTATTACGGTCTATTTGAAACACCGCGACGATGCCGTGGTGGATCATGCCGCTCAACATTATGCTGCTCTTCTTCGTCCCTTCTTTCACGACGACTTGCTAGGGCCGGATCGTCCTGTAGTGAGCCGTGTGCAACTACAGTATATCCGCAAACTTATGGTGAAGATTCCACCCACGCTTTCGTCCATGAGTGTGCGTCGCTCCCTTCTCTCTGCTCGCGATGTGTTACACGAATATAAAGTGTATAGAGGGGTGACCGTATATTTTGATGTGGAATGAGAATGTTCGTGTGGCTAGGTTTGTAAGCAAAGGGGTGGTGCAAGTGTTGTAGATTAAGTGTTGGTATCTAGCCCATCCGAGCGAAAGTTCTGCGTATCCCTCTCAAGTAGAGGGGGCTAAGTATCGTCCACATAGCGTGAAATATTCTCCTGCATCTAGTGTAATTTCCCCATAAATATAATTATCCTCTTCGTGTCTCTTCCTTTAACGTTTTACGTATACCCTCTTCCGTTGGAGGGATAAGGCGAAATCTTTCTTGCTTTTATGATAAGATCCCTTTCCATTCTAATCCCCACCCACAACCACCGTTGTGCAAAGCTTGTCAGAACGCTGCAGATGCAGGCCGAGAATGTGGACGGATTGCGATATGAAATCATCGTGGTTGATGACGCTTCGACCGATGCTGGCGCTGTGCATGCCAATCGCGTGGTGCGTGAGTGGAGCAGTTGCTGTCTCATTGAACTTACAGAAAACATCGGACGCAGCCGTGTGCGCAATTTCTTAGCTCGTCAGGCACACTATACAACGCTTCTTTTCCTCGATTGCGATGTGCGAATTGTCCGTAAAGACTTCCTCCTCCACTACCTTTCGCAGGAAGAGGAGGAGGAAGTAGCGTATGGTGGTGTGACTATATTGCCCGATGAAGCCCTTTCCCATAATCTTCGTTATCGCTATGAACGGGCATGTTTGGCAAAATTCTCCGTCGAAAGGCGTAGGGTGGCTCCGTATCAGAGTTTTCGTACCACCAACTTCCGCGTGCAGCGCGAAGTGATGCTACGTGTGCCTTTTGATGAGGGCATAGAAAGTTATGGTTATGAGGACGTGGCTTGGGGGCGAGCCTTGCAAGCCGTAGAGATAGGTATTGCTCATACCGACAATCCTGTGGCGGTGGACGATTTTGAAGAGAATTCTTCTTTCCTTCGTAAGACCACTGAGGCTATGCATACGCTCAGCCTCTTGCGTCACGAGATGGAGGAGTATTCTCAGATTGTGGCACTCGCTTCTCGTCTCGAGCGATGGCACATGGTGGGGATGGTACGTAGGTTTTATTCTCTTGTCGAGCCCCTAATTGTGCGCAATCTCGAGGGGACGACTCCTAAGGTCGCTATTTTTCAGCTATTCCGCCTCGGCACGTTTCTGAAAATGGCGAGGGAATAGCCTTGTTGCTAGGTAATGATATACCTATTACTTAATAATAGTAACTCTTACTTTTTTACAATCACCTTCTTTCCTCCCTTTGTGATGTATACGCCAGGGGCTGCGGGGATTTGTATGCGGCGTCCGTTGAGGTCGTAGAGGGGAACTGCGGTTGTGGAGCTTGCAGATGAGGTGTCAACTACTGTGTTAACCTCGTGAATGCCTGTAATCTCGGGATCGAGATAGCTGAAGGAGATGATGCCTTCGGGCGAAAGGGAAATATTGTAGATAGGCTTGTTAAGCCCATTACCAGTAAATACGGAGGTAGAGGGAGTGGTCATATCTGTCAGGGAAGTGTTGTTGATGTTGAGGCCAGGGTAGAGGTCGGACTGATAGCCTTTCCAAAAATTTGCCCAAGTCATATCTCCAGAACGTGAATTCCCTTCGAGCACATTGTCGGCAGGAACAATCTGCACGCGCTGATGATCTTGCTCGGTGTTCACCGTATTGGCATTCCATATCGATGCTTTATAGTCAACATGTGTCACGAGCATGCCTCGTCCCATAAGGGCAGAATACCATGTGGAGGGGGCACGATTTTCGAGAATGTAGTATTCTTGGGGGTTGGCCTCGTTGCGTAGTACGTAGGCTCGGGTACCTTTTGTTCCGTGAGGGCTGTCGAGGGGAATGAGTTTGGCATAGCATGCTTCATCCGTGAGTTCCTCTACGGGAAGCCAGCCCATCCATGCACGTTCGTAGGCCGAATAGGGCGAAGGACAATAACCATTTTGGAAATATTGGCCATAGTCCATGAGATCCCAATAGCCTAGGGTTTTGAATTTATTAGAGCCTTTCGTGTTGTAGAGGTCGGGGAATCCTAGGGCGTGGGTGAACTCGTGAGCATAGAGACCTACCGACTCAAAATTTCGTCCGAGAATATCGTTCTTTGAAGATCCGTATTTTTGCATGAGTTCGCTTCCCATGAAGTACGATTGTACTTTGCTTGTGCCTCCATTGACCGAGAAAGATGATTGGCTGAACTTGGCCCAAAGATAATCCTCGCTACCATCTTCGAACGAAGATTGTTCGCCAGGTCCGGCAAACATGAGGATGACGATGGGGATATTCGTAGTTTCTGGGGTGCGGAAGGGAGCAAAGTTGGCCACGGCCGAAGCTTTCTCGAGGGCTTCTCTCACGAAGGTTGTACCTTGGGCATCGATAACGGAACCATTATTTTTGCCGTAGTAAGCACGCTCGTGGTCGAGTTTTACGCGGGCTATCACCTTGAACCTGGGCTTAAATAGACTATCGCTTTGGGCGATAAAATAGTCGCGCACTGAGCCACAGGAAAAATCTTCGTCGTGGTAACCAGTTTCGTTGAAGAAACGGTCTACCTTGGTCTCCGTGGTGATGGTGTCGCAGAAGGCAACGTCGGAAAATTCTACCATCACAACGGGTAGGATGGGACTCCCAATGCTCTTCACTACGCCATTGGCCGATAGTCCGTATTGCCCGAGCCCCGTGGGGGTGGAGCTAGCGAGCGATTGCGGTTTCATGTTGGCCGAGAGCGAAGTCACGGGTGTGGGCGGATAGAGCGTAGCGAGTAGGTCGTTAGCTTCTGTTGCTGTGAGAAACTCTTCCTCAGCAGATGCTGTTTTAAGACGCTGTTGTAGAGCGGTGGATAGCATGTCGGAGGCTAGCGTGGTAGAGGCTACTAATCCCGTGGCACTGCGGCGTGCATAGTAAAAGTTACCATCTGCGGCGGGTAGTATGGCTCGGCCGTCGACGGTGGAGTAGACGTAATATCTTCCATTGCCCACAGAGTGAACGCTAAGGCTCTGTCCGTTGGGTTGTTGGTGGAGGAAAGTGCGTCGCACGGGGAAGGTGGCATGAGCTGTTGTGCCTACCATGAAAGAGAGGAGAAGGGTGAAAAGGAGTTTTTTCATTTTGGGGGTGAGTGCTTATTGTATATAGAAAAATTAGGCCGCAGCGGATGAGTGTAAAAGCGTGCCTTATTTGTCTGTACGTTCTACGATAATCTGTGCTTTGTCTACTTTAATGACGCGTATAGGCGTGCCAGAGTTGATAAACTCTCCCGACGACTTTACTTCCACCTGCTTGCCTTCTATCTCTGCATTGCCTACGAGAGCTAGTCGAGTGATGGCTCGGCCTTCGTTGCCCACCTTGACAGAGAGTTGCTCCGTAGTGGCATTGGTGCTGTCAATAGAGGTATTGAGGCTCATACGGTCGAAGGTACGTGAGTTGGCCACAATGTAGAGCATTAGCACGAGTAAGAGGATGGCCACGACTACGGCGATGCATGCCCACGAGAATCCATAAGCGTTGTAGATTAGTATAGCATCTACCACGGCGCATACGATGGAACCTATTCCAGCGAAACCGAAGCCTGGGAGAATGAATATCTCAAGAAGTCCGAGCACTAGGCTCAGTGCGGCAAGGATGATAATGAGTGTCATGGGATGAGTAGAAATTTGAGGTTTTTTAAGAAGGCTCCTGCTCGTTTCGAGGGTGAACGGCTAATAGGCAGCTCTATACTTTCCTTCCTCCTTATCATCCATCATGGATAAATAGGAGGCGTAGCGAGAGGGCGCTAGTTGATGGTCTTCGAGTGCTTGGAGCACAGCGCAACCAGGCTCGTGAGTGTGTGTGCAGTTGGAAAATCGGCAATCGGCCGAAATGCGGAAAATGTCGCGGAAATAGTGAGCCACCTCTTCGGGCTCCATGTTGAAAGTGCCAAAGCCCTTCACACCTGGGATGTCTATTAGTGCTCCGCCACCCTCGGGAAGTTCGAAAAGTTCGCTGAAAGTAGTGGTGTGCATTCCCGTGCCATGGGCATCTGAGATCTGAGCCGTACGCACGTGAGCCTCGGGTATGAGCAGGTTGAGCAGAGTTGATTTTCCCACTCCCGAGTGACCTGCAAGTAACGTGGTTTTTCCTTTTAGCATTTCGCGCAGAGGCTCTATTCCCTCGCCCTTGAGAGCGGAAAGTCGGAAACAAGAATATCCAATGTCGGAGTAGAGCGCATGCCAGTAGTCGAGTGTGGAGCGTTCTTCGTTAGAAAGGTCGTCCGTCTTGTTGAAAGCTAAGCATACGGGCACTCTGTAGGCTTCGGCCGAGGCTAGGAAGCGGTCTATAAAAGTGGTGCTTGTTTCGGGGCGTGCGATGGTGATCACGAGCAGAGCCATGTCTACGTTGGCAGCGAGAATATGGCTTTGTTTGGATAGGTTGGAGGCTTTTCGGATGATGTAGTTGCGTCGCTCGTCGATTTCGGTGATAAAGGCCGCTTCGCCAGTTTCACCGCTTTGCTCCTTGATGGTAACACCATCTCCCACGGCTACGGGATTGGTCGACCGTATGCCGCGAAGGCGGAAGTTGCCCTTCACTTTGCATTCTACGGCTCGTCCATCGTCGGTGCGTACGAGATACCAGCTACCAGTGCTTTTGATTACAGTTCCGTGCATAGACAGATATAAAAGTGCATAAGGCTCACAGGCTTACTTGGGAGCCTATAAGCCTTATGCATTCATTGCGTGTTATTGGGGGCTGACGGGGAGTTTTTGTTCTTAGGGTAGGGCAAGAAATACATACGTTTATCTCTGCCTACCAATTCCCCCGTAAGCTCAAAGGGACTATACCGTCATGATTTCCTTGTTCTTCGCGGTGAGAATCTCCTCAATGAGTTTTACTTTTTTGTCGTGAATCTTCTGCAAGTCATTTTCTGCATCCTTCTCCACATCTTCTGAGAGTCCATCCTTGATAGCCTTCTTTAGTTTGTCAATGCCGTCGCGTCGAGCGTTGCGAATAGCCACTTTTGCTTCTTCTGCTTCTTTAGAGCACTGCTTAGTGAGCTGTTTGCGTCGGTCTTCGGTGAGGGGCGGAATACCGAGACGAATCACTTCTCCATTATTTTCGGGCATGATGCCCACGGTAGAGTCGATAATGGCCTTTTCGATGACGCGAAACATTTGCTTGTCCCAAGGCTTGATGGCAATGGTACGAGCGTCGGGGGTGGTAATGGCGGCCACATTATTGATGGGTACCATCGAACCATAAGAGTTTACACGAATATCGTCAAGGATATGTACGTTGGCCTTTCCGGCACGGATTTGAGCGAGGGTTTCTTCGAGGTGGAGCACACTCATGTCCATCTTTTCCTCGCAGTCGTTGAGGCATTTCTTTACGTCGAGCATTTGTATAGGGTTTATGTGTATATATCTTATGCAAAGATAGTGCAAAGCGTCCGTATTGCAAAGTGAAACTCAAAGATTTTCTCTTTGCGAGTGAGGGGGATGTATATTGTCTTGGGGGATACTTTGAAATGTGAGTAGCCTCCTTGCTAAAATGCAATACTCCTTAATGCTTCATTTCTCAGATGATGATTACTGTAACGTCTTTGGCACCATGTGCACCGAATACGAGAGCTTGCTCTATATCGGCCGTTTTGGAAGGTCCTGAGATGAAGCAAGCGAAAGGAACGGAGGGAGAGTCGGGCAAGCGACGGTAGGCTTCGTGCATATTGCTTACGATGTCCTGGCGGCGAAGCACGATAACTAGGGCTTCGGCTATGAAGTAGATGGCCCGATGGCGTACATGCTGCTCTATCCAGCAACAAGCGTTTTCGGCCACGCCCAGTTGACTCTCGATGATGGCTAAATCTGTGCCATTGAGCTCGGCAGGAGCGGAAACTTCGTCAGGATTGAATACTTCGCCTGGCAAAAGCTCTGCGTGGTCAAGTTGGGCTAGCGTGTTAGCTATGCGATGGGCATCGGGGTAAGCTTCGGCAACGGCTTGTGCTAAGGATTTCCCTTCGGGGAGTATCAGACAGTGGCCTCCGCTCAGCTTCTGCGATTCGGCAAATTGTGCCACTGGATCGGCAAAGGTCAGTGCCTCGGCTTCAAGCTTCGATAGGTCTGGGCAGGGAAAGGTTTGCACCGTGTGTTGGCGTATGTTGGCTAGAAAATCTTCTTTACTTGTCATAGTTTTTATCCTCCTTGGTTTGCGGGGTTTCCTTCTTCTTAAGATAGTCCTTATAGAGTGCATCAAAGGTGGAATGGGCAAAGCGAGGCATTTCGCGTTCAGCTCCCCAAGCGTTGAGCGTATTCTGAATGAGGAAGTGAGGCACATGGTTGGCTAGCGGAGCCAAGTGCAAGGCGGCATGGTAGAGGCCTTTGTGATTGAAAAGCACTTGTAAGCCCTTTGAGATGAGGTGCTTGCCTTTGTTTTCAATGCCTAGACGGAGCATTTTTTGTCGCCAATGGTAGATTTGGTCGGAGAGGTCTACCTTGACGGGACACACGTTCTGGCAAGAATAGCAGAGCGAGCAGGCCGACACGTTGTCCTTGTAGCGTATAGGGTCTTTGGCCATACCGAGATTGATGCCGATGGGGCCGGGAATGAAATAGGTATAGCTGTAGCCGCCCGAACGGCGGTAGACGGGACACGTGTTCATACATGCTCCGCAACGCAGGCAGTTGAGCAAGCGGCGATGATGGTCTGAGGAAAGCAACTCTGAGCGCCCATTGTCTACGATGATGATGTGAAGTTCTCCTCCCTTGCGTGGTGAGCGGTAGTGTGAGGTATACGTGGTGGATGGTTGTCCCGTGCCCGAGCGTGCGAGTAGTCGGGTGAATACGCCGAGTGCTTCGCGGTTGGGCACAATTTTGTCAATGCCAAAGGCTGTGATTTGCAAGCGTTTGGTGTTGAGTGAGGTGCCCATGTCTGCATTCCCTTCATTGGTACATACCACGCATTCGCCCGTGGAGGCCACAGCAAAGTTAGCTCCCGTCATTGAGGCTTCGCTATGTAGGAAACTCTTTCGAAGATTGCGTCGCGCCACGTGGGTAAGGTAGGTTTGATCACAATTTCCAGGCTCGCAACCTTCCATTTCGCGGCAGAAGAGTTCGTTGATTTCTTCCTTCTTCACAGCGATGGCTGGTAGCACGATGTGTACGGGTTTGCGGTGGAGCAACTGCAGAATGCGCTCTCCCAAGTCGCTCTCGAGTACCTCAATGCCATGGCTCTCGAGGTAAGGGTCAAGCCCGCATTCCTCGGAGAGCATGCTCTTACTCTTGATGAGGTTTTTAGCACCGTGCTTGCGAAGGATTTCCTCCACTATGTGGCAATATTCATCGGCATCCTTTGCCCAATGTACGATGGCGCCGTTGCGACGAGCGTTTTCGTCGAACTCAGTGAGTAGTTCTGCTAGGTGGGAGTTACTATAGAGCTTGAGTTGGGAAGCAGCCTCGCGGAGGTCTTCCCATTCAGGCACACCATGAGCCATTTTATCACGCTTTTCGCGTACCATCCAGAGGGTCTCGTCGTGCCATACGGCTTGTTTGCGGTTCTTCAAGAACTCGGCTGAAGATTTAGCGTGCTTCGACATATCCAGAGAGTATTTGAGCGATGTGCAATGTCTTGATGTTCAATTTTTCGCGGGCAATGATGCCATTCTGGTGCATGAGACACGAACAATCTGCGCCCACAATGTATTCGGCTCCTGTCTGTAGGTGGCGCATTACCTTGTCGCGTCCCATCTGTCCAGACACGGCATGCTCTTCCACGGAAAACATTCCGCCGAAACCGCAGCATTCGTCACGTCTTTCAGGCTCTACAATTTCGATATCCTTGACCATTGATAGCAGGTCGCGAAGCTTGTTCATGTAGGGTACATTGCGCTCGGAGGGCGATGAAAGACCTAGCAGGCGTACGCCGTGACAACTATTCTGGAGACTTACTTTGTGGGGGAAACTTACGTCGAAATGAGTGGGACGCACGATGTCGTGGATAAATTCGCAGATTTCGTATACGTGGCGTTCGGTACTGCATGTTTCCTTGGGGAGAAGGCGTCCGTAGTGGTCGCGCACGAAGGATACGCACGAAGCGGAAGGACCTACCACGTAGTCGTATTTGCCAAACACTTGTTCGAAGTTTTCAGCTAAGTTCTTGGCTTCGTCTTCAAAACCGGCATTGCCCATGGGCTGTCCGCAACAGGTTTGTCCTTCGGGATAGACCACGTCGAGACCCAACTGTTGGAGCAGTCGCAGTGAAGCCATGCCTACTTCGGGAAATACTGCATTGACGTAGCAGGGAATGAATAATGCTACTTGCATAGAGAGGAGTTTTGTTATGAGTCTTGTTTAGTAGATATGATGCGCAAAATTACAAAAAAAGTGACGTACAATGGACTGCAAATGGAGGGTTTTTCTGTACGGGTGTGAATGGGGTAGATAATGGCTTTCGAAAAAATCTGCATCCCAGGATATTCTACTCGGTCTAAAAAAATAGCTAACTGCGCGTCTCACGACGCACAGTTAGCTCACAGAACTTATATAGAGATGAAAAAACTATCTATGGAGAATGGGCTTTCTGAGCACTTTGGGAAATGCTTGCTCTGCCCATAGAAAGGGCTATTGCTCTATCTTCTTAGCGATGCAAAGATAAGTAGCAATGTAACAATATCCAAGTAAAAGGACAAAAAAAACGCTTATTCAATATCTTTTAACGTTGGTAGGGCGTTTTGAGGGATTGTTGGCCAGGATTTGAGCATCTGTAAGGATGATTTTGTGCTCCTTATAGAGGGTGCCAACGGCTCGCTTAAATGTCTTTTTGCTCACGCCGAATCGCTCTTGTATCTCTTCCGGTGTGGAGCGGTCGGTAAAAGGAAGAGAACCGCCTGCCTCACGCAGCTCGTCGAGCAACTGCGAGGCGAAGTCGCGAAAACGCCCCTTGCCAATGCGCTGGGTGGAGAGGTCGAGCTTGCCGTCGTGGCGCACCTTGACAACGGTGCCCGTGAGCACATCGCCTGCATGGGGCTCTTGGTCGAAAATTTGCGAATCGTAGATGAGTCCCGAGCAACGATTGTCAACAATTACTTTGAATCCCAGCGGGGTCTTCTGTTGTACGAGCATTTCTACGTCTTGTCCGCGATGATAATCTGAGGGTAGGGCTGGCTGCAAATAGCGCTCCACTTTGGCTGAGGCCACGATACGTTGCGACTCTTCGTCTACGTGGATGTGTACCAAGTATGATCGGCCTTGCTGCATCGGCATTTTCTGTTCGCGGAAGGGCACAAAGAGGTCTTTCATTAATCCCCAATCAAGGAAAGCTCCGTATTCGTTGACCCATGCTACTTGGAGGAATGCAAAGTCGCCTACACGGGCAAGCGGTGTTTCGAGTGTGCCGACAAGTCGTTCGCTTTGGTCGAGATACACGAATACGTTTACCTCGTCGCCAGGCTTCATCGAGCGCTCTACGTAGGTCTTGGGCATGAGAATCTCGCCCACGGCACCTCCGTCGAGGTAGGCACCATGGTCAGTAAAGCGCGTAATGCGCAAGGTATTATAGTTTCCGAGCTTTATCATATGGGTATGGAGGAAGTAGAGTTGTATGCTTGTTTTGCATTTAGTGGAGAGAAAGGCTCTGATGTGCTTACATGCTTCAGCCTAGTGTAGCTTGTCCTGATGTGTCGAGATGGATGCGGCCGTCTATCATGTGGATTGTGCGATCGGTGAGCGAAGCAAGGCCTTCGTCGTGTGTTACGATGACGAAAGTTTGGCCGAGTTCATCGCGTAAGCGGAAGAAGAGTTTGTGAAGTTCTTCCTTATTGTGTGAGTCGAGGCTACCCGATGGCTCATCGGCTAATATCACGTTGGGATTGTTCATCAAAGCTCGAGCCACGGCGACGCGTTGCTTTTCTCCGCCCGAGAGTTCGGCAGGTTTGTGGGTGGCTCTGTCGGCTAGTCCCATGAAGTCGAGCAACTCGAGTGCCCGTTTCTTAATTTCAGAATTGGGGCGGCGGGCTATCATGCCAGGAATCATCACGTTTTCGACAGCTGTAAACTCGGGCAAGAGTTGGTGAAACTGAAACACGAAGCCGAGGTGTTCACAGCGGAAGCGTGAAAGTTTCTTGGCCGATAGGTCGAGCACGTTCTCGCCAGCGATTTCCACCGTACCTTGGTCGGGCTTGTAGAGGGTGCCCATAATTTGCAGTAGTGTGGTCTTTCCTGCTCCGCTGGGGCCTACAATGCTCACTACTTCATGGGGCTGAATGTCGAGGTCGATGCCTTTGAGCACTTCGAGCTGTCCGAACGACTTGTGTATGTTTTTAAGAGTAATCACTTCAATGTGGGGTTAATGGTGGAAGATGATTTGTTGACAAAAAAAGTGGCGATATATGGACTTTTCAGTCAATATACCGCCTATGAGATTGAATCTAATACCATTTATTTCTTAGTGGAAGTAGCAGAGCTCGTCTTTGCAGCGGCTGCAGCGCTGATGCCAAGCTTCTTCATGACGATAGAGGTCACGTCGGTGCTGAGTGCTTCGTTGATAACGATGCCGGCCTGCTGTGAGGCGTTCTTATCTACGATGTATACGTAGCCTCCTTCCTGAGCCACGGTGTTTACGGCATTCATCACTTTTTGAGTGATAGGCTGGAGCTTTTTCTGCTGTTCTTGTTGGAACTGTTCTGAGTTGTCCTGCTGAGCCTGCTGTAAGCGCTGGTACATGTCTTGAAGCTCTTGCTGGTGACGCTCCTTGATGTTGGCGGGAGTAGCATCGGTGTCTTCCTTCTGATACTTTTCAGCCTTGGTCTGGAGTTCCTTCTGCATACCTTCGATTTCGCTTTGGTACTTTTTGCCTAATGCTTCGAGATCGGATGCTGCCGTTTTGTATTCGGGCATTGACTGCATAATTTGTGCATAGTCGAAGTGGGCAAACTTTTGAGCGCAGAGGCTCAGAGGTGCTACGAAGAGCACGAGCAACAATAGTTTCTTGAACATTTTATCTGTATTGTTTTAATTCCGGGTTGGTAGAAGGCGAATTTTTGCTCCATGGGGAATCTTTTCTCATATCCTTTCTGGTCTAGGTCTCGCCTTTGGTGTGCAAAGATAGTGCAAGGCAATTGAAGTACAAAGAGAAAGCGAGAAAACTTTTGCTTTACTAAGATTTTTACTTGGTTTTTACACGCTTTTTAGGTTGATGCCAAGTATGAGAAAATAGCGTTGCTTGTGGTGAATTCATTCCTTTTCTATATAGCGCATTACTCCTTATATATATAGGAGGCGATGATTTTACTTGCAGAGCGCTTTGCACACTCGGTCTTGGAAATTTCTCCCAGTAGAGGTGTGGCGAATACCTTGATTCATGATGGAGAAGCAGAGTAAGTTGCCCGTGGCTGTGGTGAGGTAGCCTGAAAGGGTGCTTACTCCTTCTACAGTGCCTGTCTTGGCGCGTACATTGCCCTGAGCTGCAGAGCCACGCATGCGTTTGCGGAGCGTTCCATCCTCGCCGGCGATGGGGAGGGACGGAAGGAGGTGGCGATAAATGTCGTCATTGTTGTAAGCATAACGGAGCATGCGGCCGAGGAGTTCGGGCGATAGGTAATTGTAGAGTGAGAGGCCTGAGCCATCGGCTATTTGATAGTGTGTGGGGTCGAGTCCGATGTGGCGGATGAGTGTGTTGTAGTGGGCCACGGCTTGTTTGCGCCCTGCTCGCGACTTCCCTTTCTGTGCTGCTAGCTGATAAAAAAGCGATTCGGCCATGGAATTGTTGCTTTTCTTCATCATGGGTAGGAGCACTTGGTCGATGTTGTGGGTGCGTGTAAGAAGCAGCGTGGCTGTGTTAGGTGTTGTGTCTTCTGTCACGGTGCCGTCCCAATCGATGCCTTCTTCGCGGAAGATGCGGCGAAGGTTGTCTGTGAATTTATCGTCGTTGCGATAGAGCAGGGGGGTGGTGGGCACTTCGTCATCGTCCCAACACCATCCCCAGCCTAGGCGTTTATCGTCCTTCATCGATAAGTCGAGTACGATGGGCTGTTGCAAACGAAAGATTCTATGCTCTTTTAGGCTTTGTGCGAAAGCGCGGAGGTCGTCGCCGTCGAGTAGTGGGTCGTAGCCCGCACGAATGTAGATGTGACCTGTGAAGATGGAATCGGAATCGGCGGGGATACTTGTGGTATAAAGGCGAGTGCGGTATTCGTAGAGCACGCCCAAATCGTTGAGTGCCGTGATGGCAGTCATGAGTTTTTCGTTCGATGCGGGACGCATACACTGCTGCTCGTTGTGGGTAAATACAAGGGTGTCGGCTGTGAGGTCATACACGTAGATGCCCACTTGCGTACGGTCGAAGATGTCGTTGTCGAGGAGTTCTTGTATGCGTTGCGGCAGGGGCTTGGAGGTGTCGATGCGGTCGGCTATGGTGTCGGTCTGTACGGAGTCTTCGGGGAGAATGCTGTCGGTACGGAGTGATGGGATGTTGGCTTCGGCAAGGATTGGAAGCAGTAAGCAGATGAACGAGAATATATAACGTTGCATATGGATAGTAGGATTGTTCGTTGTTGGTTGCCCGTTGTGCGGATTTACCAATCTGCAAAGTTACGATTTTCGTAGCAGACAAGGGGTGGGTTGTTGATTCAAGTTTCGGTTTTAACTTGAGTGGGCAGAATTTGAAACTTTGATAGTAGTTGTTAACCATTGCGTTGCAGTGTCCTTTTTAAGTATATTGTTGTTAGGCTAAAAGGCCGTAGAAGTTTTCTTAGAACGTTGACTAAGTCATCGTCCTTCGACCGAAGGACATGCGTCCCCCGACCGAAGGACATGCGTCTCTCGACCGAAGGACATGCGTCCTTCGACCAAAGGACGATAACTTGAACGGCCTTCTTGCGTAACTTGAATGCCTATCTAGAGATAATTATCCCAAGTTTCGGGTTTAACTTCAGCGAACTTTTATCGCCATTATCGGCTGCGTCTCAGCAATTCAAGCTAGCTTGATTGCATTCGACTTGCGCGATATTTCATCCCGTCATCATCGGCTGCGTCTCAGCAATTCAAGCAAGCTTGATTGCATTCGACTTGCGCGATATTTCACCCCGCCTTGACTAAATCCGAACTTGAATTGTTGATAAAAAGAAAAAGGCTTGCCTATAAAAAAGAGACGCACGTCCTATCGTGGAGTGCGTCTCTGTGTACGTATCAATGTTTGCAGGGCCTATGGGGCATTGCAAAGCGATGTATTGATGATTAGAAATTATATACGATACCGAAAAGGAGATCGTTGCCTGAGAGGGTGAAGCCGAAGCCTTGTTCTCCGTAGGCACTGTTGCGACCATCAGCTTCGCGGTAGCCGAGGAAGCCCGTGTGGGCGATGAAGTCAATCTTCTTATTGAGAGCTACGCTCACGCCAGGCATAACGCCTACGCGCCATGCTACTTCTGCATCCTGTGAAGGTAAGCCTTCAATCTTAGTCTTCACGGGGTTAATGCCGAAGCCCATGTCGAGGAATAACTTCACAGGACCGAACTTTACGAAGCTCCAACGTGCGTAAGGATCGATGGTTACGTTGTGTACCTTTTTGTTGGGGGTGGAGCCATTGCCATAGTAGTTGTAGTTATAACCAAAGCCGATACCTAAGTCCCATTTATCGGAGAGCTTGTAGCCTAGTTCGGGATGGATGGTAAAGCTTGTGTGGTTGTCGTCAGAGTTGCGCCATGCGCCTACTTCACCACCGAGATAAACTTGTGCGCTAGCAGAGAGTGATGCTGCAGCCACAGCGATAGTAAGTAAAATCTTTTTCATTGCTATATTTCTTTATGTGGAAATCATGTTTGAAGCTAGAATCTTGGTTGGAGACAATGGCTTCGGACCACGCGTTCCACGTGTTGAGTGTGCAAAAGTAATACTTTCCTATAAAGAGGGTCGGATTAATTCTTTTTTTTGCGAGGATAGCGAAAAACAGAACAATAATCAGGCATTTTGATTGGATGAAACACGAATGTTAATGTTTCCATCCTGCGGCTTTAGCCATTTTAACGGGAATTTCAGTGTTGTCGATTTGTCCGTGGAATTGGTCGGCACCAGCACCAATGGCGAATACGGGTACGAATCCGTTGCTATGGCCGCCGCTCTGCCATCCTATGAGGGCACATTCGGCCATTATCTCGCGAGCTTCGTCGGCTAGAGCGTCCACTTTGGCATAAAGCGACTGTTTGTCTTTGGCTTCACCGCTGACTGTTGCATTGTAAGCAGCTTTGAGACGGTCTTTCTGGCGGTCGGAGATTTTCACACCAGCGTCGAAGCCCCAATTTTGCTTCAAATCGGCCTTGACCACGTCCCATGTAAACTTTGTTCCGAGCTTTTCGCTGAGTTGTTTGAGGTGGAGACTGTAGGCATCGGTGCTCATGCGCTGATAGCGGAAGAGGTCGGTGTGAAGTTCGTATGGACCACGGCCTAGGGATAGTCCTCCTGTTTCATGGTCGGCAGTGACAACGATGAGTGTCTCGTCAGGATGCTGTGCATAAAATTCGTAAGCCACCTGAATGGCCTCGTCCATATCCTTGAGCTCACGGAAAGCAGTGCCTGCATCGTTGCTATGGCATGCCCAGTCGATTTTCCCTCCCTCTACCATGAGGAAGAATCCGTCCTTGTTCTTTTTTGTGAGGAAGTTGATGCCGGCGCGGGTTACCTCTTGGAGTGTCATGTCCTTCGATGTGCGATCGATGGCATAGGGCAGAGAGTTGCGTTGGTGGTTGTTAGCCTCTTGAGTCTGGAAGAGAATGAGTTTTTCGGCTTTGCGAGCCTTGCGTTGATAGTCTTTGTAGCCGCGAGCGATGATGTAGCCTGCATCTTCACACTGCTTGTAGAGCGTGGGTGACGAGGCGTCGTGCTTGTCCTGTGGCTGTAGGAAGTCCGAGCCAGCGTAGAAGTCGAAGTTGGCTTTTATCATGTCCTTACCGATGGCATAGTAGGATCCGCGTGCGCCCTGATGGGCATAGAAAGCGGCGGGTGTGGCGTGGTCGATGCTCACGCTTGTGCTTACTCCTACCGCAGCACCATTCTGTTGTGCCCATACGGCAATGCTGTTGACGGAAGTGGTCTGGTCGGCCAATACGCCGAGGGCACCATTCTTCGACTTGTTGCCTGTAGAGAGAGCAGTGCCTGCAGCGGCAGAGTCGGTCACGCCGTTGGTGCCCGAATAGGTGGTTACGAGAGCAGCGTTAGGGAACTGTGTGAAGCAAAGCGGCTTCACACCGATACGTCCTTCGAGTGCGGCGAGGTAGGTTTCAGTGCCATTAACTTGGTTTACGCCCATGCCGTCACCAATGAAGTAGAACACGTACTTGGCCTTTTGTGCCATGGCGGGAATGGCTGCCACGAGGAGGAGCAGAAGCAAGATGCGCTTCACTCCTATTATATTATATATGCGTCTCATGCAAATTTGAATGTTGTTTGAAGCAAAATAGTTTAGGAGTCGAAAGGCGTCCTCTCAACTCCTAAACTTTAATCCTGTCGTTAATCTTATAAGAATGTCAGAGGACACCTTACTTACCCCATTCGCTAGGATTGGCTCGCCATTGATGGAGGAGTTCTACGTGCTCCTGCTTGATGTAGCCTGTGTGGAGTGCTACTTCCACCACGGCTTCGTAGTTAGTCAGGGTGGTAAGTTCTACCTGGGCTGCCTTGAATGCCTCTTCGGCTACGGGGAATCCGTAGGTGTAGCTAGCTACCATGCCGATAACTTCGCAACCATGCTGACGAAGGGCTTCAACGGCCTTGAGGCTGCTTCCGCCTGTAGAGATGAGGTCTTCTATCACTACTACTTTCATGCCTTTCTGCAGATCACCTTCGATGAGGTTGGTCATGCCGTGATCTTTGGGTTTAGAACGTACGTAGGCGAAGGGCAGACCCAACGCATCGGCTACGAGGGCACCCTGAGCGATGGCTCCTGTTGCTACACCTGCAATGGCATCGGCTTCAGGATACTTTTCAGCCACGATGCGGCTCAGTTCGAGCTTTACAAAACTGCGAAGTGAAGGGAATGCAAGAGTCTTGCGGTTGTCGCAGTAGAAGGGAGATTTCCAGCCGCTAGCCCAAGTGAAGGGCTGTTCGGGCTGAAGCTTAATAGCTTTTACGTTGAGCAGTTTTTCTGCAAATATTTTTTCGAGTGTCATGTTTTTTATTGTTGGTGAGTTAACGAGTAGGTATGTGTTGGATTCTTGATACAAACTTACTCGTTAACTTTAGACTTGTTTACTCTTTTACTTTGTGTGTGCTTCCACCCATTTACGGGCATTGACGAAGGCTTCCATCCATGGAGTGATATCATCGGTCAAGCGGTCGGCTGGATAGTAGGCCGTTTGCCAAGGGAAGAAGGCGCGTTCCAAGTGAGGCATCATGGCCAAGTGGCGACCATCGGGGCTAGCAATACCTGCTACGCTGTAAGAAGAGCCGTTGGGATTGCCTGGATACTCGTCGTAAGAGTATTTGAGCACGACGTTGTAGTCGTCTTCGGGGAGAGGAAGGTCGAATTTGCCTTCGCCGTGAGCCACCCAAATGCCGAGTTTATCGCCCGAGAGCGAACCAAACATCACGCTGCGATTGGTAGGTACTGTTACACCGAGGAAGGCACTCTCAAACTTATGCGAATCGTTGTGGAGCATGTGAGCACGCTTCTTGTGGTCGGGATTGATGAGGTTGAGTTCTACCATGAGCTGACAACCATTGCACACACCGAGCGAGAGCGTATCTTCGCGGGCATAGAAACGGTCAAGAGCTTCTTTGGCCTTGGGATTGTAAAGGAATGCACCAGCCCATCCCTTGGCCGATCCGAGCACGTCGGAATTGGAGAATCCGCCGCAGAACACAATCATGTTCACTTCGTCCAGGGTTTCGCGACCACTAATGAGGTCGGTCATCATCACGTCTTTCACGTCGAAGCCTGCGAGATAGAGAGCATAAGCCATTTCGCGTTCGCCATTTGTACCCTTTTCGCGGATGATAGCTGCTTTGATTCCTGAAGGCTTGCGGCGATTGGGGTCGAGGCCAAACTGCTTGAACTTACCTGTAAACTCGGGATGAATATGGTATTCCAGCGGTTGCTGCTTGTAGTTCTCGTAGCGCTTCTTGGCGCAGCCATGAAGGCTCTGCTTCGTGTCGAGTAGGTAAGAAGTCTCATACCATATATCGCGCAGATAATCTATGCCAAATTGATAGGTCGCATCGCCTAGGCTAACCATAATCTGGCGCTCTTCGGCGGGTGTGCCAAGTTTTACGTAACCCACTCCAGCCTCGTCGAGAATCTTCTTGAATTCTTTTTTATGAGCGTCGGAAATCTGTACTACAACGCCAGGATTTTCGGCAAAGAGCACACGCACGAGATCATCTGTCTTAAACTTGTCTAGGTTTACGTCAATACCGCCCTCGGTATTGGCAAAGGTCATTTCGAGCAATGTCGTAATAAGACCGCCAGCTGAGATGTCATGGCCAGCAAGGATGAGTCCCTTGTTGACGAGCTCTTGTACGGCATTGAAAGCATCGCGGAAATAGTCGGGATTCTTTACAGTAGGCACATCACTGCCTATGCAACCTTGGCTTTGTGCGAAGGCAGAACCACCGAGACGAAGTTCGTCGAATGAGAAGTCGATATGATAGAAAGTGCTCTTTGGGTTGTTCACCATTACGGGCGAAACCACCTTGCGTATGTCGCTCACTTCGCCGCCAGCACTTACGATGACCGTACCCGGAGAGATAATCTTCTCGCCATTGGGATATTGTTGCGAGAGCGAGAGCGAGTCCTTGCCCGTAGGTACATTTATCTCGAGTGCGCAGCAGAAGTCGCTTAGTGCTTCTACGCCTTGATAGAGACGTGCGTCCTCACCCTTTTGACTGCGGCAGGGCCACATCCAGTTGGCCGAGAGAGATACGCTGTCAAGACCTTCGGCTAGGGGTGCCCATACAATGTTGGTCAGCGATTCAGCTACGGAGAGTACCGAGCCTGCTGCAGGACTAGCTAGTCCGGCTTGCGGAGCGTGTCCCAGTGCGGTGGCAATGCCCTTTTGGCCACGATAGTCGAGCGCCACAACGCCACAGTCGGAGAGTGGGAGTTGTAGCTCGCCCTGTGTCTGCTGATGTGCTACCTTACCCGTTACGGAGCGGTCTACCTTATTGGTCAACCAATCTTTACAAGCCACAGCTTCGAGTTGGAGCACGCGGTTGATATATTCGTCGAGGTGCGTGGCATCGTAGGTAACGTTCTTATATTTGCGTTCCACTGTTTCGTCGACCATCACCGTCTTCGGAGAGTGTCCAAACATCTGTGCCACATCGAGGTCGAACGGACGCTTGCCATCTCCCTGTACGAATGAGAAGTGAGCATCGCCCGTAGTTTCGCCCACCACGTACATCGGGGCACGTTCGCGCTCAGCAATTTGGCGCACATGTTCGATGTGTTCTTCCTGAATGAGCAATCCCATGCGTTCTTGGCTCTCGTTGGCAATGATTTCCTTGGCTGAGAGGGTGGGGTCGCCTATGGGGAGTTTCGTCATATCAATCTGTCCGCCACAGTCTTCCACGAGTTCTGAGAGACAGTTGACGTGACCCGCTGAACCATGGTCGTGAATGCTTACCACGGGATTGACATCTTCTTCGCAGAGTGCACGTACAAGGTTGTTTGCACGCTTTTGCATTTCGGGGTTTGCACGCTGCACGGCATTGAGCTCAATACCACTGCTATAGCGGCCAGTATCGACCGAACTTACAGAACCGCCACCAAGGCCGATGCGATAGTTATCACCGCCGACTACAACCACCTTGTTGCCCTTCTCTGGTGTGCCTTTGAGGCAGTCGCGCTTGGTGCCGTAACCTACACCGCCGGCGAGCATAATTACTTTGTCGTAGCCATACTTCTCGCCATTCTCTTGATGCTCAAAGGTGAGCACCGAACCAGCGATGAGTGGTTGGCCAAACTTGTTGCCGAAGTCTGAAGCACCATTTGATGCTTTAATCAATATCTGTTCGGGAGTTTGATAGAGCCATTTGCGTACGGGCAGGATGTCCTCCCATTCGCGGCCACCATCTAGGCGGGGATAGGCTGTCATGTATACGGCTGTACCAGCGATAGGCCAAGAACCTACACCTCCGCCCATACGGTCGCGAATTTCGCCACCTGTACCAGTTGACGCACCGTTGAAAGGCTCTACGGTGGTGGGGAAATTGTGAGTTTCGGCTTTGATTGAAATCACGCTCTCAATATCCTTCACGCGGAACCAGTCGCTAGTGGAATGGTCGGCAGGAGCAAATTGTTCCACCACGGGACCTTGAGCAAAAGCCACATTGTCCTTGTAGGCTGAGATGATTTTGTGAGGATTCTCTTTCGTGGTCTTTTTTATCATGGCGAAGAGCGATGAGGGCATTTCCTTGCCATCAATCACGAACGAGCCACCGAAGATTTTGTGGCGGCAGTGCTCAGAGTTAATCTGTGCAAAGCCAAACACTTCAGAGTCTGTGAGCTGTCGGCCGAGCTGCTTTTCTACGCCGTGGAGGTATTCAATCTCGGCGGGCGAGAGGGCGAGGCCTTCCTGCTCGTTGTAGCTCTCAAGGTCGGAGATGTACTCGATAGGAGCGGGCTGAATGTCGACGGTGAAGATTTTTTGGTCAAGACCGTTGTACATGCGTTGCAGCATGGGGTCGTGTTCCGCCTTTTCGCTCTTTACGGGGAAGTACTCCTCAATACGCGCAATGCCGTGGAGATTCATATTCTGGGTAATCTCTACGGCATTGGTGCTCCAAGGAGTAATCATTTCACGGCGCGGGCCTACATACCAACCCTTCAGCTCGCTACCTTCTTCTAGTGTAGCGCCGCCATAGAGCCAGCAGAGTTCTTCCACTTCGTTCTGCGAGAGTTCATGGTCTACCTGAGTAGCGATGATGCTCTTCTGCGGAGTCAAAAAAAACAAAATCATATCGTGGTAAGGTTTTGAAGTATGTTCTCGAGTTTTGTGTGCTCTCAATCCGTTATTCTTTTTGGTTGTGGATAGTTGCACGTTAAGTATGCTGCAAAATTAGAAAAAAAAAGCGGAATCTCGAAGTGCTTTGCCTCTTGCTTTCATCTTCTCTTCTTTTTTCTTCATTTTGGTCGTGCTTTTATATGTATGTGTGTGCGCAATTCATTCGTTGTAAGTGTTGAAATTTTTACCAGTTTGTCGGTTCTGCGGAATGCTACGTTGTTCAAGTCCTTTCTGAGCGTTGTTTTGGAACTTCGTATTTGCCGTTCCCAGATGTACATCTTTCCATTCACAGATGGGCATCTTTCCGTCGTTCACCGCCCAGTGACTTATCGTTCACCGCCCGGTGACTGATCGTTCAACGCCCAGTGAACGATGGGAAGATCTTCAAATAGAAACGGAATGGCCTAGGTTTTAGCTTGATAATGACGAAGTTCGGAGCAGTCCGTTCGCAAGGGGAAATTTCTATCTGTACAGAGAGGAAATTTTGTGTGCCTCGAAGATAGGCTGTATCTTCGTCCCGAAAAGGTTGTGTAAAGGGGCTTTCTCACTCAGCATCGGAGGGAGAACTTACGGATCTTTATCATCAAATACAGACGAAGCTCCAATTGAAAAGTGTTGCTGCATAGCAAATGGTAGATTTCTCCGCAAAGGAGTGGACACATCATCCTATGCGGTTCGCTTGTATCAGTAAGCGTCTTGGTTATCAAGGGACTAAATGGGAGAACTGGAGGAAGCGTACGTAAGTGGAGATGAAATGTTGTGGCGCACACGTATGTGCGTATTTGTGAGGATGATACCGAAGTGTGTAGATGGTCTTTTTGCTCTCCTCAAGAGCGAAGAAAAATAAAAAAACATTTCTTTTCCTTCCTTTGGTCCTAATCATCCATTAATTTTGCATTAACTTTGCATGCCCTTTCTGCTCAGCATGAGTAATTATAGCCATGATTGCCCATCAAAGTAATTGCTCGGAAAGGCAAGAAAGTTCTCTAAAAACAACCATCATGCTCAACCTACCCCTTATCTATAAGGTCTTAGGCACCTTGCTTCAATTCGAAGCCACATTGCTAGCGCTATGCTTCGGCATGGGATTATGGTTTCAAGAATCCAACCATTTCACCTTTGGTATTCCCGCCATCGTAACAATGGCGGCAGGCACTTTGCTTCGCTTTTTCGGCCGGCATGCCGAGAATCGCATGAGTCGACGCGACGGCTTCCTCATAGTGTCTCTCACTTGGGTGGTATTCTCATTGGCGGGCATGTTGCCTTTCTTGCTGAGTGGTTATCAGCCCCGTGTGGCGGCAGCATTCTTCGAGACTATGTCGGGGTTTACCACGACGGGTGCCACAGCTTTTAACGACATAGACATTCTGCCTCGCTCTATCTTGTTATGGCGAAGCATGACCCACTGGATAGGAGGTATGGGAATTGTGTTCTTCACCATTGCAGTATTGCCTAATATGGGCGGTGGCGAGATGAAGCTTTTCTCGGCTGAGGCCACTGGCCTAAAGATTGGCAAGCTTCATCCGCGCATTAGCACTACGGCGCGCTGGATGTGGAGTCTTTACTCGTTGCTTACTCTAGCCTGTATGGGGGCCTACTTTCTCTGTGGTATGAACTTTTTCGATGCTGTGTGCCATGGGTTGAGCACCATCGGTACGGGCGGATTTTCTACACATACCGATAGCATTGCATGGTTTCATTCCACTCGTCTGCAGTGGGTGACCACGGTGTTTATGTTCTTGGCTAGCATCAACTGTACGCTACTTTATCTCTTCTTCGTGAAGCGTCGCGTTCGTGATGTATTCCACGATGATGAGTTGCGCTGTTTCCTCGTTATTTTCTTTGTGGCTGCACTGAGCATTACGGGTATTCTGATGTATGCTGACCATTTAGACTTCTCCACCGCTCTGCGTAGTGCTTTTTTCAATACCGCTTCGCTCCAGAGCACCACCGGATTTTCCGATGAAGACTTTATGAAGTGGCATCCCACGATATGGCTCATCCTTTCGCTTATCAGTATCATTGGTGCTTGCGCAGGGTCGACGAGCGGTGGTTTGAAGTGCGTGCGTGCGCTCATGGTGTGGCGTCTTACTAAAGCCGAACTCAAGAAGATGCTTCACCCCCATGCCGTATTGCCTGTGCGTATCAATAATATGCTCATCACTTCGCAGACGGCACGCACTATATTCGTGTTCTTTGTGGTCTACTTTATGCTCATTATGGTATCTACATTCGTAATGGTGGCAATGGGACTTTCACTGCTCGACTCCTTCGGCCTGGCCATCTCCTCGTTTAGCAATGTTGGCCCTAGTATAGGTCATTTGATAGGTCCGCTCGGCTCATGGAGTGTACTCAATGATACGACGCTTTGGCTCAATTCATTCCTTATGTTGGCGGGCCGTTTAGAGATATTCTCCTTGCTACTACCCCTAACGCCCGCATTCTGGCGCGATGAGTAAGGCTCGAAATGTTTGGAAGTTAACGAGAAATACATTACTTTTGCAGCCTAAAAGGATTTGAAAATGGTGTGCTCGACATGGCCTGCCCTTTTGTAAAAAAAGGAAGGTTCTTGTCTGCAGCGTATCAACGAGAAGAAAAACTTAATACCTACAAACTATAAAAGAAGAGTGGCAATTTCTGAAATTGTCCCTAAATTGTTCTTATGGAAACGAATGTGAAATTGAATAACACAGAACAGCAAGAAGATATGCAGTTGGTGCCACTCATAAAGTTGTGCTATCATCAGTTCAAGACAAATTGGGCTTGGTTCCTCCTGTCAGTGGTAGTATGTGCTGCCATTGGATGGGTGTATCTGCAGCGTCAACCTCGTATTTTTCAGCGTCAGTCCGTTATGCTTATCGAAGATGCCAACGATGCAGGAGCTGGTTCTTCATTTCGCGGATCTTCAAAGCGTGGCGGTGTGAACACCTTGCTCCAACTCAATGGAGTGAGCGTGGGCGATAATTTGAAAAATGAGATTTTTATTCTCTCCTCAAAACGCCTCATGCAGCGCGTGGTGGACAAGCTTCAACTTGATGTAGACTACACCGTGAAGCAGTCTTTCCACTATACCTCACTCTACGCCAAGCAACGTCCTGTGCTACTCCTCTTTGAAAAACCTTATACGGGAAAATTCTCGCAGACACTCAAGCTTAAAAAGCGCGATACCAATAGCGTGGTACTTAGCGGTATGACCGATCGCATGGGGAATGTTACGCCCGATGTAGTGGCTCAGCTTGGACAGACCGTGCAGACTCCCTACGGACGTGTGAGCGTGGTGCGCGGCGAAAGTTATGGTAAATGGGATGAACAAGAGATCAATGTAACCCGTCTCTCGCCCGATAATACGTCTAGACACTACCTTACCGAACTCACCGCAGCAGAATATGACAAGGAAACGTCACTCATTGTGTTGAGTTGTAACGATTGCAGTGTACAGCGTGCTGACGATATTCTCAATACGCTCTACGATACGTATAAGGAAGACGTTGTGGAGAATAAAAACCGCGTGGCGTTGAGCACGGGAAAGTTTATTGATGAGCGTATCAAGATAATCGGTAGCGAGCTGAGCAATGTAGAGACGCAATTGGCTTCGTTTAAGAAACGCAATCAGTTGGTCGACTTCAACACTACGCCGCAGACCATCCTTACTCAGACCACGCAGGCTCGCCAGCAGAGCCTCGAAGCTGAAACGCAACTCAATGTGGCCAAATATCTTAATGACTACCTGCACAACCATACCAACGACCACGACCTCATACCCGCTCTCAACATAGGCGACGCTTCATTTAATTCGCAGATTTCCGCGTATAACGAACAGATGAATCGTCGTAACTTGATGGTGGCCAACTCGAGCGAAAATGCCTCTGTAGTGCGTGAGCTCGATCGTCAACTCCAGCAGATGCGTCAGGCCATCGGCTCTTCGCTCCGCAGCTACGTGAATAGCCTTGAAGTACGCCTTCGCGATGCCAAGGCTAATGAAGCTATGCTCAATGGTCGCGTGAGTGGTGCTCCCGATCAAGAAAAGCAGGGGCTAGACATTCAGCGTCAGCAATCACTCAAGGAAGCACTCTATACTTATCTGCTCAATAAGCGTGAAGAAGTAGCTCTTCAGCAGGCTATCAACGAGGCTAATGTGCGCCTAGTAGAAGGCCCCATTGGCAATAAGAAGGTGAGTCCGCGTGGCACCATCATTATGGCAGTGAGCCTCATCATCGGCTTGCTTATCCCCTCGTTCATACTATGGTTGCGCTATACGCTCGACGTGACCGTGCATGGCCGCCGCGACATAGAGGAAAATACCTCCATTCCGCTCCTAGGCGAGATACCTCATCTCAAGGATAGCACGGACAAGACTCTCCTTACTGACCTTTCGAGTGATGCTCCTGTGGTGGAAGCCTTCCGTATCTTGCGATTCTCGCTTGGCTATATGCGTCATTCTACACAGGTGATGATGACAACCTCGACCACACCAGGACAAGGAAAAAGTTTTGTGTCGCGCAATATTGCCTCCATCTTGTCCATGGCAGGCAAACGTGTAATCTTGATTGATGCTGACATTCGTAAACGCACGTTGAGTGCAAACTTCGGCCATACTTTCGGACTTACCACCTTCTTGGCCGATGACCACACACAGGTGGACGATATTATCCGTCCCGACGGATTGACTAAGGGTGTCGACTTTATTCCTGCTGGTCATATTCCGCCTAATCCTTCGGAACTGCTCATGTCGACGCGATTCGAAGAGCTCATTGCAGAGCTTCGCAAGCGCTACGACCATGTAGTGATAGACACCACTCCTATGTTCTCCGTGGCTGATGCCAGTGTCGTAGGCAGACTGGTTGATTTCACAATATTTGTTATCCGTGTGGGTGTGCAAAATCGTGATTTCCTGCCCGAATTAGAGCGTATGTATCAAGATGAACGCTTCCGCAAACTTTGCATCGTGCTCAACGATGCCGATGTAAAGACCTCGCGTTACGGCGGTGGTACAGGCTATGGTTATGGCTATGGTTATGGCTACGGCCAAAAGAAAAAGACTCGCGTGCAACGCATTTTGGGTCGCTTCAAAGGCTAAAGCAGACACCCTCATGTCTAATCTAAAACACTATCGAGAGCGACGTTCGCAAGACCGCCGCTCTCGGTTGCATATCATGGGTGGGGCTTCTATCAGCGACCATAAACAGTCATCAGAGGCTACTCCGCCTGCTCTGTGGGCGACGCGTCTCGCTTCGGTAGGGCGATATGAAGGGCTCGATGCCCGAATCGACCTAACACTCAGTATTGATAGCCACGCTCCGGCATTTAGCCTCGCGTGACTAACCGAAGCGAGACGCTTCGCCCCCAGTATTGGCTGAGAAACTCATAGCATTGGCTGTTTCTTTCCCACCCTCCCCATCAGCTGCAAAGCCTCATTATTTAGAATTAATACTACACAACAGTATATGCCTCGCATCCTAATCATCTATACCGGCGGTACCATCGGCATGATAGAGAACCCCGAAACGGGAGCGCTCGAAAACTTCGACTTTGAGCACTTCAAGCACCATGTGCCCGAGCTTCGGCAGTTCAACTTTCAGATCGATGCCCTCGCCTTCGACCCACCTATCGACTCTAGCGATATGGAGCCACGCTACTGGATAAAGATGGCCCATATCATAGCCGACCATTACGACCGCTACGATGGTTTCGTACTTCTCCATGGCACCGACACCATGGCATACACGGCTTCGGCTCTAAGCTATATGCTTGAGAATGTGGGTAAACCGGTGATTATCACAGGCTCACAACTCCCCATTGGACAGTTGCGCACCGATGGCAAGGAGAATTTGCTAACTAGCATAGAGATAGCCGCTGCACGCGACCAAATGGGCCGACCGATGGTGCCCGAAGTGTGCATCTTCTTTGAGAGCCGACTCATGCGCGGCAATCGTACAACGAAAATCAACTCCGAGGGTTTCAACGCCTTTCGATCGTTCAATCTCCCATCGTTGGCTCATGCTGGCATTCATATCAAGTATGAAGAGCATCTTATCCGCCGACCGCAACCAGGAACCGTGTTTGAACCACATTTCTTGCTCGACAATAATGTGATGATTCTCACTCTTTTTCCTGGCATTCGCAAGGAAGTGGTTGATACGTGTCTCAATGTGAGTGGGCTTCGAGCAGTGGTGCTTAAAACGTTTGGCTCAGGCAATGCACCGCAGAAACCGTGGTTTGTCGATAGTATCCGACGCGCTATAAATAAAGGTATCATCGTGGTGAATATCACGCAGTGTTATAAAGGCAGTGTGGAAATGCATCGTTATGAAACGGGACTTCAGTTGCTCCAGGCTGGTGTGGTCAATGGCTACGACTCCACTGTGGAAGGTATGCTCACAAAACTCATGTTTTTGCTAGGTCACAGCTATTCGCATGATAAAATTATAGAACTCATGAACACCAGCATTGCTGGCGAGATAACGATATGATGCACTCTAGAATATTCCGGACTTCAAGTGTTGCCTGCTGGGCATGCTACTATATTCTCATTTCATCACTTCTGACCCTCACAAGCTGTGTTTCCACCACTGCTACTGAGGGCACCGATGCTTCGCTGAAATATGCCACACTGCTTACGCTTGAGCAAGGAGATAGTTGCACCATTGCCACCGTGCGTAATCCTTGGAAGAAGGAACGAGATTTGGCGCGCTATGTGCTTGTGCCTTCTGCTCAACCCTTGCCTCATGATTTGCCGCAGGGCACGTTGCTTCGTACTCCGCTGCGTTGTAATGTTGTCACTTCCTCTGTTCACCTTGCATTGCTATCCGACCTTCAAGCACTAGACTTCGTGACAGGCGTGACCGATCGAAGCTATATCGTGAGTAAGGCTATCCAAGACAGCCTTCAATCTCATCCCGCAATCGTCGATTTGGGGCAGAGTATGCAGCCCGATGTCGAGCGAATGCGTCAAGCTGGGGTGAACGCTATATGGGTGTCACCCTTTGAAAATGCAGGACATGGGGCATTGGACAATCTAGGTCTACCTCTCATTGAATGTGCCGATTATATGGAGGTGTCGCCCCTAGCACGCGCTGAATGGATGCGTTTCTACGGCCGATTGGTAGGGCGTGGCGAACAAGCTGATTCGCTATTCCAAGTCGTAGCACATGATTACATGGCTTGCAAGGATGAGGCAAAGAAGGCTTTTGAGGGGCGTCAACGCCCCACTGTAGTAAGTGATTTACGTTCGGGGAATACGTGGTTTCAGCCTAGTGGTTCCAGCACATCAGGCATTTTTATAGAGGATGCGGGCGGACGCAATCTATGGGGTGATCGTAAGGAAAATGGCAGTCTGCCGCTCAGTATAGAAAGCGTGATGGCCAAGGGACAAGCGGCCGACGTGTGGCTTGTGAAGTATGGTCAGGCCGAGAATCTTAGTTATGCGCAACTTCAACGTGATTTCGGAGCCTACGCACAATTCTCGGCCTGGAAGCAACGCCATATCTATGGTTGCAACACCCTCCAAGTGTCCTTCTATGAGGACATACCTTTCCATCCAGAACGACTCCTGCGCAACCTTGCTGCTATCTTTTTGGGTCAGCCCGTGCGGGAACCAGCCTATTACACTCCTTTGAAATGAAACTATCCTTCTTCGCGCTTCTGCTCCTCGCCATACTTTCGCTATTTACGGGCAGTGTGAGCCTGTCGCCTACAGAGGTGTGGCACACGCTTTTTGGAGAAGGCACCGATGTGGCTCGTTTTATCGTGATAGATTCGCGACTTCCACAACTCTTCACGGCTGCTTTCTCGGGCGCTGCCTTGGCCGTGAGCGGTCTTGTGATGCAGTCGCTCTTTGCCAACCCTTTAGCCGACCCCTCGTTGCTTGGCGTAAATAGCGGAGCTAGTCTCGGCGCAGCCGTTGCCATGCTGCTTTTTGGGGGCACGTATAGCTTAGGTTACACATCTCTTTCGGGCGTGATGCTCACGGTGGTAATGGCTTTTCTCGGTGCGTGTATGGTCATCGCACTCCTCACGGTGTGTAGTCGCTATGTGCGAGGTAACCTCTCATTGCTTGTTGCAGGTGTGATGCTCTCGTTTGCCATCACAGCCGTGATTTCTCTATTGAGTTTCTATGCCACTGCTGATGGCGTACGCTCTTTCGTTGTGTGGGGTATGGGTGATTTTGCTGGTGTGCCGCTTCATTGGATGCCGTTTTTCGGGTTGTGCATTGCCGTTCCGCTAGCATTACTTCTATGCTTTGCACAGCCACTCAATGCCCTACTGCTTGGACCTGACTATGCTCGCAATTTGGGCGTGAATGTACGCAGTGTTCGCACACAAGCACTTCTCCTAGTAGGTCTCCTCTCGGCCGTAGTTACAGCCTTGTGTGGTCCCATCTCCTTTATCGGCTTAGCCGTGCCTCACATGGCTCGTTTGCTTCGCCGTTCGGCCAACCATCGTGTGCTCATTCCGCTTACTGCCCTACTCGGCGCCGACGTGGCTCTATTTTCACTAGTACTCTCTCATATTCCAGGCGAACGAGGCACTCTTCCTCTTTCGGTGATCACTCCATTTATTGGTGTACCCGTAGTGATTTATATTTTGCTCCGTCATCGCTAATCAGCTAGGAAATACTCATATAATATAAAGGTGTGGGCGCCGCATTGCTTTGGGCGTGATGCATCAATTAAAACTTATAAACTCAAATACTCCTCTATGCAAGGTTTTATACATACAGAAGAATCTAAAGCAGAAACTGCCATTCTAGTAGGTCTCATCACGAAGAACCAGAACGAGCGGAAGACCAACGAATATCTCGATGAATTGGAGTTTCTAGCCGAAACGGCGGGAGCTGTCACCGTGAAACGCTTTACGCAAAAGATGGACGGTCCCTCGTCGGTGACCTACGTTGGCAAGGGTAAACTCGAAGAAATACGTGCCTATATCGACGCAGAGGAAGAAGCCGAACACGAGATAGGTATGGTAATATTTGATGATGAACTCTCTGCTAAGCAACTACGCAACATTGAGCATGCTCTTGGCGTGAAAATCCTCGATCGTACAAGTTTGATTCTTGACATCTTTGCCATGCGTGCTCAGACGGCTAATGCCAAAACACAAGTGGAACTGGCGCAATATCGCTATATGTTGCCCCGACTTCAGCGCCTTTGGACACACTTGGAACGCCAAGGTGGTGGCTCGGGTTCGGGTGGTGGTAAGGGCTCAGTAGGTCTGCGTGGACCGGGTGAAACGCAGCTTGAGATGGACCGCCGTATCATACTCAATCGCATGTCTCTCCTTAAGCAGCGCCTCGCCGACATTGATAGGCAGAAGACTACGCAACGTAAGAATCGTGGTCGGTTGATCCGCGTAGCTCTTGTAGGTTATACTAACGTGGGTAAATCTACGCTCATCAATCTCTTGGCTAAGACGGAAGTATTCGCAGAGAATAAACTCTTTGCTACACTTGATACTACTGTGCGCAAGGTGATTATCGATAATCTGCCATTCCTCTTGGCTGATACCGTGGGATTCATCCGCAAGCTCCCCACCGATCTTGTCGACTCTTTTAAAAGTACGCTCGACGAGGTGCGTGAGGCCGACCTCTTAGTGCATGTAGTAGATGTGTCACACCCTGACTTTATGGAGCAAATAGAGGTAGTTAATAACACGCTACACGACCTCGGATGTTCCGAAAAGCCCCAACTTCTTGTATTTAATAAGACAGACGCTTACACTTGGACGGAGAAAGATCCCGACGATCTCACCCCCGCCACCAAAGAGAACGTGTCGCTCAATGAACTAATGCACACATGGATGGCCAAAATGGGTGATGACTGCATCTTTATCTCAGCACGTGAACGCCATAATATTGACGAGCTCAAAAAGCTCTTCTATACTCGCATCAAGCAACTCCACGTGCAGAAGTATCCTTATAACGACTTCCTCTTTGAACATTACGAAGAAGCATAACTTCATTCCACTAGCGGCGTAAATATTTTTTAGAGCCAGTGCAGCGTTTATTCAGAGACGGCATTCTCTCCTTTTGCGGCGTAATTACATCCTTTTTATCCAATGAAAGCATTAGTAAAGAAGCAATACATTCTTCCTTTCATACTTATCGCGTCCCTTTTTTTCCTATGGGGCGCAGCTCATTCCATACTCGATGTGCTCAATAAGCACTTTCAATTGTCTCTCCAAAAGAACCATGCAGAATCCTCTCTCGTGCAAGTGATGTTTTATTTGGGCTATTTTGTGATGGCCATTCCCGCGGGGCTAGTTATTGACCATAAGGGCTACCGCACAGGAGTGGTAACAGGTTTGACGCTCTATGGACTTGGCGCACTTATGTTTTGGCCCGGTGTGCAGATTGGTTCCTTCGAATTTTATTTAGGCTCGCTCTTTGTTATCGCGTGCGGCCTTGTATTCCTCGAGACGGCTGCTAACCCCTACGTGACGGAGCTTGGCGATAGAGAGACGGCCGCTTCACGCCTTAATCTAGCACAGTCGTTTAATGGGCTGGGATGCATCTGCGGACCGCTCTTAGGCGGTTTGCTGCTTTTCTCTGGCGATGGGAAAAGCAATGATAGCGGACGCATCGACTTGCCCTACATTGTGATGGGTATTGTAGCCCTTGCCGTAGCGGTGGTGTTTACTCGTATTAAACTTCCCGAGATTCCCCACACTGATGCTAACGAAATGGAACAAGGGGGAAAGCGCCGCGATGTAGTGCGTCGGCTTTTCAGTAATCGCCTGTTCCTGTTTGGTATTTTCGCGTTACTCAGTTATGAAGTATCGGAGATATCTATTAATAGCTTCTTTGTCAATTACGTGACAGACAATGAATGGATGGATCCGCGCGACGCATCCATAGCTTTGGCTTTCGGTGGCCTTGGCCTCTTCATGTTGGGGCGTGTTGTTGGCAGCATCGTGATGCAACATGTAGGAACGGAAAAAGTACTGAGAGTGTGTGCAGTAGGTACATTTCTGACCACTTTTATCGTGGTGCTTAATGCAGGTTTCCTCTCCTTAGCAGCCCTTGTACTTATCTATGTATTCGAGAGCATCATGTTTCCCACCATCTTTGCTCTATCGCTTCAGGGGCTTGGCGGACTGACGAAGCGTGCTTCGTCTTTCTTGATGATGACTCCTGTGGGCGGTGCCATCGGCCCGTTGCTTATGGGACTAGTGGCCGACGCATCTAGTATTTCTGCCTCCTTCATCGTGCCGCTCGTAGGTTTTGCCAATGTAGCAGCTTTTGCCTTCTCTTCTTCAAGGAAGGAAAGGCAATGCCCTCGCGAATAAGGCTACAATGTATCGTTTGGATGATATACTCCATTATTACTGACAAGAAAGACGGGAGGCAAACACTTTTGAATGAGTGCTTGCCTCCCGCTTTAATTTGTATAGAATGCTTGACGAAATTCGAAAGAAGGGACGATTATTCGGGTATTACGTTGGTGGTTCCTCCTGTCTTGGTATAGGTGCCATCACATGAGATACCTTTGGCTTTGACACCTGTCACGGTCATGTGGATGGTGCCGCCTGCTAGAGTATAGTTGCCTGTCACCTTGATGCCGCGGCATTTGCTGCTATCGGCCAAGCCCGTAGTGGGGTTAGTAAACTTATAGGTGGTGCCAGAGACGGTCATTTCAATGCTTGTGGTAGCGCCTTCAGCCTGCGATATAAGTAGATTGCCGCCTACGCTGATGCCCTTTGAACCATTGCCTGATACGTTGGCATTGATGGAGCCGCCATTGATGGTGGTATGGGATTCGCTCTTGATACCCTTCACATCGTTAGCCGATACGGCTAGGGAAATAGAACCTCCGTTGATGATCACTTCACCATTGTGCTCATCGGTGGCGTCTTTCGTGACACTCACATCGATTCCATCGCCTGCGGTACCGCTGATGTTGAGGCTTCCGCTGTTCATTTGGAGGTATTGATCGATGTGCATACCATCGTTGGCTGCATGATTAATAGTGATACCTTGACCTTCATCCATTTGGATGAGTGTATATTCGTCCGAGGCATAAGCATGTTTTGCGTTGCCAGTGAGTGTAAGGCTTGCATTGCCCGAGAACTCTGCGTGCCCATTTATAAAGAAGCAAGCTTTGCGTGGGTTGGCAGTGCCGTCGGCTAGGGTACTATTTCCGTTGGTAAGTTCCACTTTGATACGCTTGCCGTTGTCGATGTAGATGGCAGCACTATCGGGGTTGGTCAGGTTAAGTGCGCTGAGATTGATGGTCGACTTGTATTGACCATCCATATAGAATGAGCCATTATTAGAACTACCAGCGAGGGCGTAAGTATATTCTTCAGCCACATCGGTATCGGCCACTACGCTCACGTGATCGCCCTTGAGCGTGATAGCCACATGGGGAGCCATGTCGGCCGATACGGTCACCCAAGTATTATTTGGAGCATAGGCCACATTTAAGGTATTGGCCTTTATCGTGGAGCGGTCAAAAGTGATAGAGTCTATTTCGGAGGTGGTGAAGAGGTTACCCATCACGCTGAGTTTTCCCTCAGCGGTGAATTTCATATCGGCGGCAGTAGCGGCGGGCACAGCGGTGATTACGTGGCCGCGATATACCTTCATAGTCTGTGCACTGATGGCAGTGCACAGCAGGGAAGCGGAGAGTAGAGTGAAAAGTCGTTTCATCTTGCGATTACTTTAAGCGTTTTTCCAGCAATCTTCACGAGATACGTGCCAGGTTGCAGACCAACGGTGGGCATTAGCCGGCCGTCTAGACTATAAACTTGTGCGGGTTGAGAAGCGTGGAGCGTACCATTGACGATAGAAACTTGGAGCGTGGCACTTGTAGTAGTTTGAGCTATGCCAGTGGCTTCGGCAGCGAAGAACATGCTCTGCATTTCACTGAGGGGGGCGCTAAACGATTCAGTGCCATTGGTAGCAATCATTTGTCCGTCGGCAAAGGTAATCTTCAGATGGTCAATACCGAGAGATGTTTCGGAGCCGCCAGCTTTCTTGAGGGTGAGAAAGTCGTAGCTCTGAGCTTGCATGGTGCATGCGCTCGCTGCAAGCATAAGGAGTGATACGAGTGCTTTCATGTGTGTAAAGTATATGTGATGTTTTTTACGTACGATAGAGGAATACGGCTACTTAATATATTATAAGGCGCTGCGCTGCTATGCGGAGAGGCTTAGGTAGCCTCTATGAAGGGTATCCTTTTCAGAACTTAAACTTGTATCCGATGCTTAGAATGTGAGAGTCGGAGTCATTGTCATCGTCGGCTCCGTTGTTGTATACGTAAGCAAAGTCGAGCCTATGCTGCTTACTAATCTTCCATTCCGTACCCACGGTGAGTCGTCGCTTGTCGAGGTGCATCTGTTCTGTGAGCGAATTGCTGAACTCATAAGTGACGTAGGGCGACCATGCACAATGCTTCCATGAAAGTTCTAAGCCAAAGCGTGAGCGTAGGTAGTGACGATCTTTTGCTTTCTTGGTGTCAGTCTCAGAGTTGCGGCTCGCAAAGTGCTGTCCAGCGTAGGAGAATGCTCCTGCTAAGTCAGAACCTTCGCCCATGGGAGTACGATATTTATATTTCGTGATGTCTGTACTGACAAAATGAGTATACTGGTAGCGTTCGCGAGCCGAGAGCGTAATGCGTGTCGCACCTGCATGAATGGGCAGTGAACCCGTCACATCGAATGTTGCGCGGTGTTTGCTACGCCAAAAGGCTTCGTCCACGTTGTAGCCACGCAGTGTTGTGCCATTGCTCTTATATTTTGCTTCAACTTCTTCATCAAGATTGTAATCACGGATGAAGTTGTATCCTGCACTCAATCCAAGACAACGCAAGGGACGATAATTAAGTCCCACGTCGAACCCATAGCGTGTCAAGTCGCGGAGCTTGTTTTCGGCGCGGAGATCCACTCCTGCATCTACGGAAAATTGTTTGCAGAGACTTTTCTGCACAGTTAGGCTCGTCCATACACCATAATCGTCGGCTACGGAAGGAAGCGCCCACAGGGCGGTAAGACTAAGGATGATAGCTTTTTTCATACGACGGTGAAAAGGTTTTAATCGTTCTCGCGTGGAATCTTGGTCAGATGGTCCACGCTCTTGATGCGATGGTCGGGGTCAATATAGAACACGCGTAACATCGTCATATCTGTAAGGAAGTCTACTGCACCCACTTCCACTCGGGTAATTTTCAGTCCGAGGCGCTCTTCTAGGTCAGCCTTGAGCTCATCGTAGCGTTCAGGCGTGATGAGTTCAATGTTGTCGTACTTCACGTATTTGCATCCCTCATGGTTGGTGTTGAGGAAATTTTCGCACAGCCACACGCATACCACGAAAATAGCGTTGATGCTCAGTTGCTCCAAGAGATTGAGCGAACCGCCACATTTACCATTAATCACGCTCAGCGCTACAAGAAAGAAGAGGTAGGTCATTTCGCGAATGGGCACCTGTTCAGTGCGATAACGTATGATGCCGAAGATCGCAAAAAGTCCTAAGGCTGCTCCAATGCCCATGTCGTGATTGTCGCGTAGGAGCAAGGCAATAAGCATGTAGATGCTCACGCTAAGAAGAATAAATGTGAAGTAGTAGTCGCGTCGGCGCCCTTTAGGGTAGTAGAAAAAGTGTACTACTGCCCAAGTAACGAGCGTATTGATAACGAGGCTAAGAATTGTGCTGCCTAGCGCAGCCGAGAATGAGAAAGAGAGAAGGTCTTGGAGCATGGGGTGTAAAGATGTTTTTATGAGAACGGCTTTGCTTAGGCGACATCAAGTAAAGCCCGACGACGGAAAAGGGAAAAAGCACGTTGCGAGTAATGGATTTTGTAGATGAATATTCGGAAATAGGTCGATCTGTTAGGTGCTCGTTCAAGCTAGCGAAGTGTCAACTCATAGCATGTGCCAGCTGAATTTTGCGTATTTTAATGAGTCGTTTCTTAAATCGATTGATGTGAAGCCCTTCGTCTGTCACGGAAGCACCGATACAATATTTGCTAAATCCTGCGGGCTTGATGCGTAGTTGGCGAAGCATAGGCAAGATGGGCGAGTGGCAGCGGCCATCGCGCTTTAGCTCTATGACAACGATATTTTCCATTTCGGAGTGTTCCTCCGTATGGTAGTTATAGAATTGAATATCAAAATCAATGGTGAGACGCTCCGTCTTGTCGTAGTTGACTAATGTAATTCGGCTGAAACGATTGCCTACGGCGGGACTAATTTGGCTGAGCCATAGCCCCGTTTGTTCGTGGAGAAAGTCCGTGCCTGCTCCCTTGCGTACCACATCATCGAGCGAAGGCACTTGAATGCGTGTCTTACGTGTGGTGCCGTGATTATCCTTCTTTTTGATTTCAAGGAATGTAAGGTCTGAGTTTACATAAGTGCGCACCCTCACTTTTTGTCGGGGCTTGCGTCCCGTCTCATGCTGTCGAAACATGGCATGCGTCTGCGGATCGTCAAGGTAGGTTGTAGCATAAGGGCTCACCCTCTGTCCGTCAATCTCTTGAGCATAGTAGCTACCACGCACCATTGTGAGCAGTTGTTTGAGTGTGTTCACATTGGTGAGGTATTTCTGATCTGTACGATTCATAAGCTTAATAGCCGACATTTCCTTCAGTGTGATGGGGGGAAGCTCTTGGGCTAACTGTTCAATGCTTTCTGTTAAGTCGTTCATGACGGTGGTGTTGTTCATATAAGTGTGAGCGTATGGTTCACGCAGCAAAGGTAATGCAATGTTTTAAGTAATCCAAATGCTTTTGTAATAATTTTGTAACCTATAGCTCCGTTTTCGGCCTGTTTTTTGTCCGTCCGACGACCATAGCGGGCCATTCGCCCCACAAATTGTATGATTGGTAGATTTTGGCTTTCCTTACTTTCCAAGAGCGCAAGGTAAAGATTTTCCTCCTTTTACTTTGCAATCTACCTTGTGTGTGCTACCTTTGCATGTATATTTCTAGCAGTTAATCCTTTTATTAGTCCTCAGCCTAAGCAGAGTGTACATACGAAAGAATCCATGAAAATCATACTTAATCCGAAATACGAAGCCCTACGCAGCTACTTGTTGCATCTTGACGACCACTTCGAGCATGAGGGGCGCGAGCTTCATGCAGGACGTAATGTCATACGAACTCTCGTCACCCACGGTCTTACGCTCTGTGTGAAACGCTATGCTGAGCCTCCTTTTCGTCGTCGATTGCAGCAGATGCTCTATAAGAAATCGAAAGGGAAACTAGCCTATCTCAGTCCGTTGCTGCTTCGTGAGCGAGGATTTGAAAGTCCCGAATCTGTGGCCTTCGTGAGCTACCATCGTGGCCTGTTTCATGCCACCACCTACTTCGTGAGTTTGCTATCAGACTATCGTTATAACATGCAGACACTCCTTAGTCAGCCCCTTGAAGAGCAGCGCCGCGTCATCGAAAACTTTGCACGATTTGCTGCTCACCTGCACGAAGACGGGTTCCTCCACCGCGACTTCTCCTCCACCAATATCCTCTACGATTGCATTGAAGGCCGCTACCACTTCTCTTTGGTAGATACCAATAGCATGAAGTGTGGTACGGCGGTAAGCATTGAGGCAGGCTGTCGTAATCTTTCGCAGCTCACGGGCGACGATGCTTTCTTTGCTCTCCTAGCAGAGTGCTATGCCGCCGAGCGAAAGGCCGATCCCGTAAAGTGTACCCGCTTAATCAACGAAGCACGTTTGCGCCGCCAGAAGCAAGAATTGCCTGTGTAGGGAATTTCTCCTTCCTACTTATTCCCCTCTCTTCGACTCTAAACTAAATAAATCATAGTTATGAAAAAAGTATTGACTCTTCTCCTTGTAATGTACGCCTCCATGGCAGTGCATGCACAAAAGTTCGCCCTTGTCGACATGGAGTATATCCTAAGCAATATTCCCGCCTATGAGCGTGCCAACGAACAGTTGAACCAAACTTCTAAGTCGTGGCAAGCCGAGGTGGAAGCACTCAATCAAAAAGCCCAGACGCTCTATAAGAACTATCAGAATGAAAGTGTATTCTTGAGCGAGGCCCAGAAAAAAGAACGCGAAAAGGCCATCGTAGACAAAGAAAAGGAGGCTGCTGAGCTTAAAAAGAAGTACTTTGGCCCAGAAGGAGAACTCTACAAAAAGCGTCAGAGCTTGATAGAACCGATACAAGACGAGATATACAATGCCGTGAAGTCCATAGCTACAAGCAAGGGCTTTCAACTCATTCTTGACCGAGCCTCCGATACGGGTATTATCTTCGCTTCTCCTTCAATCGATATCAGCAACGAGGTACTCTCAAAGTTGGGCTACGACAAGTAAGTCCATTTCCGACTAGCAGACCGCCTCTTCCCTCGCACCAGAGGCGGGATGCTGTAATATTCGCATCCACCGGACGGAGGCTCTTACATAGTCGAGGGCGCTCCGTCCGGTTCCTTTTTCTTTCCTCAATATTTCTAACGTTATGCGAAAAATATTCCTTCCGCTTCTGTCCTTCCTTCCCCTATGGGCAGCGGCACAGGAGGATCAGAAACCCAATATCATCGTGCTTGTGGCCGACGATTTAGGTTATGGTGACCTCTCGTGCTATGGCGCCCATCGCGTACAAACTCCCACCATCGATAGCTTGGCCGCTCATGGTGTACGTCTCACGAATATGCACGCTTGTGCTTCTACCTCCACCCCTTCGCGCTATGCCCTGCTCACGGGCGAATATCCCTTTCGCCGTACTGGCACGGATGTAGCCGCGGGTAATGCCTCAATGATTATTCGTCCAGAGCAGACCACCGTGGCCGACCTCATGCATCGCGCTGGTTATGCCACAGCAGCCATTGGTAAATGGCACCTCGGACTAGGCAGTCGCACGGCTCAGCAAGATTGGAACGGCGCCATCGACCAGACCCCGCGCGACCTTGGATTCGATTATCACTACATTATGGCTGCCACCGCCGACCGCGTGCCTTGCGTATATATCGAAAATGGTCGCGTGGCCAATTACGACCCCTCTGCTCCCATCAGCGTGAGCTATCGCCAAAACTTCGAGGGCGAACCTACGGGGCGCTCCAATCCCGAACTCTTGACCAAACTGCAGCCCAGTCATGGCCACGACATGAGCATAGTCAATGGCATATCGCGCATAGGCTATATGAAGGGAGGCGGACGTGCCCTTTGGCGCGACGAAGATATCGCCGATAGTATTATGAGCCATGCCATAGGTTTCATCGATTCCCATCGTTCATCCCCCTTCTTTATGTATCTATGCACCAATGATGTACACGTGCCACGCATGCCGAATGAGCGATTTCGCGGCAAAAGTCCTATGGGGCTTCGAGGTGAGGCCATACTACAGTTTGATTGGAGCGTGCGCCAGCTCGTTGATGCTTTGCGCAGTCGAGGTCTTGATAAAAACACGTTGCTCATTATTACGAGCGACAATGGTCCTGTGCTCGATGATGGTTATCGTGACCAAGCCGTAGAACTCTGTGGAGACCATCACCCCGGTGGTCCTTTTCGAGGAGGAAAGTATAGTGCTTTCGAGGCAGGATCGGCTGTGCCATTCATCGTATATTGGCCTGCAGGAACTGTTGGTGGCGTAAGTTCTGACGCACTTGCTTCGCTCATTGATGTGCCAGCCTCGCTCTCGGCCTTAGTGGGTACAAAGCCCTCGGCTAATGAAATACCCGATAGTCAGAATCAACTCGCCGTATGGCTCGGCCAAAGCCGCGTACCTCGCGAATATGCTATAAGTATGGCTTCCAATCGTAGCCTAACGCTTCGTACGCAACATTATAAGTACATCTCGCCTTCCGACGGTGGCCCTATGATTACGTGGGGGCCGAAGATTGAGACTGGCTATCGCAGCACCCCTCAACTCTACGACCTCGATGATTCTAGCTACGAGTCTGACGACATCTCTGCACAAAAGCCCAAGGTACTCCAACGCTTGCAGAGATTACTAGGAGTAGTTCGCGGCGGAAGATAGTTCCGCTTCTGCACTGCGGACAACGCATCACCTAGAATGTTAGTTCGCATACTTCACAGATTCTTTTTTGTAGTGCCTTAAAATCTGCAACCCCATAAAAAAGCAAAGTGTCTGAAAAAGAATGTTTCAGTTCACTTTGCCTTTTTATGGGGTTGCAGATTTAATGTGTTGTTCTTCCTCTTAAGTCCTTTTTTCCTCCCACTGATATTGGGTGAGGATAGTCCTTTTATTTAGTTTTTTGGTGCGAAGAAACAGTCTCTTTTCGGCGCGTACAAATCCTCTCTGCGTAGATAAAAAATACCCCTTTGTGAACGGAGGAATGCATAAGCAGCGACGGAGTGCTCCGAACTTCGTCATTATCAAGCTAAAACATAGGTCATTCCGTTTCTAGATGAAGACTTTCCCGTCGTTCACTGGGCGGTAAACGCTCTACCGGACGGCAGCGGTAGAGCTACCGCACGGCAGTGGTAGAGCTACCGGACGGCAGTGGTAGAGTTACCGGACGGCAGCGGTAAAGCTACAACTGGGCATCTGTAGACGGAAAGACGTACACCTTGGAACGGCATATACGAAGTCAACAAAACGTTATCTTGGAAGAACTTGAACAACGTAGCATTCCACAGAGCCGATAAATAGGTAAGGATTCTATATCTCCTATATAGAAACTCAAATGCCAAGATATTTTATTAGAAGAATAGAATGAGAAGTAGAAATAGATAGTGGACAACCATTTGTAAATGAGTTTATCAAAGCTCGTTTTGACACGAAAGTTGGGTTTATGCTCGGCAATAAAAATAAATGTATTGCGACTTTCATTTTGTATTGCGCTCGGTTTGCACTAACTTTTGCTACGTGCAAGTTAGGCTGCGGCTCGGAAATACCAAACAAAAGCTTGCTTTTCTTTTGTATTTCTCTCGCCTTGCACTAACTTTGCACCCAAATACCATAACTGTTGCTCTAAGGCACAGTGAATGTAAGAATAGTAAACAGCTAAATGGCACTCATGACTGAGAATAAAACGAACAAGAATAATCCGAATGAAGAGAGCATGATCGTAGACGGACACAAGCTCTCTATTGAAGAATACCTCGATCAGGACGAAAAGAAAGACCTCCTCAGACTGCTCACCGCAGGATCGGTGGATGATGGTAAATCTACCCTCATCGGACGTCTGCTCTTCGACTCCAAAAAGCTCTACGAAGACCAACTCTCGGCACTTGAACGCGACTCTAAGCGTGTGGGTAATGCCGGTGCAGGGCAGATTGACTATGCTCTGCTCTGCGACGGACTAAAGGCCGAGCGTGAACAGGGTATCACCATCGACGTGGCCTACCGATATTTCTCTACCAACAAGCGTAAGTTTATCATCGCCGACTGCCCGGGACACGAGCAGTACACGCGCAACATGATTACGGGTGGATCGACTGCCAACTTGGCCATCATCCTGGTCGATGCTCGCACGGGTGTGATTACGCAGACACGCCGCCACACGTTCCTCTGTTCGCTCCTTGGCATTAAGCACTTAGTGTTGGCAGTCAACAAGATGGATCTCGTGGACTTCGATGAGAAGGTGTTCCGCAAAATCGTGAGCGATTTCGAGGAATTTATCCACACATTCGATATCCCCGACGTGCGCTGCATTCCTCTCTCGGCTCTCGAGGGTGATAATGTGGTGACTCGCAGCGAGCGCACACCTTGGTATGACGGGCCGGCTCTGCTCGAATTCTTGGAGACTGTGCACTTGGGCAACGACCACAACCTCAAGGACTTCCGTTACCCCGTGCAGTACGTGCTTCGTCCCGACCTCGACTTCCGCGGTTTCAGCGGAAAGATTGCTAGCGGCGTGGTGCGCAAGGGCGACGAGGTGATGGCTCTTCCTTCAGGAAAGCGAAGCCACGTGAAGCGCATCGTTACTTACGATGGCGACCTCGACTATGCCTTTCCTCCTCAGTGTGTGACGCTTCAGCTTGAGGATGAAATAGATATTTCGCGTGGTGAAATGATTGTACATCCTGACAATGTGCCCAACGTTGGCCGTCACTTCCGCGCTACTCTTGTATGGATGGACGAACAGCCTATGGACGTGAACAAATCGTTCTATCTGAAGCAGACCACCAACACCACGCGCTGCCGCATCGACCACTTCGACTATAAGATCGACGTCAACACGCTTGAGAAAAGCGACGTAGACCACTTGGAACTCAACGAAATAGGTCAAGCCGTCATCGTGACTTCAAAGGAACTCTTCTTCGACGCTTATAAGGACAACAAGCCTACGGGCGCGTTTATCCTGATTGACCCGATCACCAACAATACCTCATGTGTGGGTATGATCGTAGGACCCGTGGCTGAAGAACAGCTTCACTCCGACGATGCGCTGCCTGTGCTCGACTTGCCCAAATTGGGTATCGCACCCGAACACTACGACGCCATTGAAAAGGCGGTGAAAGACCTCAGCCGTCAAGGCATCGAGGTGAAGGTGAAGCGATAACCACACATTAGCATATAAGCATATTAATAGCATATTCGCATCATGAAAGCCCTAAAAGAACGTATCTTGCGCGATGGTAAATGCTTCGAAGGAGGCATACTGAAAGTAGATAACTTTATCAACCACCAAATGGACCCCATCCTAATGAAGTCCATGGCAGTGGAGTTTGTTCGTCGCTTTGCTAGCACGGATATCAACAAAATCATCACCGTTGAAGCTAGCGGTATTGCTCCTGCCATTATGGTGGGCTATCTGCTCGAACTCCCTGTGGTGTTTGCTAAGAAAAAAACGCCCAGCACGATGGAGCGTATGCTTGCCACACAGGTGTTCTCCTTCACAAAGCAACGCTCATATGATGTCTGCGTAAGTAGCGACTATCTCTGCCCAGGCGATAAGGTACTCTTCATCGATGATTTTCTAGCCAATGGCAATGCAGCCAAAGGTATAATCGATCTTGTGAAGCAGGCGGGTGCCGAACTCGTGGGCATGGGATTCCTTATTGAGAAAGCTTTCCAGCATGGCGGAGATGAGCTTCGCAGTATGGGGTTACACGTGGAATCGCTCGCTATTATTGAAAGTCTCGACAACTGCGAAATCAAAATAAAGGAAGATGGCTACGAAAGATAAATCCTCAGTAGCCATGCAGAACTCCTCAGAGTCAGTCAAGACAGGCTTAATCTATGGGCTCAACGACCGTCCGCCTCTGCGCGAAACGCTTTTCGCAGCAGCGCAACACTTGCTAGCCATATTCGTAGCCATTGTTACGCCACCGCTCATCATAGCTAACGCCTTGAAACTTGACACTCAGACCACGAGTTTCCTTGTGTCAATGTCGCTCATGGTGTCGGGGGTAGCCACTTTTATCCAATGCCGCCGGCTTGGAGGCATTGGTTGCGGATTGCTCTGCATCCAAGGCACGAGTTTCTCATTTATAGGCCCCATCATCTCTGCCGGCTTCGACGGCGGATTGGCCACCATCTTTGGCGCCACAGTGGCGGGGTCGTTCGTCGAAATGTTTGTGAGCCGTATCCTTAAATATGCGCGCCGTGTTATCACTCCCCTTGTGAGTGGCGTTGTGGTGACACTCATCGGTATGTCGCTCATTAAAGTAGGCATCACTGCTTGCGGAGGAGGCGAAGCGGCCAAGGCTGCGGGCACTTTTGGCTCGTTTGAGAATGTGGGCATTGCCGCCCTTGTGTTGGTGCTCATTGTATTTTTCAATCGCAGCAGTAATCGCTACCTACGCATGGGTTCCATTGTCATCGGGCTTGTGGTGGGCTATGCCTTAGCTTGGGTGCTTGGTATGGTTGATTTCGGTTCCGTGCAGAGCTATGGCGGATTCAACTATCCCAATCCATTCAAGTATGGACTGAATTTTAATATATCGTCTATCATAGGGCTCGGCTTGGTATATCTTATCACTTCAATCGAAGCCTATGGTGATATTACCGCTAATTCGCTCATATCGGGCGAACCCGTGGAGGGTGATACCTTTATGAAACGTGCCGAGGGCGGCATCCTAGCTGATGGATTCAACTCCATGCTTGCTGGCCTGCTCTTCTCTTCTTTCCCCAATAGCATCTTTGCTCAGAATAATGGTATGATTCAGCTCACGGGAGTGGCAAGCCGCTATGTCGGTTACTTTATTGCCGCGATGCTTGTGGTGTTGGGCATATTCCCCGCCGTGGGCATAGTATTCTCGCTTATGCCCTCACCTGTATTGGGTGGAGCCACACTGCTTATGTTTGGCACGGTGGCCGCAGCAGGCATTCGCATCATAGCTTCGCAAACTATTAATCGCAAAGCCACTCTCGTCATGGCTATCAGTTTCTCGCTTGGATTGAGCGTGGAACTCGTTCCCGAGATTCTTAGCCAATTGCCGGATACGCTGCGTAGCATCTTCTCTTCGGGAATCACCACGGGCGGACTTGCTGCTATCTTCTCCAATTTGATTATCCGTATAAAGGAATAGCTTATTCTGTAAAAAGGACTTCCGTCATTTGGTTCCTTTAAGGAAGGAAACTATCATTTTTGGGAATGACGCGTTATAACACATCTCGGCCTATGAATCGCTTGCTTCGAATTACGCTGCAAATAGCCCTTGGCTTCGGGCTCATGCTTCTCGCTACGGGCTGTGCAGAAAAGGCAACCGACCGCTATGCTCACATTAGGGCATTCTTGCAGTTTCGTCCCGTATCGGCGAGTGCGCCTTTGCTCTCAGCCGTGAGTAATCAAGGTATGTTTTGCACCATCCGTATCGGCACCTCGCAGTTCCTCTTCACGGGTCCTACGGGCACTTCGAGTTCTTGGCCTATCACCGATGTGGTGCGAAATTATGGACAGCCGGAGTGTGTGGCGGGCTTCGTTGTAGGCATAGCCTCTACGCCCGACCTCAACGGACAAATGCCTCTCCTTGCTTACGACTTAGCATGTCCCAACTGCTATGCAGGTGATGCCATGATAACGAAAGAACTCACCTTGAGTGGAGAACGACTTTCGTGCAGCCGTTGTCACCGCATATACGACCTCCAAAGCGATGGCATCGTGGTGAGCGGCGACCCAGGTCAACCCCTTCTGCGCTATCGTAGCGTGGTATACAATCAAGCGAATGATTTGCTTGTGATTATGAACTAATCGGGCGGAAATGAATGCTCTGATATCAAAGGTTCCCTCTCATAAGGAAGTAATACTTCATACTTTCCTCTGAGAGGATATAATACTTCATTCTTCATACTTCATACTTACAATGATAGACCTATTTATTATCATAGTAGCTCTGTGGGCACTCTTCAGTGGATGGCGTGCAGGCGTTATCAACGAGTTGATGTCGACCTTTGGTATACTCGTGGGCTTGCTCATAGCAGCCACCTGCTATCGATATGGCCACGACTTCTTGGCTGTGAATGGATCGGAGACCAACATGGTGACCAGCATCATAGCCTTCTTGCTCCTGTGGATCATTGTGCCCATCGCTTTAGGCTTTGTGGCCAATGTGCTCACGCGTTCGCTCAAGACCTTCCGATTGGGAATGCCCAACGCAATACTCGGTGCAGTGGTATGCTTGCTGAAATATCTTGTCATATTGAGCTGCGTGTTCAACGTAATGCAAGAACTTGGCATCATGAACCAAGAGAAAGTGGCAACGTCGAAACTCTACACTCCCGTGGCTGGTGCGCTCGGTATGTTCTTCTCTGACGAAGAAGGCTCTGCCGAGGGTAGCAACGGCGCAGCAACTCCTGCAGATTCTGCTTCTGTTCAGAAGTCGGACACCATCTGGGTAGACATGAGCAGCCACAAGGCTGATACTAAGACGAAATAAGGACTATACCTATATAATATACGTATGGCTAACGAAAACGAACTGGTAAAGGAATTTACCGACAAGAAATATGAATATGGGTTCACCACCGATATACACACCGAAATCATAGAGCGTGGACTTAATGAGGACGTAGTGCGGCTCATTTCGCAAAAGAAAGGTGAACCTGAATGGCTTCTCGATTTCCGATTGAAAGCTTTCCGCTATTGGCAAACACTTGAGCAGCCCGATTGGGGACACGTGTGCTTGCCGCAGATAGACTACCAAGCCATCTCCTATTATGCCGATCCAACGAAGAAGCAAAAGGATGAGGGAGAGAAAGAAATCGATCCGGAACTGATGAAGACGTTCGACAAACTGGGCATTCCTCTCGAAGAGCGCATGCAGTTGGCAGGTGTCGCGGTAGATGCCGTGATGGATTCCGTCAGTGTGAAGACTACTTTCAAAGAAAAGCTCCAAGAGAAGGGTATCATTTTCTGCTCTATTTCGGAAGCAGTGCGTGAGAATCCAGAGTTGGTGCGCAAGTATCTAGGCTCTGTGGTGCCTTATCGCGACAATTATTTCGCGGCACTCAATAGTGCTGTGTTCTCCGATGGTTCGTTTGTATACATTCCTCGTGGTGTGCGTTGTCCCATGGAACTTTCCACGTATTTCCGCATCAATGCTCGCAATACGGGACAGTTTGAGCGTACGCTCATCGTATGCGACGACGGAGGCTACGTGAGTTATCTCGAAGGATGTACTGCACCGATGCGCGATGAAAATCAACTTCATGCTGCCATTGTAGAAATTGTGGTCAATGAAGATGCAGAGGTAAAGTACTCTACTGTGCAAAATTGGTATCCTGGCGACAAGAACGGCCGAGGCGGCGTATACAATCTCGTGACAAAACGAGGCCAACTGCGCGGTGCTAACTCCAAACTCTCGTGGACGCAGGTAGAGACAGGGTCTGCCATCACATGGAAGTATCCTTCATGCGTGCTCATGGGCGACAATTCACAGGCAGAGTTCTACTCCGTGGCTGTGACCAACAATCATCAAGAAGCCGATACGGGCACCAAGATGATTCATATCGGGCGCAACACGCGCAGTACGATTATTTCCAAGGGTATCTCGGCGGGCAAAAGTCAGAATTCCTACCGTGGGCTCGTCAAGGTGGGCTCAAAGGCTGCTGGTGCTCGCAACTATTCTTCATGCGACTCTTTGCTGTTAGGCTCAGAATGTGGTGCACATACATTCCCATATATTGATGTGGCCAACCCTGATGCTACCGTGGAGCACGAAGCTACTACTTCAAAAATATCGGAAGACCAACTCCTCTACTGCAATCAACGAGGTATACCCACCGAAGATGCCGTGTCGCTCATTGTGGGAGGCTATGCCAAGGAAGTCATCAACAAACTCCCCATGGAGTTTGCCGTGGAAGCCACGAAACTCCTCAGCGTATCGCTCGAGGGAAGTGTGGGATAGTAGTATAATGTATTTAGCACGATAACGAACCAGCTAGCAAGTAGCTATGTTTCAATGGATATCCGTATGTCCATGGTTCTATATAAAGACAATCCGCTTACGTATCGATTTCGTTTGACTTTTCAACCTATTAACTCCTATATATACAAAACATGATAACCATAAGCAACAATGAACTGCGCGTGGTGATAAGTACTCTAGGCGCAGAGGTTCAAAATATTACGGATGTGGCCACGGGACGTGAATATCTGTGGCAAGGTGATGAACGTTGGTGGCGCGGACGTTCGCCTATACTTTTTCCCATTGTGGGCGGAATGTGGAATGGCACTTGCCGCATTGCTGGTCAAGAAATCTCCATCCCCAAGCATGGTGTTGTGCGTCGTGCCGAATGGAGTGTAGCCGAGAAAGGCCACGACTACGTAAGTTTACAAATATTCAGCACAGTGGGGTCGTTTGCGATTTTCCCCTTTGCCTTCCGCTTGAAGGTGACCTACCGCTTAGAGGGACGCAAACTATGCGCCAATTTCCACGTAGACAATCTTAGTGCTTGCGATTTGTGGTTCCAACTCGGTGGACACCCTGCCATAGCCCTTCCAGATTGGAGTGAGGCGAATGTCGTGGATGGCTATCTAGATTTAGAGGGAGATGCAAAGTACGTGTTGCGTGCAGGCGAACAAGGGTGCTTGGAGAATGAAAAATTCCCCGTTCCCGCTGAGGTAGATGGCCTCGTGCCTCTTTCGGTCGAAACTTTTAGCCACGAAGCGCTTATCTTCGATGAGCATCAAGTTAGCGCCGTTCGTGTGCTAAATCGCAACAAGCAGGCTATTGCCCGTGTGGAAAGTTCCGCTCCCGTATGGCTTTTCTGGAGTCCGAAGGGGGTGCATACGCCCTTTGTCTGCTGCGAACCTTGGTATGGCCTTTGTGATTACCAGGGCTTCACGGGTACTGTGGAAGAGCGTCCTTATATCCAGTGTGTCCATGAGGGCGAAAACTGGGAAGGCTACTACTCTGTGGAAGTATACTAGATTGGTCTAGATTTTTCTAAATTTATTGTTGTGACGAATCAATGATACATATAAACGCACCTGTATGAACTAGTACAGGTGCGTCTCTATATAATAAAATAAGAAATGGAATCTAGTAAAAAACGTGAGCGTGAGATATTTTGCGTCACATTATGGGGTAGTTTTGTAAATTTTCTGCTCCTTGTGTTCAAGTTTGTAGCAGGTATTTTCGGTGGAAGTTCAGCAATGATTGCCGATGCTGTGCATTCTCTCTCCGACTTTATTACCGACGTTGTTGTAATACTCTTTGTGCGCATCTCTTCTAAGCCTTGCGATACCGACCACGATTTTGGACACGGTAAGTACGAAACGCTTGCCTCTACCCTTATCGGCCTTATGCTCTGCGTCGTAGGCATTGGTATTCTTTGGTCGAGCGCAACTAAGATATTTAGTGTCTGCACTGGTCACACTATTGAGCAGCCTGGCGTGGTGGCTCTTGTCGCTGCCCTCGTGTCGATTGTTTCTAAGGAATTCCTTTATCAGTGGACTACCCGCGTAGGTCGTCAAGTAGATTCTCCTGCGGTCATCGCTAATGCATGGCATCATCGCAGTGATGCGCTCTCAAGCATCGGTACGGCCATAGGCATAGGTGGGGCTATTCTGCTGGGGCCCAATTGGCGTGTGCTCGATCCGATTGCCGCTGTAGTGGTGAGTGTTTTTATTATTCGTGTATCGCTGAAACTCTTTATCCCTAGCATTCAAGAATTACTAGAGAAATCGCTGCCTGAGGATGAGGAACGCTTCATTATAGAAAGTATTCTTGCTGAATCTGGCGTGTCGAAGCCTCATAACTTGCGAACTCGCCGCATTGGCAATAACCGAGCTATCGATGTACACTTCCGCATGGACGGAGATACTTCATTGAAGGATGCGCATAATGCTACGCGAAGCATCGAAAATCGCCTACGTCAGCACTTCGGCAAACAGACGATTATTACTACGCATGTGGAGCCAATAGAGGAATAGATAGCTAAAAACTCGTACGAACAAGTGAGGTACACATATATAGTGTGTATTGTAAAAGCGGTTCATGCAACAATGTAAGCCATGTGAAACTTACTTATTGCATGAACCGCTTTGTTAGATGTTTGCAGTAGAGAATATGTAATCTTCTTGCGATGCTAAATAGATTTTCTTTAGGCATGAAAAACTTAATGCATCTCTTTTAGAGCAATGGGGCTTTTCTGGCTTCCATGTAAAGAATGATAGGATTAGTACCATTCTCCATCATCATCGGATCCGTTATTGTCGGTGCCCTGACTGCTGTTGATGCGCTCAAGTTCTTCGGGTGTATACTCATCTTCGTAATGTTGCTCGATGGGTGCAGTCTCAATAGGAACATTGGCAGGCAAGCGAAGCGGAACAAAGGTACGGTCGAAGAAGGCCTGATAGTCGTTGAAGCTAAATACAGAGCCGAGTAGGTCGAGGTTCTCTTTCGAGATGAGCAGTATGCGTGAATGGTCGAGGAATGGTCGCAGTTGCTTGTTTTTAAACACTCGTTGAGCATAAGCATGAGCTTCATCGTAAGAAGAAAAACCCGCTATGCGAAATTGGCTCAAACCATCGTTCTGCACGATGGACATGTCGAAACCACGGACAACGAATGAAGAGAAGTTGAATTGCGCCATTTCGTAGAGCTGTTTGTTATTGTCCACCGAATCGGTGGGATAGGCTAGAACGAAAAGGAAGGGCGCATTCCGATCGGGGGAAAAGCGTTTTGCCTGTGTCTGTTGTTCGGCTGTTGTAGCTTCAGCAGTGCGACGGTCCCAAAGCGATCCGAGATCGAAAGTTCCTGTGCCTGGCTTCCGTCCTGCTTCAAGGCCCTTTATAATCATTCCTGCGAGGGGGCTGACATCGCTTTCGGGGAAATCTTTCACCAACTGACGTAGTTCCTCAGACACCTCTTTCGCGGGTGCTGTCCCGAGACGAGACAGAGCGTGGACGAAGATAAACTTGGGACGGTTGGCTCCAGCGGGATATTCCTTTGTAGAGATGTCGAAGTTGTTTCCCACCGTTTCGAGATTGCGCTGGCGGTAAGCCTGGTAGGTGGCTGCGTAGAGCGAGTCTTCAATAGCCTTACCAAAGCGAGCTTTAAATTCGAAGTTCGGGTCTGTAATCACCTTTGTACGCTCATCGTTGGGATAGAGTTGCGCCATGTGTTGGCGCATTTGCTGTGCTCGTTCCGTGCGTCCCCAGCGAGAGTAGAGCAAGAATAGTTGGTAGTAAGCATCTGCCATGTTCTCATAGTCGGTATACTGCGTGGTGAGCCTTTCTAGCGTAGCAGCAGCGAGGGGAAAGTCTTCAAGGTCGTCTTTCTCGATGATACCCGCGTTGTAGAGACCATCCTTTATAATATTGTCGGAAGCTTCCTTGGCCTCTGCCGAGAAAGGAATTTGGGCTAGATAATATTCGCGTTGGTGAGGGTCGCTTTGCAGCGAGTCGGTAGCAGCAGAGAGCGTGTCGGTGCTTTCAGTGTCGGCTTGAGCTTTCTCTGCGGCACGTATAGAGTCATCGGCCTCATAGTCGAAACCCTCGTGTCCCTCCATGCTCACCACAGTGAGGTTTGAACGCCGCCAATTGTCGGCATTCTTGCGTTTACCCCAACGCTTCATGAAGTCTTGCTTACCTTGTGCCACAATCATCGGATTGTAAAAATACCACTCCTTATTGCCTCCCACAGAAGCATTTTGTTGTGCACTATTGTTTCCATTGGAAGATGAGCCATTGGCTGATGAGCCGCCTCCATTCTGTGCATTTTCGTCGGCTCGCGCCTGAGCTGCTGAGTCACGGCGCGCTTTGCGCTCTTCTTCCTCCTTCTTTTTCAATGCTGTTATAACGCGATCAATGGCCGCATTTCGGTCGGCTACGCTCATGCGGGCCAACGCTTGTAGACTATCTTGTAGGTATACGGCCGAGGTGTATGGCACGAGTTTATCAAGCACACGTGAACGATGCATGATTTCTTCATAATCGGGGCGATTCTTGTCCACGAGGCCAATCGCCTCCGTATAGCAACTTTGTGCTTTATCGAATTGGTGGCGATCCCAATAGACTTCGCCTAGACGGAGCAATAACACACCTTTTTCTATACCATTGCGTGTGCTCTTAGCGCGTCCTTTCTCGTAGGCCGACACGGCAGATGCAGTGTCACGTTGAGCTAGGTAGATGTTGCCTAGTGCGTAGTATACTTGGTCGAGGTATTCCTTGTTTACATTAGCGCGCGCCATGCGCTGAAGCTTCGAGATCATCGATTTGCGTGAACTCTGTTTGGCTGCCAATACTTCCGTTTGGAGGATGCGGGCATTGAATGCTAGCTCATAGGGCGGACTCTTACGGATGCATGATTGAAGAGACTTATAGGCCGCTAGGTCGTTGCCTAAATGACGCTGAATCTGGCCTAATAGGTAGTAAAGACGTGCCTGCCGGAAGTTGCCTTTTGCTTGACGCGCCGCTCGTTCAAGATAAGGGACGGCCTCTTCAAAGCGTTCTTGTCCGATGAGCAACGCTGCTTGAGTGGCATCAGCTTCGCGAAGTGTTTGCTTCGTCACGGAATCTGTGCGTACGCGCTTGAGGGCATCTTCGGCATCGTAGTACCACTTCTCCTGCACGTAGCAGCGTGCCATCCACTGGCGTGCTTCTGAAGCTACGGTCGGCTCAGCTGCATAGAGACGCGTGATGTAAGAGAAGGTTGCTGCGGCTTCAAAGAAATCGCCTTTTTCAAATTGTGCACGTCCCATCATGAGCCATGCTTTTTTGAGGAAGGGGTTGAATTCCTTGCGTTGTAGATAAGCTTTCGTCTTAGGGCTCTTACGCTTATTAGCGCTCACCAATGGACGGCGTTTGATGCTATGAAGCGAAATCGCTTTCTGACATTTCGTAATGGCTATTTCAAAATTAGATTTTCCCGTGGTGCGCGAGCTTTCAACGCCTACGAGAAACACGGGTAGCAGTTCCGTGAAGTTGTCTTTATGTGCGCTCAGTTTTGCTTTTTCTCCCTCTTCGTAGGCTTGCGATCCATTGAAGTAGATATTGTAGTGAGCAGTGAACGATTGCCAGAAACGCGATGCGGCCGTATTTTTCTTCGTGGAACACGATACAACGGCCATCGTGAGCACGATGACTAGACATGCATGGAATATGTTGCGAGAGCGTTTCAAGTTCGTTAGATATTGTCTGAGTGAAAAAACTTTATGAATAGGATAACCTAAGTGGTAAAATAGGAATGTGGGATGGATTTTAGAATGTATCCTTGTTGATTAACATAAATCTTCCCTTCTATGAATTCCTCTCAATTTAGGATATAAACTTGCTAGTGGCATACTTTATTGTACGGCAGAGCAGATAAATGCAAATACTTGCTAAGATAACAGAAGCTCCGCCTGGTACGTCGGCATAAAAGGAAAGGAAAAGTCCTGCCACGCAACCCATAAAAGCAAAAAAGGCTGAGAGCCAAAGTTGCGCATTATAAGTACGCACAAATATGGCCGCTGTCATTTGTGGTACACTGAGTAGCGATATTACCATGACGATGCCCACCATGTGGAGGCAAGCCACAATGGTCAGAGCCGTGAGTAGCATCATGCCCGATTGTAAGGCAGATACGGGGAGTCCTTGTGTACGAGCAAAGTCGCTATCGCATGCCACGCTGATAATGGCGCTGCGCAGAATTAAGTATAGTCCCACGGCTATGATTGTGATTCCTCCTAACACGACTAAATCTGTTCTGGATATGCTTAGAATATCGCCGAATAAGTAGGCTGGAAGGTCCGACATGAATCCTGGTGTGAGATAGGCAAAGAGAATGCCTAGTGCCATACCCCATGTCCATATCATGGCAATGGCCGAATCTTGTCGCACTTGTCTGTTGCGACTAAGCCACAGTATGGCAAAGCCAGAGAGTGCGGCAAAGCCCGCAGCTCCTATCAATGGCGAAAATCCGCAGAAGGCAGCTACTCCTACACCTCCGAGCGAGGCATGTGCCATGCCGCCGCCCACAATGACCATGCGGCGAGTCACCACGTAAGTGCCTACCACGGCGCAGAGTACCGAAGCGAGCAAAGCACCTAAGAGGGCATTTTGGAAAAAAGCGTATTGCAGAATCATGAGGAGAGGGGGCTTTTGCTAGCCTTCGATAAGCATCATTACTTCGTCTTTCAGTTCATCGGGGAGTTCCACACCACGCAGTTGTAATGAACGTACCCAGTCGGCTACTTCAGAGGGACGCATTGTGGTGAGCACCTCCTCGAAATCATCTACTTCGGATGGCGTATAACTATCACTCACACGTCCTCGATAAGCATCCAATTCCTCGTCTTCAAAATATTCGATAGAACGGGTAGAAGCAGTGATAAGTTGCTCCTTTTCGCATACGGCATGTTTTCCGCAGCATCCGTCAGGACGAGATTTCTGTATGGTAGGCATTTCGCTTATTTCGCCACGTTGGAGCTTACGCTGGAGCGAACGGTTACGTAGCCAACCAGCCACTAGAGCCACGAGGCAAAGCGCTACGAGCGAGAGAATGAGTATGAACATGGGGTATAGTTTCTGTGTTATAGAGGAAGGGGGTGCTTTCTAGCTAGTGTCTATCTAGCAAGTATCTTTCGTATATCTTTCTCGGGAAGTAGAAAAGGACGACTTATTGGCTTAGCTCTTCTAGTGTGTCGGGAAATCTACCAGGAATGCCCACAAGTTTGATTACCTTGGAGAATTCTTCCCAGAAATTGGGATAACTCTTGCTCACTACTTCGGGATGGGCAATCTGCAAGGTGGGGCAGAGCAAGCGTGCTGGGGCAAAGGCCATGGCCATGCGGTGGTCGTGATAGGTAGCGATGGGCATTCCATTATAACGAGGTGTATCGGGCGAATAGTTGCTAACGAAGAGAGCTTCGTCACCTTCTATACCTAAGTCTACGCCCAATTTGGCTAATTCATTGCGGAGCGCTTCCATGCGGTCGGTCTCCTTGATGCGCAGCGAACGGAGTCCTGTGAAACGGAAGGGGCGACGCAAAAGGGCACAGGTAACAACGAGTGTCTGTGCTAAGTCGGGTTGGTCAACGAGGTTCGCCTCATACGTCTCGCCTTCAGGCAAGGCAATGGCATCGTTGTGACGGAGGGTAGCCCACTCATGTTCGGCATCGAATTCCGTCTCTACGCCAAGCGGTTGGAAAAGGCGTTGAACCTCGCTATCTCCCTGCCAACTTTTGGCATGAAGCCATGGTAGCGTGATAGAGAAAGGCTCTCCGTGGAGCTTCGAGGGCAAGATAGCAGCCACTTCATACCAATAGGAAGCAGCACTCCAGTCGCTTTCGACATTGAATATTACTCCATCGCGATAGCACTTGGGGGCAACGTTTATCACGTTTTCACCCACCCAGCGAGCATCAGCGCCAAAGGCCTGCATCATAGACAGTGTCATATCGATGTAGGGGCGCGATATGATGTTTCCTTCGAGCGTAAGAGAGAGACCTTCTGTCATTTGAGGAGCCACCATGAGCAGGGCCGAGATATACTGCGAACTCACATTGGCAGGCAGCGAGAGCGCGCCGCCGCAGAGTTGATGACCCTTAATGCAGAGAGGCGGAAATCCTTCTTTCTCTGTATATTCTATCTCTGCTCCGAGATGGCGCAATGCATCCACTAGCACGCCAATGGGACGTTGACGCATACGCTCAGTGCCCGTCATGATGTGTTCTTCGTTGGAGCAAGTGCTGAAGAATGCCGTGAGGAAACGCATGGCAGTGCCTGCGGCCATTATGTCGACCTCGTGAGAACGAGTGGTCAAGGCACGCCACATCACGTAGGTATCATCGCAGTTGGACATATGTCCCACGCTGCTTTCGGTGCCACTAAGGGCACAGAGCAGCAAGGCACGATTGCTCAAACTTTTGGAAGAGGGAAGATTGATTTTCACTGAGAAATATTTTTGGGGGAGTAGGGGATAATCTCTAGAGAGAAAGGTCGCTTATTGATGCTTCCAAGCTTATCAAAATTTCATTTCTATCGATGTTTCCATTTTGGAAAGCTATCTTCATTCGCTGAAACTATAGCCTAAGCGGCGGAAATCTTTAAGTTGTACGTCGAATATCAGGGTGGAGTAAGCGGGGAGAACACCGCTAGAGGCACTCTTGTAGCCTAGTTCTTGGGGGATAAATATCTGCCAACGGTCACCGCGGTGCATATATTGCAGAGCAGTGGTATAGCCATCGATGGTGTTGGAAACTAGGAGATGTGAAGGTGTGGAATATTCGGGATGGAACACGTAGCTCTCGTACTCATAGAGCCCGCTATGGTCGAACACGCGACCTTCTTTATAGCTTTTTGTGGGGATGAGGTGGCCAATGTAGTTGACCAATACCGAATCGGTGTAGAGAGGACGATTAGCTTTATTGTCGGAAAGTCCGTTGTCAGCTTCGCCGTGCTCAAGAATGCGTACGCAGATGCTATCGTGGGCATAGCGTCCCGCAGTTTTGGCATAGCTCAAGTAGAGACGCCATTCGCAGTGGTCCTCCCAATTGTCGCCATATTGGCTTTTTGCCTCGGCCACTTGGGTGCGAGCCACGTTCATCACGCTGTCGAAATAGGCCACATTACGTTGTTGCCAGTTAGCAGTGAACTCGCTATTGTCGGTTTCGTTCACGTTGTCGCTACACGAGGCTAGTGAGCCCAAGCCCAGGGCCAGCACGAAGAGGAGCAAGAGCGTGTGGAAGGGATTGTTGTTGCGCATGAGGGTGTCGGTGGTGATAAGTGATGTGAATTAGTAAAAAGCGTTTACGAGTTTATATAAAGGCTTTCTCCCCACGGCTAGGATGCGCAGTGCGGAGTGTTCCTTTATTATAAACTCGCAAACGGAATATGTTTCATCGGAAGCGGATTACTGCAATTTTTTAAGCAGTGAAGTGATGCTTACCTTGTCTTCGATGAGCGAACGGAGGTTGGCGATGGGCACACGGGTTTGTTCCATTGTGTCGCGATTGCGCAGCGTCACGCAGTTGTCGTTGAGCGTATCGTGGTCAATGGTGATACAATAAGGAGTACCGATGGCGTCCATACGGCGATAGCGCTTACCGATAGAATCTTTCTCTTCATACTTGCAGTTGAAGTGGAACTTCAAATCGTTCATGATTTCGTGAGCCTTCTCGGGCAGACCGTCTTTCTTCACAAGTGGCATCACGGCCAGTTTGATAGGAGCTAAGGCTGCGGGGAGTTTCAGTACTACGCGGGTTTCGCCATTTTCGAGTTTTTCTTCTGTATAGGAGTGGCACATTACGCTGAGGAACATGCGGTCTACGCCGATAGAAGTCTCGATTACATATGGAGTATAGCTGCGGTTTTCTTCAGGGTCGAAGTATTCGATTTTGCGTCCTGAGAACTTGGCATGCTGCGTTAGGTCGTAGTTGGTACGAGAGTGGATACCTTCCACCTCCTTGAATCCGAAGGGCATCTTAAATTCGATGTCGGTAGCGGCGTTGGCATAGTGAGCTAGTTTCTCGTGGTCGTGGTAGCGATAGCATTCATCGCCGAAGCCTAAAGCTTCGTGCCATGCCAGACGTGTCTTCTTCCATGTCTTAAACCAATCCATTTCAGTGCCAGGCTTCACGAAGAACTGCATCTCCATCTGTTCAAACTCGCGCATACGGAAAATAAACTGACGAGCCACAATTTCATTACGGAAAGCCTTACCTATCTGAGCAATACCAAAGGGAAGCTTCATGCGACCCGTTTTCTGCACGTTAAGGTAGTTGACAAAGATACCCTGTGCTGTTTCGGGGCGGAGATAAATGGTGCTAGAGCCTTCGGCTGTAGAGCCTACTTCAGTCTTAAACATGAGGTTAAACTGGCGCACATCGGTCCAATTACGTGTGCCTGAGATGGGGCATACAATCTCTTCGTCAAGGATGATCTGCTTGAGTTCTGCCAAATCCATCTTATTCATTGCATCAGAGTAGCGCTGATGTAGGGCATCGCGCTTCTGTTGGTGCTCAATCACGCGGGCATTTGTCTCGCGGAACTTCTCTTCGTCAAAAGCATCACCAAAGCGCTTGCGAGCCTTAGCCACTTCCTTTTCAATTTTTTCGTCGTACTTAGCGATTTGGTCTTCGATGAGCACATCGGCGCGATAGCGCTTCTTTGAGTCGCGATTGTCGATGAGAGGATCGTTGAAAGCATCCACGTGGCCCGAAGCCTTCCATACGGTGGGGTGCATGAAGATGGCAGCGTCGATGCCTACGATATTCTCGTGGAGGAGCACCATGCTCTGCCACCAATACTGCTTGATATTATTTTTGAGCTCCACGCCGTTCTGACCATAGTCGTACACAGCGCCCAGACCGTCGTAAATATCACTTGAGGGGAATACAAATCCATATTCCTTACAATGTGATACGATCTTTTTGAAAACGTCTTCTTGTGCCATTTTTTGTCTTTGTATTATTATTGTTGGGTGCAAAGTTAGTGCAAGGCGAGAGAAGAAACAAGGAAAAAAGTCGTTTTTTACTTGTTCTTCCGAGCCACTGCCTCACTTGTGTAAAACAAAACTTAATAAAATGCGAAAGCAATGCAGGGGAAAAGCAACTTCCCGTTTCTTTTACGTTGCAATAGGTGAAGTGCAAAAGCGATTGTCGCGTGTACACGCAAAACAGAAGTGAAGAAAGCGAAAAGAATGTTTGGCACTCTCGGCAGAATAACGTAATTTTGTGGTGACAAAACACAAAAGCCTTTTTTAGACAGAAATGAAGTTCCTTCTTAGGCGGAAATGAGATCTTTCTTAACAACAAATATCGACTTATCCATCCATATTACACACAATGAAGACAGATATCGAAATTGCACACAGCACCGAGTTGAAGCGAATTGACGAGGTGGCAACTCAAATGGGCATTAATCCTGAAAACATTGAGCATTATGGCAAGCATATTGCCAAACTTCCCCTCTCGCTTATAGATAAAAAACGTCAGGGTAAACTCATTCTCGTGACGGCCATCACCGCCACTCGTGCAGGCATTGGCAAGACCACCGTGAGCATCGGTTTGGCACTTGGTCTCAATGCAATTGGTAAAAAAGCCTGTGTGGCATTGCGCGAGCCCTCGCTCGGTCCTTGTTTCGGCATGAAGGGCGGTGCTGCAGGAGGTGGCTATGCACAAGTGCTTCCAATGGAACGCATTAATCTCCACTTCACGGGCGACTTTCACGCCATTACCTCTGCTCACAATATGATAGCTGCTCTGCTCGATAACTATCTTTACCAACACGAGAAAGAAGGTTTCGGACTGCGCGAAATCTTGTGGCGCCGCGTGCTCGATGTCAACGATCGTTCGCTCCGTTCCATTGTGACAGGTCTCGGTCCTGCCACCAACGGAATTACGCAGCAAGCTGGCTTCGACATTACACCGGCTTCCGAACTCATGGCCATACTCTGCTTGGCTAGCGATGAGGCCGATTTGCGTCGACGCATCGAAAATATCCTCCTAGGCTATACTTACGAGGGCAAGCCTTTCACTGTGAAAGATCTCGGAGTAGCTGGTGCCATAATGGTGTTGCTCAAGGATGCTATCAAGCCCAACTTGGTGCAGACTACGGAAAATACTCCAGCCATTGTTCATGGTGGTCCATTCGCTAATATTGCCCACGGCTGCAACTCTCTTGTGGCTACCCGTATGGCTCTCTTACATGCCGATTATACTATTACGGAGGCTGGATTCGGTGCTGATCTCGGTGCTGAGAAATTCTATAATATCCTCTGTCGTAAGAGTGGCCTGCAACCCGATTTGACTGTAATCGTGGCCACGGCACAGGGATTGAAAATGCATGGCGGTGTAGAGCTCGATCATATTAAGGAACCCAACGAAGAAGGCTTGCGCAAAGGCTTGGCTAACCTAGACCGCCATGTGAAGAATCTTCAGGGTTTTGGTCAGAGCGTCGTAGTAGTGTTCAATCGCTTTGCAGACGACACCGACAGCGAGATGGAACTTCTGAAACATCACTGCGAAGAGGAACTTGGCGTGCCTTTCGCTATCAATCGTACCTATGCCGAGGGTGGAAAGGGCGGAAAAGATATGGCGCAACTTGTGGTGGATACCATAGAAAATCATCCCTCGCAGAAACCGCTCCACTTGACTTATTCCGACGATGATCCTATCCGTGTGAAGATAGAAAAAGTGGCCAAGACAATTTATGGCGCAGCTAGTGTGACCTTTGCCAAGCCAGCTTTGAAGCGCATCAAGTTGGCCGAAGAACATGGAATGGATCACTTCCCCGTGTGCATAGCCAAGACGCAGTTCTCCTTCTCAGCGGATGCCAAACAGTATGGTGCCGTGTCGGGATTCAACATTTTGATAAAGGACGTGGTGCTCAATGCGGGTGCCGAAATGATTGTGGCCATTGCAGGTGATATTTTGCGTATGCCTGGACTTCCCAAAGACCCGCAAGCCAACCATATAGACTTTGTGGACGGAGAAATTGTGGGGCTTAGCTAAGGAGGATTTAAAGTTGAAGAGTTGAAAAGTAAAGAGATCACTTTTCAACTCTTCAACTACGAATACTAAACAAAGCTCTTAACTACTAAACTTTTCAACTTCTAAACTTCTACACCTCCATGAATATAGTAGACAGATTCCTAAAATACGTTGCCTTCGACACGCAGAGCGCTGAAGACGCTACCACCACGCCGAGTACGGCAAAACAACTGAAACTCGCAGAATACCTGCGCGACGAACTCACCCAGATGGGACTTACCGAGGTAGAGATGGACGAGAATGGCTACGTATATGCCACCCTTCCAGCTACTGCCGACCACGACGTGCCCACCATCGGTTTCATTTCGCATATGGATACAAGTCCCGACTGTTCGGGTGCTAATATTCATCCGCGCATTGTCAAGAGCTACGACGGCGGTGATATCGTGCTCGATGCTGAGGCCGGAATTGTTACCTCGCCTAAGAAATTTCCCGAACTTCTTGACCACGTGGGAGAGGATATCATCGTGACTGATGGACACACCTTGCTCGGTGCTGACGATAAGGCAGGTATTGCCGAAATTGTGCAAGCTATGGAATACCTCCTAGCTCATCCCGAAATAGCGCACGGAAAGGTGCGTGTGGGTTTCAATCCCGACGAAGAAATAGGACTCGGTGCCCATAAGTTCGACGTGAAGAAATTTGGCTGTCAGTGGGGTTACACGATGGATGGTGGCGAGCTAGGTGAGCTTGAATACGAAAACTTCAACGCTGCTAGCGCCAAGATAGAAGTACGTGGTGTAAGTGTGCATCCTGGGTATGCTAAGGGTAAAATGGTTAATGCGGCTCGCGTGGCAACTGAATTGGCCTCGCTCATTCCCGTGACGGAAACACCCGAACAGACCGTGGAATATGAAGGCTTCTTCCACTTACTTGGCATTGAGGGCAACGTAGAGAAGGCTTCGCTCTCATACATTATACGTGATCACGATCGGGCACGCTTCGAACAACGCAAACAGTTAGTGGAAAAAGCTGCCAGATGGATGAATCTACGCTATGGCGAGGGTACTGTGACGGCTACCATCTCTGACCAATATTACAACATGCGCGAGAAGATAGAACCCGTGCCTCACGTGGTCGACATCGTGGTGGAAGCCATGAAGGAATGTGGCATTCCTTCTAAAGTGCGTGCCATTCGCGGCGGCACAGATGGTGCTCAGCTCTCGTTTATGGGATTGCCGTGTCCTAATATCTTCGCAGGTGGGCTAAACTTTCATGGCCCTCATGAATTCCTGCCCATTCCCTCGATGGAAAAGGCTTCTGAACTCGTGGTGAAGATTATAGAACTCACGGCGAAGAAAAGATAAACTTCAAAACGATACAGACTTTTTAGATTCTTTATTTATAATGTCGATGCGGGACGCGTCGTCCACAGAAAAGATTGGGGTTCCCTTTCTTCTCTGTGGGCGACGCGTCCTGCGTTAGCAAAGAATATATGGCATAGCAGTTCGGAAATCTAGGCTAATGTATGTATTTCGTCTCTATCAATCCTTGCTTAATGAGAAGTGAAGCACTCTAGAAGTAATGGTGCGTCCGTAGCTCGTGAAGGATGGGAAAGTACGATGGTTTATCACTACATTCGGATTTTTCCGCAAGAAAATTTCGTATGCATGCCATAACCTCCTCATCGGTGAGCCAGGGTGAAGTTTTCACTAGTTTATTGGCTCTGCGAAATGTTGTGTTGCCCTAACTCTTTCTAGGCGACGTTTTGGAACTTCGCATTTGCTGTTCCTAGATGTACATCTTTCCGTTTCCAGATGTACATCTTCCCGTTGTTCACCGCCCAGTGACTGATCGTTCACCGCCCAGTGACTGATCGTTCAACGCCCAGTGACTAAGCGTTCACCGCCCGGTGAACGATGGAAAAGTCTTCAACGAGGAACAGTATGGTCTAGGTTTTAGCTTGATAATGACGATGTTCAGACTCTTTGTTCGCAGTTTATGCATTCATCCGTTCGCAAGGGTAAGATTTTATTTACGCAGAGAGAAGAATCTGCGTGTCCCGAAGAGAAACTGTACTTTTGCGCCAAAAAAGCTAAGTAAAGGGGCATTCTCGCCGCTTTTGTTTTGTATTTCACTCTCCTGGCACTATTCCCGATTGCACAGCAAGGTGGGCTGCACAACTCGGAAATCCAAATAAAAGCCCGCTTTTATTTTGTATTTCACTCGCCTTGCACTACCTTTGCACTATAATCAAAACAAACGCTAAACAATGGAATACAACTTCAGAGAAATCGAACAGAAGTGGCAGCGTACGTGGGCCACCGAGAAGACATACCATGTGGAGATAGACGAGAATAAAAAAAAATTCTACGTGCTCAACATGTTTCCCTATCCCTCTGGTGCTGGCCTCCACGTGGGGCATCCCTTGGGCTATATTGCCTCCGATATTTATGCACGCTATAAGCGCTCATGTGGCTACAATGTACTCAACCCTATGGGGTACGATGCCTACGGACTTCCTGCTGAGCAGTATGCCATCCAAACGGGACAGCATCCTGCAGTGACCACCGAAACCAACATCAAGCGCTATCGCGAACAGCTTGATAAAATAGGTTTTTCGTTCGATTGGGATCGCGAAGTGCGCACCTGTGACCCGAAATACTATCACTGGACACAATGGGCTTTTCAGCAAATGTTCTCTCACTTCTACTGTAAGAAGTGTGAAAAGGCACTTCCCATCTCTGAACTCGTAAAGCATTTTGAAGAAAAGGGTACAGAAGGCACCGAATCGTTGGCACAGAGCGAAGAACTTCACTTCTCGGCAGAGCAGTGGAAGCAGATGAGCGATGTGGAGAAGCAGCAGGTGCTCATGAACTATCGTATTGCCTATCTTGGCGAGACAATGGTAAACTGGTGTCCGAAACTCGGAACAGTGTTGGCCAACGATGAAGTGGTAGACGGCGTGAGCGAGCGCGGCGGCTATCCCGTGGTGCAGAAAAAGATGAAGCAATGGTGTCTTCGTGTGTCGGCCTATGCTCAGCGCTTGCTTGATGGACTTGATAAAATAGATTGGACAGACTCGTTGAAAGAGACTCAGCGTAACTGGATTGGCCGAAGCGAGGGTACGGAAATGGAATTTTCCGTGAAGGATAGTGATGTGAAGTTTACTATCTTTACCACCCGTGCCGATACTATCTTCGGCGTGACTTTCATGGTGCTCGCTCCCGAGAGTGAGCTCGTGCAGCAACTTACCACAGAAACACAGAAAGCTGAGGTGGAAGCTTATATCGATGCTACGAAGAAACGCACTGAGCGTGAGCGTATCTCTGATCGCCGCGTGACGGGTGTGTTTACAGGCGCTTATGCCATCAATCCATTTACGGGCGATGAAATCCCTGTCTGGGTGAGCGATTACGTGCTGGCTGGCTATGGCACAGGTGCTATTATGGCTGTGCCTGCTCACGATTCGCGCGACTATGCCTTTGCTCGCCATTTCCAACTCCCCATTATTCCCTTGATAGAGGGTGCCGACGTGAGCGAAGAGAGCTTTGATGCCAAGGAAGGCGTCGTAATGAACTCTCCCGCAGAAGGCAAACAGACGCTCCATGGATTCTCTCTCAACGGACTGAATGTGAAAGAGGCCATTGCCGCAACTAAGAAATTTGTGACGGAGAATCATCTCGGTCGTGTCAAGGTGAACTTCCGCCTGCGCGATGCTATCTTTTCTCGTCAGCGCTATTGGGGAGAACCTTTCCCCGTATACTATAAGGATGGTATGCCTCAGATGGTACCTGCCGAATGCTTGCCTTTGGAACTTCCCGAAGTGACAAAATTTCTTCCCACTGAGACTGGCGAACCTCCCCTAGGCAATGCCACCCGTTGGGCTTGGAATACAGAAAATAATTGCGTGACGGACAATGCTCGCATTGACAATGTCAAAGTGTTCCCTCTTGAACTCTCTACGATGCCCGGATTTGCAGGTTCTTCTGCTTATTACTTGCGCTATATGGACCCGAGCAATGATATGGCGCTCGTGGGCAAGGACGCTGATGAATACTGGCAGAACGTCGACCTCTACATTGGTGGATCAGAACATGCCACTGGACACCTTATCTATAGCCGATTCTGGGATAAATTCCTCTTCGATCTCGGTATATCTTGCAAGGATGAACCTTTCCAGAAATTGGTCAATCAGGGTATGATTCAGGGACGTTCCAACTTTGTATATCGCATCAAAGATACCAATACCTTCGTAAGCCTCGGTCTAAAGGATCAGTATGATACTACGCCCATCCACGTAGATGTGAACATCGTACAGAACGATGTGCTCGATGTGGAAGCTTTCAAGCAGTGGCGTCCAGAATATAGTACAGCTGAGTTTGTCCTAGAGGATGGCAAGTACGTTTGCGGATGGGCTATCGAGAAAATGTCGAAGTCGATGTACAACGTGGTCAATCCCGACATGATTGTTGAGAAGTATGGTGCTGATACACTGCGTCTCTACGAAATGTTCCTCGGCCCAATCAATCAGAGTAAGCCTTGGGATTCAAATGGTATTGACGGTTGCTTCCGCTTCTTGCGCAAAGTATGGAATCTCTTCTATCCGAAGAATGGTGATTGGGCCGTGACCGACGATGCGCCCACAAAGGAAAACCTCAAGACACTGCATAAGCTCATCAAGAAAGTGAGTGAGGATATCGAAGTGTTCTCGTACAACACGTCTATCCCAGCCTTTATGATAGCCGTGGGTGAGTTGGCTCAGCAGAAGTGTACAAGCCGCGAGGTGTTGCAGCAAGTAGTCGTATTGCTTGCTCCGTTTGCTCCGCACATAGCCGAAGAACTTTGGCATACGTTAGGCAATAACACCACTGTGTGTGATGCACAATGGCCCCAGTATGATGAGCAGTATCTTAAGGAAGACTCACAGACTCTCTCTATTTCGTTCAACGGCAAGACACGCTTTACGCTTGAGTTCCCTGCAGATGCTTCTAAGGAATACATTCAAGAAACAACCCTTGCCTCGGAGCAGGCGCAGAAGTATCTCGAGGGTAAGCAGGTGGTCAAGGTAATCGTGGTGCCGGGACGCATCGTTAATATTGTCATCAAGTAGGAGGGCATACGCTCTTCGGCTTTAGTACATACAACTACACAATGGCAAAAATGTTTAAGACTTCCATTGGACAGGATATCCGCGACTACGTGGTAATCACCCTCGGTTTGGTGATGTATGCTATCGGGTTTACCTGTTTCCAATTGCCCTACGAAATCACCACTGGCGGCCTTGCTGGTGCAGGTGCTGTATTATTCTATGCCACAGGTTTTCCTGTGCAGTACACCTTCTTCGCGGCAAACATACTTCTGCTTGCCGTAGCCATCAAGGTGTTGGGTTGGCGCTTTTGTCTCAAGACTATTTACGCCGTGTTTATGCTCTCATTCTTGCTCGGTGTGGTGCAAGAGATTATGATTCATTTGGGAGAAACGCGCTCAGACATGTTTCCCGATATCAATCCACGTAGCCGCTTGCCACAGGTGGTTCAGGGGAATGCCTTTATGTCGTGCATCCTAGGTGCTGCGCTCGAGGGTATCGGTGTAGGCTTTGTATTCCTCCACAATGGTTCGACGGGTGGTACGGATATCATCGCTTCTATCATCAATAAGTATAAAGACGTTACTCTCGGACAAATGATGATGCTCTGTGATATAATTATCATAACCACAGCCTTCTTCCTGCCCGATGGTGATGTCGATAAACTACTCTATGGCTACTGCACATTGATTATCCTTAATTTAATGATTGACTATGTAGTGGATCGTGGACGCCAATCAGTGCAATTCCTCATTTTCTCTCGTCAGTATGATGACATCGCGGCAGCTATCAGTGCTACTCACCGCGGCGTGACTGTACTTGATGGTCAGGGATGGTATACCAAGCAAGAGCGCAAGGTGCTCGTTGTGCTAGCCAAAAAGCGCGAAAGTACCAATATATTTCGTATCATTCAGGGAATTGACCCTAATGCCTTCGTGTCGCAGTCGAAGGTAATAGGTGTGTTTGGCGAAGGATTCGACCGCATTAAGGTAAAGGCGAATAAGAAAGAAGAACAAACCACTAATAAGTAAAGCTATCATACACCAAGCATGAATATTCTACACGCTAAGGAGTGTCCCTCGCTGGTATTCGCTACCAATAATGAGCATAAACTCTCTGAAATACGAGCTATCTTTGCCAATACATTACACATTCTTTCGCTTGCTGACATTGACTGTCACGACGATATTCCCGAAACCGCTGATACGCTTGAGGGCAACGCCTTAATCAAGGCACGATGGGTGAAAGAGAAGTATGGCTATGATTGCTTTGCCGATGATACGGGTCTAGAAGTTTGTGCTCTTGGCGGACGTCCGGGAGTACATACGGCACGTTATGCTTTCCCTGATCGTCACGACCCCGAGGCTAATACGCAAAAACTCCTTGCTGAACTCAAGGATAAGAATGATCGCTCAGCACAATTTCGCACCGCCATCGCGCTGATAAAGGATGGTGAAGAACATGTGTTTGAAGGGGTGGTTCGAGGCGAAATTGCCACAGAGAAACGTGGTAACGAGGGATTCGGCTACGATCCCGTGTTTATACCCGAAGATACGGGACGAACCTTTGCCGAGCTCGGCACAGAGGTAAAAAACAAAATATCTCATCGAGCACGCGCTGTGGCTCGACTAGTAGATTTCTTGCAAAGCAAGTAAGCTTTCTCTTCTTGATAGGGGGCATACGCTTCGGAGGATACGCATGCGCTAGATTTATGATAGTGCCTCATACAATAATGAATAAGCTTGATGCGTTATTATATTATTGACTGATGTTTCCTCTCATCTAAACAACGATTTGCCTCAAACAGAGCGCACACACCTATTCATATAGTAGATAGCAGGACATAGATTCCTGCTATTCTGCTTTTAAAGCACACAATAATAATCACAGCACCTTACAACCCATGCGATTATGAAGAAGACGCTGTTTCTTTTATTCCTACTCCTTTATTCGTTTACCTCCGTGGCACAGTCGCGGTGGAACTACTATTTATCTTATCAAAACGCTACGCAAGTGGTGGCAAGTGGCAATAATGTTTATGCCGTGTTCAACGGGCATTTGCTTGCCTACGATGCAGAAAGTCAATCAACCTTCACCATCGACAAACTCTCATGTCCGCTTTCGGGCTTTAATGTGCGCTACATTGGCTGGAGCGATACGCAGAAGTGTCTCGTAACGCTCTATGAAGATAATAATATCGATCTTATCTATCCCAAAGATGGTGATGCTGGCACTGGAGAATTTAGTATAGTGAATATTCCGCAGGTGAAAAGTTTCACGGATTATCAGTTACAGGTGAATAAAATCAATGTTAGCGGCGATTGGGCTACGCTCTCTACCGACCATGGCATTGTGCTTATCAACTTGGCTCGTCGCGAGGTACAGGGTAACTATGCCATAGGTAGTGGCGTGAGTGATGCCGTAGTGGTAGGAAAGCGTATTTATGCCTCGAAGTCGGGAGTCCTCTACAGTGCACTGCTCACAGACAATCTTTACAGTCTGTCGGGCTGGACGGTGAAGATTCCTTCTGTCACAGTGAATCAGATGCTTGCTAGTGTGGATGGAAGCATTTATCTGCTCACCTCTCAAGGCAGCACTGATGGCAATGTCAGATCGGGATTGAACCGACTCGTGGTGGATGCAGAGGGGCAGGTAAGTGTTCATCACATCACAGACTGGGTGATGACATTGGCATCAATTAACGGAAAGGTAATGCAGTTTGCGTTGCCTGGTCATGTACTCGTGTATCATGCCGACGCTCCCGAGGTAGATTATAGCGACTTTAGCATGAACGAGGCTCCCTATGCGATAGCGAGCTTGAGTAGTGGAAAAATATTGGCGGCCTGTGGCTACGGTGGGCTGAAAGTATACACTGCACCTAAGGGACAAGGCGCTCTGACGCAACCCGAAGGAAGTATAGGTGGATTTGGTCCGCGCCACAGTGGAAGCTTCTCCGTGGCAATCAATAATGGCAACTTGTATGTATGCGGTGGCCGAGTAGGCGGCAGTGGACGACATGAGGGATTCTTTGGTCGCTACGATGGTAATAGCTGGAACGACATGGAAGAAGATCGTATCATTAGTGAGCAAAACTGGGATGGTTGTGGCTTAAATGCTGCTTACAAAAACCTAAGCCACGTGGCATTTGATCCGCGCGAGGACAATCATGCCATGGTATCAAGTTATGCCAATGGATTGTATGAATACAAAGGTGATAAGTTCTCAATGCTCTATAATTGCGATAATAGTCCGATAAAGAAACCCGGAAAAGTGGATTATAGCTCGCGCAACAAGTATGCCCTCATCGGAGGATGTGTCTATGATGCAGAAGGAAATCTCTGGTTTACTAACAACTACTGTGACACAATCCTCGTGGTGAAAAAGACGGATGGCTCATGGCAGCGTATTTTTACCGATGATACGAAGCAACAGAACTATGCCGAAAAACTTATGTTCGACTCACGTGGATGGCTTTGGGGAAACGTGCGTGTCAGTACGTCAGAGCAAACGAGTGGCTTCTTCTGTCTCGACTATAACGGCACCATTAGCAATCAACGCGATGACCGTAGCAAATTCCGAAATTCAGCGGTGAATGAAGATGGAACCACTTGTTCGCTTACGGGAGTCTATGCCATAGTGGAGGATAAGAATCAGCATATTTGGATAGGATGCTCAGAGGGTGTGTTTGAAATAGAAGATCCCGAAATGATGTTTTCCGCCTCGGGATTCACCGTGAACCAGCCCAAGGTGCCTCGCAATGATGGAACGAACTATGCCGACTATTTGCTTACAGGCGTTACTACTTCGGCTTTGGCTGTAGATGGAGGCAATCGTAAGTGGATTGGCACGATGGGAGGTGGCCTCTATCTTGTAAGTGCGGATGGAACAGAAATCATTAGTCATTTCACAACAGATGACACACCGATTCTCTCCAACAATATCTTCGACCTAAAAATCGATGATGCAACAGGTGTGCTTTATATCGCTACCGACGAAGGACTTTGTAGCTATCGTACCAATGTGACAGCTCCCATCTCCACGCTTAGCAAGAACAATATAAAGGTATATCCCAACCCTGTTCGTCCAGAATATAGCGGAGTGGTCACCATAAGTGGTATTCCACAAGGAGCAGAAGTAAAGGTGATGACCACAGGTGGACAACTCGTGGCGAGAGGAAACGCAGTAGGCGGTAGTTGGCAATGGGACCTTACGCAGCAAAATACGGGACAGCGCGTTGGCGCTGGATTATATTACCTCATGGTGGCCACTGCCGATGGTAAACAAAGTGCAGCCTCAAAGGTGGTTATTATTTAAAAAATCGGTAGCACTACCGAACCACCAGTGACGAGTGCGCAGACTTCTTGAAAAAAGCAATATAAGCCATGTGGCATAGAAACATTTTAGTCTGTAAATGAGTAGGAAATACCTCCAATGGTGGCGTTTATAGGCACGAAAAGCATTTTTTTTGCCGTTATGCAACAAAAAAAGTAAAAAATACTTGCAACTTCACCCGCCATACACTATTTTTGCTTATGAAACAAGTGCCTACAATGGCCAAAGCATGGGAAATGTGGCATTCTCTTCGGATATTTGTTGTGCTCTGTACAATGGACATTCTATAGTGATAAAGCTTTTTCCCTTTTGAGATGAGGCATGTTAGTGTGGCTCCCTAAATCGACAATCATTTAATTTATACTTTATTTATGAACAAGACTGAACTCGTAAATGCCATTGCAGCCGAAGGTTTAAGCAAGGCAGATTCTAAGAAAGCTCTCGAAGCAACTCTCAAAGCTATCTCTGGTGCTCTTCAGGGCGGTGATAAGGTAAGCATCCCTGGCTTTGGTACATTTTCTGTAAATGAACGTGCCGCTCGTGAAGCTTATAATCCCGCTAAGGGTGAAAAGACTACTATCCCCGCAAAGAAGGTAGTAAAGTTTAAGGCCGGTTCTGAACTCGCTGGTAGCGTAAATAAGTAATCTACGTCTATACGAGATTTGCACTAGTCTTAGTGCAAGTAATTAACGCTAATAATGCTCACATCAATGCAACTTTTGCATCTGATGTGAGTTTTTGTATGTAACCGATATCCAGATTGGTATTGTCTTAATGTAAGCATCCCATTCAATACGGCTTGAATGGGATGCTTACGAGAAGGGGGCTTATCTATAATAACTTTTTTCGATGTCTTTCATCGCTTTGCGGTGGGCGTATTTATCCCTTTGACTGTGCTTGAATGCTCCGTGAATGGTATTGTAGGATTGGTCGTACCAATAGTTGTATCGTTGTTCGTAGTATTCATCGGAGGCGTTCTTGCCTTTTTTTGCTTGGGCTATTTGCTCTTCCCTATATTTGGGATCGATGGCCATGCGTATGGTTACGTATAGAATCCAGATGGCGAGGAGGGCGAGTACTGTTAGGAAAAATGGCATGATGTGTAAGGTTTTAGGGGTTATGTTGTGGCAAAGGTAGCATTTTTTCCTTAACGGGACACACACGGCTGCTGCTTTTTTATCACCCTCTCTGCCTGTCTGTGAGGTTATCGAAAGCTCCTGCGAATTGGTCGCCGAGGATGTTGGCGAGGTGGTTCTTGAGCACTTCTACGGAGATGTACCATGAACGGTTGAACCATGGGCGGCGTTCTCGGGGCTTGCCCATGTGGTGGAGCGTTCGGTAGGCCTTGCCGAGGAACTTGAGGTCGCCTCCGTTGTCGTGGCGGTAGCCGTTGCCCACGCCGAGGTCTACGTAGATCCCGTATTCGAGGAATCGGAATGCGAGGTTTTGCTCTCCTGGTTTGAGGTTGATCGCTCCGGCTTGTACGCTTCGTCGCAGGGCTCCCGTGTCGTGCACTCCGAGTAGGTCGAGGCGGTCTTGCCAGATTTGGATCATTTTGTCTCGCCAGGCGCGGAGGTAGAGGTTCTGGTCGGAGTGTTCCATTCTTCGGGGTTGAATTGTAGGTCGGTGGGCTCGTCGATGGCGAGTAGGAAGTAGAGGCCTGTGCAGGCGTTGAGAAAGAGGCCTCCGAGTTCGTTAGATCGGATGTCGGAGGTGTCGATGTAGAGGTTGCGCGAATCGTTGAGCAGTAGCGTATAGAGATTCGGGTTGTCCACCTTGAGCGGCTGGTATTGGCTCTGCAGGAGAGCGCTGTATAGCGGTGCAGAGATGATGTCGATGATCGTGTCTGTGGCTAGGGTTATAAAGAATGCTTCAGCCATTTTAGAACCTCCCAAACTCCCAATTAACCTCCAAACTCTGTTCTTTTCTTCACACTCGCGTGGTATCTTCTGCGATGCTTTTCGCCGAGGATGATACCATCGCGCTCATAGGCACGCCGCATGCGGTAGAACTTCTGACGCACTGCCTCGCTACTCTATACTGATGCCCTGCCTACGGCACCATTGATCGAGCCCTTGATTGAGCCCCTGCCGAGAATGGTTCAAGCATACACACTCACTCCACAGATGAAGCCGGAAGAGCGTGTCAATGGCTTCGGCCATCTGAGCACTCGCACGCACGGAGAGGTGGTTGAAATATTCCGGGCGGTGAAGGTCGTTGTCGGGGATCACAAGGCTCACCCGCTGACGATTGGCACGCGCATCACCTTCGGCCACGGGCGAGGTAGCACGGGAGCCCTCTCCACGGGGGGGCGGCGAGATAGCAAGCGAGACAGCAGCCTGTTCTCATAACTCTGCACAGGGAATTTCACGGGGTTGCCCAGTGCATGCGTGAGCCACTGAACTAAGTAATAGGAAAGAAGGTAAGTCTTGAAAAAGGAGCGGACAACTCTCATCTTTGCAGGACAAAGGATATTTGCTCTTCGACAGAAGATGCTTGACGATGCCAACGCTACGATTACAGAAACCAAAATAAGACTTGTTGAAATGTAATACGAGCACAGCAGAATGAAAGAAGTCCTTGGTGAAGAACGGGACTTGCACTCAGTTAAAAAAACAAGAAATATGCTTGTCACTTTCAACAGTATGCTCGTTCCTTCTTTAGACCTCTTGTTTCTACGTTCACCGACCGTCAGCAGGAAATTCTAAATGAGTCTGGCTATTCCGACTTGATGCGAAACAGTAGCCAAATCATCAACTGCGCCTGCTTCTTTCACTTAGCTATATCCATGAGGCAACGACCTATGCAGAATCATGTGGCGGTGGCGGTTCGCCTGGCTCTGGTTGGGGACGTGACAAGGATGAAGACGATGATCATTGGTGGCGCAGGTGTATTGCCGTATCGGCTGCAATGATGCGACCAACTGTCATAAAAAGAAAATTCCGTAGTAGATAATAATGCAAGAGAGTGTGTGTTTATTACATACTCTCTTGCTCATATAGGTATAATGTCTTATTTTCCCAAAGACTTGAACATCTTGGTGATGCACTTTTTCTTCTGCTCCATGTTTGGGTGAACATAGAGATTAAGGGTTGTTGTAATGTTGGCATGACCGAGCAGTACGCTTACTGTCTTGTAATCGCAGTTGCTTTCAATGCAGCGTGTGGCAAAGCTATGGCGTAGTCCGTGATACTTTAGTCGAGGAATGTCGAGACGCGCCATCAACCGATGATAATAGTTGCGATAGGTGCGTGGTTCGGTTGGCTTTTCTTCATTGGTCAGCACATAGAAGTCTGTGTTTACCACCTTTTTCAGTGGTTTCACCATCGCCAGCAGTTCCTTGTTCATCGGTATCTCACGGCATGAGTTCTTGGTCTTGGGTGTGTTGATGACCAACTCCGTGTGCTTGTGTTCGCCCTCCACAATGTAGATGCGCTCAATGGTACGGTTCACGGTTATTGTGCCGTTGTCGGTGTTGATATCCGACCATTTTAAACCGCAAATCTCTCCGATACGCAAGCCTGTAGTCAGACTGATATAAATACCAAGATTGCGGAACGTGAAGTTCTGTTTGATGAAATCGAGGATCTTTTTGTGGTGTGCCACCGTCAGCACCTCTATTTCCTTGTTGGTCTCTGTCGTAGGGTACTTGATGTCCCACTCGCAATAGTTCATCCATTCGTTCTTTACCCCGAACTTCATAACCATTTTCAAGACAATAAGGATGTCCTTCACAGTCTTAATGCTTAGACCGCCATTCAGTTTCTGCAAAACGAACTCCTGCACAAGTTTCTCACTCAGAGCCTCACAATCGCCAAATGATGGCAGAATGTGATTCTCTAAAATTAACACATAAGCAGCGTATGTTGACTGCTTAACGTAGCGGTGCTTGTCACTTTTCCAAGCCAACGCAATTTCTCTAATTGTTTTTGTTGTCATTGTAATCCTTAATTTTGAAGGTATATATATATAATTAGAGAAAAAATAACTCTGATGTCCCAAATCTCAGATTTCCTGAGTTTCAGGGGGAGTGGGAGAAACATGAATTAGGCGATATTTGTGAAACCATCACAGATTTTGTTGCTGCAGGAAGTTTTGCTTCTTTGAGAGAAAATGTCAAATATTACCAAGAGGACAACTACGCACAATTGGTGCGAACTGTTGATTTGAAAAAAGATTTCACCAATAACGATTTTGTTTATGTTGACGAATTAGCTTACGATTTTTTGTGGCGCGTTCAGTTCAAAGAACCTAATATTGTATTGCCAAATATTGGGGCGAACATAGGAGAAAAGTATTATGTCAGTCCAGAAGATTTGCCTAAAGAAAAGAATGTTTTGGGACCGAATGCAATACTGTTAAGAAGCAAATGTAACGACACGCATTTTGTTTATTTCAGATTGTCAACATCTTCATATGATAATGAGATGAAGAAGTTGGTAGGGGCAAGTGGACAACCTAAATTCAATAAAACAGACTTAAAGAAAGTAAGACTCTTTATGCCTTCACTGAAAGAGCAAAAGAAAATATCACATTTCCTTAGATTGTTGGACGAGCGCATAGCAACCCAAAACAAAATCATTGAGGATCTGAAGAAACTAAAATTTGCAATTAGCCATATTCTGTTTTCTTCAAAATTCACGAATCATTTGTCATATATTGCCAATGTTGTAATGGGGCAATCTCCATCTTCTAACGCATACAACGACCAAGGTATTGGCATGCCTTTGGTTCAAGGCAATTTAGATATATCCAATGGTAAAACAACGCCTCGCCTGTATACTTCCGAATTTAATCAAACAGCCGAAGAAGGAAATATAATTTTGACGGTTCGTGCTCCTGTTGGCGAAGTAGCAAAAGCTACAAAAAATGTATGTTTAGGACGTGGTGTTTGCGCTATCATACCACATGAAGAAAATATGTCAGATTTTATATATCAGTATCTGACATTCTATAAGTTTATGTGGCGGAAATACGAACAAGGAAGTACTTTTACATCTATAAATGGATCTGATGTGCGCAACATCCTTTGCCCAGAAGTCAGAAATGTTTCCATTTTAACACTTTTGGACAGTAAAATAAGTACAGAAGAAAGGGTCGTTAAGCTGTATCAAAAACAAAAGCAGTATCTGCTTCGCCAGATGTTTATATGAACATCTGACGGAGCAAGTAAACTTATATAATGCCAAACTCTTTTAGTTGCTTTTTATTTACCGTTGGACTTTCTTTTACGGTATTGATAATAAGTTTCATCATCTCTGTATCAGAGATTACTCCACGATAATCTTTGAACAGTTCAATCTCCAAGTTTCGTCATGACAACGCAGCCTCCACCAACAGATTATCCTTAATATATTCTATCATATCATCGGATGCCATACCATCTTTTGCCATACCAATTATATCCATGACTTTACGCCCTTGTTGGGCATAAGCACGCTTCCATTCTTCGCCATGTGATTTTGCACGTAACTCACCGTATGGAAGATTTACATTCTCGAAGATAGACTTGTCCAAAGCTTCAATATCAGCTTTTGACAGGTACTCATCATCTGCCTGTCGCTTGGCTTCAAGCATATAATAAGCATCATCAGTTCCTTTAGAAACGCAATTGTCTATCATTGCTTGAATTCTTTATCACACTGAGGATCGCCTTTTATACAATTATAAAGGACAGAAGGTACAGGTCCATCTGGCAATGCACAGAATTCGTCAGAAACCATAGGAAAGCCATATTTTGCTAAATATGAAATATTAGCAAAATATATAACCTTGAATACATGGTAGTAGTCTAACCCTTTTGTTTTATTCAAGATATATAATACAATCTCAGTCAGTTTCTGTTTATCGAAGTTTGTCATCTCAATAGCTATTTATTGGTTGCAAAATTAATACACATTATTAATA
>OJKP01000038.1_pt1 | contig 118148 bp, 79 predicted proteins | sample 1596521 | NCBI WGS metagenome assembly OJKP01 (sample SAMEA4350130, study PRJEB24818) | metagenome | biome: human; feature: gut; material: faeces | place: Denmark | collected 2013-09
ACATATTGAATCAATTGTTTCTCCGCAGAGAATGCGACTGACTATATTCAGCCGTTCTTCATAATTGTGGCGTCTATACATAATGCACCCCAAAAGTTTTGTGTCTAACTTTTGGGGTGCAGTTCATAGTCTGCAAGGGATTTTTTAATTAGTAATTTTTAATTATTAATTATTAATTAGTAATTGAACTTGCGAGAGTTCAATTACTAATTTCAACTTTCAATTCGATTTACTCGTTCTCCGGAGCCTTGTCGATAAGGTCCATGAACTGGTCGAGCTTCGGAGTGATGATGATCTGTGTGCGACGGTTGCGCTGCTTGCCTACCTCAGTAGAGTTAGCAGTCACGGGGTTGTACTCGCCACGTCCGCCAGCTGTGAGACGCTTCGGGTCTACACCATACTGGTTCTGCAGAGCCTGCACCACGCTCGAAGCACGCAAGCAAGAGAGATCCCAGTTGTTGCGGATGTTCTTCATCGACGCAGCCTTTGCGTTCACCGGCACGTTGTCGGTGTTACCCTCGATGAGCACCTCATAGTCCTTATAGTCGGTGATGATCTTGGCAATCTTGCTCAGAGTCTCCGAAGCACGCTCGTTGATTTCGTACGAACCGCTCTTGTAGAGCATGTTGTCAGCAAGCGAGATGTAAACAACACCCTTGAGCACCTGCACGTCAACTTCCTTTGACTCCTCCTTAGAGAGCGAGCGTGTGAGGTTGTTGGTGAGCACCATGTTGAGCGAGTCCGACTTCGACTTCACCTCAACCAAGTGGCGGATGTACTGGTTCGACTCGTTGATCTGGTCTACGAGTTTAGAGATGTTGATGTTGTTGTCGCCGGCGTTTGTCAAGCTCTTGTCGAGCGAAGCCTGCAGCGCAGCGTAGTCAGCCTTCTGCTGCTTCAGCAGTTCCTTAGACGCATTGAGCTGCTCCTCAAGAGCTGCCACGCGAGCCTTAGATGCAGCGAGGTCCTCCTTTGCTGTCTGGTAGTTGCCGGTGAGTTCCTTGTTCTCATTCTGGCAGTTAACAAGATCCTTCTTCATTGCGCAGCTTGAGAATGTGAACAAGCCTGCGAACATCGCGATTGCGAATACGTTTCCTTTTTTCATATCTTTATTGTTTTTATCTGTTTGCAAAGTTGTATTTCAATGCAAAGTTAGCACTTAAACTTCAAAACTACTATATATAAGATGTTTATATAATTAAAATGTCAATTCGCTTTAATTTAATTTAACTGTAGGTGAGTGTGGCAGTAGTGTGTTTAGATGTAATTTTTTGTTCTTTTTATAGGGATATTTCATTTAAAATGCTTTATTTTGCAAATAGTAATGCTATTGCATATAAGTGACTAATCAAAACTAAAAACAAAACATACATACGAATGAAGAACTTGAAGTATATGGCTGTGGCTGCATTGCTGGCGTGTGGAGCGCTCAATGCCTCGGCGAAAGACAACGTAGAGTACGTGGACCCGTTCATCGGAACAACTAACTTCAGCATCTGCAACCCGGGTGCGATACGTCCGCACGGACTGATGTCGGTGGTGCCGTTCAACGTGATGGGCTCCGACCTCAACGTGCAGGACAAGGACAAGCGCTGGTGGTCGGCGTGCTATGAGTATAACAACAAGTACTTCACCGGCTTTGCGCACGTTACGCTCAGCGGTGTAGGCTGCCCCGAGATGGGTACACTGCTCACCATGCCGACATCGGGCGAGCTCTGCGTCGACTATCGCAGCTATGGCTCCGAGTACAAGAACGAGACGGCGCGTCCGGGCTATTACAGCACCGAGCTTACCAAGTACGGCATCAAGTGCGAGGTGGCTTCCACGATGCGCTCGTCTATTGAGCGTTATACCTTCCCGAAGGGCAAGGGCAACCTGCTCTTCAACCTCGGCAACGGACTCACTAACGAGGTGGGTGCTTCGCTGCGCCGCGTCAGCGACACCGAGTTCGAGGGCACACGCCTTTTAGGCACATTCTGCTACAATCCGCAGGCGGTGTTCCCGATGTACTTTGTCGTTCGTGTGAACAAGAAACCCGCTGCTTACGGCATGTGGAAGAAACAGCCGGCTTTCGGCAACGCTCAGGCGCAGTGGGACTCTGACCAGGGCAAGTACAAGCTCTATCCGGGCTACGGACGCGACATGGCGGGCAACGATATAGGCTATTATATGTCGTACGATTGCGCCGAGGGCGAGCAGGTGGAAGTGCAGGTAGGCGTGTCGTTCGTGTCTATCGCCAACGCTCGCGAGAACCTCAACGCCGAGCAGAAGGGCTTCGAGTTTGAGAAGGTAGTGAAAGAGGGTCACGATGAGTGGGCACGCACGCTCGACCGCGTCACCGTAGAGGGTGGCACCGAGGACCAACGCCGTGTGTTCTACACCGCTCTCTACCACACACAGATTCACCCGACCGTGCTGCAGGACGTGAACGGCGAGTATCCGAAGATGGAAAGCAATGAGAACGGCAAGACCGCCGGCAACCGCTACACCGTCTATTCGTTGTGGGATACCTACCGCAACCTCTCGCAGCTCGAGACACTGCTCTATCCCGACAAGCAGGTGGACATGATCAACTCGATGATTGACATGTACCGCGAGTGGGGCTGGATGCCTAAATGGGAGCTGTTCTCACGCGAGACATGGACAATGGAGGGCGACCCTGCCATCCCGTACATCGCCGATGCTTATATGCGCGGTCTGCGCGGTTTCGACATCAACGAGGCTTACAAGGCGTTCCGCACATCGGCTACTACTGAGGGCAAGAACAACCGTATGCGCCCCGATATCGACCCGTACATCGAGCGTGGATACGTGCCGATGGGTTACTATGCTGCCGATATGTCGGGCGACAACTCCGTGTCGCACGCTCTTGAGTACTACCTCGCCGACAACGCGCTCTCTATACTTGCTGGTGAACTCGGACACAAGGCTGACGCCAAGCTGTTCCGCCAGCGCTCTCTCGGCTACAAGCACTACTACTCGAAGGAGAGCGGCACGCTGCGCCCGATAACAATGGACGGCAAGTTCCTCTCGCCGTTCAACCCCGAGGACGGCTACGACTTCACCAATGCGCCGGGCTTCCACGAGGGCTCGGCTTGGAACTACACGTTCTACGCTCCGCACGATGTGTTGGGCATGGCTAAGCTCATGGGCGGACAGCGCAAGTTCTGCGACAAGCTGCAGATGGTGTTCGACAAGGGGCTCTACGACCCTGCCAACGAGCCTGACATCGCCTACGCATACCTCTTCTCCTACTTCAAGGGCGACGAGTGGCGCACGCAGAAAACCGTGAACGACCTACTCACCAAGTACTACACAGCGCGTCCGGACGGCATCCCCGGCAACGACGACACCGGCACCATGTCGGCTTGGGCTATCTTCTCGATGATGGGTCTGTATCCCGACAACCCGGGCGATCCTTCGTACACTCTCACCACTCCGGTGTTCGACAAAGTGACGCTGCACCTCGATCCGAAGTTCTATCCGCAGGGCGACATCACCATCGAGACCGACCGCACATCGCCGTCGCAACTCTACATCAAGAGCATGACGCTCGGCGGCAAGAAGCTCAACGGCTACCGCATCACGCACAAGCAGCTGATTGAGGGCAAGACGCTGCGCATGAGCCTGAAGTAAATTAGTAATTTTTAATTATTAATTATTAATTGAACTTGCGAAAATTCAGAAAATAACTTTTAAAACTCAAAAGAATTATGAAAATCAGACATCTTAAAGTTTCGGCTGTGCTTCTCGCAGCCACGTTGTTGACAAGTTCGTGTGTAGGTTCGTTCGCTCTGTTCAACAAGTTGGCAGGCTGGAACAAACAGGCAACAGACAATAAATTCCTTAACGAACTTATCTTTATCCTCATCTCGCCGGCATACGCGGTATGTACCGTTGCTGACGTGCTCGTCATCAACTCTATCGAGTTCTGGACAGGCAGCAACCCGATGGCACAGCGCGTAGGCGAAACGCAGGAGATTACGGCAAGGACGGCAAACTCTACGCTGTGACCACTCTGCGCAACGGCTACAAGGTGAAGTCGCCCGACGGTGAGGTTATCAAGTTCAAGTACGACAAGAAGACCAACTCTTGGAGCAAGGAGGAGAAGGGTAAGATTGAAGAGCTCTTCCGCATCAACGATGACGGCACTATCCAGGCTCGTCTGCAGGACGGTCGTTCAATCACCGTCACACCCGATGCAGCAGGTCTTTACGAGGCACGCATGGCTACAGCCGGTGCTTGCTTCTGGGCACAGCGATAGTCTTTTGGTTTTATTGTATTGCAATAATATAGACGTAAAAAGAGGAGTCTCGGTTTGCCGAGGCTCCTCTTTTCTTTTGGTATGCTTGTACGCTTACATACTTGTCTGCGTGTCAATACTTAGCGTACGATGTATTTCTTGTTTTTGCTAACGAGCACGCCGTGCTTAGCTGTAGCTTTGCGTCCGCTGAGGTCGTAAAATGTAGCATTAGCAAGTGTCTCCGTCTCGTTGTTTACAACGTTCTTGATGGCTGTAACATCATTAGCCTCTACACCGCCGAACATGAAAACGCTGTTAGCAGGCAGAGTGAGTGTGAGCTGCTGGTCGATGTCGATAGCCTCACCCTCGGTGAGACCCTCCAGGGCAGCCTGGTCGTCGAATGGCTTTGTGAGGACGATCTTGCCAGAGATGTTAGCCGGAATCTCCAGAGCCTCACGCAGAGTGAGAGTGATTGACTTCGCCGCTACGTCGCCGTTGCGCAGGGTGAGTGTCGACTTCTTGCCGTTCCATGCAGCCCAGCCATAGATCTCGTGTCTGTAGCCGTTCCACGGATTGCCACCTACCCAGTGAGCGTCCATCAGTACGTCAGCGTTATCCTTCTGCCACTTGATGAGGTCAGCGAGGTCAGACCACAACTTGCCGTTGTTGATCTTGTCCATGAGCTTATAATCGTTGTAGAGCTCTACCATGCCGCTACCGCAAGCAAATGCGCAGCGCAACTCGTTGAGAGCGTTCTCGTAGTTCATGTTCTTGCTCACGTCGCCGTGCTCGGTGAGGATGAAGCCGTGAGTCATCAAGGTGTTGATTGGACACAGAGGAGAGTCGGTAACATAGATGTTATATACCTGCATATCGCGGTATGTGATCCATGCCTCGCGGTCGTTCGGGTTGGTGCCAATCTTCTTCCAGTCGGCATCCTGACGCCATGTCGCGTCGGTGATCTTGTACCAGAACGGTGAAGCCCATGTGCCTACTGTAGTGTTGAAGAAGATGTCCTCCTTGAGGTTCTCGCGGATGTACTGCTCCATACGGATGATGCCCTCAGCGTTCTCGTTGCCGGTGTCGCCTGGGTCAGGACCTACGGCTGTACCCTGAGCAGAGATGCCGTCGAACTTGAAGAAGCCGAACGAGCCCTTGCCGTTCTCGTCGTGCTGGTTCTTCACGAGGTTTGTAGCTGCTGCGAGGAATGTATCGTAGTATTTAGGGTTAGAGAGCTGCATTCCACCGTTGTTCTTCCAGTAGTTGCGACGATATTCGCCGCTCTGTCCGTAGCCACCTACCGGACCGAGCCAAGCACCTACGCTTGCGCCCATTTCGGCAGCCTGCGAAGCTATGTCGCGCATCTCTCTTGGGAAACCGCTATGGAATGTCCATGTACCGTAGTTGTCCCATCCGTCGTCGATTACGAAATTCTTCGGAGCCACGTTGTAGCGGTCCCAGAGGCTGCTCTTCCAGTGTGCCACTACGTCGAGCACGCCGTCGGCAGTCATGTTTGTATACTCTCTGCCCGGAGCCGCGTTGTTGCGGTCGATGTTGAGCTCATACCAGCTGATGTAGCATGGGTTGGCACGCCAAGGCACTGCACGCTCGCGCTCAGAGTAAGCCAGGAACGAACGACGCTTCTGTGTCTCGCGTATGTTCTTTGAGCTCTGCTTGCCGTCCTGCGCGATGAGACCTACGACGGCAGACACCTTCCATGTCTCGCCCTTCTTCAGAGTGGTGTGGCGGCTCCACATACCCTGGATGATAGAGTAGTCGGTGTTAGCCACGTCTTCTACGGTGTTGAATGCGGTAGGAGTCTCAAGACCTGCGAATATCTTGTCGTTCAGAATCACCTTGCCACGTGTGTTGCCGATGGCACTCGGCTTGCTTCCCGCTGCCTTGGTGTCCACCTTGTACGACATCGGTATGATGCTGAACATATCCACGTTGTCTACGCCGGTGAGTTCCATCTCGGTGCGCAGGTAGTGGCTGCCCGAGCGCAGCACGGCGCGCCATACGATGCTGATCTGCTGTCCGTTGTACGAGTATGTGTAGTTAGCCTGCAGAGCCTTGCCTGCATAGTGCTTCACGCCGCGGATGGCGTTCGGTTCGGCAGCGAGGTCTACCAGTTCCACCTTGCCGAGTGTCATCTGGCTTGCAGCCACGCTCACGCCCGAGCCGAAGCTCACGTAGAAAGGCTCTGTGCCAGCCACCAGGTTCATAGCCTTAGAGCCGAGGAAGTAGATAGCCTTCTCGGTGTTGAGGAAGCTTGCCTGAAGTACCTTGTTGCCCAATGTGTAAACGTTATTATCTTTCCATGCTGTTGCGTCGCCAACCTTGTCCTGCTGTATCGGGTAGAGCCATGCGTTGGTGTATGGCTCGCTGTCCTCGAGCTGTGGCAGGTCGTAGTAGGTTACGGTGATGGTCTTTGTCTCTGGATCGATCTGTACGGTGGCGAACTTGCCATCCTTCTCGGGCGCGGTCACGTCGCTTGGCAGCAACGATCCGCTTACGGTAATCTTATCGCCGTCGTTGTATGTTTTGCCGTTGATAGTGACGCTTGCGCCGCTAACGGTGTACGTGTTCGACACCATCTCCTGCAGTACCCATGCGCTGCCGTTGTCCTGCTTGCCGTTGTCCTGCCACAGACCCACGGTGATGGTCTTGTTGTCTACGGGGTTGAAGTCGATGCCGCCGTGCCAGTTCATGTATTTGTCCGCCTTGCCGGTAGAGGTGATAGGCTGGAACTCGTAAGCCGCTGTGCCGTTCTGCGCTGTTGTCTTGGTAGCCTTCCACGGTTGTGCGTTCGTCTTGTCGCTAATGAGCTTTGCCTTGCCTGGTCCGTTGCTGTAGCTGTAGGCTTTGTCATACGAAACCCACACCTTGCTGTCGACGTTGTAGATGAGATACTGACCTTCTGTGCTTGCAGCATAGAAGGCGAACTTGCCTGCATTCTCGTTTGTACGTGTAGGCGATGTGTACGGAGTCATCATCAGTCCGTTGCAGTTGCTGATGGTGTACACTCTCTCGGGATTGTTTACATTCGCCGAGGTCTTGATGTCACTGGTCTGCGCCCAGGAAGAACTCCCCCCCCCCAATAGCTAACAGAGCCAATGAAAGTAGATAACGAATACTCATTGTCTTTTGTTTTGCAACACTTGTAGTTAGTAATACTTTAAAAGTTCTGAGCAATCAAGATGTTTTGATTTGTTGAAGTAGGCGGAGCCGGATCGCTCAAAAAATGTATATGTAGAGACTGCATACCCGGGTGTTGCAAATTCAGGCAGCAGTCTCTACGATAGACGTTGCAAAGGTACAAATAAAAAACAATGTATCCTTGCTTTAAGCAGAATATTTTACAATCGATTACGTTCATAAATGTATGATTTTGCAAGAATCGTAATAAAGCATAACAATGTGTGTTAGATACATTTAGATTGTTTAAAAAATAAGAATAACTATTGGTTGTTATAGTTTAAATCTTTATATTTGCAACCGAGAATTTTACAATTTGTGCAATGGAAAGAAATGAGATGTTTTATTATGTAATTATCCTGTTTGCTCTTTTACTCGCGCTATTGCTTTTTGTCGACTTTAAGGCGAAGCGTGCGTTGGCGAAAGGCAAGTCTAAGGATAGTGAGGGCGAAAAGCCTGCGAGCGTTACAAAGTTCATGAAAGGTGTCGACTTCTTTTCGGCATTGTCATTCGTAACTGTTGCCGTGAATCACTTCCAGATATCTGTTTACACACTGGTTGCCTTGGCTATAGGCTTCGTTTTAGGCGTATATACATTGTATCTGTGCCTAACGTTGCGCCAGAAGCAACTCACGTTCAGCGTTATCGTGAAGTTGGCGATACTCGTGTTGCTTTACGTCTTGTGTAAGTAGCCACTGAACATATGGGGGCGTGTCAAAACTATATTATTTAGAAAATAGAATAGTAAACGGTTCAAATCGTAGGAGGCTACGGCATTCTTGCCGTAGCCATTAACAACAGAAATACAAATCGTTATGACTATTTGCAATGGCTACGGCAGGAACTGAAAGTCAGCGGCGCGTAGCGGAAAGCTAATGCCGTAGCCTCCTACTGTTAGTCCTCCGCCTCTATTTTGTAGTTTTGACACACTCTCTTATTGCTGTAAGTTATGCTTCTGCTACCACTTCTTTCTATTAATATTGCGTATACGAAAAAATCCTCCATATCTTCCATTTTCTGACCTAACCCTCACGCTATGAGCAATATAAAGGATGGGAGATATTCTGAAAAACGCATTATCTACCATCCTATCTTCCAGCCTTTTCCGCTGATCTACCAGTCGCCTTATACCGCGCTTCGTAGCGTTCCTGCATCGTGCGCACCGAGAAGCGGTCTTTGGCGAAGTCGTAGGCTCGCTGCGTGAGTGCGTCGTGGTCGGCGGTGGGCAGCAGGTCGAAGATGCGGTGGTAGTCGTTGAGGCTGTTGTTGTGCGCAAGTAGTGCCCAGTCGGCGGGCAGCGTGTCGGCGAGTCCGGGGCAGGCGTTGGCGATGACGGGCAGGCGGTTGAGGCTCGCTTCCATAGAGAGCATACTCAATCCTTCGAACTCCGACGGCATGAAAAGATAGTCGAACGACTGCATGTAGCCGGCGAGTCCGAATATTGGGGGCACGAGCTGCGCGTTGAGGGGTTTTCCTGATGATGCTATGTCCGCGAGGGTCTGCTCTACGAGTGTGCGCTGCGAGCCGTCGCCGGCGATGATGAAGTGGTAGCGCGCGTCGCCTGCAAGCATCTTCAGCACCTCGCAGAGGGCACTGATGCCCTTCTGAGGCTCAAGGCGACCGGCGAATAAGATGTTGAGGTGTTGAGGTGTTGAGGTGTTGAGATTGGTTGAGTGTTGAGTGTTGAATGTTGAGGTGTTGAGGTGTTGTTGGTGCACTTGAGACAAGTGCACCCCCTGAGGTGTTGAGGTGTTGAAATAATCCTTCTGCTCAACCTCCGCCACACCATTATTAATAATAGGTGGCAACTCGCCGAAACGTTCGGCATAGCTGTCGCGCACGGAGTGGGAGATGGCGATGTTGGCGTTGTTGCTCTTGAAGAACGTCTCCACCCACTGGGCGGTGCGTGGCAGACCCGTCCAGAGACGCGTGTTGTGTATGGTGCGCACTATCTTCACACGGCGCAGCATGAACGGGAACAGGCGGCTGAACACGTAGAGTGCAAGGTCGGGGGTCTCGGTGTGCGTGTGTATCACGTCGGGATGCCAGCGCAGCATGATGTAGAGCATACGCAGGGGGAAGAGCAGTGCGGCGATGCGCTCGAAGAGAAAGTGGAAGCTCACGTCGGGCATCCACGAGCGGTGGCAGCGCACACCGGCTTGCTCCAATTCGGCGATGAACTTCGGTGTGTAGGCGGTGCGTCCACGCATTATCTCTACTACATGGTACTCCATGCCGTGCGTCTGCGACTCGGCGATGTTGGCGGCTACGCGTTCGGCACCGCCAAGCGAGAAGTGGGTTATGAGGTGGAATGTTCGCATGGGGATATGGTGTTGAGATGGTGAGATGGTGAGATGGTGAGGTGGTGAGGTGGTGTGGTGGTGAGATATGATGTTGAAGTGGTGAGATGGTGACATTACTACACATATCTCAACACATCAACACCACAACATCTCAACATCACAGATATCCAATAACAATTGCTGCATTGTACGCCCAGAGCCACACGGCGAGCGCCGCTACGAGCACTCTTGGAGCCATGCTGTTGCTGCGGCGCAGTATGTAGCCGGCGGCGATGGGGATGATGAACGCCCAGTGGGCTGTCATTATGTACACCTCGTTGAGTCCGAAGCCGAAGCCCATGTGCATGAGCATGTCGAAGCCGAACCACGCGAGCATCATGAGGAAGAACTTTTCGTGGCGTGCCATCCATGCACCGACGGCGAGAAGCACGACGAGCAACGCCTCCACAACGTAGTTGAGCGTGGAGCGGTACTGCACGAAGACGGGGCGCGTCTGCTGCACGTCCTCAAGCAGATAGTCGCGGTGGAGCTGCAGCGACTCGCCGAACAGATTGTCCACTGCCGACTGCCAGCGGTCGGTTGTTATGTCGCTCCATTCAAGCAGCGGCACGTTCTTGGTCAGAGCCTCGCCGTTCTGTTGCTTCACGAAGTCGTTATGCTCATTCAGCTTCGCTATGCGTGCAGGGTCTTTCTTCGCCACTGCCGCCTCTATGCGCTTTATCTTCCGCTCCTGCGGAGCCACTATGGCATCCTGCTGCCAGACATAGATGGCACCGAGCAGCAGTGTCGGCACTACGAATGCTGCGATGCTGCGCCACGCGAACACCTTTCTGCCGTTTACGAACCAAGCCGCAAGCGCCACCTTAACGCCGTTGGTGAGCGTTACGCCAGCCGTGAGGAAGAAGAGCAGCGCGCTCTGCCATAGCTTCATCGGCTTGCCCTCCTTCAGCTTCCGCCCTGCTATGAGCAGCGTGAGCAGCAGCAGGGGCAGCGAGAGGGCGAAGTGGTCGGGCACCATGGTGGCTATCATCACGTGTGCGAAGCCGTAGAACAACGCCGTGAGCAGGGTGGCATCCACGCGGCGCACCTCCACCACGTCGCGCAGCAGACGGTGCATCAGCACCGCTCCCCACACGTCAGCCGCTACCAACAGTGCAGCCATTAGCAGCACCGCAGCGTTGAACTCCGTTGGCGGCATTATCAGGCGGTTCAGCCAAAACAGCGGCAGCAGCACGACGACGAACAACGGATGGCGCAGCGTATTCCAGTGGAGACGCATACACGAGATGAATATCAGCGAGAAGATGTCGTAGCCCGACATGTTCAGGTGGTTGTAGAACACCGACCAGAAGCCCACGTGCGCACCACGTGTGAACGACTGCCAGTGGTTGGCGATGAGCAGGGCGTTGAGCGCAGCGAACACTACGAATGCCACTATGGCTATGGGGCGTTCTTCTTTGCGAAGTATTTGCATGTTATGTTTCTACGATATGTTGTTAGGAGAAGAGATACTGCACGATGAGCGATACGTTCCACACCCACAGATACGCTGCCATCACGGCTATCAGTGTCTTCAGCGCGAGAGCCTTGCGGCGTTTCTGCGTAGCCTTCAGCAGAAACGCCACGGCTATCGGTATGATGTATATCCAGTGAGCCGACATGATGTACACCTCGTTGATGCCGAAGCCCAGACCCACGTGCAGCACCATATCCAGGGCGAAGTAGGACATGGCGAGCCAGAAGAAGCGCGAGCGTCTGCCTGCCCAGATGCCGAGCACGAAGAGCAGAGCGATGATGCCCTCTACGATGTAGTTGAAAGCGTAGCGGTAGTGTACCATCATCGGGCGTGTGCGCAGCACGTCGCCCAACAGATAGTCTTGATGCAGCTGTATCGACTCGCCGAAGAGGTTCTCCACTATCGACTCCGAACGCGAGGTTGTCACGTCGGTCCAGCTGATGAACTCGCCGTTGGCTATCGGCTTGCCGTTCTTGCGCATGCGTTTTTTCTTCTTCGCCTCCGCAGCCTTCGCCTTGTTTACAGAGTCGCACTCAGCCTTGGCAGCTATGGCAGAGTCCTGCTGCGCCGTGGTGAACGCAGCGAAAGCGATGGAGTCGCGGCGTGCCTGCTCCGCCTGTTCCGCCTTCCGCTTAGCCTCCTTCTCCGCCTTCGCCTTCTCGCGGGCAGCCTTTGCCGCCACGTCGCGCGGCCAGACGATGTGGTCGTAGCTCATTCGTGCCACGCCCCATGTGAGGGCAGCCGGCAGCAGGATGCAACCGAAGAGGAACTTCGGACGCAGTATGCGCCAACCGTTGACGAAGAGTTCGGAGAGGTATATCTTCAGTCCGTTGTTCAGCGATGTGCCGGCGGTGATGAAGAAGTATGTCACCGCCTGCCATCCGCTCAGCTTCTTGCCCTTCAGTATCAGCTTGCCCGACACGTAGAGAGCCAAGAGCAGTAGCATCATCGAGATGACGAAGTGGTCGGGCGCCATCGTCGAGAGCATCACGAAAGCGAAGCCGAAGTAGAAGACGGTGAGCAGTGTGGAGTCGGTGCGGCTCACGCCCACCACCTCGCGGCAGATGCGGTAGAGGAAGAGCATCGAGTAGAACGCCGCGAACAGTTGTATCGCCGACACGATGAAGATGGCGCAGTTGATGCCCGTGAGCCACATCAGTCCCTGATTGATGAGGTAGGGCACGTACATGAAGAACGCCAGCAGCGGATGGCGGTAGACATTATAGCCCGCCGTCCAGTTGCTCACCACGCTGTACGTGATGGGGTCGAAGCCCGAGATGTGGAACTTCGAGATGAACAGATGCCAGTAGTAGGTGGTCTGCGGTGTGAACACGTCGTAGTACTTGCAGATGACGAGGGCGTCGAGCGCAAGGAACACCAGGAGCATCACCGTCGCCAACGGACGTTCTTCGCGCTTCACGCGGAAGAGGCGGAACGCACTGAGGAGAGAGTTGGTATTCATATTGTTTTGTTGTTTTCTTTGCTTTTAAACCGAGGAAGGGGTGCGCTTAAGCCGAACTAAGCCTTTTTAGGCCTTTCTAAGCCTTTGCCTGAACTTTTGCTAATTAAGCCTTCCCCGACGGGGAGGGTTGGGAGGGGCTTTTTACTTTTTAAAATATGTTTTTGTGGGTGCGTGGTATGGGCAAGATGCCCATACCTCCTACTTTTTACTTTTTTACCTTTTTACTTTTAAAAAGAATCTCACGAGCACGAAGTTCACGGGCACGCAGATGCAGAACATCGGGATAGGTGCCCACTGCTTCGGTACGCCCAGCCATAGGAACAGGTTGAGCGTGAGCATCTGTAGCACATAGTTGACAGCGTGCGAGAAGGCGAAGCCTGCACCACGCTTTGCCGATGCCTTCACGCGGAACGTGTAGCGTGTAGATGCCACGAAGTTGAACGCGAAGCTGATGAGGTAGCCGATGGTCATCGCCACGCTCGGGTTGAGCCAGCGTATGAGCAGCCAGTAGATGGCGTACTGCAGTATGGTTGCCAACACGCCTACGATGCCGAAGCGTATCACTTCGCCAAGTTTCTGTTTGTCTATCATGCCTATATGTCGTTGTTTATTTAAAGTAGTAGTGTTTTATTGTTTTACTTTGGCGTCGCGCATCGGTCGGCGCAGACATCCGCATCGGTCGGCGCAGACATCCGCATCGGTCGGCGCAGATGTCCGCATCGGTCGACGCAGATGCTCGTAATCAAAACTTTATTGACCTAATTGTCTATCTGAACGGCTTGAAGTGGGCTTTATCGGCGAAGGTAAGCAGCTCACGGTCGCCCCTGCTGTCGCCGAACGCCTCTATGACGTAGTCGTTGCGGTGTACGGTCAGGTCGGGATATTGCTTGCAGAGTCGCTCCACCTTCTCCGCTCCGTAGCAGTTGTTCGTGAGGAAGCGTCCGGTGAGAAGTCCGTTGTCGTCCGCTTCCACCTGCGTGCCGAGCACACAGAAGTTCGACCGGCTATTCTTAGCCATGTTCGTGAAGAACGGGCGCACCCAGTTGTCGATGCTCGCGCTCACCACGCACACGCTCTCGCCCTCGCTGAAAAGGCGTTCGAGCAATGCTTTCGCCTTCGGTCTTATCAAGTAGGCGTTGCGCTCAGCGAACTGTCGGCACAGCGCGTCGAACGTTTTTAGCTCCATGCCGCGGAAGTACCACGCGAAGACGCGCTGCTTGGCGCGATAGTTGGGGTAGAGCTTCAGCTTCATCAGCACCAGCAGCGGACTGTGCAGCAGGAACCCCACGATGAAGCGCCATGTGCCACAGGCGTAGCGTATGAACACTAACAGCGTGTCCGCCGTCGTCAGCGTGCCGTCGAAGTCGAATGCGTAGAGTCGTTTCATATTATATAACGTATATCATGAGCAGGAATGTGAGCAGCCACGCCACCACGATAATCTGCGAGAAGTGGTCGCGCAGGATGATCTTTGTGGGGTCGCCACTCTTCTGGTCGACCACTGCTATCTGTATGTAGCGCAGCAGACCGATGAGCACGAAGACAAACGTGAGGTAGAGATAGGGTGTCTGGAAGCGTTCCACCACTTCCGGCGACACGCAGTACATGATGTAGCAGACGAGCGTGACGGAGGCGGTGATGGTGATGGCTTGGTTGATGAACGTGAGGTTGTAGCGCACGGTGTTCTTGCGCGGTGCCTCGCCCGTCTCGTTCATACGCAGCACGTCGTCGCGGCGCTTGGCGAACGACATGAAGAGCGTGAGCAGGAAGGTCATGATGACAATCCAGTTGCTCAGCGGCAGCTCGCAGGCGAAGCCTCCGGCGAGGATGCGCAGCACGAAGCCGAACGCCACGATGCATACGTCGAGTATGGCGTACTGCTTCAGCTTGGAGCAGTAGGCGAGGTTGAGCACGTAGTAGAACACGATGACTGCCATGACGTTGCTCATCACCTCAGGCGGCAAGAGCAATGCCACACCGATGCCGAGCACGAACATCGCTATCATCAGCGTGTAGCCCATGCGTATCGACAGGGCACCCGACGCAATGGGGCGGTGGCACTTCACGGGGTGGTTGCGGTCGGCATCAACGTCCACGATGTCGTTGTAGCAGTATATCGACGATGCTACGAAACTGTAGGCGAAGAAGGTGAGCGTCACGAGTTCTATCGAGTTGATATTGAAGAGTTCGCCACCGAAGAACATAGGGATGAAAACGAAGAAGTTCTTTATCCACTGCTTAGGGCGCGTAAGGCGCAAGATGTTTTTTATCATATTGAGATGGTGTTGAGGGGTTGAGATGTTGAGGTGTTGAGGGGTTGAGATGGTGAAGTGGTGAGATGTTGAGGTGTTGACATTACTTTACTTTTTGCTGAAGATATTCAGCGCAAAGCTCGTTGTCTTCTGCAGCATCCATGCTGCAGGCAGCGTGATAGCCACTGTTGCGGCGAACGTTCCCCAATAGCCAAAGCCCATGGGTTGCACATACACCAGCACGAAATGGATATGTATGAGATAAGCTTCGAGGCTCAGCATACCTACCATGCGGAACGAGCGGTTCACCCACTCGGGTGTGCGGCGGAAGATGCGGTTCATCACAAGCACGCTGCACACCGTGAACGGTATGTACAGCATACGCTCCACGAAGAGCGGGAAGAGTCCGTGGCGCACCTGCTCGAGGTAGAGGCACGTGCCGAACGTCATGAGGAACGTGATGAGCAGCAGCCACACCGCGTCGGGCGGCAGCTGCCTGCGCGAGCGTACCATCTCGCCCATGTTGATGCCGATGAAGAAGATGGGCACACGACTCCAGAATATCTCCAAGTGTCCCACGACGGCATGTATCGGCAGTATCCACTGCACCATTACGCACCACACCACCATAAGCAACGGCAGCCAGCGATAGGTGGGGTAGCGTCTGATGAGGCGCATATACCATGGCGCGATGAGGTAGAGCAGCATGATGGCTGGCACGTACCAGAACGTCAGTTCGTCGTGCAGCCAGAAGTCCCAGTTGATGGTTATGTCGCCGAGCAAGTCGATCACGTTCTTCGAGAACCGCTGCGCTCCGAGGTAATCGGGTAGGTAGAACGCCGTGGAGCAGATGAGCCATGTGGGCAGTATGCGGATGAGTCGGCGGCGGTAGAAATGGCTCACCGACGGCGTCTTTGTCCACGCGAACCACAGCCCCACGCCACTCAGGAAGAGGAAGATGTCAACCCCCACGTTGCCGCAGCGGCGCAGCCCGTAGAACGGGTCGCCGCGGTCGAGTGCCACATGGAACAGGATGACGAAGAGCATTGCTGCTCCCATCTGTTCGGCGCGAAATCGCGATATGTTTCCTAACTCAATGCTTGGTATCTTCATTGCGTAGCTTGAAATTATGGTAGAACCATGCCAATGCTATCGATGCCACGATGTACAGCAGCAGACCCGTGTACACGTCGCCGTGGCGAGAGATTGGTATGAATATCTTTCGTGTGAGCGGATGCAGCACGAAGAGAGCGGCAGAGATGGTGCCTACCCATGCTATCCATTCGTTTGCGGTCTTCGGCAGCAGCTTCACGATGCCAATCGTGGCGATGCACACGAAGAGCGGTGCCCACAGCCATGTGTGGAAGTTGAAGCTGAAGAAGAATACTGCCACAACCGACAGAACCATTACGGTCATTCGCACGCCGTGCGTCAACTCTCTGCCGTGGCGTGCGTAGAGCAGTCCGGCGCAGAACGGTAGCACACCGCCCATGAAGTTGTAGCGTATGCAGTTGAGCGTCTCGCCCTCGGGGGCACAGAATGCCTGCATCGCCCAGCATAGGGCAACAAGCAGCAGAGCGTAGATGTCGCCCTTGCGCCAGAGCAGCAGTCGATAGACGATGTAGAGCTGCATCATCAGTCCGAAGAACCAGTAGGGTCCGGGCCAGATGACATGGTCGGGGTCGGGCATCATGTTGTTGAACATGAAGAGCTGTCCGAGTATGTCCACGACGTGATACTTATGCGCCCCAGGCGTGATAGCATCGACCATGGTGAACGCCACGAAGCCCACAATCATCATCTTGAAGAGCTTCAGGTAGTGGTGCTTCAGGAACGGCACCACGTCGGTCTGCTTCTTTGCGAGTCCGCTGCGCTTCTCGTATTTCATCACGAGTCCGTAGGCAGAGAGGAAGAGAAACACCGGCACACCATAGTGGCCGAAGAACGATATGAGGTGGATGGGCAGGTTCCAGTCGGGGTTGCTGATAGCCTGCATCAGACTGCTTGCCTTCGACATCGTGAACGTGTACTCGTTCTCCTTTACGGCGAAGCCGAGCCAGTGGCAGTAGTTGTGCAGGAAGATTCCTATTATTGCGAGTCCGCGCATGGCGGAACATTCTGTGCGGGTAAGCATTTTTGAGTTTAAAGTTTGTCGTAATCCGTAGTGTTCTTTAATATTCTCGGGCGGCTCTCGTCGTATTCGGGCGACAGCAAGTTGTACTGCTCCTTGTAGTCGCGGGCGTGAATGCCGCCGAGGTAGAGCAGCATGTGCGCAAGCGCGTCGGTCATAAAGCGTCGGTTGCGAGCGTTCACTACCTGGCGGAACACCTCCGGACGCTTCTTGATATACTGACGCGAGCACCATATCCACATCGGTATGTCGAACTCGGCGTGAGCCAGACGGGCATCTATCTTCGCCGAGTGCATACGGCAGAAGAAGTGCATGTCGCCCTCGTAACACTCCTCGCCATGGTCGGGCACGTAAATCACGATGGCATCTTCGTTCTCGAACTTCTTCACTATCTCCGTTACAACCGAGTCGTTGTATAGAATGGCGTTGTCGTAGTCGGCAAGCGTCTGACGCTCGCGTGCGTTCAGATGCGGTTTCATCTCCTTGTAGTCGTCGCCACGGAACTTTTTATGCTCCTTCGGCGAGCGTTGGCGATACGCCACGTGTTGCCCTAACAGATGGAAGATGATGAGGTTGTTCTCCGTGTTCTGTCCCTTCAGTTCGTCGTAGTCCTTCAGCAAGTCCTCGTCGTAGCGGTGGAGCTGCGTGTTGCGCGTGTCGAACTGTGCCGCGCTCAGCTTCGGGTTGTTCAGGAAGAAGCCGCCGCTGAAGTCGTACACCGCTTCCTTAGCCTTCGGCAGAAACTGGTTGGTGAGGAACGTCACGTGGTAGCCTGCCTTGCGGAACAGTTCGGGGAAGAGCGGATAGTCGCACCACTCGCCCTTGTCGCCTACGCAGTAGAGCGAGAAGAGGTGCTTGAACACGAAGCTCGTGAGGTTCCACGGCGATACAACGTCGGTGTACTTCACTAACCTGCCTTGCCGCTCCAACTTCTGTTGGCGTGGCGTGGTGGGCATGACGTAGCCGTACTGCGACGAATGGTGGCGGTTGAAACTCTCGCCGATGATAAGCACGATGTTAGGCGAACGGAACGAACATGAGTCGACCGTCACTGTCTTTGCCGTACGCACCAGGCGGTCGATCTGTTTCGCCGTGAGCGTGTTGGCGTAGATGCTGAACACGAGACGGTAGACAGGTTGATAGAGTACGGCGTGATCCTTCTCGGTGAGCGTGTGCTCCACCTCGCCGATTGTGGTGCCCGACATCAGTTTGTGCATAGCTGCCTTGTTATGTGCGCTTGAGCACACCGACCATACGAGCAGCGTAAGTACGGCTGTGCCTATAATGGGGCGTGCGCGGTGCAGTAGCTCGCAGGTGCGCAGCCATATCGACTTGATAAGCTCGCGCCAACGGCGTGGAATGAAGTGGGGGAAGCGTAGACGCAGTGCCGTGAGCACGTGCACGAACAGCAATAGCAGCACCCAGCCCACGTCGCTCATCAGCACATCGGGCGATACGCATGAGCGCAGAAACTCGCCTGACTCGCGCGAGTCGGTCTCACCGACGAGTTGCAGCATCGTCGGGGTCAGTGTCGACTGAAACTTCACGAAGCAGTAGACATCCACCACTGCTGTGGCGTACAGAACGACGTAGAAGAAACCACGCACCCATATCATCACCTTGCGCGGTAAGAGGGTGAGTATCAGCGTGAGCACATAGACATCGAGGAACAACTCGAGGTAGAGGTTGTCGTAGAGGTGTGCTCCGCGCACGTTGGGCAGCGTAGCCCATGCCGTTATGCAGCCGAGCAGGTACATGAACACTGCAAACGTGCAGTTGCGGCGTAAAGGTTCTGCCACAGCAGCGAGCACCTGTTTAATTGTTTTCAAATATCTCATCTATACCTATTGTTATATAGTGGTTTTATTGCCGTGTTCCCACGTTGTGGGAGCTGTTGTCCGCAAATTTACACATCTTTTCTGACATATTAATTGATTGGTTGCAAAAATATTGCTCTTTGGTAGATGTTCTATTCTATTGTTGCGGATAAGGTATGAAAAAAGGGCACTCCTTAGCGGAATGCCCTGTATGTCGTAATTATACGATTGCGATGTTTATGCCCGATGATTAGTCGGCAATCTTAACAGTAGCGCGACGGTTGTAAGAAACTGGTGAGAGTTCCTTAACACCACCCATACCCTCTGTTGTAATCTGGTCGCGGCTAACGCCCATCTTAACGAGTTCGTTAGCAACTGTTTCTGCACGACGCTCAGAGAGCTTCTGGTTGTAAGCAGCAGAGCCGGTAGCGCTGTCTGCGTAGCCAGTTACTACGAGGTTAACCTTGTTGTCCTTAGCGTATTCAGCCAACTTCTCAACGTTTACGAGGTCCTTGCGTGAAGCAATAGTAGCCTTGTTGATGTTGAAGAATACTGACAACGGAGTGTTGGTGTATGTCTTGACGTCATTCTTACCCACTGGCTCGTCCTTCTTTGCAGCGAGGAGGCTCTTCAGACGTGTGTTCTCTGCCTTAGCGTCGTTGAGCTCAGCGTTGAGAGCTTCAATCTGCGACTGTGAGAGAGCCTTGATAGCGTCTACGTCCGGAGTCTTGCTCCATGTAGACTTGCCAAGGTTGAACTGCATACCAACCTCTGCATAGAACTTATTGTCCTTGCCCTCCCAGAGTGACTTCTGAGATGTACCACCTGCTTCTACACCGTCGAAGTCAGACTCTGCGTATGTCCAACCGAGCTCGAGGTAGAGACCGAAGTGCTTTGAGAGGCGGAATGTGTTGAGGAAACCTGCTGCGAGGTTCATGTTGTAGCGGTCGTATGAGCAGTTGCGGTTGATACCACCACCGAAGAACGGAATGGCGTTCCACACGCGTGTCTCGTTATAACCACAGAACATGTTGCTGAGGTTGAAGAGAATGTGCTCGTTGAGTGTCCAATAGTTGTTCTTGTGCTTGTGCTCGTCAACCACGGTACGACCCCATACGCCGCTGAACTTGGTGCGAAGACCGAGACCAGGTGTGAACCACTTACCTACACCTACAGAGAAGCCAGGAACAGCGCGGAATTTCTTGAACGGACTACGGCTCAGACCGCTGCCATGCTCCTCGTTAGAGTAGAATGCGTTCCAGTCAGCACCAGCCTGAAGAAACCAATTGCTCCAGAATGAATTTGTTGCAACGCTATGCTTGAGTGTTGGATCAGTTGTCTCCTGAGCCATGGCACTCATTGATAAGCCACACATTGCTAATGCAATTATTAACTTTTTCATAACTTTTATTGTTTAATAACCAATTAATTACGTTGTTATGGACATAGCAAGTCCTTTTTATTTAGTTGCAAAGTTAATAAAAAAAACAAAAGTAATCCTTTTTTATGTTAGAAAAAGCATATAATAGTTGTTTTTTTTATTGTTTATGTAACTTTATGTGCCGAATAAATGCTCTAATTCGTTTTGATGGAGCATCGTTAAAATCTTTTTGCCATCTGGAGTGTAGCTGAAGTTGGAGCACGTGAAGAGGCTATTGACGATGTTTTCCATCTCGGCATTGGTAAGCACTTGTCCGTATGCTACGGCTGCATTGCGTGCCAGTTCGAGGGCTATTGAGTGGTTGATGTCGTCGATAGCTGATGTTGTCTTCTCGCGTGCTGAGGCTACGAGGTCTTGCAACAGGACGGTGTAGTCGAGTCCATCGAGTCCGCTTGGCACTGCCGTGATGCTGTAGTCGCCCTCTGCTGTCGGAGTCAGTTCGAAACCGATGTTCTGTAGTTCGGGCATAATGGCTTCTGCCACCACCTTATCCGCTGGCGAGAAGTGTATCGTGTCGGGGAAGAGTGGTTTCTGCGAACTTGCTCGGTGCTTCTGCATTTGGTCGAGATATCCTTCGTAGAGTATGCGTGTGTGGGCACGATACTGGTCGATAATCATCAGTCCGGACTTAACGGCGGTCATAATGTATTGTCCTTTGTACTGATAGTGAGTGGGCGACTTCTCTTCAAGTAGCGATGTCTCTTGTTTGGGCGTTGTTGCTTCGGATGTAGACCCCTCTGGCATAGTGCTTCTCTCCTCTGTTTGTGCGAACTTCTGCGATAGAACGATGCCGTTGTCGGCGAACGATTTGCTTGCAGCGTTTGAACGCGACTGTATGACGCTTCCTGCGTCGGTGCCGAAGAGTGATGGTGTCTGTTGCTGACGAGTGTGTGCAGAGCCGAGTCCTTCGTACAGCTGCTCCCAGTTGTCGGGGGCTGCGTTTGAGTGTGTTGTCGGTGTCTCGTTGAACGGGTTGTACGTAGGGTTGTATTGCACCTTGGGTGCGCTGACACCTGTCTGTGGCATTGTGCCCAGAGCAGGTATGTCGGGTTTTCCTTCGGTGTCGAACTCTATTGCCGTTACATCGCTGAACATGCCAACGGCATCGCGTACGGCAGCGGTGAGTATCTGCCACACTGTCTGTTCGTTTTCGAACTTTATCTCGGTTTTGGTGGGGTGAATGTTCACGTCGATGTCCGTGGGGTTGACGGTGAAGTATATGAAGTATGGTATCTGTTCGCCTTCGGGCACGAGTCGCTCGTAGGCGGTCATAATGGCTTTGTGGAAGTAGGGGTGCTTCATGTAGCGGCCATTGACGAAGAAGAACTGTCGCACACCCTTCTTGCGTGCCGACTCGGGCTTGCCGACGAATCCGCTAATCTTGCACATTGTGGTGTCGATGTCTATCGGCAGCAGGTGTTGGTTGATCTTCTTGCCGATTACGTCGACGATGCGTTGGCGCAGTCCGCATGCCTTCAGGTTGTACAGCTCGGTCTGGTTGTTGTAGAGCGTGAACGCCACGTCGGGGTAGACGAGGGCGATGCGCTCAAAGGCTGTGACGATATTGTTCAGTTCGGTGGTGTTCGACTTGAGGAACTTGCGGCGCACGGGCACGTTGTAGAAGAGGTTGCTGATGGTGAAGTTGCAACCTACGGGGCACTGTACGGGTTCCTGCGACACGAAGCGCGAACCGGCGATGCTGAGCGCGGTGCCGAGATCGTCGTCGGGGCGACGGGTGCGTAGCTCCACCTGCGCCACGGCAGCGATAGAGGCGAGAGCTTCGCCGCGAAACCCCATGGTGTGAAGGTTGAAGAGGTCGTCGGCTTGGCGTATTTTGGATGTAGCGTGACGCTCAAAAGATAGGCGTGCGTCGGTCTCTGACATGCCTTTGCCGTTGTCGGTCACTTGTATTGAGGTGCGTCCTGAATCGACACAAACCACGTTTATCAGCGTGGCACCAGCGTCGATGGAGTTCTCCACCAACTCTTTTATCACGCTTGCGGGGCGTTGTATCACCTCGCCGGCAGCTATCTGATTGGCTACCGAATCGGGCAGAAGTTGTATAATATCGTTCATGTCGTTATCTGTAACTGTGAATGTTTCGTGTTGCAAATTTAGAGATTATAATCCATAAAAGCAAAACAATCCGTGCAATTATTGGCAATGCCGTACCATATTTTAAGGCTCTGTAGTTCTGTGTCTTGATTTTTTTTGCTAACTTTGCAATTGACGCATAATTGCGTATTAACAACTTATTAAACGATTAAGTCTATGAATGTTAGAAGAATTCTTTGCAAGCGGCTTCTTGTTGTTATGTGTGTGCTCTTTTCCGGCGCTGCTGTGGCTGCAGCCGACAGGTTTCCCGTGTTGAAGATAACGGTCGATGGCAGCATCACCAAGGATATGGAGTACGCCAAAGGCACGATGTCGCTCACCGATGAGAACGGCGCACAGATCGACCTGAAGGCGAAGTTCCGTATTCGCGGAGCCACCTCCACGCAGTATCTTGTGAAGCCGTCACTAAACATGAAGCTCCGCACCGACGACTATTCGAAGAGCCAGGACTCCTTACTGCTCGGCTTGCGTTCGGCTTCGAAGTGGATACTTGACGCCATGGCCATCGACCGCATCTGTATGCGCAACCGTCTGTGCATGGACGTGTGGAACGAGATGTCGCCTCTGCCGTATGCCACCGACTTCGGCGGACGCAGCGGCACGGTAGGCAGGTTCATAGAGCTGTACATCAACGGCGAGTACAAGGGTATATACTGTCTGAGCGACTTTGTCAACCGCAAGCTGCTCCAGCTCAAGAAGTACGACGAGAAGAAAGGCGTGGTGTGTGGCGTGCTCTACAAGAGCGGCACGTCTGACATCGCCAACCAGAACGAGCGCAACTTCACGCCCGACTGGACTGCCGGCACTATCTCATGGCATAACGCATGGGAGCTGAAGGAGCCGGACGGCTACGAGTGTGAGGCTGCCTGGCAGCCGCTCATCGACCTCTTCGACAACCGCAAGAGCTATAGCGATGTGAGGAAGTACTTCTACCTCAGCAACCTCGTTGACTATCAGTTGCATGTGATGGCTCTGTGCATACAGGACAACTGGGGCAACAAGAACCACTTCTTCTCTATACGTAATATACAGAAGAACATAGACGACGCCGATCCTACGGAGGCGGCACGCCGCAAGTGTGTCGTATCGCCGTGGGACCTCGACACTTCGCTCGGTGGCTCTTACGACGGCAGCAAGTACGACGGCAACTACAGCTCCTGGGATCCGAAGGATGTAGTGAAGAACGGCGGCTTCTATCCGTTCAGTGTATGCCAGGGACAGGCAGAATACAATGCGTTGCTGAAGGCGCGATGGAAAGAGCTGCGCACAACGGCACTCTCGAAGGAGAGCATCAACAGACGCCTTGAGAACTATCGCGACCTCTTCCTCAACACCGGGGCGTGGAGTCGTATGGTGGAGCATTGGAACAAGCAGAAGATCAAGCCTTGTTATGTGGAGGACCTCGTGAAGGAGATAGCACTTGTTGAGAAGTGGTATTCTGAACGCTTCGATATGATGGACGCTTATTTCGGTGTAGAGACGGGCATCAGCTCCGTGGAAGCGGAGGAGAAGAAGGACGATGCCATATACTCTGTAGAGGGTGTCCGACTGAACTCGGTGCCTGCAAAGGGACTCTATATCCGTGGGGGCAAATTACGGATGAATTGAGGCTGATTGCGGATGGATTGAATGGACGCTGTCCGTTGGTATATGAAGACAGGGTGTGCCACAACTCGTATTCGAGTTAAGGCACACCCTGTTTCTGTGTGTTTTTTGGGGCTGTCTGCCGGATGCTTATAGTACTGAAAGCAGCATGACGGCGAGCAGCAGGAACGTTATGGCCGCCAGCACGCCCAACAGCCGCACTTGACTGCTGCTCCGTCGGCGCGTCGGAGGCTCTGCTTCGGCAAGAGAACGCTTGGCGAGCTCTTCGGGCGGTACGCCGCGGCGCAGATTGTTGAGAAGGTCGCGCTGCTCGCTTGAGAAGCGGAAGGTGTGGTGGAAGCCGCGAGGGCGGCGGTTGAGGAAGTACATGCTGTGATGGTGAGGTGGTGAGATGTTGAGGTGGTGTTGAAGTGGTGAGATGGTGAGGTGGTGAGGTGGTGAGATATGTTGTGAGGTTGGTGGTTACGAACATTACAACATATCTCAACTTTCTTTTTGCTGTGCACTATTCAAGTCGCTGCAGCGGTGCTTCGCGGCGTGGCTGTTCCTTCAGTTCGGTGCCTTCAGCCTTGCCTCGCCAGTTGAACACGTCGTCCTTATCTTTCGGGCGCACGTAGTCGAACCATGCGAACTCGGGCAACTGATATCTTTCTGGCGGAATCTGCGTGATAGGGTACATCGTGCCAGTAGCCTTTGAAGCCCATATCTTCTCCAGCTCGCGTGTTGGCGACATGTACATACGCAGCGTGTCGGTCTCCATGTAGTTGAGCTCGGAGAGCGTGGAGTCCTTCGAATCGGCGTTGTAGTAGAGCGACTTCACCGTGCCGATAGCTTCGGCGCGTCGTAGCGCGCCGTCGGTGAAGAAAGCGTCCATGCGCTTCGATGATATCTGGTTGTAGTGGTTCTTCTCGTCACACTTCTCTACCGACAGTGCCTGACCTATCACTTCCGCCTTGCGCACCGTTGAGTCGTTCATGTAGACGTGTATCACCTCGCCTAATATCTGTCTGCCGAGGTTCCAGAGTATAGGGTCGCGATACATCGTCATACACGAGTCCTGCGAGTTGAATACGAGCGAATCGCACACTGCCTGCACGTCGTTGCGATAGGCACGCACGTGGTTGTAGGCGTGTACTTTGCGGTAGACCGAGTCGGTCTCGATGTTGAACGTGTAGAGTTTCACCGAGTCGGCGTGCATGTACAGCGTATCCTTCTGCGAGTAGTCGACCATCAGTGCGCGCTTCGTTGCGAAGCCGTAGCCCGTTGTCTCGTTGTAGAAGAGGTGGTCGCAGTGCAGCTCATTCTTGTTCACCGAGTCGACGTATATCACGTTGCCGAATCCCTCGTTCTCCTTCGACTTGTCGTTGTGGAAGAGAGAGTCGCCGGTGATTGTTTTCTTACCGTCTATGATGGTAGAGCGACCATACAGTTGTGACATGTTTGTTTTGCTATTGGTGTAGGCATCGGTGGTGTTGATGACGGTTCCCTTCGATGTGATGGTCGACGGACCCGTAACGTGTGCGATACGTGTGCGTGTGTCGTAGTGGAGCGAGTCGGTGTTGATGAGGTTTTCTCCGCTGCGCATCTGCACGCCATAGAAGAACGAAGCCTTGCGTGTGGCGGTGTTGTATTCGCCCCAGTCGCTCACCAGCTCGTCCTTGCCGTCGACGAGTCTGCCTCCCTCGAAGAAGTAGGCGTTGTCGTAGAGGCGGTCGTAGTCGAGCGAGTCGGTGTAGAGTGTCTGCGTGCGGTGCTTGAGCACTACGTTGTGGCGTGCGTGCATCATCTGCTCCGCACCGATGTAGTCGGCGTATTTGCAGGTGAGCGAGAGGGTGTCGCCCTGTTTGAAGTGCACGTGTCCGAACGCTTCTACTGAGTTGGCTTCCTGAAAGAAGTAGGCACTGTCGCACCACAGCTCTGCGCCGGCGTGCGTGAAGTGTACCTTGCCGCGCAGTATCTGTGCATCGGGCACCGCTCCATACATGTCGTAGGTGAGCTCATCGGAGTGTACGAGGTACACGCGCTCGTCGGTTTTCTGTCGCTTCTTTTTGCCCTTTGGTGCCGCAGAAGCCCATATCAGGCAGAAGCCAAAAAGGCATAGAACTGCTGCGAGAGCGGTTCTATGCCAGTTGTGGGTTATTGGGGATTGTTCTTTTCTCATTGTTTTCTAAGCCTTTTTAAGGCGGCGTTTAAGCCGAACTAAGCCTCTTTAAGGTGGCGTTTAAGCCGAACTAAGCCTCTTTAGGCCTTTCTAAGCTTGATGTAATCTTGCTGCGAACCATCTGCGCCGGCCGTTGCGTATGTCTGCGCCGGTCGTTGCGTATGTCTGCGCCGGTCGTTGCGGATGTCTGCGTCGGTCGTTGCGGATGTCCGCGTCGGTCGATACGTATGTCTGCGTCGGTCGTTGCGCATCGGGAAATACGAGGCAAAACCTTATTTTACCCAGCCTTCGTACTCGTACTTGTAGTTCTTGTAGCGATCCTGCATACGCACGTAGGTGGTCTTTATCTTCTTTACCACCCAGTTGTGCAGGAATTCTGCACGCTGTTTCTGCAGCACTACGTTCTGCAACACTTGGAAGTCTTCGTTGATAGTGGCGCGGTGAGCAGCGATGCGGTTCTTCAGTTTCACGATAGCTACGACGTGCTTACCCTTCTCGTTCACCATAGGGAACGCGTCAGACACATCGCCTACCTCCATGCGCTCCACCTTGCGAGCCACCTCGGTGGGCAGGTCCTTCATCTGAAACTTCGACGTGCGACCCTCCTCGCTGTTGAACGACATGAGTCCGTGGTTGTTGCGTGTCTCCTTGTCGTCAGACATCACGGTCGCAGCTTCCTCGAACGAGAGTTTGTCGGCGCGTATGTCGGCAGCGAGCGAGTCGAGCTTCATGCGCATCGAGTCGGTAGCCTCTGCAGAGACACGCGGTATGCGCAGTATGTGGCGCACCTTGATTTTGTCGCCACGCTTGTCGATGAGCTGTATGATGTGGAAACCGTATTCCGACTCTACAATCTTCGACACGCGCTTCGGATCGGTGAGGTTGAACGCAACGGCAGCGAATGCAGGGTCGAGCATACCACGACCTACGTAGTCCATCTCGCCACCCTGACGTGCTGAGCCTGGATCCTCCGAGTAGAGGCGTGCAAGTGTGGCGAATGATGTCTCACCGTTATTGACGCGTTCGGTGTATTCGCGCAGATCGTTCTTCACGTGGTTGATTTCGTCCTGTGATATCTTCGGCTGCTTGGTGATAATCTCTACTTCTACCTGTGTCGGTACGAGCGGTATGCTGTCCTCTGGCATGTTGTTGAAGTACTTGCGCACGTCGGCAGGAGTCACAGCTATGTCGCTCACGAGTTTCTCGCGCATCTGCTGTATGAGCTGGTTGTTGCGGAAGTCGTCATGCAACTGCTGGCGCATCTGTGTGATTGACATCTTCTTGTATTCCTCGAGTTTCTCGCGCGAGCCAGCCTGCTGTATCCAGCGGTTGATTTGCATCTCGATGTTTTGTGCTATCTCTGCCTCAGTGACATTGATAGAGTCGATTTCTGCCTGATGTAGGAAGAGCTTCTGCACCGCTATCTGTTCGGGAATGATATAGTCGGGGTCGCCATCCCAGGTCATTCCTTCCATCTCGCCCTGCAGTTTCATCATCTCCACGTCCGACTTGAGGATGGGCTGGTCGCCTACCACCCATATCACTTCGTCTACGATACTATGTTCTGGCGCGCGTTCCTCTGTGGTGAGCGTGTCCTGCGCGAGCTCGGGTGCCGAACCGGCGTGGCTGCCGGCGTTGGCTCCGATGCCTACGAGGAATGTCGCAGCAGCGAATGTCGCCAGTATTATGTTGCGTTGTTTTCTCATGTATGTATATATATTAATATGTATAGTGTCAGCCATGGTGCTTAGCACCACTACCTACGTTTAGTGCTTGTTTACGGTGCTGAGCACTTCCTTGTTCAGCACTACAGTGTAGCGCTTGCGCAGTGCTTCAATCCATGCCTTTTCGAGCTGCTCCTGATAGTCAGTCACCACGAGTTCGCGTACGTCGTTGTATGTCTTCGGTGCCTTCAGCTTCTCGCCGTATGTAGCCGAGATGGGGAAGTCCTTCACGTCAGCCACAGTGGTGTCCTTACCGAACACTACCTTGTCGATGAGCGCGTTGTCGCCCTCACGGAAGATGCCTTTCACCACCTTGATGCGTATTGTAGAATCGTTGAACTCCTTGCGCAGGTGCTCCGGCCACTGCTCGAATGGTACTTTCTTCAGCGATGCCTTCACCGCCTCTACGTCGCCCTGCTCCTTCACCCAATAGGCGATACCCTTGAAGCGCGGCTTCTCCCACTTGTAGCGTTTGCGGTTCTTCTTGAAGTAAGCAGCGAGACCAGCTTCGTCCTTTGCAGCCTTATCCCATACGGTGCGGTTAGATATTTCGTAGAGCAGCAGTCCGTCGTGGTATTCGCGGATGAGGCTCTTCAGCGCCGGGTCGGCAGCCGCCATCTCGTCAGCACGGTGGTTGAGTACGTCCTCCGGTGTGCACTGCGGTACGGAGTGCTTAGCTATTGAGTCGATGTTCTGCGAGATAATATGCTCACGCAGACCGCGACTCTCTATGAAGCGGTGTATGTCTGCGCGTACGGTGTCGTAAGGGAAGAAGTTCTGCTTGGCATCCACTCTCACAATGTGATAACCATAGGGTGAGAGGAACGGCTTGGAGATTTCGCCAACCTTCGCTGAGAAGATGACATCTTCAAACTCCTTCACCATGTATCCACGCTGTGCCCATGAGAGATCGCCACCGCGGCGTGCCGAACCTTTATCGTCTGAGCAACGCTGTGCGAGAGTAGCGAAGTCGGCACCCTTGATGAGTGCGTTGTATATAGAGTCGGCGCGTACGAGGGCAGAGTCGCTCTGCGCCTTTGATGCGTTCTGCTTCAGTGCGACGAGGATATGGCGTGAGCGTACCATGCCACCGCTCTCGTCGATGCGTTTACGGGTGTCTTCGTAGATTTTGCGTGCTTCGCGTTCTACGTCGTTGTCGTTGATGAATGAAGGACGTATCTGTTGGTCGCGATACATGCGAAACTCGTCGCGGAAAGCCTTTGTCGTGTCGATGCCTGCCTCTTCGGCTGCCATCACCTTGAGTTTGTAGTTTACAAACAGGTCTACGTATTCCTCAACGCTCTTCTTGTCGACAACTGTCTCCGAGTTGTTCTTGTTGTACGAGTACTCGAATTCTGAGCGAGGCACAGCCTTTCCGTTTATAGTCATGATAGTTGGGTCGGCAGTCTGAGCCGACGCTATGGTTGCTGCCACGAGCATTGCTACCAACAATGATTTTACCTTCATCTTTTCTTGTTGTTTGTTTGTTGGGGCTTTCTCCCCACGGTTTTTATATATTTGAATTGGGCTGAAAACCCAATAACTACACAGCGCGGCATGTTTCGTTTCTTTTGTTTCGAATACGTTACACACCCGTGCCATGTGGTTGTTGGGCTTTCTTTCTGTGTTCAATTATTTATTACTGTGGGCGCGAGTAGTTCGGTGCCTCACTTGTAATTGTGATGTCGTGTGGATGGCTCTCGAGCACGCCAGCGTTTGTGATGCGTGTGAACTTAGCGTTGTGCATATCCTCGATAGTGCCGGCTCCGCAGTAGCCCATGCCTGAGCGCAGACCGCCGATGAGCTGATAGATAACCTCCTGCACTGTTCCCTTGTAAGGTACGCGTCCGGCGATGCCTTCCGGCACGAGCTTCTTCACATCCTTTGTGCCTGCCTGGAAGTAGCGGTCTTTTGAGCCGTTCTCCATAGCCTCAAGTGAGCCCATACCGCGGTAGCTCTTGAACTTACGTCCGTTGAAGATGATTGTGTCGCCGGGGCTCTCTTCTGTACCTGCGACGAGTGAGCCAATCATCACTGAGCTACCACCAGCTGCGATAGCCTTCACGATGTCGCCCGAGTAGCGCAAGCCGCCGTCGGCGATCAATGGAACGCCAGTGCCCTGGAGTGCAGAGTAAACGTCGTAAACGGCAGAGAGCTGCGGAACACCGACGCCTGCTACGACGCGGGTTGTGCAGATTGAACCCGGACCGATACCTACCTTAACGGCATCAGCACCGTTGTCAACGAGCATTCTTGCTGCCTCGCCAGTAGCAACGTTGCCCACAACGATGTCTACGTTCGGGAACGAAGCCTTAGCCTCGCGCAGCTTCTCGATAACGAACTTAGAGTGGCCGTGAGCGGTGTCGATAACGATAGCGTCGGCACCTGCCTCTACGAGTGCGCTCATGCGGTCGAGTGTGTCAACCGTTACGCCTACGCCTGCTGCTACGCGCAGACGACCCTTCTCGTCCTTGCAAGCCATTGGCTTATCCTTTGCTTTGGTGATATCCTTGTATGTGATAAGACCAACGAGGTGGTTCTCGTTGTCTACAACCGGCAGCTTCTCAATCTTGTTCGACTGCAGGATGTCTGCAGCTGCTGCGAGGTCGGTCTTGATGTGTGTGGTCACGAGGTTTTCGTGTGTCATCACGTCGTCAATGATTTTGTCGAGATGGCGCTCAAAACGAAGGTCGCGGTTGGTGACGATGCCCACGAGGTGGCACTCGTCGTCTACTACTGGTATACCGCCGATGTGATATTCCGCCATCATTTCGAGGGCATCCTTGACGGTTTTGCCACGACGGATTGTCACCGGATCGTAAATCATGCCGTTCTCAGCACGCTTTACGATGGCTACCTGACGCGCCTGGTCTTCGATAGACATGTTCTTGTGAATAACACCGATGCCGCCTTCGCGTGCGATGGCAATAGCCATAGCCGACTCCGTTACGGTGTCCATGGCTGCTGTGACAAAGGGCACATTCAAGCAGATGTTACGCGAGAACTTGGTTTTCAACTCTACCGTCTTGGGCAGTACCTCTGAATAAGCGGGGATAAGAAGGACGTCATCGTATGTGAGACCGTCCATTACAATTTTATCAGCAACAAATGATGACATATAACTTAAAAATTTATTGCGTGCAAATTTAGCAATAAAAATCCATACGCGAAAAATAAAAGTCGATTTATTTGTGGCGTTAATGCTAATTAACGGATTTTGTGGAAGCTTGGGTCAGTCAGGGGGTGCAGTTGTCTCCTAAGGGGGTGCAGTTGTCTCAACTGCACCAACACAATAGGTGCACTGTTAAATATATTTGGTGCACTTGAGACAAGTGCACCCCCTGACCAACTGCACCAACACAATAGGTGCACTGTCAAATATATTTGGTGCACTTGAGACAAGTGCACCCCCTGACTGCACCCCTTGGCTGTGTTAGTTGGCTTGTTCGGAGAGGAACTTTATGCGCACGAGACGTATTTCGTTCTCTTCGTAGTCGCCGAGTTCGTCGAGTGCGGTGTCGATGTCGTCGGTGTCCGACTCGCGGAAGTACTCGTAGATATCGTCTATTTGGTCTTCGTCCATCACGTCCTCAAGGAAGTAGTCTATGTTCAGCTTCGTTCCGCTGTAGACGATGGCATCGAGGTCGTTGAGCAAGTCCTCGAAGTCGAGTCCAAGTGCTGAGGCAATATCGTCGAGTGGCATACGTCGATCGAGATACTGTATTATCTTCACCTTCTTCATTGAGTCCTTCGCTACGGTGCGCACGAAGAGCTCTTCGGGGCGTTCTATCTCGTTGTCTTTGCAGTACTGGCTAATCAGTTCGCAGAACGGCTTGCCATAGCGGTTTGCCTTGCCCACGCCGATGCCCTGGATGTTGCGCAGCTCTTCGAGCGTTACGGGATACATCGTTGCCATCTGTTCGAGCGATACGTCTTGGAAGATGACGTATGCCGGCAGGTTCTGCTTGCGTGCGGTCTTCTTTCTGAGGTCGAGGAGCATGTTGTAGAGTGTAGGGTCGAGCGCAGAAGCTGTTGCTTCGCTTGCTTCTTCCTCGGTTTCCGAGAAGTCGGTGTCCTCTACGTATGTGAATGGTGTAGGGTTCTTCACGTAGCGCTTGCCTGCGGCTGTCATCTTCAGAAGTCCGTAGCTTTCGATGTCCTTGTGTATGTAGCCTGCTATCATGCCTTGGCGTATCACAGGGTTCCATATCTTCACGGGCATATCCTCGCCAGCACCGAACTCTTCGAGTTGTTCGTGGTGGTGACTCACGATGTCGTCCGTGGCGCGTCCTTTCACGAAGTCGACGATATAGTCCTGGCGGAAAGCCTCCTTCACGGCGATGATAGCTTTCAGAACGATGAGCAGAGCCTCCTGACCGTCGCGCTGCACCTTCGGGTGCAGACAGTTGTCGCAGTTGCCGCAGTTCTCCTTTGTGTATTCCTCGCCGAAGTAGTGGAGCAACACCTTGCGTCGGCATACCGATGTCTCGGCATATGCGGCAGTCTCCTGCAGCAGTTGCTTGCCGATGTCCTGTTCTGCCACGGGCTTGCCCTCCATGAATTTCTCCAGTTTCTGCAGGTCTTTGTAGGCGTAGAAAGCGATGCATATACCTTCGCCTCCGTCGCGTCCTGCGCGTCCCGTCTCTTGGTAGTAGCCCTCAAGACTCTTCGGTATGTCGTAGTGTATCACGAAGCGCACATCGGGTTTGTCGATGCCCATGCCGAAGGCTATGGTAGCCACGATTACGTCGATGCGCTCCATGAGGAAGTCGTCCTGCGTCTGCGAGCGTGTTGCCGAGTCGAGTCCGGCGTGGTAGGCAGCGGCTTTTATGTCGTTGGCTTTCAGCACGGCTGCCAATTCTTCCACCTTCTTGCGCGAGATGCAGTAGATGATACCGCTCTTGCCAGGGTGTTGTTTTATGAATTTTATTATCTGTTTGTCGATGTCGTTCGTCTTCTGGCGCACCTCGTAGTAGAGGTTGGCACGGTTGAACGAGCTCTTAAACTCCTTTGCGTCGGTGATGCCGAGACTTTTCTTTATGTCCATGCGCACCTTGTCGGTGGCAGTGGCTGTGAGTGCTATGACTGGTGCTGCGCCAATCTTGTTGATTGTGGGGCGTATGTTGCGATACTCGGGGCGGAAGTCGTGTCCCCACTCCGATATACAATGCGCCTCGTCGATGGCGTAGAACGAAATCTTAAACGAACGGAAGAACTCTAAGTTGTCCTCTTTGTTGAGCGACTCCGGTGCCACATAGAGCAGTTTAGTGCGTCCTTCGTGTACGTCTTTGTACACTTGATTGATGGCAGCGCGGTTGAGTGACGAGTTCAGATAGTGAGCCACGCCACTTTCCTCGCTGAGTCCGTTCACTACATCCACTTGATTTTTCATCAGCGCGATGAGTGGCGACACCACGATTGCGGTGCCTTCCATGATTAGTGACGGCAGCTGATAGCACAAACTCTTGCCTCCGCCTGTAGGCATGAGCACGAATGTGTCATTGCCTTCAAGCAGATTGCGTATAATAGCTTCTTGATCGCCCTTGAACGAGTCGAACCCGAAGTGGTGTTTTAGCTGTTCGTTGAGGTTAATTGTAGCAGTCATAGTAATATAAAGTTCTTAATATCCTTTCGGATACTATTGTAGATTTGACTTCTCCAGTTGCGCCTTTGCGTACTCCAGCGTTACGGTGAAGTTGTCGATGTTCTTTGTTGGGGCCTCGAACATGGCATCCATCACGATTGACTCCACGATAGAGCGCAGTCCGCGTGCACCGAGTTTGTACTCAACGGCTTTGTCCACGATGAAGTCGAATGTGTCTGGTGCAAACTCCAGTTTGATGCCGTCCATCTCGAAGAGCTTTGTGTACTGCTTTATGATGGAGTTCTTCGGCTCTACGAGGATGCGTCGCAGTGCTTCGCGGTCGAGCGGATTGAGGTAGGTGAGCACCGGCAGGCGTCCGATAATCTCGGGTATCAAGCCGAACGACTTCAAGTCTTGCGGCAGGATATACTTCATGAGGTTGCCCTTGTCGATGTTGCGCACGTTCTGCACCGAGTTGAAACCCACCACGTGAGTGTTCAGACGCTGTGCTATCTTGCGCTCGATGCCGTCGAATGCACCACCGCAGATGAACAGAATGTTGCGTGTGTCGACGTGTATATAGTCCTGGTCGGGGTGCTTGCGTCCACCCTTTGGCGGCACGTTCACCATTGTTCCCTCGAGCAGCTTGAGCAGGCCCTGCTGCACACCCTCACCGCTCACGTCGCGTGTGATGCTCGGGTTGTCTGCTTTGCGTGCTATCTTGTCTATCTCGTCGATGAAGACGATGCCTCGCTGCGCTGCCTCCACGTTGTAGTCAGCCACCTGCAGCAGGCGCGAGAGTATGCTCTCTACGTCCTCGCCCACGTATCCCGCCTCGGTGAACACCGTAGCGTCGACGATAGTGAACGGCACCTTCAGCAGCTTTGCTATGGTGCGTGCAAGGAGAGTCTTGCCCGTGCCGGTCGAACCGACCATGATGATGTTGCTCTTCTCTATCTCCACGCCGTCGTCCTCAGCGTCATTGGTGTGCTGCTGCAGACGTTTGTAGTGGTTGTAGACGGCTACGGACAGATACTTCTTTGCATCGTCCTGACCGATGATGTATTCGTCGAGATATTCTTTTATCTCTGTCGGCTTCGGCACGTCGTTGAGCGACACGTCGAACGCGCCCGAGTTCTTACGTGTTCCCTCCGGTCCGAAGCCGGCTTCGAGCACTATCTGGTAGGCCTGCTGCGCACACGAGTCGCAGATGAAGCCGTTCATTCCGGTTATGAGGAAGTTTACGTCCTTCTCGCTTCTTCCGCAGAAGCTACATACTTTCTTTGGCATTTTCGTTTTTCTCTTCTCTTTTACTTCTTGCGTATCATCACCTGATCAATCATTCCGTACTCCTTCGCCTCCTCGGCTGTCATCCAGTAGTTGCGGTCGGAGTCAGCCCACACCTTGTCGAACGGTGTGTGCGAGTGTTCGGAGATGATGGTGTAGAGTTCTTTCTTGAACTTCTGTATCTCGCGTGCTTCGATCTCGATGTCCGAAGCCTGACCCTGCACGCCGCCGAGCGGCTGGTGAATCATCACGCGGCTGTGCTTCAGTGCCGAGCGCTTGCCCTCTTGACCTGCCACGAGCAGTACTGCTGCCATCGAAGCCGCCATGCCTGTACACATCGTAGCCACGTCGGAGGTGATGAACTGCATGGTGTCGTAGATACCGAGGCCTGCTGTCACGCTACCGCCAGGCGAGTTGATGTATATAGAGATGTCCTTGCCTGGGTCTACTGAGTCGAGGTAGAGCAGCTGAGCCGAGAGTGTGTTAGCTGTATAGTCGTTGATTTCGGTGCCGAGGAAGATGATGCGGTCCATCATCAAGCGCGAGAACACGTCCATCTGTGTCACGTTCAGCTGGCGCTCCTCAAGGATGTACGGGTTGAGGTACTGCGCCTGAGCCTTCATCACGTCGTCGAGCATCATGCCGTTAATGCCGAGTCTACTTGTTGCGAATTTTCTAAAGTCGTTCATATCTGTAAGTTTCGTTTTTTCTAAAGTTCTGTTCTGCTTCGTGGGTTCTAATCCCGTTTTACCCGTGATATTATACTATATAATAATGTGTAGTTTATAATGTATGACATAGAAGCAGATACAAAGATACAAAAAATGTAGCTAACGCGCTCCATATTCCGAAGAATTTTTTTGTAGCTTTGCAACTTATCGCTTTCATTATCAGTCAAACATATAGAAACAACTAAAAAATACGAATAGATATGAAAAAGACAATGTTTTTAATGGCAATGCTGCTCACGCTCAGCGCAGCGGCTCCTATGGCTTCCGCCGCACCGCAGTCTCACCGCAACCGTCCGCACACGCAGATGGTGGACAAGAAGGACAAGGACGCTACCGAGGAGGAGGGCATAGTGGCTTACTCGGATACTGTAACTGCCGACACGGCGTCTGCCGCTAACGGCGGAGCCACGTTCGACAACGATGCCCCTGTCAGTCGCGACGAACTGCTCTCGTTCTACAACAGTTTGCCCGGATGGATCGTAAAGCTCTTCCTTATAGTGTGCGTTTTCGTGCCGATGCTGCTGTGCTTCCTTGCGCCTATCATTGTCGTTCTGCTCGTCATACGCTACTTCATGCGCCGCCACAAAGACCGCGTGCGACTGGCTGAGATGGCTATGGAGAAGGGCGAGCCGTTCACCGACGAACTGAAACCGCTCAGCAAGAAGTCGCCCGAGTATATGTGGCGCCGCGGAGTGCGCAACACGTCGATTGGTGCCGGACTCATGATTTTCTTCTGGTTCTTCGGTATGCAGTCGCTCATGGGCATAGGCGCTCTTGTGGCGTGCATCGGACTCGGACAGATGTTCATGGTGAAGTACAACTACGACAGTAAGATGCCGTGGCAGAAGCGCGATGACGAGGACGAAACCGACCATTGACCCCATTCTTTTAAAGACAGAACGATATGAAGGATACTAACGACGATCTCTCTCTTATACAGCAGGTGGCTGAGCTTCACGACAAGACGGCTTTCGACCGTCTTGTCAGGAAGTATCAGTCGCCTATAAGGCGCTTCTTCCTCCACCAGACGCTGGGAGACGCGCAGCTGAGCGACGACCTCGCGCAGGACACCTTCATAAGGGCTTATACCAGCATCGGGACGTTTCGCGGCTCGGCGTCGTTCTCCACATGGCTCTTCCGCATAGCCTACAACGTGTTCTACGACTATCGGCACCGGCTGCGCCCGTCTGCCGATGACCTCGACGCAGTGTGTCACGCTGCAGCCGGTGCCGACCGGTCGCTCGGGATGGATGTCTACGGTGCTCTCGCCCGTCTGCCCGACGCCGAGCGCACATGCGTCACGCTACAGCTCGTCGACGGCTATCCCATCGAACGCATCGCCGCAATAACGGGCATGGCGGAGGGCACGGTGAAGTCGCATCTCTTCCGCGGAAAGCAGAAACTTACCGCATTCCTGCGGCAGAACGGATATTCTTAGGCCTTAAATGTAGGTGGAAAATAAAAGACAACGTAAAAATTCAATCATGCTATGACTGATGTAAAGAATAAAATAAGTTATGACGAGACTGTCGACGAGGCGCTTCTTCAGCGGTTCTTCGCCGACAGCGCTCGCATGGATATCGCTGATGAAGGATTCACCGATCGCCTCATGCGCCGTCTGCCTGAGGAAGTGGACACCCGCTGCTACCGTCTCTACCGCTTGTGGACGGCAGCGATGGTAGCGGTCTGCGTTGCCGTCTTCTTCTTCGTCAACGGCTTCGAGCTGCTCAAGCTGCGCGTGTGTGGCTCGGTTGGCGGTTTCCTCGGCGATGTGGCTCACGCCATACAGGATAGGGTGGGCTCGCTCTCGCTCTCGCTTCCCGCTTCCGTCTCCTTCCCCCCGTCAGCCGAGTGGACAACGCTGTTCCATACTTCGCTCATGATAGCGATAGCACTGGTTGTGCTCGGCTCGCTCGTGCTATACGACCTCGATGAGTCGGTCTGATTCACAAACCGTCTCGTCTTTCTGTTCACGAAATGTCATCGTGTAGCGTACGGAATCTGATCGGGCGGCGTACGGAATCTGATTGGGTGGCGTACGGAATCCGATTGGGTGGCGTACGGAAACCGATGGTTGAAGTGCAGAATTCAGTGGCGTCCTCTGCCACTATCGTGCTGCGTACCGCGTAATTGCTTTAGAAGAGGAATGTGCTGAATCGCTTGGTATTCGCTTCCTTCTGCTTCATCTCCTCCTGCATCCGCTTCACCGCCATCTTGAAGAAGAAGCGTACGAGATGCTCGTCGGTGGCTTCGGTGCGAATCATGCGTAGGGCGGCGATGTACTCCTGTCGGGCTTCCGACGGGATGATGAGCAGCGGATGTCCCATGCGCAGCAGGATATAGTTGCTCACAAGACGACCTGTTCTGCCGTTTCCGTCGCGGAACGGGTGCAGATACTCGTAGAAGCCGTGGAAACGGGCGGCAACCACCATCGGGTGTGTGGCTGCAGAAACAATGGTCTGCTCCGTCGACTCCAGCAGCCGCGGCACTCGGGCTATTAGTTCTTCGTGGTCGCCGAACACGGTGTCGCCGGCAGCCATGTCGGTTGTCGTGTATTCGCCTGGAGTGGCGTCGGGCGCACGGTAGGCGAGCGTGTGGCAGCAGACGCGTCGGTTGATTTCCTTCAGCAGTGCTTCGTCGAGCGGATGTTGTACGTTCTGCATCATGTACTCGAATACGTCAAAGTGGTCGAGCATCTCGAACGCCTCTAACAGCGTTTTGCCAGCCGGAATCATGCCTAATCCCTTCTCCTTCAGCTCGCGTGTGTCGTCCACGGAGAACGAGTTGCCCTCTATAGCACACGAGTGTGTAGAGAAGAGCACTTCGTTATACTTGACGTATTCTTCTTTATTCATTCTGTCGACAACGAGCGTTTGGTATTTGCTTCGCAAGTCGTCGTATTCCTTTATTTCTTTTTCGAATGCCATAGGTCTTTTGTTTCAGATTGCTAAGATACGATTTTTGTAGGAAAGCACCAAACACTTAAACAAAAAAAGAGGATACAACCGAAGCTGTATCCTCTTTTTCGTGACTCGCATGGGGCTCGAACCCATGACCCCAACATTAAAAGTGTTGTGCTCTACCAACTGAGCTAGCGAGTCTCCGTATTTGCTTTGTATTCCAAAAGCGAGTGCAAAGGTAGTGGTTTTTTGTAATATACGCAAATATTTTATTTGTTTTTTGCGTTTTCCGCTCCTTTTTCTTCTATTTCTGTTGGCTTTCTACTGTTTTTTGCGCGTTGTCCTCGTCTTCGTTAAGGTGTTCTTTTGTCACGTAGCGTTGCCAGTAAGCAATGAGTAGGGAGGTGAGTGGCAGCGCGACAATCAGTCCGATGAAGCCGAGCAGTGTGCCCCACACCGAGAGCGAGAGCAGCAGTATGGCAGGGTTGAGTCCCATCGCTTTGCCCATGATTTTCGGTGTGACGAACATGTCGGTGATGATTTGCACTACGCAGAACAGTCCGAATGCCAATCCGAACACCATCCAAAAGTCCTGCCCTGTGTCGGCTGCTTTGAGCATGGCGAGGAAGGCGGTAGGGATGAGTGCGAAGGTGTGCAGATAGGGTACGAGGTCCATCACGCCGATGAGTATGCCCAGACCGATAGCCATGGGGAAGTCCATGAGGCTGAAGCCTACGCAGAACATGATGCCCATACACAGTGCCACGAGGCTTTGTCCGCGTATGTAGTTGTTCATTTCGCGCTCTACGTCCTGAGCCAGTTCTTGCCAGAACGGGCGGTTCTTCTTCGGGAATATCTTCACCCAACTGGTGGTGAGGAATTCGTAGTCGAGTAGTATGAAGAACGTGTAGAGCAGTGTGATACACGAGGCGATGATGGACATTATGATGTTGGCTGTCTGTCCTATCACAGAGAACACCTTCGGCATTGCCGTCTTCAGTGTGTCGCTGAAGTCCTTGCTCTTGAAGAAGCGTTCCAGCGCTTCCTGGTTCTGCACCGCCCAGTCTTTCACCATACGCGAGAAGTCGTTGGTGTGTGTGGTTTGATGTAGCCAGTGGAGTATGAACTCGTATAGCTTCTGAAACTGGCTCACCATAGGTGGTACGATGAAGTAGATGAGCAGTCCGATTACCGACAGAATGGCGAGCATGGCGATGATAATCGCTATGGCACGTATCTTTATGTGCATACGATACTGTATGAACTTCACCATCGGGTAGAGCAGGTATGCCAGCAACCATGCGATGAAGAAGGGTAGCAGCACGCTGCTCAGATAGTCGGTGATGGCAAAGACGGCAATACTGATGGCGGCTACTGTTGCCCAGCGCATCACTTTGTCGAGTGTAATCTTTTCTTCGCTCATATAATTATTTGTTTGTTGCTTTCTTGTAGCACTCGCGGCAGAGCGGTTCGTATTCGGTTTGCTCGCCAATGAGCACCTGATTCTGGTCGTGCACAAGGCGGTGGCTCACGTAGGCGAGTGCTCCGCACTTCACGCAGATGGCGTGTACCTTTGTCACCTCGTCGGCTACGGCGCACAGAGCCGGTATCGGCCCGAAGGGCGTACACTGGAAATCCATGTCCAAGCCGGCGATAATCACGCGCACACCGTTGTTGGCGAGTTGGTTGCACACCTCTACGAGATCCATGCCGAAGAACTGTGCCTCGTCGATGCCCACCACGTCGAAGTCGTAACCATCGGTGCTGGTGGTGTGGTTCTGCACGTACTCCAGTATCTCAGTTGATGTGCTGAGTGGCACGGACATCACGGCGTTGCGGTCGTGGCTCACCACCTCCTCCTCAGAATAGCGTGTGTCTATCTGTGGTTTGAATATAACTACTCTCTGGCGGGCGAATGTCGCTCGCTTGATGCGGCGTATCAGTTCTTCGGTCTTGCCCGAGAACATTGAACCGCACACTACTTCAATTCTACCTTGGCGATACTTCTCGCCCTCTAAATTTGCTTTCATTGTGAGTACAAATTTACGAATACGTTTTAAAAATTGCAAAGAAACGACATGTTTTTTTGCCGTTCTTGATTAATATAGCTATATTTGCCCACAATATGGGTATATTATATATTGTGCCTACTCCGGTGGGCAATATGGAAGATATGACGATGCGTGCCATTCGCATATTGAAAGAAGCCGACTTGGTGCTCGCCGAGGATACTCGCACATCGGGCGTTCTGCTTCAGCATTTCGATATAAAGAACCGGCTGATGTCGCATCATAAGTTCAACGAGCACGGCACTACGGCTTCAGTTGTCGACCGTCTAAAAGCAGGCGAAACGATAGCACTCATCAGCGATGCCGGTACGCCGGGCATCAGCGACCCTGGTTTCTTCCTCGCTCGCGAGGCTGCTAAGGCTGGCATCACGGTGCAGTGTCTGCCCGGTGCTACGGCGTTCGTTCCGGCAATCGTCAGTTCGGGTCTGCCCTGCGATCGCTTCTGCTTCGAGGGCTTCCTGCCGCAGAAGAAGGGCAGACAAACGCTTCTGCAGTCGCTGCAGACAGAGACACGCACGATGATATTCTACGAGTCGCCCTATCGCTTGGTGAAGACGCTCGAGCAGTTTGCTGAGTTCTTTGGCGACGATCGTCAGGCGAGTGTGTGTCGCGAGATATCCAAGCTGCATGAGGAGAGCGTGCGCGGAACGCTCGCAGAGATAATCGCCCACTTCAAGCAGACCGAGCCACGTGGCGAGATTGTCGTTGTAGTGGCAGGCTGCGCTGGCGTAGACATATCGGCACGCAAGGCACTAAAAGAACAGGCTAAGGAGAAGAAACCGAAGCTAAGCAACAAGGAGCGCTACGCTCTGCGCGAAGCTGCGCCCGAGGAGTTTAAAAAGAAGAAGTTTAGAAACGAAGAATAGAGAAATAACAACAAAACGAATAATATGAAAAAACTATCTTTTGTACTATTATCAATGATGTTGCTTGCTATAACATCATGCGATTTTACGAACAAATCGAAGGGTGAAACAATTCAAGATGAAGAGCAGGTAGACTCGCTCCAGCGCATCATCTCGCAGAAGGATGGCGAAATCAACGACATGATGGAGACATTCAACCAAATTCAGACCGGCTTGCGCGAGATAAGTGAGGCGGAGAATCGTGTCGTATTGGCTAAGTCGGGAGAGGGTGCCAATAGCCGTCAGCAGATGCTGGAGGACGTGCGCTTCATCTCTTCTACAATGCAGCAAAACCGTGCTCTGCTCGAGAAGTTGCGTCAGCAGCTCCGTGAATCGAGCATTAAGGGCGACCAGCTGCGTCGCACTATCGAAGGACTCGTAGCTCAAATCAACGATAAAGAGCAGCAGTTGCAGCAGTTGCGCGCCGAACTCGACGCTAAAAACATACACATCGCCGACCTCGACAAGACCATCACAGGGCTTAACGATAATGTCTCGACGCTGAAAGAGGAGTCGTCTAAGAAGACGGAGACCATCAATGATCAGGATGCACAGCTCAACACCGCTTGGTTCGTATTCGGTACAAAGAAGGAACTGAAGGAACAGCGCATTCTCGATGGCTCGAAGGTGCTGCAGGCTAACTTCAACAAGAGCTACTTCACAAAGATTGATATCCGCGTGCAGAAGGAGATAAAACTCTACTCTAAGTCGGCTAAGATTCTCACCATGCACCCGTCAAGCTCATACACCTTGCAGCAGGATGCCAATAAGCAGTACGTTCTGCGCATCAGCAATCCGCAGCTCTTCTGGTCAACAAGCAAGTATCTCGTAATCCAGGTGAAGAAGTAATGCGCATAGGTGTTATCGTAGCGATGGACAAGGAGTTTGCACAGTTGCAAACGCTTGCGTCCGACAAGAAGGAACAGACCGTTGCCGGTCGCACATTCGTGGTGGGCAGCATCGGCGACAACGAGATAGTAATGCAGAAGTGTGGCATCGGCAAGGTGAACGCAGCGGTGGGAGCATCCGAATTGATAGCAGCCTTCCACCCCGACCTCGTCATCTCCACCGGTGTAGCTGGCGGTGCCGACACAAGTCTTGAGGTGTGTGAGGTGGTGGTGAGCACTGCTTGCTGCTACCACGATGTCTACTGTGGCGACGAGTGCGCCATGGGGCAGGTGCTCGGAATGCCAGAGCGTTTCGAGAGCGATGCACGCCTCGTAGCGACCGCCACATCGCTCAACTGCCACACGCGCGTTCACGCCGGACTCATCGTCACCGGCGACTGGTTCGTCAACTCGCGCGAGAAGATGCAGCAAATCCTCGACGACTTCCCCACGGCTATGGCAGTCGACATGGAGAGCTGCTCAATAGCGCAGACCTGCCACATATACAACACGCCGTTCGTCAGCTTCCGCATCATCAGCGACATACCGCTCAAAGATCATAAAGCACAGATGTACTACGACTTCTGGGAGCGCATGGCTGAAGGATCGTTCGAGGTGACAAAGGCATTCCTTGAAAAAGTAAAAAAGTAAAAAGGTAAAAAAGTAAAAAGAGCCTCTCCCAACCCTCCCCGTTGGGGAGGGCTTAGGAAGGCCTAAGAAGGCTTAGTCAGCAATGGCTTAAGAAGGCCTAAGAAGGCTTAGTTCGGCTTATACGCCGCCTAAAACAATAAGACAATGGAAAAAATACCAAGCTTCACAATAAACCACAACACCCTCTTGCGCGGCATCTACGTCTCGCGCAAAGACACAGTAGGTGGCGACACCGTAACAACCTTCGACATCCGCATGAAGGAACCCAACCGCGAGCCGGCTTTGCACCCAGGTGCACTCCACACCATCGAGCATCTTGCTGCTACATACCTGCGCAATGATGCCGAGTGGAAGGACCGCATCGTCTATTGGGGACCGATGGGCTGCCTCACGGGCAACTATCTGCTTATGCGTGGCGACCTCCAGCCGAGTGACATCGTCGACCTCATGCGTCGCACGTTCCGCTTCGTGGCTGACTTTGAGGGCGAGATACCTGGCGCAGCACCGCAGGACTGCGGCAACTGGCTGCTCCACGACCTGCCAATGGCTCGCTGGGAGTCGCGCAAGTACTGCGAGGAGGTGCTCGATGTTATTACCGATGCCAATATGACTTATCCTCAGAAGGAGGATTAACCCAAAAGCACGGAAGTAGCACTGAGGGCAACACTGCATCAGTAGAATAACGATTAAACACTATTTGACAAGAAAAAGTTGGCAAATAATTTTGTTAAACCATCGAAATTGCGTACCTTTGCACCGCTTTACAAAAGCACGGGATGTAGCGCAGTTGGTTAGCGCACGCGTCTGGGGGGCGTGAGGTCGCAAGTTCGAGTCTTGTCATCCCGACATAAAACGGGGTAGAATGTTCACATTCTACCCCGTTTTTGCATCTATAGGAGGGTATGGCATCTTGCCATACCCACGCTACCCTCTTACATTTATAGGAGGGTATGGCATTTATAGGAGGGTATGGCATCTTGCCATACCCACGCAGCCCTCTGGTTGAAATAATAGGAGTGGATGGCTAATCTCTACATATTGGTTGCGTGGGTATGGCAAGATGCCATACCCTCCTATGGTTGTGTGCTCCTACGGCTTACCGCAGGCTGCTTGGGTTTATGTCAAACTCGTCCTTGAAGCACTTGTTGAAGTACGAGGGCGACGTGAAGCCCACCTCGTATGCTATCTCCGACACGCTTTTCTCCGTCTTTTCCAACAGCTGGCGAGCCTTCGTCAGTCGCGCCTTGCGTAGCAGCTCCACCGGTGTCTGGCCGGTCAGAGCCTTCACCTTTCTATATAGCTGCACGCGCGAAAGCCCTATTTCTTCGCCCAGTCGCTCTACCGAGAAGTCGCTGTCGCCGAGGTTCTCTTGTATCGCTGTACGCAGTCTGCCTACGAACGTCTTGTCTGCCTCGTTCAGCTTCTCCTCTTCCTCCGTCTCCCGCTTGTCGCCGGCAAACACCGAGCGCAGCATTATGCGCGAACGCAGCAGGTTCTCGATGCGCGAGAGCAGTACCTGACCCGAGAACGGCTTCGTGATATACGAGTCGGCACCCGTGTCGTAGCCCTCCTTGCGCTGTTCGGATAGCGAGCGTGCGGTGAGCAGCACCACCGGTATATGACTCGTTGCGGTGTCCTCCTTCAGTCGCTTTGTGAACTCCAGTCCGTCCATCACCGGCATCATCACGTCGCACACCACCAGCTTCGGCACCTCTCTACGTGCCTTCTCCAAACCTTGTTCGCCGTTCGTAGCCTCCGACACGTTGTACTTGTCCTGCAGTATTGAGCGCAGATATGCACGCATACCGTTGTTGTCGTCGATGATGAGCACGAGCGGACGCTCCGCGTCGAAGTCCTCTGCGTTGGTGATACGCTCCGCCGCCTCCTGCGCAGTGGTGTCGGTGGCAATGTAGTTGTCGTCCACCAGTCCCTTCTCAGCCTGGGTAGCAGCCGGTGCATCCTTCGCAGGGTCGTATCCGGGCTGCGAGTCGGGCAGTTCGATGACGAACGTAGTACCCTTACCCTCTACGCTCTCGGCATGTACGCTGCCACGGTGCATGTCTATGTACGCCTTCACGAGCGACAGCCCGATGCCCGTACCGCCGATGGCACCCTTCGCTTGGTAGAAACGCTCGAAGAGATGCGGCAACTCTTCCGTCGGAATTCCCTTACCCGTGTCCGCTATGCGCAGCGTGTAGCAGTGGTCGTGATGGAGTAGAGTAGTGGTGATGCAGCCTCCGTCGGGTGTGTACTTCAGAGCGTTCGAAATTATATTAAAGTACATATGCTCCATCTTGTCGCGGTCGGCGATGAGCACCGCGTCGTCCTCCACGCCCGACACATCCACACGTATCGTGATGCCACGACGTGCCGCCACTGTGCGGAAGTCCTCCGTCCACGTTGTCAGCTCATGCTGAAGGTAGAAGCGGTTGAGATGCAGCTCAGCCTTGTTGTTCTGCACCTTGCGGAAGTCGAGTATCTCGCCAACCAATTGTATGAGTATGCGTGTGTTGCGCTGCACCATCTCCAGCATCGTGCGCTGCACGCCATGCACCGCCGGGTCTTCCAAAAGCTGCTCCGTAGGTCCGGCGATGAGTGTGAGGGCGTGCGCAGCTCGTGACTCACGTTCGTGAAGAACTGCAGCTGCGTCTGCGTCATCTCCTCCATCTCTGTGGTCATTCGGTTCTGCTCGTCCATCGAGGCTTTCAGCTGTTGGTTGATGCGTGTTCGGGTGATGAAGGCGTAGATAGCCGCGGCGCACACGGCGATGAGCAGCACCACGAACACCAGCAGCACTAGCAGATAGATGCGCTGCGTGTTGAAGTCACTGGCAGCCTTGTCCACGCGTGAGCGCAGCGTGGAGAGATGATCCTGCTGGCGCATCGTCTCGTCGTTCTGCATGAGTAGCACTCGGGCGTTGTCGCGTGTCACGAGTGCCGACGACAACTGGTTCTCGCGGTTGTATTTCTTTCCTTCGAGTATGTTCATAGCGAGCAGCATCACCTCGTCGCCGCGTGTGGGGTAAGTGTACGAAGCGAATAGTGTGCCGTTGTCCACGAGCTCCATGCCGCCACCCTTTTGCGGCATGGCATCGATGCCGCAGAACTTAATGTGCTCGAGGTTGAGTCCGTGCTTCTCGGCGGCTCGTCGTGCGCCCATCGCCATGCGGTCGTTATGCGCAAAGACGCAGTCGAACTCGTTGTGCGGCTTAGATAGCAGCGAATCGACCGTGCGGAACGCGCCCTGCTCTGTCCAGTCGGCACTGAGATGCTCCACGATACTGATGCCCGGACGACACTGCACCACGCTGTCGAAGCCATTGTTGCGCTCTATCGCCGGCGACGACGTAGAGAGTCCGCTTAGCTCCAGTATGCGTCCGCCGTCGGTGAGTGTGCCAGCCAAGTATTCGCCCATCGAGCTGCCAATCTCCTTGTTGTCAGCTCCGATATATGCTGTGTACTTGTCCGACCGTGTGCGGCGGTCGAAGATAATCACTGGTATGCCCTTCTCGTATGCGCGGTCGATGGCAGGCGATATGCTCACCTGACCAGGTGCCACGATGAGCAGGTCTACGCCCTCGTCCACGAACTTGTTAATCTGTTCGGTCTGCATCTGCACGTCGTCGTTTGCCGAACTGATGCGCAGGTCCACATCGTTATAGTAGAGTGCGGCGATGCGCAGCTCCTCGTTCAGCTTCTCGCGCCACACGTCCTCTGAGCATTGCGAAACGCCCACGACGTAACGCTTCTTTTCGGAGCCGCACGAGAGTAACAGAGGGAGCAGAAAGAGTAAGAGACACTGGCAGAGTCTGCGTACTGAGTGTTTCATTCGTATCTGTTTTTAAGTTGTTTGTTATTATTAGTGGTAGAATGTACTTAAATTCGCTGCAAATATAGTAAAAATAATGCATTCGTAGATGTTTATCATACATTTTTGTTTCATGTAACAAATGTGCTATTCGTTGAACGATTTGTTAAACACCACCCGTTCTTGTCTTTATATCTTTGCAATGTCAAAAGGAAAAAAGCATTTACAGATCATAAAGCTTCAAGTCTTTAATGAATGACACATCAATCGGATAACAGAAACATTGGCAATAGATTTAGATTAAATATTTGTTTTTAGTATAGTTGATTAGGTTAGTAAGTTGTTATTTAGTAAATTGAAAATCGGAAAAGCACAATACTTTAGAAAAGCACATAGGGCTGCATCAATGCTCCGTTTCGAGAGTCTTGATGCAGCCCTTTTCGTAATCTCTTTGTATTAAGCAGCTGCTTTTTACGCAGATGCTTTCTCTTTACATTAATAAGATAGGTCGATAGCAGCCGGATACACACGGTACGGATCGAAGTATTCCATGCAGCTGTTCACCATTGCCTGCAAATCGGCTTTGGCTATACCATGGAAGACTTGCTTGCCGTTTATCTTGACTGTTACCGGCTTCTTGAGATTCACCAGCTGTTCGTTGAGATACACCCTCAGTCTGCCACCTGTAGCTATGGTGTAGTTGCGATTGAACTTCAGGTCGATGCCCCACTGCTTGTCCTTCATCGTTGTAGTGTATTCTACATCACTTACCTTGATAGAAACCACGTTCTTGTCGATATCCATCTCGTAATACGTTCTTGCCTCTGACGGGCGTGTCAGCACCTGCAGGTTATAGAATCCAGAACGATGTCTGCCGTCCATCTCGAAGTCCTCCCAAAGCACCGTCTTCGGATACGGATTGCGTACAAACTGCTTGAGCCAAGGTGTGGTCAGTCCGTAAGTGATGTGGTGCTGCATGCCAGGCAAGAGATTGATGCGATGGCGGAAGATGGGTGTGTTGTCCACAGCCAGCGGACGAGCCAACTGTACAGAATCGAAAGCTACCTGGGTGAACCATGTGAGGTCGTTGCGATAAAATCCCGTGTCGTCAGCACCCGTAAGCAGCGAGAAACCGATATTGGCACAGTTCTCTACCGGCGCATTCTTCAGAGGTTCGCCACCTGCCATCGGACCCGCTGCCGCCCAATAGTCGGCGTAGAAAGAGGCGAGACGCTGACTGCCATAACCGCCCTCACTGATGCCGAATACGTAGAGTCGGTTGGCATCCACCTCACCGCTCGTCAGACTCAAACGGATAAGCTTTTCGAAGGCATACTGCTTCGACAGATGCCACCAGCGGTAGTATTCGCCCTCGTTCGGAATCTGCGGAATGAAATAGATAGAAGGTGCATCCTGAAATCTAAGTCCCAGTTCGATACCGTTCGACCATTCTCTGTCCTTTGAACCCGAACCGTGCGTGTAGAGGAAAAGCGGATATTGACCGTTGGCAGCCACACCCTTCTTGCCGTAATAATAAGGCATAACCGCATTAGGCTCCAGGCACTGCGGCAAGTGCCATGCGCTGTTCTTAGCCAGCTTCAGGTCGGCAGGCTCTATGAGCTTTTCCTCCTGCAGCGCATTGTTCGCATCGCACCATGCAGTCCAAACCATCTTCTGATAGTTGGCTATGTCCTTGTTCTTTATTGTTGTCTGAAGCTCAGTGTCGAGAGGAGCGTTCTGAGCGAAACTTGCCTTGCCGTCCTGCTCCAAAGCTTTCTGCTGCGCTTGCAGCGACTGCTCGAAATAGACATTCACCATTTTCTGCAAGTCCTGCGATTGCGCCGTTGTGTGAGTAGAATAAGTTAGTGAGGCAATAGCCATCACCGCATAAATCGTTTTTCTCATTTGTATAAAATGCTATTTGATGTTGATAGACAATGTCTCTTCTGGCAGACCCTCTGCCGACACTTTAAGCGTAGCCTTGCCCTGCTTCGTGCCTTCCACCACGACAACCAGCTCGCCACTGAATAGCGGCATCTCCGTCGAGTTGAACGCCACGAGCGATGTTGCGTCGCCGTTGCACGCCGCACGGTACTTCGCTGCTCCCTTCACCTCGAACTTCATCTTGTTCGTAGCTGTCGGACAGGGTGTTCCGTCCTTGTCCACCACCGACACCTTCACGAACGCCAAGTCCTCGCCCTTGGCAGAGATGCAGCTGCGGTCGGCTTCGAGCACGATGCGTGCCGGTTTGCCCGCCGTGCGCACGCTCTTCTCGCCCATCACCGATCCGTCGTAGTTGTAAGCCACCACCTTCAGCTCGCCCGGCTCGTACTTCACGTTGTTCCAACGCAGGCGGTAGCGGTCGAGGCGTGTGCCGGGGTTCTTCACTATTCTGCCCTGACTCTTGCCGTTGACGAACAGCTCTGCCGATGGCGCATTGGTGTAGCAGTACACCGGTGTCACCTCGCCCTCGCGTCCCGGGAAAGTCCAGTGGGGCAGCACGTGCAGCGTGTTCACGTCCTTGCGCCAGTGGGAGCGATACAGCCAGAAGCGGTCTTTAGGCAGTCCGGCGAGGTCGCAGATGCCGAAGTAGCTCGAGCGCGACGGCCAGTACTCGTCGTATGGCGACGGCTCGCCCAGATAGTCGTAGCCAGTCCACACGAACTCGCCTATCACATAGTCGCGGTCGTCCTGCATACGCCAGTCGTCGTCCGGCAGATTGCTCCACGGACAATACTCCACGTCGTACGACGAGCACTGTCCGTCGGCGTATTTCTTCGAGTCGGACGGCTCCACGGGAAACTTATACACGCCGCGCGAGCTCACTGTCGATGCTGTCTCCGAGCCTAAGAGGAACCCCTTCGGCAGTTGCTTTATGTTGTTGTCGTACTTATGCACGCGATAGTTGAAGCCCGGCACATCCATCACCTGCGCAAAGCCCGAAGCCAATGCTGCCTCAGCCTGGTCCATGCCCTGCGTCACGGGTCGTGTAGGGTCGTACTTGTGGCAGAGCGCCTGCAGATGTTCGCTTATTTGTCGACCTTCTTCGCTCCATTGTTCAGGTATCTCGTTGCCGATGCTCCACATAACGATAGACGGATGGTTGCGGTGGTTGCGCACGAGGTTCTCTATGTCGCGGTCAGCCCACTCCTTGAAGTTCAGCGCGTAGCCGTTCTTGCATTTCGGGTATATCCACATGTCGAAACTCTCCGCCATCACCATCATACCCATCGAGTCGCACACCTCCATCTGCCACGTCGACGGCATATTGTGCGCCGTGCGTATTGCGTCGCATCCCATGTCCTTCATCGTGCGAATCTGGCGGATGAGTGCCGCTTTGTTTACGGCTGCTCCCAACGGACCCAGGTCGTGGTGCAGGCATACGCCCTTTATCTTTCGCGATTTGCCGTTCAGTTGGAAGCCGTCGTATTGCGCCACGCTCACCGTGCGTATACCAACCTTCTGGCTGGTCTCGTCTACGAGCTTGTTGTTGCGGTAAAGGCGTGTGACGAGTCGGTACAGATACGGCGACTCTGGCGACCATAGCTGCGCGTTCTCAACCGTAAGTCGCTGCTCTACGTCGCTCGCCGTCTTCGTCTGCGCCACCGTCTTGCCCTCGTTGTCGATGAGCAGGTTCTCCACAACGAGCCCTTTCTCTGCGTTGTTGATGTTCGTGCAGACGCTCACCTCCGCCTTGCCGTCCTTTATCAGCTCCGTGCGGAAGTAGCTGCCCCACGGGTTGATGCTTGCGCGGTCGGCGGTCGTTACGAGCTGTACGGGGCGGTAGAGTCCGCCGCCGGGGTACCAGCGCGAACTTTCCTCGCGGTTGTTGAGGCTCACGCTTATCTCGTTCTTGCCTTTCTTCAGATACGGTGCTGCATCCACGCGGAAGGCGTTGTAGCCATACGCCCAGTGACCGGCCAACTTTCCGTTGACGTACACGTGTGGGTCAGCCATCGCGCCGTCAAACTCCAGCACGGCAGTCTTCGGCACGCGCTTTATGTCGACCGTCGTCTTGTAGTAGCCGCGACCAATCCAGGGCAGAGCGCCCGAGCGTCCCGACTTCTCCGTCTTTTCCGTCTCGCCGTTCTGCACGATAGCCACATTCTGCAGGTCCCATTTCTTGTCGAATGGTCCGTTTATAGCCCAATCGTGCGGTATCGTCACCGCCTTGTAGCTGATGCTGTCGCGCGAGAACTGCCATTGGCGCAGATTCTGCGTCGTGCGCTGCGCCGAAGCAGAGAGGGCTGACAGAAGAGCGAGTGAAATTAATGTTGATTTGTTCATAATGATGTTGTTGTGGTGAGGTGGTGAGGTGTTGAGAGTTGAGAGTTAAGAGTTGAAAGTTGAGAGTTATGATATGCAATACAATCTTTATATTGGATAAAGAAAGACAACTGCAAAGGTAATCAAAACTCTCAACTTTCAACTCTCAATTCTCAATTATTTAAAAGCATCCAGCGTCCGCCGTCTGATTGGATTGCGTCCGCCGTCTGATTGGATTGCGTTCGGTGTCTGATTGGATTGCGTTCGGTGTCTGATCGGATTGCGTTCGCCACCCGATCAGATTGCGTTCGGTGTACGATGACTTAAGTCCTACGTTTGGGCGACTTTCCTTGACACTTTCCACTGCTCGCAGCCCACTTCTTGCTTATTTAAAACCTACTACTTATGCTTTAATGTGTTAGAACTTCAGACCCACGCTGAGCGTGTATGCTAAAAAACATACGGCATCACGCCGAACGATTACTCGCACGGGTGATGCCGTATATACGTTTATTTCAGTATTTTGTAAAGTAGCCCTTTTGCTACTTCAGGTTATAGACAGTGTATTTTGCCTTGCCTTTAACCATGACCTTGTTGTAGGGCTTGGTCGGGAATACGAGGTTGGTCATAGCCATGCGACCTTCTGCGTCGAACGCCTCGATGCTGCAGCGGTCGATGAACACTCTGAGCTGAGTCATCTTGCCGTGAACCGGAGCCGTTGTGACGGCTGCGAAGTCGTCGCTGAAGTCCTTCAGTCCGCTCTTTGAGCGGTCGACGGTGAACGTGTGAATCTTGTCGTCGTAAACCATCACCACCTTCTCGCCCTTTTCATTGAAGAGAGTGATTGTGGCTGTGCCCTTGAGCGTTACGACCATTTCGCACGACTCGCTCAGCGTCTTTGTTGACTTCTTCGGGCGCGCCGCTGTCATCTCAGGCGACGGTGTTACGCCGCAATATGTGTTGCCTTCGTACTCGTAGAGGTCGAGGTCGCGCGGAATTGAGTTGCCCGAGCGATACTGCATTGTAGGCACCTGATTGGCATACTGCCAGTTGCTCATCCATGCCATAGCCACGTGGCGTCCGTTAGGAGCGTTGTCGAAGGTCACGGTAGCGTAGTGGTCCTTGCCGTAGTCCATCCAGCGTGTCACTTCTGGCGCTGTCTCGCATGTGAACTTCTTACCGTCGAAGTCGCCTACGAAGTACTGTGTAGCCGAACCACCGAACGGTCCGCCGGGGTTGATGTTGCACATGAGGAGCCACTTATATGTGTCGGTGCCGCGCACGCGCAGTTTCATAAGGTCGGGGCATTCCCATACGCCGCCGTGGTTGCCGTATTCGGCACCGAACTGGCTTTCGAGCTTCCAGTCCTTAAGGTCGTCGGACGAGTAGATGTTCATGTGCTGACCCTCGGCAAGAATCATGTTCCACTTCTTGATATCCTCATTCCAGAACATGTGCGGGTCGCGGAAGTCGGGTGCGCTGCTTGTGATTATGGGGTTGCCCTCGTGTTTTGTGAACGTCATGCCGTTGTCGTTGCTGTAGGCGAGGCTCTGCGTCTGGCTCTCGCCAGCCGATGTGTACATAGCCACTACGGCATCCTTACCGAATCCGGCAGTATTGTTGTGGTCTACCACAGCCGAACCAGAGAATATAGTGCCCCATGCGTCAGGCTCAATAGCCTTGCCCTCGAACTTCCAGTGCAGAAGGTCGGTAGACGTAGAGTGGCCCCATGTCATGTTCTCCCACTGCGATCCGTATGGGTTGTACTGGAAGTAGAGATGCCATACGCCGTCCTTGTAGAACATGCCGTTCGGGTCGTTCATCCATCCGTAAGTAGGAGTGTGGTGGTAGACGGGGCGGTATTGCTCGCGGTTGGAGAGGTCGAGCGAGTCGGCGTACTTCATGTTCTTCCAGCAGGTGAAGCTCGCGATGCCGCCATCGTTGCGGTAGGTGCCGTTCACGTGGATGTCGAAAGAGATATTGCTGCTCTCCTTATACTCGTCGAGGAAGAACGGCACATAATAGTCGATGTGGTTCGAAGCCAGGCGTATGTTGAACGCCTTCACCTGGTTGTTACTGTCTATGACCTTCACGTTGCACATCTCAGCCTTCTCCTGCACTGGCAAGAGCAGGTATTTCTGCGATTTGTCAACACGATAGATGCAGTGGTTGCCACTGAGAAAACGAGTCTGCTGCGCCGAGGCTGTCATTGCAAGTCCTACGAGGAGCGACGCTGCCGCTGTGCGGCTGAAGAAAGATTTGTTCATTTTTATATAGGTTTTTAGAATAATCGAAATTGCCGAGCCGGTAGACTCTCGGCTTTTGCTGCAAAATTAAGCTATGTATCTAAATCTGTATGCCATTTATGTTTCATAAAATTGCAGAAAACAACGTATGAAACAAATCTTGCACTAATTGTTTAAAATATTACTTATAGATTTCGATAAATTACTTAACTTTGCTGACGAAGACATTAAAACCTAACACGTATTTATGAAAACCAGAATCTCTAATACATTATTTATATTATTTGCAACGCTTGTTACGCTCAGCGGTTGCACCACCAACTATAAATATAAGATAGGTGTATCGCAGTGCGTAGGCGGTGCGTGGCGCGATAAAGCCAACGTAGAGATGCTCTCAGCGCAGCACCTCTACGACAATGATGTGAAGGTGATTATAAAGAATGCCGACAACAACAACGAACGCCAATGCTTGCAGATAGACAGTCTTGTGGACGAAGGTGTCGACTTGCTTGTGGTTTCGCCTAATGACTACCATGCTCTGAATGGCAGTCTGCAACGCGCTCGCGAAAAGAACATTCCTATTGTTTTCTTCGACCGCACTACAGCATTGAAAGACTATACCGCTTATATCGGCGGCGACAACGTTGAGGCAGGACGCAAGATGGCGGAGTATGCAGTTTTGTTATGCCGTGACAGTGTTAAGACAGACGGACGACGCCCTATTGTGCTGGAGATGACCGGACCGCTCGCAATATCGCCTGCCGCACAGCGCCACGCCGGATTTAGCGAAGTCATCAGCAACAATCCGTCAATCGACTATCGTCATTTGCCAAGTCAATGGTCGTATGACGACTGCAAGCGCATTATGCGTGAATGGCTGGAGAACGGCAAGGCGGTAGATGTAGTGTTCTGTCATAGCGACCTTGCTGCTGTGGGAGCTTACGAGGCTGCAAAAGAGTTGCACAAAGAGCGTGAGATACGCTTTCTTGGCATCGACGGACTGCCGGGCGAGGGTCTTGACGCTGTGCAGAACGGACAACTCGCTGCCTCGTACATCTATTCTACGCATGGCGAGGAAGTGATAGCTCTCGCTCTGCGCATACTTGAGGGTAAGCCGTTCAAGCGTACGAACAACCTGAAAAGCATTGTCGTCACGCCGCAGAACGTGGCAGACATAGCGCTGAGCAGCCACTCGCTGCAGAAGCAGAACACCTATCTCTCCACCATACAGACAAAGCTTGAGACCTATCTCGGCTTCTATCACATACAGCGCGCGCTGCTCATAGTGTCGCTGCTCGTCATCCTGCTGCTGGCTGTAGCCGTGTTCACTACATGGCGTGCCGTGCGCGCCACGCGCCGTGCCAACCGCCGAATGCGTGAACTGAATGATGAGCAGACTCGATTCTTCACAAACGCATCGCACCAGTTGCGTACTCCGCTCACGCTTATAGCCGGACCGGTCAACCAACTCGCAGAAGGCAAGGGCGACCGGCAGCAGTTGGTAGGAATCATAAAGCGCAACGTAGAACAGTTGCAGCGCCTTGTGAGCGACGTGCTGCTGTTCCGTCGCGAGAACAGCGCCACAGTTGACGACACTACCGTAACTACCGACGAACAACTCTTAGCAAGTCGCAAGGCTGTGCAGGAGAGTCGTCACGACACACTTATCAACGACAATGCCGAGGAACTCGCCACGGTGCTCATCGTCGACGACAACGCCGATATGCGAGCCTATCTGCGCACGCTGCTGCTCGACCGCTATTATGTTATAGAAGCTGCTGACGGACAGAGCGGATTGAAGCTCGCAGTGGAGAGTGTGCCCGACATCGTAGTGTCGGACGTGATGATGCCCGTAATGGATGGACTGACCTTCTGCACCCGTCTTAAGCAACACGAGGCAACAAGCCACATTCCCGTGCTGCTGCTTACAGCACGCAGCAGCGAGCAACAGTACATCGAAGGATTGCAGACCGGTGCCGACATATACATGACAAAGCCGTTCAGCGCCGACCTGCTGCTTGCCAACATTGCGTCGCTGCTTGCCAACCGTCAGAAGCTGCGCCAACTGTTCAAAACTCAACACCTCAACACCACACAATCTCAACATTCAACACTCAACACTCAACATTCAACATCCCCTTCGCCCGACCGTCGCTTTCTCGATACATTCCTCAAGGCAATGGAGAAGCACATGTCGAATACCAATCTCAAGATAGAAGATCTGGGCGACGAAGTAGGACTCTCGCGTGTGCAGCTCTATCGCAAGGTGAAGGCGCTTACGGGCATGACTCCCGTCGAGATTTTGCGCGAGACACGACTCAAGCGCGCCATGCAGCTGCTCAAAACAACAGATAAAACAGTATCAGAAATAGCTAACGAAGTGGGATTTGCCACCCCGGGCTACTTCTCCTCATGCTTCAAAAAGCAGTATGACAAGTATCCGACAGATGTCAGAGAGGAGATGAAGGTTTAGCTTTTCGTGACAAAATAAGAAAACAACTCAACGTTTTTGACTATTCAGTCAACGATTGTTGCATGTAACATGAGTGATATTTTGTGAACGATTCATGAAATATCACTCATCTTTTGTTTTATAAATTTGCAACCGTAAAACTTAAACCCAAAACAAAAAACGTAAAACTTATGAAAAAAGCAAAAGTAGCTTTAGTAGGTATGCTCATGCTCGCTGGGTCAGGCGCATACGCTCAGACCAACGGCATCGGTGGAACAGTGACCGACAACGCCGGTGAGCCCATCATCGGTGCATCGGTTAAGGTTAAGGGCGCCAAGAACATGGGTACAGTGACGGATATCGACGGCAACTTCAAACTTGACGTGAAGCCAGGCGAAACCCTTATCATCTCTTATATAGGTTGCAAAGACCAAGAGGTGAAGGCAGGCGAAAACCTCAAGATTGTGCTTCAGGACAACTCGGAGGTGCTCGGCGAAGTGGTAGTAACGGGTTATCAGGTGCAGCGCAAAGCCGACTTGACTGGTTCTGTATCCGTAGTAAGCACCAAAGATCTCAAGTCGTCAGCCGACACAGATCCTATGCGTTCGCTTCAAGGCAAGGTGCCGGGCATGACTATCACCACCGACGGTTCGCCAATTGGCACCGGTACGGTTCGCATTCGTGGTATCGGTTCGTTCAATTCTTCTCAAGATCCTCTCTTTGTTATCGACGGTGTGCCTACCACCACAACCCTCAACTCGCTCAACATGAACGATATTGAGAGTATGCAGGTGCTCAAGGATGCTGCTTCGGCATCTATCTATGGTTCGCGTGCTGCCAACGGCGTAATCATCATCACCACAAAGCATGGCAAGAAGGGTAGCAAGCTGAATGTAGACTTCTCAGCAAACCTTACTGCTCAGTTCTACAACTCGCAGTCGATGATGAAGCTCTGCAACACCTCAGAGTATGCAACGGCAATGGCTCAGGCTGCACTCAACGATGGTCTCGACCCCGTGGCTTATGCCCACAACTACGGTCTTGACCTCAATGCCTCTACCGGCCGCACCATCAAGGCATACGATCCTGCCTCAAAAAGCTATAAGACATATACCGTAAACGGTGCATACGACGGCTATATCAATGCAAAGAAAACAATGCGACTGTCGGACACCGACTGGCTTGACGAGATTTCGCGCACCGGTTTCATGCAGAACTACGACCTCTCTTTGTCGGGTGCCACCGACAAGTTCACAGGTCTTTTCTCGGCAGGATACAAGAAGAACGACGGTATCTTGAAGTATTCTAACTTCGAGAACTTCTCAGCCCGATTCAACTCTACATACAATGTGAACAAGATTGTAAGTGTAGGCGAGAACGCTACGGTTACTTACTCGAAGCAGGTAAATAGCGCACCGATGGAGAATGCGTTGAAGATGTCGCCTACGGTGCCCGTATATGAAGAAGACGGCACTACATTCGCTGGTCCGGTGGGTGGTATGAGCGACCGTCAGAACCCTCTGCGCGAGATGTACATGAACCGCGACAACGCACTGAAGATATGGCGTGTGTTCGGTAATGCCTATGTAGATGTGAAACCGCTGAAGGGCCTTGTGCTCCGTTCTAATTTCGGTCTCGACTACTATCATTCGTTCATTCGCTCGATGAACCACACGTTCAAGTCGGACATCGTGAACAACGACATACCAAGCACCACACTCTCTGCCCACGACGACGTGCGCTGGACATGGAGTAACACAGCCAACTACAACTTCAAGATTGGACGCGACCACGACTTCACGGTGCTTGCCGGTATGGAACTGCACAAGCAGACCGTAGAGGATATGGGTGCGTATGCCCAGAGCTTCGTGATAGAGGACAAGGACTATATGTGGCCTGATGCAGCAACGGGTATTGAGCGCGCTACGGGTATCGGCTCTGGCTACTCGCTGGCTTCGTTCTTCGGTAAGGTCGACTACAACTGGCAGGATCTTATACTTGCTTCGTTCACCATACGTCGCGATGGTAGCTCGCGTTTCGGCAAGAACAATCGCTATGGCAACTTCCCTGCAGCTACTTTGGGCTATCGTCTTTCGAAGAACCTCAAAGCAAACTGGATTGACGATATTAAGATTCGTGCCTCATGGGGTAAGACTGGTAACCAGGAGATTTCCAACACAGCTCGCTACGGCTTGTATGTAGCCGACTACGGATTAGACCGTGTTACATCTACTGCTTACGATATCTATCGTCAGGGTACAGGCATCTTCCCGTCAGGTTTCCGCGCAACTCAGACCGCGAACGACAACTTGAAGTGGGAGACAACAATACAGTATAACATTGGTGCCGACTTCTCTTTGCTCAACCAGCAACTCTACGGATCGGTTGATGCATATATTAAGGATGTAAAGGACATGCTTATCTCGCCGGCATTCCTCGGAGCAGTGGGCGAGGGCGGTTCCACATGGTCGAACGGTCCGTCGCTTCGCAACGTGGGTATGGAGGCAAGCGTGGGCTACCGCCACATCACTAAGTATGGTCTGCGCTACGACGTGACTGCCAACATCGACTTCTTCCGCAACAAAGTGACGTATCTGCCTTCTACCACAACCGGCTCGTATGCACACACAATGAAGGAGAACCTCGTGCAGTCGAAGAAGCCTTACGGCTCTATCGTTGGCTACGTTGTAGATGGACTCTTCCAGAACAGCGAGGAGGCAAAAGCCTCTGGTCAGCCTAACGCTCGTGTGGGCGGATTGAAGTATGCCGACCTCGACCACAACGGCACTATCGACGCAAAGGACCAGACATGGATATTCGATCCGGTTCCCGACTTCAACTGGGGTCTTAACGTGCAGCTCGGATACAAGAACTTCGACCTCTCTATGTTCTTCCAGGGAGTATGCGGCGTAGATGTTTACAATAACCAGAAATTCCAGACCGACTTCTGGAGCATCACCGACGCCGGAAGCAACAAGGGCAACCGTCTGCTTGGCGCTTGGACTGCGGACAACACTTCGTCTAAGATACCAGCGCTCACAACCAATAACACCGGTGACGAGGGACGCGCCTCTACTTACTTTGTAGAACACGGCAACTGGATGAAGCTCCGCACGCTGCAGCTTGGCTACAACTTCAGCGACTCGCTCCTGAAGAAGCTCCACATGACATCGGCTCGTGTATATGTTTCGGGTCAGAACCTCTTCACATGGAAGAGCAGCAGCTTCACCATCTCCGACCCCGAGAACCCCAACTGGGCATATCCTCACTCTTCGTCAGTGTCGTTCGGACTGCAGCTCAGTTTCTAAGGAGCTATTGATATTACAAAGAAGTCAAAACAATTTAAAGAATCAGAACAATGAAAAATTTATCTAAATATATATTTGCAGCGATGCTCACGCTCGGCACTGTAACATCGTGCAGCGATTTCCTCGACGACTCTCCGCAGGGTGTAGTCGATCAGGACAAGGCTTTCAAACTCCCCGACGATATGGTCAATTCGGCATACGCCATGCTCGGCGACTGCTGGTACTCTTATCCGTTCAACCTCTGGCCTTACGGCGATTTGTCGTCAGACGACTGCTTGAAGGGCGGATCGGGCACTACCGACACTGGCTATCATCCGATGGAGATTTGGTCGACCATGACTTCTACACCGGGCGAGTTCGACGAACTTTGGTATCGCCTCTACTGTGCTGTTAGCCGCTGCAACCGCGCTCTGCTCTCGCTTGAGCAGTATGGCGACAGCAAACTTGGCGAGGAGGTGACGAAGCAGCGTGTGGCAGAGGTGAAGTTCCTGCGCGCCCACTTCTACTTCAAGCTCATCACCATGTTCCGCCAGGTGCCTTGGATTGACGAGAACGTAACGAAGAACAAACTTCAGGAGAAGACTCGCAACGACGAGTTTACATACGAGGAGTTGTTCGGCAAGATAATAAACGACTTTAAGGAGGCTTACGACGTGCTGCCCGAGATGCAGAAAGAGCAGAACCGCGTCAACCGCGTTGCTGCTGCGGCATATCTCGCCAAGTGCTATCTGACGCTTGCCTACGGCGACGGCTACGAGGCAACCAACGGCTACGACCACGTCAACAAGGAGTATATGCAGAAGGTGATTGAATACACAAACGTGGTGAAGAACTCGCCCTACTTCGGCTATCTTGAAGACTACGGCGACATCTTCCTGCCCGAACATAAGAACAGCAAGGAGAGTGTGTTCGCTGTGCAGACTTCCGACTACAAGGACGACAATACCACTTTCGGACGCGCCAACTGGAGCAACGTGCTCAACGGTGTTTGGGGAATGTGGTCGTGCGGATGGGACTTCCACAAGCCGTCGCAGGACCTCGTGAACGCCTTCAAGACAAAGAACGGACTGCCCGAGTTTGACGATTATAACAAGCATATCGACTATCCCGTCAACGGCCAGCCGACCACCCAGAAATGGGATCCGCGTCTCTTCCACACCGTGGGTATGCCTACTTTCCCGTACAAGTACGAGAAGGAGTATACGCTCACAAAGGCTAACAGTCGCACACCGAACACTTACGGCTACTACTGCTCTATGAAGGAGGTGCCGCAGCGCTCTAAGGGCGAGACCTACAACGGCTCATGGCAGGCGTTCGCTATGAACGACTATGTGTTCCGCTTCTCCGATGTGATGCTCATGCGTGCAGAGGCTCTCATCGAGACCGACCAGCTTGCTGAGGCTCGCACCATAATCAACGACATTCGCCAGCGTGCGAAGAACTCTGTAGACAAGCACATCGCTTACGCCAAGGATCAGTGCGAGATAGCGCTCTATCCCGAGTCTTACTTCCAGAACAAGGAGACGGCACGCAAGTGTCTGCGCTGGGAGCGCCGTCTGGAGCTTGCAATGGAGAACGGACGCTACTTCGACCTGCGTCGCTGGGGATTGGCTTCAAAGACTCTCAACGCCTACTTCGCAACCGAGAAGAACGACGTGTACGACGGACAGACATACGCTACGTATCTTAAGGATGCCCACTACACGGCTGGCAAGAACGAGTTCTACCCGATTCCTTACAACCAGCTCTACTATGTGCCTGGCTTGTATAAGCAAAACAAGAACTACTAAAAGACGCCACCGATATTCGGAGTAAATATAAAACCCTTAATACAAAAAAGCGGAGGATATCACACCTCCGCTTTCTTGTACTGTGTAAAGTGCAATAGCACGAATGTTGCATCTGTAGCAAATATGTTGTGCAATGCGATTATTACAACTTTATGTAACATAATTTTCGCTCTGCTCGGCACGTTTATCGTAATTTTGCTGCAGAAATTAATTCTCAACTCAACTAATAACTAAAAGTTTCATACGCAATGAACAATTCCAATCAAAGCAAACTGACACTCATCCCTGTGATGATTGCCTTCTTCACTATGGGCTTCGTCGACCTGGTCGGTGCGGTTTCAAACAACATGCAGGAAGACTTCGGACTCTCCGACTCCGCTGCAAACTTCTTCCCCTCGCTCGTGTTCTTCTGGTTCCTTATCTTCTCTGTGCCTACGGGCATGCTCATGAATAAGATAGGTAGAAAGAAGACCGTGCTGCTCTCAGTAGTAATTACAACATTGGCTGTGTTCCTGCCGCTCTTCGACAGTTTTATGCCTACAAAGGAGAGCCAGCTCTGGCTGATGTACATCTCTTTCTCGCTGCTCGGCATAGGCAACGCCATCATGCAGACCGGTATCAATCCGCTCGTGACGATGCTCGTTAAGGGTCACTTGGCTTCTACGCTCACCTTCGGTCAGTTCGTTAAGGCTATCGCTTCGTTCATCGCTCCGCTCATCGCTGCTTGGGGTGCTACCACTACAGCTCCTATCCTCGGACTCAGCTGGCGCATCCTCTTCCTGCTCTTCTTCGTGATAGGTATGGTGGCTACGCTGTGGCTCGGCATGACACACATCGAGGAGGAACCTATCGAAGGCAAGGCTTCTGGCTTCGCCGACTGTCTGAAGATGCTCGGTTCGCCTATCATCCTGCTCTCGTTCGTCGGCATCATGTGCCACGTGGGTATCGACGTAGGTACTAACGCCGTTGCACCGAAAGTGTTGTTCGAGCGTCTTGGCGGTGCCGGCGACTCGCTCAGCCAGTTCGAGTACGCTACTTCAATCTACTTCGCGTTCCGTACGCTCGGCTGCTTCACCGGCTCAATCCTTATGCGCAAGCTCAATATCCGCACCTTCTTCACTATCATCGTGCTGATGATGGCGCTCTCTATGGTCGGCTTGGTGTTCGGCACAGAGAAGTGGGAGCTTTGGGCAGCTATCGCTCTCGTAGGCTACGGCAACTCTAACGTGTTCTCTATCGTCTTCTCGCAGGCTATGCTCTCTGCTCCGGAGAAGAAGAACGAGGTTTCGGGCCTTATGATCATGGGTCTGTTCGGCGGTACCGTGTTCCCGCTCCTCATGGGCTTCGCCAGCGACGCCGCAAAGGCTGCCGGCGCTCAGTATCCGCAGGTTTGGGCTGCTGCTGTGATGGCTATCGGCGTGCTCTATCTGCTCAGCTATATACCTAAAGTAAAGCAGAACTAATTTAAAAGTAAAAAGCCCCTTCCAACCCTCAAGCCCCTCCCAACCCTCCCCGTCGGGGAGGGCTTAGTTAGCCTAAAAATGCTTAGAAAGGCTTAGTTTTCCTTGGCTTAGAAAGGCTTAAAAAGGCTTAGTTCGGCTTAAAATGCTCGGCTTATTCAAAAAAAACAATAACTGAAGACAATAAAACTATGGAAAAGAAATATGTAGTAGGACTCGGTGAGGCACTCTGGGACGTGCTTCCTGAAGGTAAGAAACTTGGTGGTGCACCAGCTAACTTCGCGTTCCACGCCGGTCAGTTCGGCTTGAACTCAATCGCTGTGAGCGCTCTCGGTGAGGACAAGCTCGCTGACGAGACCGTGCAGCAGCTCGAGGAGAAGGGCTTGCAGTATTGCATGCCGCGCGTGCCTTATCCAACCGGCACCGTGCAGGTGAAGCTCGACGACGAGGGCATACCTACATACGACATAAAGGAGAACGTAGCGTGGGATAACATCCCGTTCACCGACGAGGTGAAGGCTATCGCCGAGAACACAAAGGCTGTGTGCTGGGGCTCGCTCGCTCAGCGCAACGTGGTGAGCCGCGAGACAATCTACAAGTTCCTCGACGCTACACCTGCCGACTGCATGAAGATATTCGACATCAACCTGCGCCAGGACTTCTACACAAAGGATGTTATCTGCGAGAGCATGAAGCGCTGCAACGTTCTTAAGATCAACGACGAGGAGCTTGTGCTCATCGGCAGAATGTTCGGCTATCCGGGCTTGGACATCGAGAACAAGTGCTGGCTCATCCTCGGCAAGTACGACCTCGATATGCTCGTGCTCACCTGCGGCGTAAACGGCTCGTACGTGTTCACACCAGGCGAGATGTCGTTCCAGCCCACACCGAAGGTTGAGGTGGCTGACACCGTTGGCGCAGGCGACTCGTTCACGGGCACCTTCTGTGCTTCTATACTCGCCGGAATGCCGGTGACTGAGGCTCACGAGCGCGCAGTGAGAGTGAGTGCATACGTCTGCACGCAGAACGGTGCAATGCCCGTACTGCCTGAGGAGGTGAAGTAAAGCCCAAAGCCTCTCCCAACCCTCCCCGTCGGGGAGGGCTTAGGATTGCCGATGCTCTTCTTGGCTTAAGAAGGCTTAAGAAGGCTTAGCTCGGCTTAGAATAATGAAAATGTTTAGTTGTTAATATAAGTTCGTAATAGTAGAAATTTGTTTTTAGAGTTAGAAGCCGGGGGCATCGTTGCCTTCGGCTTTTTTCGGTTATATCATACAAACGTTTTTCTGTTTCAGATTAAAGTAGTAACTTTGCGGCTAAATAGGAGGTATGGGCATCTTGCCCATACCACGCACCCACACACGCACCCACACACGCTTTTAAAAGTAAAAAAGTAAAGAAGTAAAAAGTATATGAAATCACTAAGCCGCATCCTTAAAGGCAACCCTACAGTGACAGAGAGCACGGTCTATTACGTGCTCGTCATCTGTTGCATATCTCACTTTCTGAACGACATGATACAGTCGATCATTCCGTCCATCTATCCTATCCTTAAGGACAAGTTCGACTTCTCGTTCGCGCAGATAGGTGTCATAACGCTCGTCTTTCAGATGACATCCTCTATTTTGCAGCCCTTCACCGGACTGTCTGCCGACCGCCATCCGCGCCCCTATGCGCTCTCCGTCGGCATGTGCTTCACGCTCGCCGGACTGCTCATGCTTGCGTTCGCCGAGAACTATCTGCTCATACTGCTGGCTGTGAGCGTCGTAGGCTTCGGCTCGTCCATGTTCCACCCTACGGCGTCGCGCGTGGCGCAACTGGCGTCGGGCGGCAAGAAGAGTCTTGCGCAGTCTATCTTCCAGGTGGGCGGCAACGGCGGTTCGGCGCTCGGTCCGTTGCTCGCAGCGCTCATCATCCTGCCCTTCGGACAGCACGCCATATCGTGGTTCGCCATAGCCGCCCTGCTCGCAGCACTCATCATGGTGCGCCTCGGAGCGTGGTATAAAGCCCGCCTGCAGTACGCCGTGAAGCATCCGCGCAAGGCGGAAGTGCTGAACACGCACATCTCCCGACGCGCAAAATACGGCGCATTGCTCATACTCATCCTGCTCGTCTTCTCGAAATACTTCTACACATCCTGCATCACAAGCTACTTCACGTTCTACCTCATCGACAAGTTCGGCGTCTCGGTGCAGGCTTCGCAGATATGCCTCTTCGTGTTTCTCGCCGCCTTCGCCATCGGCACGCTCGCCGGCGGCGTGTTCGGCGACCGTTTCGGACGCAAGTACGTGATATGGTTCTCCATCCTTGGCGCGGCTCCGTTCGCCCTCGCCATGCCCTACGTCAGTCTGACGTGGACCATCGTGTTCACCTTCCTCTCCGGACTCATCATCGCCTCGGCGTTCTCCTCGATAGTGGTCTACGCCACCGACCTCATGCCCGACAAAGTGGGGCTTATAGCCGGCATCTTCTTTGGCCTTATGTTCGGACTGGGCGGCATCGGTTCGGCGTTCTTCGGATGGCTCGCCGACAAGACCAGCGTCGAATTCATCTTCAAGGTAAGCGCATTCTTGCCGCTGCTCGGCATAATCGCCGGACTGCTGCCAGATACGCAGAAGAAGTAGTGCTTTAAAACTCTCCAATACACTTTTCCTACATTTTTGATACTTCAAAAATACACTTTTCCTGTCTTTTTGAAGTATCAAAATTACACTTTTCCTATAAAACAAGTAAATGCAGTAAATAGACATGAAAAAGACAATACCAGTTATAGGTATGGCGTGCGTTGTCTGCGCCGCCAACGTAGAGAATACGCTCCGTAAGTTGCGGGGCGTCAACTCGGCTACGGTAACGCTGTCTACACGCACGGTGCTCGTCGACTATGACCCAGACGTGATTACGCTCGACGACATGAAGCGCGAGGTGAGCAACGCCGGCTACGACCTCGTGGTGGAGAGCGACCGCAACGCCGAGGAGATTAACCGCCGTGAATACACGTTGCTGCGCCGCCGTACGTTGCTTTCGTGGCTGTTCGCTGCGCTCACGATGTACTTCGGCATGAGCGGCGACGGAGCGTTCAACAACCAAATCTGCCTCATACTCGCTCTCTTAAACATGTTCTACTGCGGCAGACGCTTCTATGTGTCGGCGGCAAAACAGATAACGCATCGCACGGCGAACATGGACTCGCTCGTGGCGCTTAGTACGCTCATCGCGTTCCTTTTCAGTACGTTCAATACGTTCTTCGGCGAGACGGTTTGGGGCGTACGCGGCATAGAGTGGCACACCTACTTCGACGCTTCGGTGATGATAATCACGTTCGTGCTCACAGGCAGATGTATTGAGGAAAAAGCTAAGGACAGCACGGCGAGCAGCATACGCCAGCTGATGGGCATGCAACCCAAGACGGCGCGCATCGTGACGCACGAGAAGATGGAAGGCACTGACGACTACCGCATGGAGGAGGTGCCTATCTCTACGATTCAGATAGGCGACACGATAGAGGTGCGTGCCGGAGAGAAGATTCCGGTGGACGGCGTGGTGTGTGCGGCAGAGAGTTTTATGACTGCCGATGCGGCGTACGTAGACGAGGCTATGATAAGCGGCGAACCTACACCGGCTATGAAGAAAGCAGGCGACACCGTGCTCGCCGGAACCATACCGAGCCAGGGCAAACTGCGTATGCGTGCGCGTCAGATTGGCGAGAACACAGCCCTTGCGCACATCATACGCATGGTGCAGGAGGCGCAGGGCAGCAAGGCGCCCGTGCAGCGCATCGTAGACCGAGCCGCACGGGTATTCGTGCCGACGGTGGCTGCCATCGCGTTGCTCACGTTCTGCGTGTGGTGGGCTGTAGGAGGCAACGCTGCACTGCCGCACGCTATTCTCTCGGCTGTGGCTGTGCTCGTCATAGCCTGCCCCTGTGCAATGGGATTGGCTACACCGACGGCGCTCATGGTGGGCATCGGCAAGGCTGCGCAGAAGCAGATTCTCATAAAGGACGCGTCGGCGCTGGAGAACCTGCATAAGATTCAGGCACTCGTCGTCGACAAGACGGGCACGCTCACCATCCCCAACCCGAACATCGACTTCACACGCCCGTCTGACATACCGCTCGAAGAGCGCGAAACGCTGAAGCCTAACGCCAAGGAGGCGATAGCGCAGCTGCAGTCGGCTGGCATCGAGGTGTACATGATGAGTGGCGACAAGGAGGAGGCAGCGCACTATTGGGCTGTTGAGGCTGGCATACGCAACTATCGCAGCAAGGTGTTGCCGGGCGACAAGCAGGCGCTCGTGCAGCAACTTCAGAGCAAAGGCAAGCGCGTGGCTATGGTTGGCGACGGCATTAACGACACGCAGGCACTCGCCCTCGCCGACGTTGGCATAGCCATCGGTCGCGGCACAGATGTGGCGATGGACGTGGCGCAGATAACGCTGATGGGCGACGACCTCATGGCGCTGCCCGAAGCCGTAAGGCTCAGTAGACGCACCGTGCGCATGATATGGCAGAACCTCTTTTGGGCGTTCGTCTACAACATCGTCTGCATCCCCCTTGCCGCCGGTGCCCTACACATCTTCGGCATCGACTTTCAGATAACGCCGATGTGGGCAAGCGCCCTGATGGCGTTCTCAAGCGTAAGCGTAGTGCTCAATTCGCTGCGCCTGCGCTACGCGTAGGTGCAGTGACTTGTGTCTGCAAATGTAAATAGCGTGCATAGCAAGGAAGTGTGTAAAAAACACCTCCCGTCAACTGATATTCCTTCATAATAGTTATGTTGTAGTTTACCAATTACCAAGTCCAAATAAACCTATCTCTGGGTCTGGTTCAGGTTGCCATGTCCTAACCTTTATAATGGGCTTTTGTGGATTCTCCAAATCAACTTGCAAATAGAGATAGCCTTGGTCTCCATAGTTGGTCGAATAATAGTCCTGTTTAATTTGTATACCATACTCCTCGCCATTTTTTGCCTTGCGAACGTCATTATTCGCAAATCGTATGTTTACAAACTCATTGCTTCTGAAACAAGCTTCCAAGTTCTTCATATACTGGTCCTTGCTATATTGTATTCGACTGATGTGTCTTTGCATATGGAATGTTACAGGCATATCCTTACTCTGTCTGTCTGCTACAAGTCTTTCTGCCACATGGCCTACTATAATGACGGCATCGTCATCAAATATTGTTTTGAGATAGTTAAGTCGCTTCAGTGCGTATGCTGTTTTGTAATTTTCAAGAAATTGCATGATTGTTTGACGAGCAATAGGAGTCCATGCGCCACGTTTCATGATGTCTTCTTTGGCTTTGCGGTCAAGACCGAAAGCAATACAGTCAATTTTCTGATTGTTGTCGAAAGTAAAGACCACATCTTCCACAAAGTCCTTTCTCAATCCTTTCTTGAAGGAGAAAGACATTTGTATGCTTCTTGCAATTACATTGTCACGCAGTTGGCTGAACTGACAATCCTTGGCATTGAGTATTCTGGCATTGCCATATCTTACAAGACTTGTAAACATATTCCAGCCATCATCAGTAAAGAGAGTGCGTACAGCATCATAGTCATGTCCCTTTATCGCATTAAGTACCTTGGTCAACACTTTTCTGTAAGAACCATCATTTGCAACAGGCAACATAGTATAATTTGCCCGTGACTTACCCAAAGATAGTGTATTGTCTGTACTTTTTTTTGCCTTTCCTATTTGCAGATTTACCCTTGCTGCACGTATGGATTGTCCTTTTACTACATTCAGAACGCTTTGTATTTCCTGATTGATGTGCGCCTGGCCACGATAGGCGTACTCGTAGTTAATCTGAACGTTGTCAGGAATCAATCCTTTACTGAATTCCATTGTTCCACGTCCGTCCTTTGCACTACAGATGTTGCTCCAGTTGCGTCCGTCGAAGTAGGTAAAGTCAAGTGTACTAACAGGTTGTCCTTTATACTTGAACATCAAATCTACATTTGTACCATCGTTACCCGTAACTTCAACGCTTAAATCCTTTAGGATATTTGTAATCTGTTGTGGAAGCCAGGTTAAAGGATACAGAGTTTCTCCTGTTTCCTCATCAGAATAAACGACACTTGAGGGACGTTGTACAGATTTGAGTAAAGAGTAAGCCCAATAGTAATTTCTCAGTGCATCGTCTATCTTGCAGGCATTTTCAGCAACCTTTCCTAAACGGATATACTCCTTTATTGTACGGATTCTCCCTTCAAAGATTTTGTTCAGTTCGCTTCGTTTGATAAATCGACCGATATGAGCTTGGTCGGGATTGTTGTCTATGACAATGCGCTCCGTATTGGTCAATGTGGCGGTAGAATATGTCTGTAGTTTTGAGGTCGTATAACTTACTGCATCAAGTTTTCCGTTGGTTGTATGCTCGTCTTCTGTGATAGAGAAGTCGTTGCTTACCACAACGGATATTTTGCTTATCAATGCAGCGAGTGCCTGTTGGTCTGCTTCCTCAACTGTCGCTCCCCAACCTTCTCCCGAGAGATAAGTTTGGGTATTACGTATTACCTCATCCCAACTTTGCGAGAAAGCAGAGATGAGGCAAAAATTCATCGTCAGTAAAACAATTATTCGTTTAGTCATTGCTATGTGTAGAAATGGTTGTCGGTTTGAATCCTTCGTGAACAAAGTCGCTTACCTTTTTAGTATATTTCTGTGCGGCAGCACTTTCTTTTGCTGCATTCTCATATGCACGGATTCTTGCTCTGGTGGTAGCACTTTCGCTTACCACAAAGAAAGTCTGCATCTCGTAACTTCCATCCTTGTTGCTGCGGATAACGGAGAAAGACTCCTGCAACTCACCGTTGAGTTCCTTTTGCACAAGACTCTCGTAGGCTGCATAGAAATGGTCAAACTCTTCTGATACGTCATCGCCATTACCGGCAATATCACTCACAATACGCCCTTTCAACTGTCTACCTGCTTGTTGGGCATAGATGTTACAAGCATTGTTGATACAAGTCTGATGACCCACATTCTTTGACTTGAATTTGGAGCAGGTACCTACTATCTCATAGGCATCTTCTCCCTCTTTGTTGAGTTTACTATAGTGGTTGAGAAGGGCTACATCAAGAGAGCGAGACGAACCGTAAAGCATCCAGCCTCCCTTTTTGAATTCCTTCATCTTCACTTTGTACTCTTTCTTCAAGGCTTTGTTCAGTGCCTTGTTGTTTTGGGCATTCAATGCTGGTAATACCATGCAGAGTGCTATGAAAAGTGTGATAATCTTTTTCATAAAACGATAATATTTTAATCATTTCTTTCTTGACTTATTATAGACAGATTATATAGCCCGTCAAAAAAAACGTATAGTTGCAAGAACCGTTCACGCAATGTTCTTATGCTTATAAGCATGCCACCCTTGTCTGTTTGGAACTTATTGTACTGGTCATTCAGCATTTTGGGATATCTGAACGCTGTCGCCATAGGATCAAATTTATCTATCTCTGAGAGTAACTCTTCAACAGTGTCTACCTGTTTGTCACCTTCTTCTGTTTCTATGATTGTTTTCACTTGTTTCCAAGAATTCATCAGCCTGTGGCCGTTGCCTTTTATATTTATTCCGTAATTGTATAGAATCAATTTCATAATAATCTCCAAATACATTCTGATACAAAACAGTGCAGGATAAATGTAGCTGTCTTTTCTAAGGTAGCTTTTTCCATACTCCACAATATTTAGCAAAAATATTGCAGTGCTTGCATATCCCTGTTCAAAATACACGTCATTAGCTATAGACATGGCCATTTGTGGGTCATCGGGATTATTAGACTCCACTAACAACTTGTCACCTTTTTTCAATGGTAAAACATGCATCGTTATTTCATCAATATCTTTCTGTGATAATAAGAATATGCTTTGTAGCACTTGCATCTTGTATCGTTTGCATAGCTTTCTGACTCGTTTCTTCATAATGTTTTATTTAAATGTTAACATTAGGCGAAAACCAACACCTGACGCATATGAATTATATATGTGATATCCAGCAATACCATAATCACCATATGTATTTACTGATGATGTATTTGTTACATATTGAGACTGACTACAATAAGCACCTCCATAGATGTAAGGATATTCTGATCTATACATAGTACTAACAAACTCACCGACATTTCCGCTCATATCATAGATTCCCAATTCATTAGGTGCTTTAGTTTTCACTTTTTGTTTTGAAGAGCAGTTGGCGGAATACCAAGCAACATCTCCTGGAGTATTACTTCCTGCATAGGTATAATTTTGAGATTTATTTCCTCCATTAGCAGCATACTTCCATTGGTCGGCTGAAGGCAACGAGAAATTCAATTTCGTTTCATTATTCAATTTTTCAATAAATGATGTAATTTCTGAATACGAAATATGATCTATGGGTAATTGAGATGTATAAGCTGTTCCATTGACAGACTTATACAATGCTTCCGTAGTTTCTGTTTCTGCCATTAAATAGAAACCACCGCTATATCCTGCGACAGGTATCATTTTAAACTCTACGCCACTTGCCTTGACATACAATCCGCTGCGCCAGTTGTTGTGTGAAGACTCTGATGGAATAGCCATATATCCACTTTCGCCCACATTAAGCATGCTGCTTGTGCATGTACGAGTAAATGCATAATCAGAACCGACAAGACCAAGGCTTTTGTCGTTGTCCGTGAAGTAACCATATATATAAGGTGTGCTTCCATTCGATGCCACGGTTGATGTAATCATGGCATTTGATGTAGAGAATTTGTTAATGGCAGGAGAGAACGTTGTATAGACTGAAATACCCGTCGTATATATCTTCTCGCCTGATTTTCCAGTAAAACGAATGCGCCCTGTTTTGGGAGACAATGTGGCGATAATGGTCAATGAGCCATTGCTATAAGTATATGTGGCATTCAAGTCCTCATAAATTTCAGAATTTGAATTTAACGAGACTAAAGAAGAACTGGAGAATGTGGCGTTGACAAAATAACGTGCCTCACACTTCAGATTGCTGTCTGTTGTCAGATTACCGTCATAGCTGACCGACCAGCCAGAAGCTCTGCTATAAGTGGCTTCGCCTGGAACCCTGGTAGAGCCATTGTAGAATGTGATATAAATCTTATCTCCATCATTCCATGAAGAACTGGTCGCTCTTGTCTGAACTTTAGCCTTGGATGCACCTTGTTGGTCGAAACTGATGACTTTGCCCACAAATTCCATTTTGATAGTTTGCTTGCCGTTTTGATTCTCGACTTCTGAAAAATCATCAGAAGTGCATGAGCCCAAAGCCAATACCATAACTACAGCTATGAGCATTTGAATAATGCGTACCTGTTTCATATCTTTATCTTTTTATGTTTCAACGATTATCAATTTTATTTACTATTGCTTGATGAGTCATTTTTTTGCATAGACTCTGATGAGTTTGCTGTAGAATCGAGGCTTTGGTCTGACTTAAACCCCGTTATAGTCACCTTAGCACTTGAATTGGTGGAACTATCCCAATTTGTATCTGCCTTAAAACCTATCACAGACAACTTTGTCTCACTTTGGCTACTCGTGTCATAATTGGTATCGCCCCCATAACCAGTTATTGTCAGACTTCCAGTTGAAGAACCATTACTGTCATAATCTTTGTCTTCCTCAAAATCTTTACGCAGAAATGTTCCTCCATAGCTTAATTGAGTGACTGTCAACGTGACAGAATAAGAACCTTCCTTCAAATCGGTCAATGGGATTGTAATTTTGCCGATACGAGCATCCTTCGTGTCATTTTCCGATGCAGTGACAGTAAAGGAGTTTCCGTTTCTTGATATTGTCAACCAATTGTCAGAACAGTTTATGGAGTAAGTTCCGTCTGTGGATATGGTTACAGCATTTGACGTTCCACCCTTGGAATAGAACAACAATTCATTTGCATCCACAGTTAAGTATCGTGCTTTTTGGGACACAAGGATATTCACACTTCTACCCAAAGCATCAAAATAAATATTTGCAGAACGGTTGTTGATAGAAGCATTGTCCGAAGCTGTAAGTTTTACGGTAGCATTGTCTGTGCCATTAGTCGGAGAAACGGACAGCCAGTTGACCGCATCATCTTTCCTTGCAGACCATGGCGCATTAGTTGTCAGAGTTACTTCAAGTTCGCCACCTTTACTTGTAAAATCAAGTAAGCTATTTTCTATCGTAAAATATTTACCTTTTTGGACGATAGCTACTGTTGCTGAAGCATCACCCATCAGGATATTTACAGAACCACTTCTCTCGCCATCCGTAGAGTTTTCTTGAACAGTGATGGTCAACGTGGTATTTCCTGTTGCCGTCTCTGGTGAGACTTTTATCCATTCAGCACTACTGTATGCTCGCCAAGTTCCGTCTGTGGTGATAGTGATTGTTTGCGATTCTTCTTTGTCGTTGAATGTCAATGTTGTAACAGCCACATCGAAAGTTTTACCTTTCTGATGTACTTTAACTGTAGCCATTGCACTTAAACCCGGTTGAGAAATCACAATTTCACCATTCCTTTCAGTTGTGTTGGGATTGTCTTCGACTGTGACTTTTATTGCAGAATTCCCTGTCCCGCTTGTCTTGTCTACTTTTACCCATGACGGAGACGATACTTGCCATGAAGTATTACTATTGACTTGGATTGTTTGTGTCCCAGATGATGCCTCGAAATCATATTGTGATTTGTCGGTCTCAATATAAATACCTCGTTGTTTGATAGGAATTTGTATTCTTTCTTCCGAACCTATGGAAAGAATTACATATCCAGTCCGCTCATCAACGGAAGTGTTTGGGGATACGGAAATTGTTATGGATGACGTTCCTGCTTCTCCGCTATTCGGTGTTACATTAATCCAACTATAAGATGTAGATGCTGTCCATTTTGATTCGGAAATAATTTCAATCTTAACCTCTCCTGCAGTATTCTCGAACGTCAAGGTCTTTGCAGAGGCATTGATGGAAGCTGGAGCTTGAGTTACAACAATCTTGTTGCTTGCCTGGTCAATTCCATTGTACGAAAACAGTATTGTTGTCGTTCGAAATTGACTGGTTTCGTTTGCCGTAGCGTTGAGAACAAAACTATTTCTCTTTTGAGATAGTGTAAGCCAATCTGCATCATTTGTCACAGTATATGAACAGTTTGATGTTACGTCAAATGTTGATGTACAAGCAGTTCCTTTTAATGTAATGTTTGATTGAGACACATTAATATAAGGCGTTGCAGCAGCTTGCGACACAGAAATACCCTTTTCATAATTCCAATCGCTGACATCCGCTTTTATATAAAACACACCAGTTCTTGCCGCATTGGCATCTTTATTCTCGGACGCACTGACATTTATATTGGAATTACTCTGACCACTTGTTGCAGAAATAGACACCCAATCAATGGCATTGTCAACTTTCCAAGGTGTTTCCATCGTTTCAATGTCCACACTTTGGCTTGATGTCTGATTAGCAGAAAACGACAGTGACGTAGGAGATACCCTAAGATATCTTGGAGTCAATGTCGGCTTCAATCCCAATTCTGACGAATACTTGTCTGAACACCCAGCAAATACCATGCATACCAACAATATGTATAATCCAATATGTTTCATCTTAAAACGCTATCATTAATCCAAACTTCACATTAAAACCTTGTCCCCAATTCTTGATTTTTGAAGACACAGCCTCCAACTCTTTATAGCCATTGGATTTTCCTACTCCAAAAGAATATTCAGGGGACAAACTCACTCCAAAATGATTGGTAATGATAGCCGAGATACGTGCTCCTAAAAGCACACTCAAGACATTACTCCCATTGGCTGGTGTAACATTGCTATCCTCTTGCATTGACTCTTTTAGGTTCAGATAATTTATTCCCAATTGTGGGGTTATTCTAAATCTTGTTCCTGCTGCAATTCCGTATCCGACCTTACCGCTTACCATAAGTTCTGGGTGATAGATGCTTGAAACAGGCTTCGTATCATTCCCACTCCAATAAATATTTTCACTGTTTCCTGTCCCATAGAAAGCAGATAGTTCGACGTTTACATTGGAAATATATCCGCCAATAGTTCCGCCGAAAGAGACAAAAGTTCCTGCACGAACCCCAGCCTCTGCGTAAAACTCATTCTTGTAGTTGTATATTCTGCTCATGGAAATATTGACATTGGGACTGGAACTACTTAAATCCATTTTCTTTTTATAATCTTTATATCCTACTTTTTGAGCAGATACCTCATAAGAGCCTGTTTTTAATTCTTTTTGGAAGGGAGTCGTTCCTGATTTTTCTCCATCGACAAATACCACAGCTCCAGTTGGGTCACTTCTAAATGAGAACATGGCCAATTGACTTAAAATGACATTTATATCAGTAGTTTTGTCTTGCTCAACTCTAATATCTCGTTCTTCAGTCTTGTATCCTATCTGTTTCACTATAAGTTTATGGTGTCCAATCTGTGTTATATACGGTGTGAGGGCTGTGTTCGAAGGGATAGAAATTCCATCAAGCATAATCTCCGCATTGTATGGATTAGTATGTACACTAATCTTTCCCATTATTGGCTTCAAATCATTCACGACAAGTTGATGAGCATGGACAGAGTCGTTTATTACAATCTGTCCCTCCTTGGGGTAATATCTATCAGCTGCTACCTTATAAGTATAAGTTCCAAATGACAATTCCTGTGAGGCTTCGCCCTTGGAATTTAGCTTGACATTCATGCCGTTTAACGTGAGTGAAGCATTTGCGGGCACCACTCTTATATTCAACTTTTGCTTTCTGGAGTCATCGTAATAGTTTACAAACACTTTATCCGAGGTTATCTCCATGATATAAGTACGAGCTTTCTCTATATTTATCGGGAAATAATAATTGACCAGCGATCCTAATTGAGGATGTCTAATGCTAATATGGCGTACACCAAAGGGAACATACACCCATATTTCTGCATCATGATTGTCATCAATCTTTTGAACACCTGCAGATCCTACATCAAACGAAAATCCTTTTTGCGTAGTCTGTACTCGAATCAATGCACATTTATCTCCGTTCTGATCTTCAACCAAGGTGCTTTTATTTTGAGCCGTAAGGTCAGACTCTGCCAGCACAAAACGTGAAACTGAAATCTTTTGTGCATGTACGAAAGAAGAAAATAAGAAAATGGCGATTAGAATTCCCCATCGCCTATATAAGTTCAATATCTGATAGTAGCCATTACTCATTATTGCTCAGTTGATGCTGCTGGCTACCTTGGCAAAAATTATGTACTTTGTTTATACATACGAAAAAGCGCGGAGCCTGTTCTGTCGCTCGTTCCACGCTATAAAGGCTCTCGCATTGCCCGACAAGTCGAAACGAGCAACGCCGAAAGCCCCACGCCAGTGTAAGTATATAAAATGCATCATTGACAACGAACGATAGAATCGTCCGAAGCCAATGAGGACAGTATATAATACACCTCATGAGACGTTCTGCATTGCTTTGTTTTTGACAAATTGTATTGTGAACTGCCAGATTTCTACACGTCAAAACCAAAGCGTACAAAAACGCCTTTTACCATTATGTATATCTGCCCAACCTCTGCCCATCGGGGCTTTCGGTATGGGTATAGACGTGACAAAGGTAACATTTTTATCTCATATTCTTTCTGGTTTTGTAGGTAGAGTATGGTTTTATGATTTGATTTAACATTATTTAAAATAGGTATGTTGACTAAATCTACTTTTGCGTGATTTTTCTTACTAAAAAGTTTGTATTATCAATGATTATTCGTATCTTTGCATCGTCAGTCCTCGCCAAGCCTCTTAACAATGCTCAAATCGTGCGAGGCGTTTTTTGTTTATACACATTTGAACATGGCGAATCTTATCCCCTTTACAAAACGGTTTGAATCTTCAGAAAATCTCGTTACTCTGCTTGAATCACGAGGTTTACAGATTTTCGATAGAAACAAAGCCATACAGTACCTTGACAACATTGGTTATTACAGACTGTCTGCTTATATGTATCCTTTATTGAAGATGCCCAAAACAGCACATTTGTACAAGGATGGTTCAACATTCAAAAAGGTGATGATGCTTTATCGCTTTGACAAGAAGCTGAGACTGCTCATGTTCAATGAGATAGAAAAGATCGAAATTGCTATCAGACGTGCAGTGGTGCAAATAACAGCAGAGATGACTGGCAATCCCTTTTGGCTGACTGACTCTTCTTTTTTCTTGGATAGTTCAAAGTTCAATGAAACAATGCGAGCTATATCCAAGGAATATAGCAAATCTAAGGAGGAGTTCATTCTCCATTTCAAACGAACCTACTCAGAACCTTATCCACCATCGTGGATTTTAGGAGAACTGCTTACTATTGGAAACGTCAATGCCATTTATCGTAACATCAAACAAAATCGCATACGCAAACGCATAGCAAAACGTTTTGGTTTACCTATAAATGTGTTTGAGTCATGGCTTACGGTTATTGCTGTTACTCGAAATGCCTGTGGCCATCATTCAAGAGTATGGAACAAACAGAATGCTATTCAGCCAGCAATTCCCAATAGTCCAGAAGGAGAATGGATAACACTGCCAACAGATTCCATGCGTGCTTATTTCGATCTATGCATCATCAAGTACTTTCTTAATGTTATATCTCCCAATAATGATATGCAATCCCAAATAACATGGTTGTTCATTCGGTTTCCCGAAATTGACTTAAAAGCTCTCGGCTTTCCGCAGGGATGGGAAATGGAACCATTATGGAGGTAATAACATGTGGAATGGCTACTGATAATTCATTCCCTTACATGGTTTTCTTTGTTTCCGTTTTATCATATTATGGGGTCGGTTCAAACGCTCCCATACAATCCATATCTATGTAATTTTGAAATCCAAGCGCAGGAAGCGCGAAAACTTACACAAGTTAAGGTATATTAGGCTAATTATTAAATTCCAAGATTAATGGAACGTGAGTTGATAGATAGATTTAGAGGTTGCCTGTATGGTCAAGCCATTGGCGATGCACTCGGATTGGGGACGGAATTCATGACAGATGAGGACATTGCTTGGAAATATCCTCATGGACTACAACACTACAAGCAGATATATCAAGACAGACATCGGAAACGCTGGAAGATAGGCGACTGGACGGACGATACCGACATGATGCTATGCATTGTTGATGCGGTCATTGAAGACAAAGGTGTTAATTTTTACAACATCGCCCGACACTTCAAAGACTGGGCAATGGCATTCCTATGGGTATTATTCGGTTGTCGTGCAGATTGATGTAGCTTATGTCGTCGGCGCAGAGCATGCAAAACTCGTCGCCTTTCGTGATTAGGAAGCGTTCGCGGTATTGGCGTGTGTCGTTAAGCACGCCGTGCAGAGGATTTTCTACGGCAGACTGTTGTGCATTGCGGTTAAGCCGCAGTTTGTTCCCAACACTACAACAACCCCTTAATAAACTGAGCACAGCTTTTGCAGATTCTCTTCGAAGTGTTCTTTGTCGATGGCGCTGTTCTTTAGTGTAGAGCGATAGTTGTATATTGTTTGTAGCGAGTAGGAGAGGATGCCGGCAATCTTAGGACTTTCCGTTACGCCCAGTCTTACCAAGGCTGCTACACGCAAGCTTGGAGTCAGCTCGTTGTCTTCCTTAAGCTCGATTTGTGCCTCAGGTATCAGCAGTGAGTTCAGTTCATTTACAAACGAGGGATAGAGCGAGAGGAAGATTTTGTCGAACTGCGAGAAGAAGCTCTGGCTCTCCTCAGTGCCTCGCTTTGAAGACGAGAGAATGCTCAGCAGTTCGTTCTGCTGATTGGCTCTAATTTTACGTATTACCAGTTTGCGCTGACTGTCCAACCGCTCAATATACTGATAGCAGAGCATGATAAAGGCATTAGCCATCAACTCACGCTTTGTGTTGGTGTTTTCAAGCTCATCATTTGAGTTCCGAAGCGCTTTGTTTGAGTCCTTAAGCTCGTTGTTTGAGTCCTTAAGCTCGTTGTTAGAGTCTTTAAGTGCTTTGTTGGAGTCTTTAAGCTCGTTGTTAAAGTTCTTAAGTTCATTGTTATTGTACTTAAGTTCATTGTTGTTGTATTTCAGCTCATCATTGGAGTTCTGAAGTGCTTTGTTTGAACTCATTAGCTCATCGTTAGAGTCTTGAAGTGCTTTGTTTGAACTCATTAGCTCATCGTTAGAGTCCTGAAGCGCTTTGTTTGAGCCTTTAAGTTCATCATTAGAGTCCTGAAGCGCTTTGTTTGAGCCCTTAAGTTCATCATTAGAGTCCTGAAGTGCTTTGTTTGAGCCCTTAAGTTCATCATTAGAGTCCCGAAGAGTTTTGTTTGAGCTCGTCAGTTCGTCATTAGAGTCCTGAAGTGCTTTGTTTGAGCCTTTAAGTTCATCGTTAGAGTCCCGAAGCGTTTTGTTTGAGCCCTTAAGTTCATCATTAGAGTCCCGAAGCGTTTTGTTTGAGCCCTTAAGCTCATCGTTAGAGTCCCGAAGAGCTTTGTTTGAGCTCATCAGTTCATCGTTTGAGTCTTGAAGAGCTTTGTTGTCCTTTAGCTGTTGTTTGTTGGTAGCACTCAACTCTTCAGTCAAGGCTTTCAGTTCATTCTCCGACAGTTTCAACAAATCTTTTTTCCGGTTGACGTACACTACTGCTGCTGCAATGACAACCAACAGCATAAGTATACATATTATCGTCACGTTTTTCCAGATGGCTTCCTTTTGGAGCTTTTCATTGTAAGCCGACAATATTACATGCAGGTTGGTATACAGCTCTACCCGTTGCAGACGACTATTATATTCATGTGCGTCTTTCAATGTTTGATTGATATATTTCCGGGCTTTGTCAAGATCATTCTTGTTTTTATAAAGCAACAGAGCAACATCTTGCAATGCCAGACTCTCATTGTTTGACGACATTACATCGCTAATGGCAGCAAGCAGCAGATAACGCCTCTGCTGCTCCCACAGTTTATTGTTGCCGTAAGCCTTCGACAGAACGCATGCCGCCCTGCCGTACATGCGGTTTTCGGGTCCGAACATTTGCATTGCCTTATTCAATGAAGTGCTAATCTCATTGATACTCCTGCCTGAGTAAAAGAGGTTAATACCCTTCATGTAATAATACATTGCACTATTCTTCGGACAGTAGAATAGAGCCTTGCTGATATATTCCTTGAACAGTTCGTTATAATGTTTGCTGAACTCCATTTTCTGACAATGTGCATTCAGATTGTAATAAAGTGAACTCTGGGCGCAGTAGAAAAGGAAATTTTGCTTTGGATCGGATTGTGATATCTCGATTTTGTCCAGATTTTCCTTCGCCTCAATATAGAAGCCTCGTTCAATCAGCAGACTTGCCTTTGTAATCAGGAATCGGTTGCAATAATCAAAATTGCCAGTCTGTTTGGCAAGGCTTATTCCCCTTTGGACATACACCATTGCCGAGTCGTAAACGTATGACCTATACTCGTTTGCCAACTGTTCATATATGCGTAGCTTGTCTGTTGCAGCGGTCACGAATTTAGCTCCAAGCTTAATGTCTTTTAGCCTTTTTTCTTTTATGACATCATAATCCGCACTATGGGCTATTACTGAGTCTAATCTTTCGTAAAGTTTGTTATTGTCTGCGCGAGCATTAATGAGCGACAGACAGATAGTTATGGTTAATATCAATATCCTCATGGTCTTTAAATCTTTAGATTTTACCTTTTCTATCTACAAATTTACAGATTTTTTATTAGATATATTATATGAATTTTCTACTTTTTTTTAATCGTTTTTTTTCGATTCTTACTTTATTTTACCCCCCCCGTTGCGTAAGTTGCTGTTTATCTGATAGTTGTGAATTTTTCATATTACTCATACTTACTTGAAGCTTACTCAACGCACTTTAGCCTACAGGATATATATACCTTTGCATCGAAGATTTTGAGAGGCGCAAATTCCGAATTTAGAAGAAACGTTTTGATTGAAATAATAATACGTATAATACGATAAAATCAAAAAAACTTTTTTAATGATGTCAATGAGATTTTTCAGGAAAATTTGTTTTGTCGCAACTCTCTTGCTTTTGGCTATGCCAATGGTTGCAGCAACCGCAAATGGTGTTGACAAAAGCGAGAAGAAGGTTTGGCAAGATTCAGATCCGTCTAAGGAGAATTATTTTAACAACCGTCGTGCTCTCGTAGGACCGGGATGTACAATCAATAGCATTGGTGATGGTGTTCAGGTGGTTTCAGGAACAGCAAAACTTCAGAACCTTTGCAACGAGAATATGGATGATTATGCTACGATTCCGGCACTTGTTGGAGCTACCATAGTAGCAAGTCCTATTATCAGTGTTAAGGACAATCAGCATTATTATGCTGGTGGTACAGAGGCTGGTTTTGTTATTTGTGCAAAATCAGATGCAAGCATCCTTACTCTCGATTTAGCAAATTTCTACAAAATACAGTTCCTTAAGGACGGAGTAGCGGTTGGCAAACTCCAAACTATCTCTACCGGTAAGTCTGTCACTGGTCTTGGACTGTCGCTGTTGACAATCCCTGGTTCAGATCAGGTCAACAAATTGTACACGGCTAAAGCTCCCGGTAATTTCGATGAAATCAAGCTCGTTCAGTGTGGAGTTGATGCCAATGTGCTCTCTGCTATTAATATCAAGTATGCATTTGTAGGCAAGGCTCGTGAGTATACTATTACCAACAACAAGGAGAATGGCATCAGCAAATATGCTCAGGAACAGGGGCGTGAGGCGTTCACACTGGAGTCGCATGGCGAAAAGCCAACTAAAACATGGGCAGAGGCATCACGCGGCGACGTGATTGATGAGGATCTTACCAATGGCTATGCTGCTGTTACAGCGGTATTAATACCAGTATCAACCCCAGTTACAGTCGTTGCCAAACCTTCTGACAATGAGGAAGCATTTCCTAAGGGAACAGAGGTTGGTTTCAAGATTAATGGTCTTGATGTGGCCAAACTTTCGATAGGCGATGGTGCTGAACTTACGCTTTTCAACAAGGAGAATAAAAAAATAGACACATACAGACTCTCGAGTTCCGTTTTGGGCCTTGGAGTGCTTAAGGCGGATAAGGATGGTGAAATTGTAATTAAGGCTCCTGCAGCCTTTTCTGCAGTAAAGATTTTCTTTACGGGAGTCGGAATAAAAATTGGTGGTACCTCTGTCAACTACGCCTTTGTGCGCATGGCTCCCGATGCAGCTTCTCATCATTGTCCTATCAATGCAACATCAAGTCGCGACGTATCTGGAAGTGTCAATCAGTTCCAGTTGCAACACAATGATACCGTACAGGTAGAATGGTCGATTGTAGATCGCCCAACAGGTTCAAATGTAGAATTGAACACAGAAACTGGCCTGGTTTCTAATCTCGATATTCCAGGCAAATATGTGTTTAAGGCAACAGTTCTTGAAGATGAAGGCAGAAGCGAAAAATGCTATGAAGAGACAACCCTCAACTATGCTCCCACATATGTTGCGGAGGAACACGGAGTGAATATCCTTGTCAATAAGGAGGGTGAGGAGCCTAAATACGTGTTGAGCGATAAGTTGGGCGGTGGTTTGATACAGATATCCGATAGAATGATGAATCGCTCAGCCATACTTACTACTTCTCTCAACGATTTCGCCTATCGTCAGCCAAGCGTTTCATTGGCTGCCAACACAGGTCTCGTTGGCATCAAGACTGCTGATGGCTCTAACTTTGCTGATGGCTTGAATGGCAATGCAAGAGCTTTCAATGGCAAGATGAAGGTTGGTTTTGTGGTATCTGTTAAGGCTACTGGACTCGATGCTGATGTGCTTAATCTCTATAACATCAAGCTCTACAATAAAGGCAAGGAAGTGACTGGAGATGTAACAACCCATTGGGATGCCATCTCAGCCGGACTTATCGGTAAAGAGGAAACACGTAAAATGTGTCTGAACGTTGAAGTTCCAGCGGGCTGTGCGTTTGATGAGATTGTACTTTATAAAACAGGCGTTCTTTCTGCCGACCTCTCACAGCTCAATATCTACTATGCGTATGTAGCCGATGCAAATGCCGACAATGCTACAATCAATCCCGTTTACGGCGCTCAAGTGGTGTCTACAAATAATACCAATGCATCAATCGACTTTGCAAACACTCGGATTGTCCAAGTTGCCAACATTGGCAACGGCTACAACGAGTTGAGCAATTTGATTGACGACTCGATGGATACATACCTGACTCTACCTTTGGGCGTAGACTTGGGAGGCTCTACAATCTCAGTCAATATGGGTAAAGTAGTTGATAAGGGACAGCAGCTTGTTATGGTAACCCAGAATCTGGCTTTAGGATTGGGTGCAAGTCTGGGCGAAGGTCTAAAGTTGACCACCTATCTTGATGATGAGGAGCAGGAAGAACTGACAAGCTGGAAGGTTCTTGGTGCTGATGTTATTGGCAGTAATGGCGACAGCTATGCCGTGCTTAATCCTACCAAGTCGTTCGATCAGGTTCGTATCACACCTGTTAAGGCGCTCTCTGCTCTTGAGAATCTTCAGATTAAGGGCTTCGCTCTGCGTACTGACATGAACGACGACGGAACCCTCAACGGATACGACGACCTTCTGGTTCTTGATGAGGACAAGACTCTTGCAGTTACTAAGTCATACACTGGAGCCAAGATGCTGTTGCACCGTACATTCACCAAGAGTGCTACCAACGACAAGAAGGGATGGAACTCTATCATTCTTCCCGTCGATATGACAGCAGCTCAGGTAGTGGAAGCCTTCGGTGAGAATACACAGTTGGCAGAATTAAGAGCTTTGGAAGACAACTGGATAGAGTTCTCTACAGTAAACGTAGCCGCTGATGGCGTCGTGCTGCATAAGAATACACCTTATATAATATATCCTACTAAGGAGCCGCTCGGCAACTATTCATACACTATCGACGGTGTTACGAATATTCTCGACGGTCATGTATATGTAGCCAATGGCATCAACTACGATGACCAGACATCTAATCTGACACACACAGTAAATGGTGGAGGTATGACCTACACTGGTTCGTACAGCAATTCGAATAAAGTGTCAAAGGATTCTTATATGTTCAGCAAGGGTGACTTGGTTCACACAAGTAAAGACCATACTGTAAAGGCTTATCGCTGCTGGCTTAAAGAAGATGCACATTCTGGTAAAATGTTGATGTTCTCGCTTGATGGTAACGGCATAGACGGAACAACCGACATCCACGTGATTGAGGAGAACAAGCAGAATACAAACACCGGCATCTACAACCTTGGCGGTGTGCGCATGAACACCAACAATGTCGATAAGTTGCCGAAGGGTGTGTATGTTGTTAACAACAAGGTAGTGGTAAAGAAATAATATTATAACTGCATTATGAAAAAGAAGAAATACGTAGCTCCGGAGATTAGCGTTATCGAAATGGATCCTTTACAGATAATGGCTGGAAGCCTTGAAAGTGACCGTGGCTGGAGTCCCGACGGTGACGAGAAGGATGGATTCAGCGTCCAGGAAGAAGAGGATGGTGGAGATTATGAATTCTAAATTCTATATAGCTAAGACATTATAATTTTTGATTGCCGTTGAGCGCCTTGCAATGCAAAAGCATCTGCAAGGCGCTTTCTTTGTTATTAATAATGTATAGAGAAGCGGCGGACGGGGTGGGGAAGAGTTTGGCAGTTTGCAAACGATTGCAGGTGTGTGCGAACACATTAAGGGTTGATGTAGGTCAAAAATAGGCATTTTTATGCGAAAAAAGAGTGTAAATACTTGTTTGTGTACGCAAACAATTGTAACTTTGCATCGTCAAAACAAGGGAACCGTGAGGCAACCGCTTGACTAACAACATTAGGTAAAAGGTATTGAAAGGATAATTCAATAGGAAAGTCTTAAGGGTAAAGAAGATTCAGGACGACATCAGAAGGTAAAAGATTAGGATAACAACACCGAAAGGTATTAGGTAAAAGATTAGGTAAAGGTAAAAGATTGAACAAGAGAGGATGACTTCTGATAAGGTATTATAAAAGGTGAAAAGTAAAGGGTAACTTTGGTAAAGGTCTTAAGTTTTGAAAGGTAAAGAAGTTTTTAGGTAAAGATTGTCAATAAAAGGTATATAGTTTGGTAGTTTTAAAGGTTAATAAGTAGAAAGGTTATGTTGATGACGGTAATGATGAGCCTATTTGCAGCGACTGCTGCAATAGGAATGTGGGGAGAAGACAACAATAAATAGTCTTTCTCGCCACTCAAAATGAGACGGGAGTCTTGTTAAATAGTCGAGAAAATAAAAAAGTTAATAAAAAAAGTTTGGTCCACCGCAGCGTTCGTTGCGGTGGATTTTTGTTTCTATTATTGTCCTACTTGTTAATAGGACAGCGTAGGTGGCGCATTTCGTGTCCGCCCCACATGGCATCGTTGCAGTACTCGAAGCCTACTGAGCGGTAGAGGCGTTCGGCGTTGGGATTGCCTTTGTCTACGAGCAGCGCTGCGGGCAGGTTGAGGCTTGCTGCGTGTTCCGAGGCACGCTGCAGCAGTTGGCGAGCAATGCCGCGACGACGGTATTCGGGGTAGATTGCTAATGAGTCGAGATAGAACTCGCCGGCTTCCGTCTCGTCGTCCATCTGCGAGTAGTCCATCTGGAGCTGTCTGAGTGCCTCCTCCTGGAAACGGCGGCGCAAGCGGTGCAGGTCGGCTCCGTTGTAGCCTACGATGGCACCGGCTACCGGTGCATACTCCACGTTGCCCTCTGTGGCTTCCTCGTCGACAGCTACGAAGGCGTTGCGCCAGCTGTATTGCGAGTCGTCCATGAGTACGAGGTCGAGCATCATGTGATAGAAATCGTCGAGCGTGTGCTCCTTGCCAGCCAGATACTGGCAGCACTCTTCCGTCATTGCCGTCATAATGAGCTGTGCGATGTCGGCTGCGTGCGCTGGTGTTGCGGGAATAATAGTCATAAAAGTAGTTTTCTTTTTCCTACAAATTTAAGCAAAACTCAGCAGACCAACAACTATTTTGACATATATTAAGACGTGTGAAATGGGTGGTGTGGTGTTGTGTTCTGTAAAATAAAATCCACTAAAACGCTTGTTTATATGGATTTAAATGCCTAACTTTGCAAAACTATCAAACCATTTTTGTTAAATCAGGTAGTGGCAAGAATGGTGTAATTAGCGAAAATAGTATAAAAAGACAGATGAATGAGAATTCCGGCAGCAGGAACAGTGTCGGGGTTCTTGTTTTTTTGTTATTGTAATGTAAAATATTAATTAACAAACAAAAGAATCATGGCTTACATGTCACAAGAAGGCTACGACAAGCTCGTTGCCGATTTAAAGCAGCTCGAAACAGTAGAGCGTCCGAAGGCTTCTGCAGCCATTGCAGAGGCTCGCGACAAGGGCGATTTGAGCGAGAATGCAGAGTACGATGCCGCTAAGGAGGCGCAGGCTCATCTTGAGGAGAAGATTAATCGTTTGAAGGTTGCTATCTCTGAAGCAAAGATTATTGATACATCGCGTCTGAGCACCGACTGTGTTCAGATCCTCTCGAAGGTGGAGATGGTCAACCTCGCCAACAACGCCAAGATGGCATACACCATCGTGAGCGAGAGTGAGGCTAACCTGCGCGAGGGTAAGATTTCGGTCAATACACCTATCGCACAGGGTCTGCTCAACAAGAAGGTGGGCGACGAAGTAGAGATTAAGATTCCGCGTGGCACTATCCGTCTGCGCATCGAGAACATCACATTCGCATAACACCTGAGTGTGGTTTGTCCGCACATCGCAGAGAGCGTAAGAAGCAGCCGATTGGGCGCACCATAATACGTTAAAAGCCAGAAGTCGCAGACTCGGAGTCTGAGGTTTCTGGCTTTTGCGTATATAAAAATATGTGTGAATGCGTGCGCTTATCCGTTATTTTTACTAATTTTGTAGAAATAAACATTTAAAACCTATTGTTATGGATATATTCTCAAAAATCGCCGCAGGCGAGATTCCCAGCTATAAGTGTGCTGAGAGCGAACAGTTCTACGCTTTCCTCGATATCAACCCGTTGGTGAAGGGTCACACACTCGTCATTCCGCGCCGCGAAGTAGACTACATCTTCGACATGGAGGATGAGGAGATTGCCGAGTATCAGGTGTTCGCAAAGAAGGTGGCTGTAGCCATCAAGCGTGCCTTCCCGTGCATCAAGGTGGGCGAGGCAGTGCTCGGACTCGAAGTGCCGCACGCACATATCCATCTCATCCCGATGCAGTCGGAGAAGGACATGCTCTTCTCTAATCCGAAGCTGAAGCTCTCGGAAGAGGAGTTCCGCGAGATAGCCGATAAGATATACACCGAGTTCAAGAAACTGTAACACCCCCAAACCCTGCAATATGAAGAGAAACATCGCCATTATCCTTGCCGGTGGAGTAGGCTCACGCTTGGGTATGTCCACACCGAAACAGTTCTTTAAGGTGGCAGGCAAGATGGTAGTGGAGCACACCATCGACGTGTTCGAGCGCAACCAGCACATCGACGAGATAGCCATCGTGTCGAACCCGGCACTCGTTGCCGACTTCGAGAACATCGTGCTGCGCAACAAGTGGCGCAAGGTGAAGAAGATACTGAAGGGCGGAGCCGAGCGCTACTACTCGTCGCTCTCTGCCATCACCGCCTACCAGAACGAGGATGCCAACCTCATCTTCCACGACGCGGTGCGCCCACTCGTCAGCCAGCGCATCATCGACGACGTGGTGAAGGCACTCGACACGCATCGTGCCGTGAACGTTGCCGTACCGTCTGCCGACACAATCATTGAGGTCGACGGCGACTTTATCACGAACATACCCGACCGCTCCCGTCTGCGCCGCGGACAGACTCCGCAGGCGTTCGACCGCCAGCTGATATCCGATGCTTACGACAAGGCACTCAAGGATCCCAACTTCCGCACTACCGACGACTGCGGCGTGGTGCGCACATACCTGCCCGAAGAGCCTATCTTCGTGGTGCGTGGCGAGGAGAGCAACATGAAGCTCACCTATCGCGAGGACACCTACATGATGGACAAGTTGTTCCAGCTGAAGAGCACCGAGCCCAACGACGTGCAGATTGGTGCTGACTCGTTCCGCGGAAAGGTGGCAGTGGTGTTCGGCGGAAGCTATGGCATCGGCAAGAACATCGTCGAGATGCTCGAGCAGAGCGGTGCTCATGTGCACTCGTTCTCGCGCAGCGCAACGCATACCGATGTGGGCGACGACAACCAGGTGGCACTCGCTCTGTCTGCGGTGGAGCAGAAGGAAGGACACATCGACTACGTCATCAACACCGCCGGCGTGCTCAACCGCGAGCCGCTCGCTTCGATGGAGTACGACACCATCCTGAAGGCGGTGCAGACCAACTATATGGGTACGGTGAATGTGGCTCTGCGCTCACGTCCTTATCTGCAGCGCACACGCGGTAAGCTCATCTTCTTCACATCCAGCTCGTATACCCGCGGTCGCGCCTTCTACAGCATCTACTCGTCGACAAAGGCTGCCATCGTCAACTTTGTGCAGGCTGTGGCGCAGGAGTGGGATGCCGACGGCATCAGCATCAACTGCATAAACCCAGAGCGTACAAAGACACCGATGCGCCAGCAGAACTTCGGCGTGGAGCCCGACGAGACGCTGCTCATGCCGGAGCGTGTGGCTGAGGCTACGCTGCGCACCCTGCTCACCGACTGCACGGGTCAGGTGATAGACGTGCGTCGACCTTCGGCTGACAAGTAATACATGGCAGGTGGACGGATCGGTGTGACGGCTCGTCTGCTTGCTGATCTTCAACGAAACGATTATAAATGAATTATATAACCGAATTCAAACAGCGCAACCTCCGTCGTGCGCAGCTCAAGCAACTCTCCATTCTTGAGGAGATAGACCGCATCTGTCGCAAACACGACATCAAGTACTGGCTCGACGGAGGCTCTCTGCTTGGTGCCGTGCGCCATGGTGGCTTCATCCCGTGGGATGACGATATCGACATAGCCATGACGCTCGACGATTCGCGCCGCTTCGCCGAGGTGGCTCCCAAGGAGCTGCGCAGCGGACTGGTGCTGCAAACGCCTGAGACTGAGCACACCCGCGAACCTATTATGAAGGTACGCGACCTCAATTCGTTCTATGTCGAAGGTACGGAGGACTTCTCGCTCGACTACTCGAAGGGACTCTTCGTCGACATCTTCCCGTTTATCCCTTACCCTAACGTCTCGCGCAGCTTCTGCAAGCGTTACGGCAAGGCTATGTCGAAGTGCTACTCCATACTGCACCATTCGCATCAGTACTCGTGGCGTGCCACGTTCGAGTTGTTCTATTTCGGTGCGAAGTATCTCTTCTGCAAGGCGATGTGGGCAGCGGCTTTCGCTCTGCGCAAGCGCGACACCTACATCTCCAACGTGCTCATTAACAACGGCTACGGTATCATGCACCGCCGCGACAGCCTCTTCCCACTCTCCACAATAGAGTTCGAAGGCAAGCGTTTCGCTGCGCCTGCCGACCCCGACGCTTATCTGCGCGACCTCTACCGCAACTATATGGAGGTGCCGCCGAAGGAGAAGCAGAAGGTGCACGCCGTGTTTATCATGCCCGAGCTGATTGAGGAAACGGAAGTTAAGGAGTTAAGAAGTTAAGAAGTTAAGGAGTTAAGAAGTTAAGCCAAATGCTTATAATGCTATATCAAGCAAAAAAAACTAATGGCTTAACTCCTTAACTTCTTAACTTCTTAACTACTTTCATCTGCGAAACTTAAATTATTTTATACATAATGAATCAGACCGAAACCGTAGCGGTGGTGATGTGTACATACAACGGAGCGAGTCGACACCTTGCAGAGCAGCTCGACTCGCTCTTTGCGCAGACACTGAAGCCGAAGGAGATAATAGTGCAGGACGACTGTTCTACCGACAACACTATGGAGTTGCTCGCCGACTATGCTCGCCGTGCGCCCGATGGGGTGCAGATGCGTGTGTATCAGAACGCGCAGCAGCAGGGCATCAACCGCAACTTCTTCTCAGCCATGCACCGCGCCACCGCCGACCTCATCGCCGTTTGCGATCAGGACGACATCTGGCTGCCAACGAAGCTCGAAGAGCAGTGCGCCGCCATCGGTCAGAACATGATGTGTGTCTGCCGTTCGGTGCCGTTCACCGAGACTGGTGCTGAGGTGCGCTACGACAGTCGCCGACCCAACTGCAACCTCATCCGTCTGTTCTATGCCTCGATGATGGGCCACTGCCAGGTGCTGCGTCGCGAGTTGCTCGACGTGATACCCACCGAGGAGGAGTGCCCCGAGATATACCGCCGCACATGCTACGACGTGATGACCGCTACAGCCGCTGCGGCTCTCGACAGCATCGTGCTCATCGACCGTGTGCTTGTGCGCCAGCGTCGCTACGCCGAGGCTGCCACATACGTGGGTGTCGACACCCATCGTGTGCGCTCTGCCGACAATGCTGCCTACATGGTGTGGTACGGCGTGCGCAATTATTCGAGGGTGAAGCCCCGGATGAACGCCCACTTCGCTGCTCGCCGCGACTTCCTGCTGTGGGTGGAACGCAAGTCGAAGGCAACTCCCTCAGTCCCCACCACCGACAATGCAATCTTTCGCGACGGTTTGCGCCTCCTCGACTACGAGACACACCGTGGCATCCGTGCGTTCTTCGGATTGCAACGTATGTATGTGCGCTATCGTCACCGCATTTTCTACACACACGAGACCGACCCCGTGGCACTTCTGCGTGCGTTGCTCCATCCGTTCATGCAGATATACAACTACCGCTATCTATGAAGGTTTATTTCTACCATACGCAGAACATACAGTATTGCCTCCGTCGCATGGCGGAGGGCGAGTTTCCGTCGCACTTTCTCTACGGAGCGTGCCACCTTGCCGACAACGGCATCGACGTGGTCTACCACCGTTCGCCGAAGCACGAACTCTCCCGACTGAAGACTGCGCTCTACACGGCGTGGCGTGTGCTCACGTGTCGCGAGCACTACGATGCTCTCTACGCCACCCACTACAAAGGACTCGAACTTGTGGTGCTGCTGCGTGCCCTCGGCTTGTTCCGCAAGCCCATCATCGTGTGGCACCATCAGCCCATCGTGAAGTCGAAAAGTCGCCTGCGCGAACTGCTCGGTCGCTTCTTCTACAAAGGCTTCGATCGCCTAATCTTCTTCTCGCAGAAACTCGTCGACGACTCGCTTAAGGCTCCGAAAGCCGACCCACGCAAACTCGTCGTTGGGCATTGGGGTGCCGACCTCGCCTTTTATGATAAGATAAAAGCGGAACTCAAGGCAGAGCAACCCTCACCCTCTCACCCCAATACCCCCTCACCGTCTCAACACCTCAACACCTCACCATCTTTCATCGCCACGGGCAAGGAGCAGCGCGATCAACCCACGCTCATCGAAGCGTTCAATCGCACCGGTCGCCACCTTATATTATATATAGGTATCAATCCGAATCCTAACGTGCCCAACCCCAACCTCGAAGCCGTGGAGCGTTGCGAGCCAGCCGACAACATCGATGTGGTGAAGATATGCGGACTGCTGCCTTACGAGATAGCGCGCGAAGTAGCGAAAGCCGACTGCGTTGTCATCTGCTGCCACCGCACACGCTACACCGCCGGACTCACCACCGTGGTGGAAGCACTCGCCCTCGGACTCCCCATTATCTGCAGTCGCAATTCGCAGATACCCGTCGACTTCGACCGCCTTGGCTGTGGCATCTCTATTGAGTATGGCGATGTTGAAGGCTGGCAGCGAGCCGTCGAATATATAGCCACTCACCCCGACGAGGCACGCCTGATGGGGGAGCGCGGACGCGCTCTTGCCGAGCAGATGTTCAACGACGAACGCTGCGCAAAGGAGGTAGTGGAATGGATAAAGCAATTTAATTTGTAAAAATTACAACTATTCTTTTGCAGTTTCAAACTTAATCTGTATCTTTGCAAAAACAAAGTATAATTGGCTAAAAATAATCATTATGAAGGAACTGAAAGGAACAAAAACAGAGCGCAACCTGCAGGAGGCATTCGCAGGTGAGTCGCAGGCACGCAACAAGTACACATACTACGCATCAAAGGCTCGCAAGGAGGGCTATGAGCAGATTGCAGCTCTCTTCGAGGAGACGGCGCAGAACGAGAAGGAACACGCAAAGATGTGGTTCAAGTATCTGCAGGGTGGTGCCATCAAGGACACCTTAGAGAACCTGAAGGATGCTGCTGCAGGCGAGAACTACGAGTGGACAGACATGTACGATCGCATGGCTAAGGAGGCTGACGAGGAAGGCTTCACAGAGATTGCTGCCGCTATGCGTGGCGTAGGTGCTGTCGAGAAGCACCACGAGGAGCGCTATCGTAAGCTCTTGAAGAATATCGAGGACGGCGTAGTGTTCTCTCGCGACGGCGATTGCATCTGGCAGTGCCGCAACTGCGGTCACATCGTTGTAGGCAAGCAGGCTCCAAAGCTTTGCCCGGTGTGCAAGCATCCGCAGGCGTACTTCGAACTGAAAGCAGAAAACTATTAAAAGTAAAAAGGTAAAAAGGTAAAAAAGTAAAAAGTAGGAGGTATGGGCATCTTGCCCATACCACGCTGCCACAAAGCTCAATTAGTGCGGGCTGAAAGCCCAACAATCACATAGCCCAGGGCACCGCCCTGGGTATTTTGTGTTTATAATGAACACTGCGCCCTGTAAGGGCAACTCCTTAATAATTAGGCTTTTGCCCTTACATGGCGTATGGTTTGTGTGTGCCTTTTAACCCAGGGCGTTGCCCTGGGCTATGTAGTGCTGCCCCTTCGGGGCGTGTCGCTTGCGACTTTTGACACACCATACCACGCTGCCCCAAAACTTTTAAAAGTAAAAGAGTAGAAAAGCTCTTAAACTAACCGTTTCCGCAAAACTTTTGCTTCAAAAGTTTTGCGGAACGAAATAAAAAGCGTACCTTTGCACTCGCAAAACGCCAATGCCCAGATGGCGGAATCGGTAGACGCGCTGGTCTCAAACACCAGTGGGGCAACCCATCCCGGTTCGAGCCCGGGTCTGGGTACTGTAGACGACTAAGAGTTGATTTCAACGCTTAGTCGTTTTTTTATGCACCTTCCCCAATATACCTCCGTATATTCCAGATTTGATTTAAATAATATCAGTTGCGTAAAAAATCTCCCATATCTCCCAGTTTCGGATTTCTATCGTTCTAACTCGTTGATTATGAACGGCAAGCGAAACTCAAATAGGCTGGTAGATATCTGAAAAATGTCAGTATCTTCCAGCCCATCTCCCAGCCTTATCTTCCATCCGATTACCACGCTACGACAACATTGTTGTCCCGCTACGGCAACATCGTTGTCCTGCTACGGCAACATTGTTGTTCTGCTACGGCAACATCGTTGTTCTGCTACGGCAATAAAAAGAAATACGGCGCTACTCTCATCGAGCAGCGCCGTAAGCCTATGTTTAACTAAAAATCCTTTTTCGTAATTAATGAAGAGTCTCACGATCCTTCATAGCTACCTGTTAAACAATTTACCTTAAACCTAATAACTAAAAACCTAAATCTATTACTACTAACCTAAACAATCTATTAACCTTTTGACGATGCAAAGGTACGCACTTTAGCTCAATCTGCAAACTTATTATGTATAAATGTGTCGAAAATTGTGCTTTTATTGATATAAATCAAACAGCGTGTGTTCGTGCACACTGAGAAGATTGTTTTTGATTGGGTTTGTTGTGGTTTCGAAGTGTAAGTTTTATCGTGATTTTGGTTGTAAATCGTAAATAGGAGGGTATGGCATCTTGCCATACCCATGCACCCATCGGTAAGGGATAAATAAAGAGGATGGTGTGTCAAAACTACAAAATAGAGGCGGAAGACTAACCGTAGGAGGCTACGGCATTCCTGCCGTAGCCATTGCCAATAGTCGTAACGATTTGTATTTCTGTTGTTAATGGCTACGGCAAGAATGCCGTAGCCTCCTACGATTTGAACCGTTTACTATTCTATTTTCTAAATAATATAGTTTTGACACGCCCTCCACGCACCCACTGGTAAGGGATAAAGAAAGAGGGTATGGCACGGATGCCATACCCTCTTAGATATTTTCAGGCTGCGTGGGTATGGCAGGATGCCATACCCTCCTAAATATTTTCTGGTTGGTGCAGCGGAGACCGCTGCACCCCCTGATGTTTATTTCACGAGCATCTTGGTTGTTTTCTTGCCACGCTTCACGATGTTCACACCCTTTTGTGGTGCGTTCAGACGGCGACCTTGCAGGTCGTAATACTCCGCTGCCGTGTCGTCCGACACCGTCGGCGCATCAATGCCAGTAGTTGCTTTATCTGTGAAGTAGCCTGTGGCGTAGTTCGCCATTTCCTTACCCACCTTATTTTCGTCGTAAGGTACGGCACCCACAAGATTAACGCACTCTGCAAACATATTCTCGGCTTCTTCACATGCTGTTGTCACGAATTTGTCGCTTGCATAGATGGTGGTGAGAGCAGAGCAACCTTTGAACATGTATTCCATGTCCGTCACGTTTTGTGTCTCGAAGCTTGAAACGTCGAGTGTTGTGAGAGCACGACATCCTTTGAACATATATTCCATGTTCGTCACGTTTTGTGTGTCGAAGTTTGAAACATCGAGTGTTGTGAGAGCAGAACAGTCTTTGAACATTCTGTTCATGTCCGTCACGTTTTGTGTCTCGAAGCTTGAAAGGTCGAGTGTTGTGAGAGCATAACAGTCATTGAACATTCTGCTCATGTCCGTCACGTTTTGTGTGTCGAAGTTTGAAACATCGAGTGTTGTGAGAGCAGAACAGTCTTTGAACATTCTGCTCATGTCCGTCACGTTTTGTGTGTCGAAGCTTGAAAGGTCGAGTGTTGTGAGAGCAGAACAGTTACTGAACATGCCGTTCATGTCCGTCACGTTCTTAGTGTCGAAGTTTGAAAGGTCGAGTGTTGTGAGAGCAGAACAGTAACTGAACATCCAATTCATGTCCGTTACATTCTGTGTGTTGAAACTTGATACATCGAGCGTTTTGAGTTTAGTACAGCTACAGAACATGTAGCTCATCTCCATTACGTTCTTAGTGTCGAAGTTTGATACGTCGAGTGTTGTGAGAGCAGAACATTCACTGAACATCAAACTCATGTTCGTCACGTTCTCTGTGTTCAGATATTCAATACCCTCTATGGTCGTTAAGTCTGTGCAACCATCGAACCATCTGTAGCAACTCGTTGGGCGTGCGTTGGCAAATGATGCATCGAAGATAACCTTTTTGATGATATTTGCATTATGAGAATGATTATTATCATCGTATTTATACCAACCTGGGAGGTTTTTGCCCTCATTCAGCGCAAACGCCCCAGCGGGTTTGTTGGTGTCGTGTTTGAATGTCAGCGTGTTCGTGGCTTCGTCGAACACGGCATACGACTCTACGACTTTTGAGGCTATATCTGTGAAGTATCCTGTGGTGTAGTTCGCCATTTCCTTACCCAACTTGTTTTCGTCGTAAGGCACGGCACCCATAAGGTTAGCGCACTCTGCAAACATATTATCGTCTTCTTCACATGCTGTTGTCACGAACTTGTCGCTTGCATAGATGGTGGTGAGAGCAGGATCGAAGCAGAACATCCAACTCATATTCGTCACGTTCTTAGTATCGAAGTTTGATACATCGAGTGTTGTGAGTTTATAACAGCTACAGAACATGTAACCCATGTTCGTCACGTTTTGTGTATCGAAATTTGAAACGTCGAGTGTTGTGAGAGCACGACATCCATTGAACATGCCGCTCATGTCCGTCACGTTCTGTGTGTCGAAATTTGCGATGTCAAGTGTATTGAGAGCAGAACAGCCACTGAACATGCCGCTCATGTTCGTCACGTTCTTTGTGTCAAAGTTTGAGACATCAAGTGTTGTGAGAGCAACACAGCCCCAGAACATGCCGCTCATGTCCGTCACGTTCGTGGTGTTCAAATATTCAATACCCTCTATGGTTGTTAAGTCTGTGCAACCATAGAACCATTCATAGCAACTTGTTGGGCGTGCGTTGGCAAATGATGCATCGAAGATAACTTTCTTGATGATATTTGCATTCGATCCATCGTCACCGTATTTATACCAACCTGGGGTATTTTCGCCCTCATTCATCGCAAACGCTCCAACGGGCTTGTTGTTGTCGCGCTTGAATGTCAGCGTGTTCGTGGCTTCGTCGAACACGGCATAAGTCTCTGTTGGGGCTTTATATGTGAAGTAGCCAGTGGTGTAGTTCGCCATATCTCCGTCCACCTTGTTTCCGTCGTAGGATACGGCACCCACAAGGTTAGCGCAGTCTGCAAACATATACCAGTACCTGTCTCTTCCACATGCTGTAGTAACGAATTTTTCGCTTGCATATATGGTTGTGAGAGCATGACAGTACCCGAACATTTCGCTCATGTCTGTCACGTTCTTAGTGTCGAAGTTTGAGACATCGAGTGTTGTGAGAGCATTGCAGTTATAGAACATGCCACTCATATTCGTCACGTTCTGTGTGTCGAAATTTGAAACGTCGAGTGTTGTGAGTGCCTTACAGTTCTGGAACATGCCACTCATGTTCGTCATGTTCTTAGTGTCGAATTTTGAAACGTCGAGTGTTGTGAGTTTACAATTATTGAACATGTTGTTCATGTTCGTCACGTTCTGTGTGTCGAATTTTGAAACGTCGAGTGTCGTGAGAGCAGAACAGTCAGAGAACATGCAGTTCATGTTCGTCACGTTCTGTGTGTCGAAGTTTGAAAGGTCAAGTGTCGTGAGAGCAAGACAGTCAGAGAACATCCAGTTCATGTTCGTCACGTTCTTTGTGTCAAAGTTTGAGACATCAAGTGTCGTGAGAGCCTCACAGCCATAGAACATGTTGCTCATGTTCGTCACGTTCTTAGTGTCGAAGTTTGATACATCGAGTGTCGTGAGAGCACGACAGCCACAGAACATCCAACTCATGTCCGTCACATTCGTAGTGTTCAGATATTCAATGCCTTCTATGTCCGTTAAGGATCCGCATGTATAGAACCATTCGTAGCAACTCGTTGGGCGTGCGTTGGCAAATGATGCATCGAAGATAACCTTTTTGATGATATTTGCATTCTGATAAGGATTATTATCTTTGGGTTTATACCAACTTGGGCGATTGTCGCCTTCATTCAGCGCAAACGCTCCAGCGGGTTTGTTGGTGTCGTGCTTGAATGTCAGCGTGTTCGTGGCTTCGTCGAACACGGCATACGACTCTGCCTCTTGGGCAAATGCATGGCTACCACAGATGGGCAGGCACATCAAGATTGCAAGTAGCAGACAAGCAATCGGGTGTGAAAGTTTAGTTTTCATAATAAAATAGTTTAAAAAAATATTAGTATTTGGTTGGTGCAGCGGAGACCGCTGCACCCCCTGATATTTATTTCACGAGCATCTTGGTTGTTTTCTTGCCACGCTTCACGATGTTCACACCCTTTTGTGGTGCGTTCAGACGGCTGCCCTGCAGGTCGTAATACTCCGCTGCAGTGTCGTCCGACACCGTCGGCGCATCAATGCCAGTAGCTGCTTTATCTGTGAAGTAGCCAGTGGTGTAGTTCGCCATTTCCTTGCCCACCTTATTTTCGTCGTAAGGTACGGCACCCATAAGATTAGTGCAGCCAGCAAACATATCCTCGTCTTTTTCACATGCTGTTGTCACGAACTTGTCGCTTGCATAGATTGTGGTGAGAGCAGGATTGTTGCAGAACATCCAACCCATATTCGTCACGTTCTGTGTGTCGAAGTTTGAGACATCAAGTGTTGTGAGTGCATAACAGTAACTGAACATGTTACTCATGTTCGTCACGTTCTTAGTGTCGAAGTTCGATATATCGAGTGTTGTGAGTGCATAACAGTAACTGAACATGTGGCTCATGTTCGTCACGTTCTTTGTGTCGAATTTTGATACATCGAGTGTTGTGAGTGCAGAACAGCCAATGAACATGCCGCTCATGTTCGTCACGTTCTTTGTGTCGAAATTTGATACATCGAGTGTTGTGAGAGCATCACAGCCATAGAACATGTTGCTCATGTCCGTCACGTTCTTAGTGTCGAAGTTTGATACATCGAGTGTTGTGAAGCCATCACAGCCTTCGAACATATTATTCATGCTCGTTACATTTTGTGTGTTGAAACTTGATAGATCGAGTGTTTTGAGGACACGACAGTTAGAAAACATCCATCTCATGTCTGTCACGTTCTGTGTGTTGAAGTTTGAAAGGTCGAGCGTTTCGAGATAATCACAACCACTGAACATAGCGTACATGTTTGTCACGTTCTTAGTATCGAAATTTGAAAGGTCGAGTGTTGTGAGAGTATAACATCCATCGAACATATTGTTCATGGTCATCACGTTCTTAGTGTCGAAGTTTGAGACATCGAGTGTAGTGAGAGCAGAGCAGCCACTGAACATGCAGCTCATGTCCGTCACGTTCTGTGTGTCGAAATTTGAAACGTCGAGTGTCGTGAGGGCGGAACAATTACTGAACATGCTTCTCATGTCCGTCACATTCTGTGTGTTGAAGTTTGATATGTCAAGTGTAGTGAGAGCCGAGCAGTTACTGAACATGCCACTCATGTTCGTCACGTTCTGTGTGTCGAAATTTGATAAGTTGAGTGTTGTGAGAGAATAGCAACCATTGAACATGAGAAACATACTCGTCACGTTTTCTGTGTTTAGGTATTCAATGCCTTCTATGGTTGTAAGGTTCTTACAACCATAGAACCACAAGTGGCAATTTGTTGGGCGTGCGTTAGCAAATGAAGCATCGAAGACAACTTTCTTGATGATGTTTTGGTTATCTTCATTGAAATTGCCTTTATACCAACCAGGAAGTTTACCATCTTCATTCAGCGCAAACGCTCCAGCGGGTTTTTTGGTGTTGTGCTTGAATGTCAGCGTGTTTGTGGCTTCGTCGAACACGGCATACGACTCTGCCTCTTGGGCAAATGCATGGCTACCACAGATGGGCAGGCACATCAAGATTGCAAGTAGTAGGCGAGCAATCGGGTGTAAAAGTTTAGTTTTCATAATAGAACAGTTTTAAAAAAATATTAGTATTTGGTTGGAGGGTGTGCATTCTATGTTTATATGCACACCCTCCTCTTGGATATTTTCAGGTTGCGTGGGTATGGCAAGGATGCCATACCCTCTTTCTTTATCCCTTACCGATGGGTGCGTGGGTATGGCAGGATGCCATACCCTCCTAAGTTAGTTGCTTGGTGTGAAGCGCAGGGTGTATGTGTATGAGTTCCATGACGGGACCTCGTACTGCGAGAGGCAGCCGTCGCCACCGCAAGAGTTGTTGCCCAAGCCGCGCTGTGCGTAGTCGAAGTGGGCGTAGATCTGCGGGTCGCGAGTGAGGTCGTACCAGTGGAGCTGCGAGTTCCACATCGAGTCGCCCCATGTGCACCAGCGTGTCTCGTCGTAGTGGCCGAGCGAGAAGGCTGCCTGACCCTCTGCCTCGATGTTCAGAGTGAGCGGCTTGCCGAGTTCGCTGTTGTTGCGCAGTGTGAGCGAGCGCATATCCTGATGGTCGCCGTAGGTCTGCGGGTGGATCATCTCGTCGACCATGTCGTCTACCGTAGTCTGATAGCGGCCGAGCATTGAGCCGGTCTTGCGGTCGGCATAGTTCGACCACGGACCACGTGCGTAGTACTCCACATCCTCGAAGCCTGCTGCGAACTGCATACCCAGACCCATGCGTGCCAATGAGCCGCTTGGCGAGAAGGTTGTCTTCATGTCGACCACGCCGTCAGGATAGAATGTGTAGTCGATGGTGTACTGGCAGCCATCGGCTCTGCCCTGCACGGACAGCGTTGCGTTGTCGCCGCTCTTGGCGAGCGCACCGGTCACGCTGACGTTGGCAGAGTTGCTGAACGACGGGCGGAAGTTGCGGTCGTTGTCCACCTTGCGGTAGCTGTTGAAGTCGGGACCCTCGGCGATGAGTGCCTTGCCGTTGTATGTCCACGACTGCATCTTGCCGTTGTTGAACTTGATCTCGAACTCGCCGTCGGCTGTCTTGCCTTTGACGGTCTGACCCTCTATGGTGAGTGCCGAGTTGTTTTCCATGTCAGCCTTGTGAGCGGCGAGCGTCGGGCGTTTGCCAATCTCGAACTGCTGTTCTGCTACGGCGTAGCCCTGCTCTGCCCACAGCGTAGCCTCCTTGAGGCGCAGCGAGAGGTTGAGCAGATACTCAGCATCGTCAGTGACGCTTGTGGTGTACGGAATATCGATAGAAGCCTCTGTACCGGCAGCGATAGCCGGCATTTCTGCCTTACCCTCCTCGACGATGCGTCCGTCGCGCAGCACCTGATAGACGAGGTCGTACATCTCAAGGTCGACGAATGAGTTCTTGTTCTTCAGTGTCACCTTGCCGCCCTCGAAGGCTGTGAACGCAGCGTTCTGATATACGCGCTTCACCTCGGTGAGCTTGCCCGTCCATGCGCGGTCGGGGGTGATGAGTCCGTTGTTCACGAAGTTGCCCTGGAAGCCTACGCCCACGCCACCGGTAGAGTTGTAGTCGTAGCCCGATACCCAGTAGTTGAAGCCGTTCTTGCTCTTGCGCTCGCCATTCACGAGGCGTGCAGGGTCGTAGAAGCTCTGGTCAACCCAGTCCCAGATGCAGCCGCCGAGGATGCCGTTGCTTGCCTCGATAACGTCCCAGTACTCCTGCAGGTTGCCCACAGCCTGACCCATCGCGTGTGCATACTCGCAGATGAAGTAGGGCTTGCCGGCATATCCGTTGCTGCTGCCTCTCACGTTGCTCACTGTAGGATACATCGAAGAGCCGAGGTCAGAGTAGCTCATGTTGCCCTCGTAGTGGATGAGGCGGTTGTCGAGCTGGCGAATCTTGCTGATGCTTGAAGAGAAGTTGCTTGCGCCGCCCGACTCGTTGCCCAGCGACCAGAAGATAACGCTCGGATGGTTGCGGTCGCGCATCACCATGCGCACCTCACGGTCGTCGATGGCTGTGCGCCATGTAGAGTTAGAGGCGAGGTTCTGGTTGAAGTGGCACTCCACGTTAGCCTCGTCCATGGTGTACAGACCGTAGGCATCGAACATGGCGTACATCTTCGGTTGGCGCGGATAGTGCGAGGTGCGCACCGTGTTCACGTTAGCCTGCTTCATCATCTTCACGTCGCGCAGCATAGTCTCCATGTCGATGGCGCGTCCGTACTCGGGGTGAGCGTCCTGGGTGTTCACGCCCTTGAAGAACACGCGCTTGTCGTTGATGTACACGAGGTTGCCCTTCTGCTCAATGTTGCGGAAGCCGTACTTCGTAGAGAACACCATCTCGTCGGTGCCGTCGGCAGTCTGCTGCTTCACGACAACGCTGTAGAGATACGGGTCTTCGGCGCTCCATGCGTGCAGACCGCTGAGCTGGCTGATAGTAGCGTCCACGGTCTTGGTGTCAGTGCCGCTGTATTCGGCTGTAGCCGAGCCGACTGTCTTGCCCTCATGGTCGAGCAGTTCAACGAGGAACTTCTTCGCAGCCTCCACGCCGTCGCGGTTGTCCACCTTCAGTGCCACCTTCAGCGTGCCGCTTGTAGCGTCCTTGCTGAGGTTGGGTGCTGTGATATAATGGTCGGCTACGAACACCTTCGGAGTAGCCACGAGATATACGTCGCGGTGAATGCCCGAGAGGTGCCACATGTCCTGACCTTCGAGATAAGAGCCGTCGCACCAGCGGTAGACGCGTACCGAAAGCTGGTTGTCGCCCACCTTGGCGAAGTCGGTGATGTCGAACTCGGCATCGGTGTTAGAGTCCTGCGAGTAGCCCACGTACTTGCCGTTCACCCATACCACGGCAGCACTGTACACGCCGTCGAAGTGGACGAAGAGACGCTTGCCGTTCCACGATTCGGGCACGTTGAACGAGCGGCGGTAGAAGCCTATGGCGTTGTGGTCCTCCACACCGTAGTAGGTGTAGCCCACGTTGGCGTTCGGCGGATTGTTCTGGAACGGATAGCCCACGTTGGTATATACCGGTTTGCCGTAGCCAGCCATCTCCCAAGAGAGTGGCACGCGGATGTTGTCCCAGGCAGAGTCGTCGTAGTCGGCAGCGAAGAACTCGCTTTCGCCAGGACCCGATGTGGTGCCCGGCACGAACTTGAACTTCCACTCGCCGTTGAGCAGCTGTGTCTCAGCGTTCTGCGGAGTGAGCCACGGCTCGTTGAACGCAGCGTCGCTCTTCATCGCCTCTACCGATGCGTAGGGTATGAACGTAGCGTGAGCATCCTCCTTCCAGTCGCCCACCTTCTGCTGGTTCTGAATCCACGAAGCATCGAACTTGCGCTCGGTGGGGTTTGTAGTGCCACCGCCGCCGGTTGAGCCTCCCTCCACGTCTTCGAGCGAGATTTCCTTGTACGTAGCCCACGAACGTGTGTTGCCCTGCGTGCTGCCGTAGAGGATAGACGACATGGCGAGGATGTTGCTCACAGCAGAAGCGTCGCAACGCTGTACGCCGTTGATGTACAGACCGTCAGACTTCAGCTCGATGGTGAGTTCGCCAGAAATGTTTTTCAATACTTCATAATGAGTTCTGCTTCTTGGGTCGAAGCAGTCGAGTTCCAAATTATTATTGCTCTTTGTGTAGAACAGATGTATTACGTTTACGCCGCCCCATCCAGTTGCGCCCTGCAGGTCGTCGCCGATAGAGAGGATGTTCTCGTTCGCTTTCGAGTCGTCGCAGGTGCTGAGGTCGAGCACAGCCTTGAAACTCTGCTTCTGGAAGTTTATCGCCGTCTCGTAGCTGAACGACTTGCCGTTAGGCGTATAGTTGGTGAGTAGCGACTGGCGTGCCTGCACCGAGAGCGTGCCGCCTGCGAGGAGGCACACCAGCGAGAGCATGAGCACGAGGCGCTGTTTGATATTTGATAACATAATGTTTTTAGGTTTGTTGTAATATATAATAATGTATATGCTTGCGGAGCGTTATTTCTTCAGCAATGTCTTCTTGCCGCCCACGATGTAGATGCCATCCTGCAGACCCTCGGTGTTGTCCGTAGAGCGCAACTGCTGACCACCGATGTTGTGTACGCCGGTTGTGGCGTTGGTGGTTTGCTCTGTCTGTACATCATTGGTCTCTACGCTCTCGATAGCTGTCTCTGGTGTGCTCGGGTCAACGAAGAGCCATTGGGCAGTCTCGAACTCCTTGCCAGGCATCTGTGCGGTAGCCGACAGACGGTTGTAGATGGTGTTCTGATAGAGATACATCGATGCGCTTGCTTCCGTGTTGCGGCTTGAGATGGCGTATGCGCCCTCCACTGGTTCGATGCGCCACTCGTTGAATGTGCCTCCGTAGGCAGAGGGGGTGCCCCATAATTCGGCTCCCCACATGCTGTTGTCAGAACTGATGCGGTAGAAACCCGGAGTGGTTGTGCTCTCAATCAGTTCGAGAGTCACCTTTACTTTCTCTCCTCCAAGCACCAGGCGTCCGTTCTCGGTACCGAGGAATTGCTTTGCGCCTACGTTGTAGAGGTTGTATGTACCTCCAGAAGTAGGCTCCACACCCTTGTTGTCTTCGGCTACTGCTGTTGTGCAAGTGCCGAGCAGAGCAAGGGCTGTAATTAAAAGTTTGTTCATAATTGGTTTGTTATTAGTATTTTGTTTTCTTTGTTTTTAAGTATAGTAGACTTAGTGCTTGCCGTGCTTTGCCATTGGCTCAGCCTTCTCTGTAGCAATCATTTTAGGTCCGCGTATGCGTTCGTTAGGCTTCACGCCACTACGTATTTCGATATTTATGCCGTCGGAGATGCCAGTCTGCACCTTGCGACGTTCGTATGTCTGCTTGTCGCCTTCGCCCTTGATGACGTACACATACGTGTCGTCGCCGTCGAACTCGATGGCACTCTCCTGAACAGCCAGCACGTTCTTTGCCTCTGCCAATACTATCTCTGCGTTGGCACTATAGCCCGAACGGATGTTTGTGGCGTTGGACGGAAGGTTTACGGCTGCCTTTATCTCAAACTGGTTGGCACCGTTCTGGTCGGTAGCCTTCGGGGCGATATACTCCAATCGGGCGTCGAACTTCAGATCCTGCAGCGCACCGATGGTTATCTTCATCGTCATTCCGGTAGAGAGTCTGCCCACTTCCGTCTCGTCGATGTTACCACGGAAGATGAGGTCGTTCATATTGGCAACGGTGGCGATGGTTGTTCCGTCGTTGAAGGTGTTGGCAAGAATCACAGAATTGCCCACCTTTACGGGAATGTCGAGTATCAAGCCGGTGATGGTAGAGCGGATGAGTGTAGACGAAGCCGAAGCGTTCGACTTCGATACGCCGTCGCGCACCACTTCGAGGTTGTCCTGAGCTGCGTCCACCTCTTCGCGAGCCTGGCGCAATGCCTGCGCTATCTTGTCGTACTCGTCGGCAGCGACGAGTCCTTTGTCGAAGAGTGTCTTCTCGCGGTCGTAGTCGGTCTGCGCCTGCTTGCGGTTTATCTCGGCAAGACGCAGGCGCGACTGTGCTGCGCTGAGCGACCCCATGTCCGGGATTACCTTTACCTTGGCAATCACCTCGCCCTCCTGAACCGTCTCGCCAGCCTCTTTGAGTATCTCGGTGATGATGCCCGAGATTTGCGGCTTCACGTTCACCTCGTTGCGCGGCTCAATCTTGCCGGTGACGACGGTGGTCTTGCGGATGTCCATTCGCTGCAGTGTAAACTCGTCGTAGACCTCCGGCTGAGGCTGCGACTTGATGTAAAGGAACACGAATGTTCCGATGAAGATCACGGCAACAAGTGCCATGAGGATGTATTTGAAGTATTTTTTCATAAGCAGGGTTGGTTATTCATCTCTCATTGCGTCGACGGGTTTGATGCTCATGGCTCTCATGGCAGGGGCGAGTCCGGCGAGCACGCCGAGCAGCGATAGCACTGCCACAGCACCGACAGCTGTCCAGAAGCTGATCTGGAAGTGAGCCTTGATGATGCCATCCGTGGTGTTTGCCATCTCAAGTGCCTGTAGTATGATGACTACGAAGAGGATGCCGCTCATGCCGGCTATGGAGGTGAGCAGTATGCTCTCGGAGATGATTTGCGAGAGGATGCTGCGTGGCGTAGCACCTATGGCGCGGCGTATGCCTATCTCCGTGGTTCGCTCACGCACCGTCACCATCATGATGTTCGACACACCGATGGCTCCGGCGAGCAGCGTGCCTATGCCCACGAGCCAGATGAGGAGGTTGATGCCCCGGAACATGCTGTCGACCATCGAGAACATCATCTCGGTGTTGAATATCATCACGCCCTTGTCGTCCTTCGGACTCACGTCGTGTGCCTGCGCTATCACGCTGCGCACACGGTCGGTGATGTCGCTCATCTTCACGCCCGGCTTGCCCGTCATGCAGAGCAGGTCGATGCTATGTCCGCGGTTGTACACCTGCTGCACGAGTGTGATGGGCATTATCACAGCCTGCTCGTCGCTACCGTTGATGTTTATGTTGCCATCGCTATAGTTGACACCTACTACATTATAATATATAGAGTCGATGCGTATCACTTGTCCGCATGGGTCGCCGCCATTGGTGAAGAGCGATTTGTACACCTGCTTGCCGATGACGCACACCTTGCGTCCCTGGCTGATATCCATCTCGTTGATGTAGCGTCCGTAGTACATCTTCGGAGCTGCCACCTCCTGCATGTCGGGCATCACGCCCTTCACGATGCACGTCGCGTGTTTGTCGCTGTGTGTGGCACTGGCTCCCCAGCGTGTTATGGTCGGTGTGACGACATCAAGTTCGGGCACGTGCGCCTTCAGTCGCTTCACGTCGTCGTAGTTCATCGTCCACTGGCGGCCCTTGCGAAATCCGTGGTGTGGTATGGTGGTCTGTTGCGCCCATGCTACGGCGGAGTTGGTGGCGAAGCCGTCGAGACTCTTGTTTATTATCTCCTTCATACCGTCGCCACCACCGATGAGTCCGACAAGCATGAACACGCCCCAAAACACGCCGAATCCGGTGAGGAAGGTGCGCGATTTATTGCGGGATAGCGTGTCGAGGATTTCACGCAGGCGGTCTGTGTCGAATCGTATCATTGTTTTCTCTTTTTTACTAAGCCGAACTAAGCCTCTTTAAGCCTTCCTAAGCCGTTGCTTCCTAAGCCGAACTAAGCCTTCTTAGGCCTTTTTAAGCCGAGGTGACAAGGTTTTTCTAAGCCCTCCCCGACGGGGAGGGTTGGGAGGGGCTACTCCGCTCTCAACGCCTCAATCGGTCTGATTTTGGCAGCCTTGCGAGCTGGTACCATACCGGCGAGAGTGCCGGCTACAATCATCAGTAGTGTGGCTTTCACGCAGACATCAATGCCCACGGTGGGGTTGGTGAACATCTGTATGGCGAAGAGTCCGTTGTCGATGGTCTCCCGCCCGATAGTAGCATCCATATACAGATTGGCTGCGATGCCGAGCACCATGCCGATGTAGCCAAAGAAGGTGGTGATGACGATGCTCTCAATGATGATGAGGCGCAGTATGGACCACGGCTTTGCGCCGATAGCCTTGCGTATGCCGAACTCGTGTGTGCGTTCGCGCACGGTGATGAGCATGATGTTCGACACCCCCACGATGCCCGATATGAGTGTCAGTATGCCTATCACCCACAACGCGGTGCGCAGTAGGCCGGTGGCGGTGTCCATGCTCAGTGCCTGCGTGAAGCGGTTCCATATCCAGATGGCGTTCTCGTCGTCGGGCGCAGCACGATGCTGTCGGTTTATTCTCGCACGATAGTCGCTCTCGAACGCCTCGTTCTCTGCTTCCGAGTTGAGATTGCTGAACGAGAAGACTATGTTGCCCGTCTTGTCGCCCTTGTTGTATATGGCGCGGAACGTGGTGAACGGTATGAAGGCTTCGTTGCCCATGCTGTTCTTCTGACTCTCGTAGATGCCTACTACGCGGAAGGCGAGCGTCGTTGTGCGTATTATTTGTCCGTTCAGACTGAGTGGCGACTGTGGTAGCAGTTCCTTCGCCATGTCCGAGGAGATAACTATCGACTTGCGACGTTCCTTTAGATCGAGTTCGTTGATGAAGCGTCCGCAAATCATCGTGCGCTTGTTTATCTCTACATCGTTCGGATAGATACCGCTCAGATTTATGCCCGTGGTGTAGTCGCTGCCGTTGACGAGCGTTTCGCCCTGCTGCGACAGTTCTGCGCCCACACTCTTCACGTTGTTAGGAAAACCCTTGCTGGTGATATTGAAGTCCTTATCGTTGAGCTGCACATCGCGACCCTCGCCCAATCCGTCGTAAGCCTTCGATGTAGCACCACCCGACACCACCATTGAGGTCGATAGATAGCGACTTGAGTTGCCCATCGTGGCGTTTATCAAGCCGTTGCCTGCTCCGAGCAGAACGATGAGGATGAAGATGCCCCATGCTACGGAGAAACCGGTCAGCGCGGTGCGCAGCCGGTTGTGCTTGATAGTGGTGAGTATTTCGATGAATATGTCGCGCATGTGCCTTTACTTCATTATGCCGTTGATGCCGAACGGTCGTGCGGTGTGGTCGAGGTTCTCCTCAATCTTGCCTATGATGCCGTCCTTGATGTGTACAATCTTGTTTGTCTCGTTAGCCACGCCACTCTCGTGCGTCACGACGATAGTCGTCACTCCCTCCTCAGCGTTAAGAGTCTTGAGCAGCTCCATCACCTCCACTGAAGTCTTCGAGTCGAGTGCGCCCGTAGGCTCGTCGGCGAGTATTATCTGCGGCTTTGTAATCAGTGCGCGTGCTATTGCCACGCGCTGCTTCTGTCCGCCCGACATCTCGTTGGGGTAGTGGTCAGCCCATTGCGTCAGTCCGAGTCGGTCGAGATACTCCATCGCTAACTTGTGGCGTGTGCGTCGCGCCACGCCCTGATAGTAGAGCGGCAGCTCCACATTCTCCACGGCGGTCTTGAACGAGATAAGGTTGAACGACTGAAAGATGAAGCCAATCATGCGGTTGCGGTACTCTGCGGCTCGCGTCTCCGATAGGTCTTTTATCAGTGTGCCTGCGAGTGTGTATTCGCCCGAGTCGTAGTTGTCGAGAATACCGAGAATATTGAGCAGAGTAGACTTGCCCGAGCCCGACGCACCCATGATAGAAACGAACTCTCCCTCGGCAATGTCGAGTGTGATTCCCTTCAGTACATGCAGCGGCTGCGCACCCTGGTAAGTCTTGTTAATATCTTTCAGATGTATCATATATATATAATATGTAGCAAAGTAACAAAAATATCCGCAAACCGCCGACGTTTTGCTCCGCTTTTTACGGATATTTAATATAAGGGGTGGGAGGAAGCACGAATAGCTGTTCGGCGTTAAGCATTTGGAGCGTTGTCGTGTGTTCAGTCGCTTCGCATTTGGCTGCGTTTTGTTGTGGAATTTGGCTGGAAAATTTTGCGGTATTCGGCAAAAACGGTAAAACAAATTTTGCGGTATTTGGCAAAAACGGGTAAATAAATTTTGCGGTATTCGGCAAAATGCTTATTTTTGCACATGAAAAGACATGTAAAAAGAGGAGAAAATATGGTGTTCAAACGAAAACTTTATGATAAGATGCTCCGTTGGAAGCAGGAGTCAAATGGCGAAACTGCTTTGCTCATTGAAGGAGCGCGACGTGTTGGCAAGTCGACGCTTGTAGAAGAATTTGCAAAGAACGAATACAAGTCGTTTATTTTGATTGATTTCTCACAGAATTCGGAGGAGGTGAACGGGCTGTTTAAGGATATTACCGATCTCGACTATTTGTTTCTGCGTTTGCAAGTGATATACGGAACAACACTCTATGAGCGCAAGTCGGTCATAGTGTTTGATGAAGTACAACAAAATCCGTTGGCTCGGCAGGCTATAAAACACCTTGTTAAAGACCATCGTTATGATTATATTGAAACCGGTTCGCTAATCTCCATACGTAAGAATATAAAAGACATAGTGATACCGAGTGAAGAAGTGCGGTTGCCAATGTATCCAATGGATTTTGAAGAGTTTCGATGGGCATTGGGCGATACAGCGTCAATACCATTGCTTCGCAAGCTTTTTGAATCGAGAAAACCTCTCGGCGATGCAGTCCATCGTAAGATGATGCGCAACTTCCGCTTGTATATGTTGGTAGGCGGAATGCCACAAGCTGTAGCTAAATATATAGCGAGCAACGACTTGAGTGCTGTAGATACGGTGAAACGTGGCATAATAAGTCTTTATGAAGAAGACTTTGGCAAGATAGATGAGACAGGGAAGGCGGCAGCAATTTTCGACGCTATACCTGCTCAATTGAGTAAGAATGTGTCGCGTTACAAGATTTCTTCAGTCATTTCAGGAGAGAAGTATGACAGGGTTGTTGAGATTGTGCGATTGATGGAAGATTCAAGGGTGATTAACGCCGCTTTTCACTGCGATGACCCCAATGTAGGTCTTGCGCTTACCAAAGATCCAGAATATTTCAAAATGTATGCAGGCGATACGGGGCTGTTTGTAACAATGGCGTTTAAGTCGCGCGAATTCACCGATAATATCATTTATCAGAAGTTGCTTAGTGACAAGCTTGATGCAAATTTGGGATATGTATATGAGAATGTGGTAGCGCAAATGTTGCGTGCTACGGGCAAAGAACTCTATTATCACACTATACGCAAGGCTGACGGCAAAGGCTATTATGAAGTTGATTTCTTGATAGCTGATGGTAGTAAAGTGTCGCCTATAGAAGTGAAATCATCGGGCTATACAACCCATACGTCGCTTGACAGATTTGTTGAAAAATACTCATCGCGTGTTCAAAATAAATACCTTGTTTATACAAAGGATTTGAAGAAAGATGGCAACGTCCTTTGTGTTCCTATATATATGGTGCCGTTCATGTAAGGGCTTTTATAATAGCGGAGGCTTTGGTTAATGTCTCCTGCAAGCCTACGACTTCCAGCGCCATGTCTTTACAATCATACGACCTAAGCGCGTGAACGCCACGGTGACGCGTTGTGGCGACATCTGCTTGCCACCGATGATGAGCAACACGGCGGTGAGGATGAGTGCTATGCCCACTGCGAGGCGTGTTGTGAACGACTCGCCGAAGCAGAAGCAGCCGATGGCAACGGCTGTTATCGGTTCGAGCGCACCAAGAATTGCGGTTGGTGTAGAGCCAATATCTTTAACGGCTATCGCCATTAGCACTAACGAGAGCACGGTCGGCATCAGTGCAAGCTGCGCTGCATACAGCCATTGGTGCGGTGTGGTGAGCAGTTGCACCGTCTCGCCCATGGCGAAGGTGTAGCCGAGAATGGTCATTAAACCGAAGATGAGCACGTAGAACGTGAGCTTCACCGATGACATCCGCAGCTTCGACTTGTTCACCACGACGATATATACAGCGTAGGTGAGCGACGAAGCCATGACAAGCAGCACGCCCAACGTGCTGAGTGACGATCCGTCCGAGCTCTGGTTAAGCAGAGCTATGCCGCCAAACGCAAGCATGATGGAGACGGCTGTCGTTGGGGTCACTTTTTCTTTGAACAGCAACGCCATAATAACCGCCACCATAACCGGATAGACGAATAGCAGCGTGGAGGCGATGCCCACGTCCATGTAGTTGAAACTGATGAATAACGACGCAGACGACGAGCCCATGAACATACCTAAGATAGCAAGCAGGAGTAGTTCGCTGCGTGTCACGCCGAACTTCTTACGTTGCACCAGCATCATCACGCCGAGCATCACAATAGCGAGTCCGAAACGATAGAAAAGGGTAGAGTTGGCACTGATACCGTCCTGATACAGATTCATGGCGCCGAGCGGGTTGGTACCGTAGAACACGGCTGCGCCCACGCCACAAAGTGTGCCGCGAAGTTTTACGTTCATACTGTTTATCTGATTTTTAAGCAAAGGTACAAATAAAAGTAAAAAAGTAAAAGAGTAAAAAGACATTTAAAAGTAAAAGAGTAAAAAAGTAAAAAAGGGCTTTTAAAAGTAAAAGGGTAAAAAGTGAAAGAGTAAAAAGGGTGGATTTGCGATTGAAAAAACCTTTAGCCGCGTTCGTGAAATTTAAACATAAAAGTTTTTTTGCTTTCGGTAATATCAATACCTTTGCAATCGCAAAACGGAAATCACAACACATGACTTCGTACATTATTATATATAGCATAGAAAATTAATCAATGGCATAAGAGATATGGAAATTTTAAGAAATCTGTTTTATGGTTTCCCCGACCTATGGGGTGGTGGCGTGGCGCATTCGGTGATGATTCTCGCCCTCGTTATCACGTTAGGCTTGAGTCTTGGCAAGCTGAAGGTGAAAGGTGTGTCGCTCGGACTCGCTTGGATTTTGTTCATCGGACTCATCTTCGGTCATTACTCGCTTAATCTTGATGCCCATCTGCTCCACTTCCTCAAAGAGTTTGGCTTGATACTTTTCGTTTATTCTATTGGTCTTGAGGTAGGTCCAGGCTTCTTCTCTTCGTTCAAGGACGGAGGTAAGAGTCTCAATATGCTCAGCATGATTGTTGTGGCACTCAGCATCGTTACAACACTTATTATCTATAGCTTCACTGGCACGCCGTTCACCACTATGGCAGGCATCCTTTCAGGTGCCGTTACCAACACTCCCGGTCTTGGTGCTGCCCAGCAGGCATACAGCGACCTGCGCCATATCGACGCTCCGAGCATCGCCACGGGCTATGCCATCGCTTACCCGATGGGTGCGCTCGGCGTGATCATCTCGTTCGCTATATTGAGATATGTGTTGCGCGTGAACAAGGAGACGGAAGAAGCCGATGCGAAGCGCGGTATGGGTCACTTGGAGAAGATGACACTGAACACCTTCTCGGTGAAGGTGACCAACTCGATGGTGTTCGGCGACGATATACAACAGATACGCCAGTTGTTGAAGCGCGACTTCATGGTGTCGCGTATCATACGCTGCGGTAGCAACGAGCACGACGAGGTTGTGAACGGTCAGACCGTGATAGGCGAGGGCGACATACTGCGCGTGGTGGCTCATCCTACGGTTGAGGACCCAATCATCGCACTGCTTGGCGAGAAGGTGGAGGTGGCTGACGACAAGTTCGGCACCGAGCTTATTACGCGTCGCATCCTCGTCACGAAGCCCGACATCAACGGCAAGTCGCTCAGTCATCTGCAAATTCGCACCAACTTGGGCACCAACGTTACACGTGTGAACCGCAACGGTGTAGACCTCATCGCTACCGGCTCGTTGAAGCTGCAGCTCGGCGACCGCCTCACCGTTGTGGGTACGGAGCTTGCCATCGCCCACACCGAGAAGATGCTCGGCAACCAGATGAAACGCCTTAACAACCCGAATCTCATACCGGTGTTCCTTGGCATCATGCTCGGTTGCATCTTCGCCAACATCCCGTTCTTCATCCCTGGCATCAACGAGAGCTTGCGCCTCGGACTCACTGGCGGTCCGCTCATTGTGGCTATCCTCATCGGCTACTTCGGTCCGAAGTACAACCTCGTGACGTATAACACGATATCTGCCAACCTCATGCTGCGCGAAGTGGGCATCTGCATATTCCTTGCGTGCGTAGGTCTCGGCACGGGCGAGCAGTTTATGCAGACCGTAGTGTCGGAGAGTGGTATGACATGGATAGGCTATGGTGTAGCAATCACCATGATACCAGTCATCCTGGGTGGCATCATCGGCAAGTATCTGTTCCACATCAACTATTACACTCTGCTCGGTGTGCTTGCAGGAGCCAATACCAACCCCTCGGCTTTAGCTTATGTTCGCGACCAGACATCGGTCGATGCGCCTAATGTGGGCTACGCTAATGTCTATCCGTTCGCAATGTTCCTGCGCATCGTCACGATACAGATACTGATATTCGTGTTCGGATAAATTGATAATAAAGATAATGTTTTAATAGTAGTTAATATGTTTCGGGGTAACTTAGGAGGGTATGGCATCTTGCCATACCCACGCAGCCTCAAAGGCAGCTCGCATCCGCAGTCTCAAAGGCAGCTCGCATCTGCAGCCTCAAAGGCAGCTCGCGTGCGTATGACATGCAACGTGCATGAGCATGGCAAGATGCCATGCCCTCCTACGGTTACTCTTTCTGCAAGTCTTGGTAAATACAAATAAATGGATAACAATACAATAGAAACAATGCAAGCAACTTGCCAATGTGGCAATCCAAACAACCCGTCTAAAGTGGCAGCAGCCGAGCTGCAGCACAAACTCGACCTGCTTCTGCGCACCGGAAGCATACTGATGGAGAGTGCTGCCGACACCTCGCGTATCCGTCGCACTATGAAGCGTGCCGCAGCCTTCCTCAGTCTCGACGAACGCTACCTGCACTTCTACATCAACTGGAATGTGCTCATGGTGAACTATAGCGACGCCGAGCACTCGTTCACAAAGTTTCAACGCTGCGAGAAGCACGGCATCAACCTCACCTCTATTGCTAAAATAAGCAAGCTCACGTGGAGCGCAATAAGCAACGACTACTCGCTCGACCAGTACGAGAAGGCTCTTGATGACATTCAGAAGACACCGCGTAGCTTCACACCGTGGCAGGTGGCTATCGGTGGCGGCTTTGCCTGCGGTGGTTTCTGTGTGCAGTTCGGTTGCGATTGGCCTGCGTTCTTCTACTGCTCTTTAGCAGCCATCCTCGGCTTCCGCCTGCGTATGTTCCTGCCCACACGTGGCTGTAACAACTATATAGCTATTGGCATAGCAGCTTTCGTATCCACACTCATTGCTTGGGTCACCACGTTCCTCTCGCTCACGCCGTCCATAGCCGGCGTTCTGCCCGAGTTTATGCACTCCTCTACGCCGTGGCATCCGCTTATGGCGTGTGCCTTGTTCATCGTGCCCGGAGTTCCGCTCATCAACTTCGTGAGCGACATGCTCGACGGCTACATCGAGGTGGGCATGGTGCGTGCTTTGAACACGCTGTTGATGGTGCTTGCCATGGCGTTCGGCATCGCCTTCGCCATTAAGGTGTGCGGCATCGACAACTTCGTGAAAGACCTCACGATGATTCCGCATCACGAGTATTGGGAGTTTGCCGTAGCTGCAGCCGTCTCGGCTATGGGTTTCTCTACCATCTTCAGCATACCGCGCCGACTCCTGCCGGTTGTCGCCGTGGGTGGCATCATCGCCGTGTGCTTCCGCAACTTCGTCAATCTCGGTCCGAGCAACGGCAATATCGGACTTGACATGGGCCTGACCATCGGCTCGCTTGCCGGTTCGGCACTTATCAGTGTTATCGTTATTAAAGCACGCCACTGGTTCCACGTGCCCCATCAGTGCATCACCATCCCGAGCGTCATCCCTATGGTGCCGGGTGTGCTTATGTATCGCGCCCTCTTCGCCTTCATCGAGATGCACGGCGTGGTAGGCGAAGTGACGGTGGGCATGAACAACGCCATCAAGGCTTCGCTCGCTATCGTCTGCATCGCCCTCGGTGTGGCTATACCGAACATCTTCTTCCGCCGCTTTATCGAAGGCGACCGCAAGCGCAAACTCTTCAATATGCTTGTTGAACGCAAACGCAAGAATGGAGAGTTCGTCGACCTGAGTGCTGTGGAAATAAAATAAATGTTGTATTTTTGCATTTAATATATAATAGATATGGAAATACGACAACTGAAATACTTTCTGAAGGTGGCAGAGACGCTCAACTTCTCCGAGGCTGCGCGCAAGCTATACATCACGCAGAGCACTCTCTCGCAGCAGATATCGCATCTGGAGCAGGAGATTGGTCTGCCGCTCTTCGAGCGCAACTCGCATGAGGTGTACCTCACTGAGGCTGGAAAGGAGTTGCTGCCGTATGCACAGAATGCCGTGAACTCTGCAGATGCGTGCATCGACCACATGAACGACTTGAAGGAGATGCTGACGGGCGAACTGAACATCGGTGTCACTTATTCGTTCAGCAACATCATGGCAGAGACGCTCATCGCTTTCCTGCGCACCTATCCGCATGTGAAGTTGAACATCAGCTACCGCTCTATGCAGGAGCTGATGGACGGACTAAAGAAGCGCGAGCTCGACCTCGTGCTCGCCTTCAAACCGCTCAAGAAGGATAAAGCGGTAGACAGTCGAGCTATCTTCAGCAACCGCCTTGCTGCTATCGTCAACGAGAACCATCCATTAGCACGCCAGTCGTCATTGCGCCTCACTGACCTTGAACGTTACGACCTCATACTGCCGTGCAAGGGGCTGCAGGCTCGCAACGCCTTCGATCATCTTGTGGAGGGCAAGGGGCTGAACTATCGCATCATGGTTGAGGTGAACAACGTGAACATAATCTTCGACCTGCTGCGTCGCAGCAATCTCGTGACGATACTTTCTGAATCGACAACTATTTTACAACCCAACATGAAGGCTGTGCCAATTGACGCAGCCGACAATGAGATGGACGGTTGCATACATCTGCTGAAAGACTCGTATATGAAAAACTCAGCACAGGAGTTTATCCGTATGCTGAGTCAGTCAACGTCTATCCTCGCGAACTTCGCGTTTAAGGATATTCTTTCTTAGTAATTTAGGAGGGTATGGCATCTTGCCATACCCATGCATCCACTTGTGTTTAGCATATGCATCCACTTGTGTTTAGCATATGCATCCACTTGTGTTTAGTATATGCATCTACTTGTGTTTAGCATATGCATCCACTTGTGTTTAGTTGACATATCCGTAGAAGGGTGCGTGGGTATGGCAGGATGCCATACCCTCCTATTATTCCGATGCCATACCCTCCTATTATTCCATCGCTTTCGTTTTATTTGCAAGCCACTCCCGATGCTCCTCGTCGAGCAGCGGTGCCAAACGCTCGTACACCATAGCGTGGTAGGCGTTGAGGCACTGTCGTTCCTCGTCGCTGAGCATACAGCTGATTATCGGCTTGGTATCGATGGGGCAGAGCGTGAGCGGCTCAAAGCGCAGGAAGCGTCCGAACTCCGTCGTTACGTAAGGCACGGTGAGCAGCGTGTTCTCGATGCGTACGCCGAAGCGACCGTAGAGGTACAGACCCGGCTCGTCGGTTACGGTCATGCCCTCCACCATCGGTGCCCCACGATACTCCTGGCGTATCTGGTGAGGACCCTCGTGCACGCTGAGATACGAGCCTACGCCGTGCCCCGTGCCGTGCATGAAGTTCATGCCCTCGCGCCACATCGCCGTGCGTGCCACTGCATCGAGCTGCGTGCCCGATGCCGAGCGTGGGAAGCAGAGGTTCTGCAGCGCCAAGTGACCCTTCAGCACTAACGTGTAGACGCGGCGTTCGCGGTCGGTTACGTCGCCAAGAGCTATGGTTCGCGTTATGTCCGTTGTGCCGTCGCTGTACTGCGCTCCGCTGTCGAGCAGCAGCAGCCCCTTCGGTTCGAGCTTCACATCTGTGAGTGGAGTCGGTTCATAGTGGACGATGGCTGCATGATCGGCGTAGGCAGCGATTGTGTCGAACGAGATGTCGCGGAATTTAGGCTGTCCGGCACGCAGCTGATAGAGCTTCGCGCTCGCCGTCAGCTCCGTCTCGCTGCCCTTCGGCACCGCCTCCTCCAACCACTTCAGAAACTGCACCATAGCCACACCGTCGCGCTCCATGGCACGACGGAAGCCTTCGCGCTCCGTGTGGTTCTTCACCGCCTTCATCGTAGGGATGGGCGATGGAGCCGACACAACCGTGTAGTTGCCGCGCGGCTGCGCCAAAGTGCTGTTCACGGTAGAAGGGTCGACGAGCATCGTTGGCGCGTCGCACTCGTTGAGTGCCGCGATGATATTATCGTATTCGTCGATAGCCACGCCTTCAGCGTGCAGATAGTCGACCACGTCGGGCGTGAGCTTCTCCTCCTTTATATATAATGTGGCACTCTCCTCGCCGACGATGAGCCACGCCACGAACACCGGGGTGCAATGTACGTCGGTTCCGCGCAGGTTGAGAGTCCAGGCAATGTCGTCGAGCTGCGTCACGAGCATACAGCTTGCGCCTGCGCGGCGCATCTCGGTGCGTATGCGGCGGAGTTTTTCAGCCACCGACTCGCCGGCGTATTCGAGCGGATGAATCTCCACCTTGTTCAGCGGCACCGGCGGACGGTCTGTCCACACGCGGTTGAGAATGTCGAGATTGGTGCGCAGCGTGAGTCCGCCTGCATGTCTCAGTTCCGCCTTCAGCCCCTCAGCCTCGCCCTTCGCGATGCACATGCCGTCGATGCCCACCTCCGTAGAGTCGGCATCCTGCAACTCGCGTGCCAGCCAGTCGGCAATAGACGGTGTGCTCTCCATGCGCTCGCGCATCAGCTGAAACTCGGTGCCTTCGAGCTGCTGCTCGGCAGCGATGAAGTAGCGCGAGTCGGTCCAGAGCGCAGCCGAACGGAGCGTGACCACCGCCGTGCCAGCCGAACCGTCGAAGCCCGATATCCACTTGCGTCCCTCCCAACGCTCGGGAACATACTCACTCATGTGTGGGTCGGCACTCGGGAAAATGAATGCCGAGAGCCCCTCGCGCTGCATCTCCTCGCGCAGTGCGGCGAGTCGTGCGGCTATAGTATTCTTCGTATCTGTCATATAAAAATTATTAGGTACTGCAAATATACAGATTTTAAGATTAAACAACACTATAATTTTCGAGAAACGTTTGTATATTTCAAAAAAGTTGTATCTTTGCAGTTAGTAAACGAAACTCAATTATTAATATAATAAACATTATTTATTATGGCATTCTTATCTAACGAAAAGCTTTTGATCGTCGGTGCCGGCGGTATGATTGGTTCAAACATGGTACAGAGCGCATTGATGCTCGGTCTTACTCCTAACATCTGTCTCTACGACATCTACGAGCCGGGTGTACACGGCGTGTTCGACGAGATTCAGCAGTGCGCTTTCAAGGGCGCTAACGTAACTTACACAGTAGACCCGAAGGAAGCATTCACAGGCGCTAAGTACATCATCTCTTCAGGTGGTGCTCCGCGTAAGGACGGCATGACACGTGAGGACCTTTTGAAGGGCAACTGCAAGATCGCAGCAGAGTTCGGTGACAACATCAAGAAGTACTGCCCGGAGGTAGAGCACGTTGTTGTTATCTTCAACCCGGCTGACGTTACAGCCCTCACAGCTCTCATCCACTCAGGTTTGAAGCCAAACCAGCTCACATCACTCGCTGCTCTCGACTCTACACGTCTGCAGCAGGCTCTCGCACTCGAGTTCGGCGTACAGCAGGACAAGGTGACTGGCGCTCACACATACGGTGGCCACGGCGAGCAGATGGCAGTATTCGCTTCTCAGGTTAAGGTAGACGGCAAACCTCTCTCAGAGATGGGCCTCTCAGCAGAGCGTTGGGAAGAGATCAAGCACCACACCGTTCAGGGTGGTTCTAACATCATCAAGCTCCGCGGTCGTTCTTCATTCCAGAGCCCGGCATACAACGCAGTTAAGATGATCGAGGCTGCTATGGGTGGTGAGAAGTTCACATTGCCAGCAGGTTGCTACGTAAACTGCGAGAAGTGTGGCTTCAAGAACGTGATGATGGCTATGCCTTCTACAATCGACAAGACAGGTGTTCACTTCACACAGCCTACAGGCACAGAAGAGGAGCTTGCTTCTCTCGCTAAGTCTTACGAGCACCTCTGCAAGATGCGCGACGAGATCGTAGAGCTCGGCATCGTTCCTCCAGTAGCAGAGTGGACAAAGATGAACCCGAACCTCTAATTCGGCATCGTCCAAATAACAATAAAGCCCAGAGCGCACTGCTTGAAGTGACCCCAAAAAGTTGGACAGGTTATTAACTATCCGATTTGAGAAAGAGTTCGGTATTGCACCGGACTCTTTCCTTTTAACCGGCTTTTAATTCTATTATTGTTATAATAATCAATATATTC